>Ga0075433_10000124_pt1 | contig 38964 bp, 27 predicted proteins | sample RhiMethybrSRZTD2_FD_75299 | JGI IMG/M metagenome (GOLD analysis project Ga0075433, IMG submission 75299) | Populus rhizosphere microbial communities from Tennessee, USA - Rhizosphere MetaG P. TD hybrid SRZTD2 | ecosystem: Host-associated > Plants > Roots > Rhizosphere > Soil | place: USA... | reverse complement strand
AGAGGCGTCGGTTTCCACGGCCACAGCTGGACAAGCCGCGCAGAGCATAGCAGCGGGATATTCGCTGCGACTTGGAGATCCTCGATGGAGCCTCGAACAAGAGCTCTCTGAGCTCATCCTACCAAATCCCCTCCCGTACCAAGTTCCTTCGCTCAAGAATGTCTAACAAAAAGCGAGAGGGGCTCCGATAAAGAGGTGGGGGTTCTGGGAGTCCTTACCATGGCCAAGAATACCGGCAACACCACCAGGATCAAGGAAAAATCGAAACTTCTCGTCAAGTATGCCGATGCCAACTGGGAAACCTCTTCAGAGCAAACCGAGACTCACGATATTAGCGAAACGGGCATCTCCTTTTACCTCAGCAAGCCTGTCTGGATAGACACTCATCTGACCATCAAAATTGCCTCTAGCGAAATCTTTGGGCGCCTGCGTACTCTTACCGCCAAAGTAGTTCGTGTTCAAGTCGACGCCTCTGGCAAACAGTTCGTGGCTGCTCGCTTTGATGAATGAGATCTTGCTTCTCGCATGATCTTGTCTTATCACCGTTGAAAGCGCCACGACGGGTTGTTGCTTGTCTCAACGAAACAATAGAACTACGAAAACGGCTTTTTTCAGGGGTTGCACCCGGCCCTCTGAGTCCGATAGACCAGAAACGTCTCGCTTGGTCCACGACTAAACCCAAAAGGCAAGAATGTTGGGTGGTTACAACCGTAAGTCCTGCTGGCATAGAAATTGGCACCGTCCTGGCAGTCTATAGTTCTAACAAACCAGTTCGGATTGAAGCGAATCGCCGTGTTGCAAATCTTTTCGCCCTCCGCAGCCCGGGGTTGAAGAACATCCGGCCAAGCCGTCTTAGCAACAATCATCAGATCGCCGGTTTCCAAGATAGGGGGGTTCGCCTCATCTACCGACTCTCCTCCCATCCGTTCCGAGTAGTATTGAAGACCCCAATGGCCCGAGAAATAGAATCTGCCTTTCTGACCAGTCCGCCACAGGTGAACTTGCTGAGCGACGATTTCCCTGTAACCTTCTGCAAGCCGAGAGTCTCCTACGGCGACGATCACAGTCAGGAGGAGATTTACTCCAACCAAGACACCAAGAGTCCTCTTTCGTGGAAACTTCGAGGACTGACCTAGCACGAGCAGTATCGCCGGAGGGCCGATGAACAATACATATCGGACCGAACTGAAAAGCAGCCTTGACTGGAACGCAAGTCCGCAAAGGATCCACGCGACTAAGACTAGCCCAGTAAAATGCCTCTTCCTGCAAAATCCCCATCCAAAAAAAAGGGCCAGGGCAACCAACTGTAATGCCAGCCAAACACTAATAGCGAGAAGAAAGGACGAAGATCTGCCATATCCCGTCGACATCCCATATCCCCAAACTAATGGCAGAATAGCTGCGGCACTTCCCCAGAGTGCTTTGTTCCATTTCGGAATCCTTCTGATGAATTCCAAGAGGCAAACCGGCAGAACACCCAGACCTGTCGCTGCGACTGTCCCGATAAGAATTTCCCAAAGAGGTGCTCTTGCAGTCGGATTCTGCTCGAAGGCGGCCATCGCGAGAAAATGGTTCTGCCCATACTTGAACCAGGTGAAGCAACTCCACAACACCAAAGCGAGGACTGGAGCACAAACAATGGCGAGAAGACCCCGTTTTCTGTTTCCGGCCAGAACCAGACCGAGTAATACAGGCACTAACACCAAACCGTTGTATTTTGCCAACGGACAACAGAAAGCCGCCAGAAAGGAGACGACTAGGGGAACGGACCTTCCTTGGCTTTCATACAGGGTCGCACTACTCACAGCCAGCAAAAACAACGAGAGCATGGGGACATCCTGCATGACGACTTGACTTCCCAAGAAGAATGCGGGTGAGCAACAGAGTAACGCCTGTGCGGTTACTGGTTCCACCTGGAAATTCCGGGCAAGCGAGCCGAAGGCAAACAGAGCAACCAGAGAGAAAGGAAGCACTGCCAAGTGGAACGAAACTTCACTCCAAGGGAACAGGCGGTGCCAGGCGGCGAGATAGGCTGGGACTAGAGGAGGGTTGGCCAAAGTCTTGAATGCCCATTCCGGTGTTCCATCCCAGTTAATTTGAAAACCGTAAGGATCCAGTGGGTGCGAATAGATTTGGCGGGTCACAGCAAGAAAATAGGGATCGTCAATTCGAAAGGCTGAAGTCAAAAAAGGAAGCTGAATTGCGATCCAGAGGATCCCAGCGAGCAACTGGAGACGGTCTATAGGGACCAGACGGCTCATGATGAAACGGTCGCGCTGTAGGCAGGTGACCCCCCATCGATTGTCACCATCTGTCCTATCCGCGGGGGATCACGTTAGACTCCAGCCGATCCGCCGAGATTCCTGTGCCTCAAGACACAGCCAGACGACAGCGCCAGCCACTGTCTTATACCTCAAAAGTCTTTGGGGCTCCAGCAGTTCATGCGAGAGATGCGACAAGATTTCCGGTTCTTGCCAGAAACATAGTAGCGTAGGGACACTCTGGAAAGTATGCAAGGCTGTATCCTGCGCAGACAGGGTTTTTGGAACAGAATCGCTCGCAAGTAACCTTTTTCAGAATCCCTCCAGCAATTCCAATTCAGTCACAGATGCCCTCGTTGACTTCAGGAAGTCGTTTAGACCCCTCATTGGCCGACTTCTAGCACCCATGGTATTCATCAGTTCCAAATGCGTGTCGTTGACGATGATATAGTTGCCTGGTGAAGCAAACGACGAATAGAGTTTTGGTTCTCTCTGTACGCGTTCTCCCATGTGTAAGGAATCAAGCAGCTGTAAGCCTCTTTTCTCTTTCTGTGTATTCTTGAATCATATTGATGACAGGCTCAGAAACCGAGTCTGGTTTGGCAAGGACTGCTGGTACACAAATTGATAATATCTAGGCAAGCAAGTTCTTGATCGGCTCAATTAGTCAGGCGATCTTGAGAATGTCAGACGCTTCAAACAGTGTTGTCAGGCGATTCGGCGGCATTAGTCCAGATGACTAACTCCGCAACTTCCCAGCCAGCCGATGCGAAGTTCCCTCGGCACTCCCACCGCAGAATGGAGCGTGGTGCTCTAATTTTCTTGATGATCTTCTTCTGGATATTTGGTCTCCCTTTCAGCATCAGCGTGTTTCATGATCAGTCCTATCTTCGTCTCAACCTTCCCTGGAATTTGAAGCTGTTGGTAACAGCGATCTTTCTTACAACCGCGTCTTTACTCACATTTGTTCTCATTTGGCTGGGAAGCCGCAGCTCGATCGGGCGACTCCTTTCGACACTCTGTTTTTTCTGCCTGATTGTTCAAGCTATGTTCTCGACCCTTTACGTCGGGTCTACGGGGAAGCGCCTCTCGATGAGCGAACTACTGTTATTAAAGCGAGATTCTGGATTTATGTTTTGGTACTTTGTGCAGAATGAGACACACGTGCTTGCGGGACTGCTTTTGATTTGTATCGCCGCCGGGTGGCTTGCGCGCTTAACGTGCAAATTCATAGAAACGCAAGCAGGGAGAACCTGGATTCCGCTGGGGATAAAGAGTTCCGTGGCCGGCCTTGGATTATCTCTAGCAATGCTGGGACTGGCCTGTTGGCAGAACCACGAAGCGATCTCTCCAACTCGGTTTTACGAAGGGGCCTCGTTTGCCGAATGGTCTTGGAGGGCGCTCAAGGGCCTCGCGCCTTCCCTGGAATGGACAGAATATGCAATTCCGCCCTCTTGGGTGAACCCTTTGATGCCAAGCTATCACGGTGAGCCCCTTGTGAGCCCAGAATTGTATCGTCGCAAGGAGGCGAAGCACGTTCCGCCGGCCCTGCGTTCGATTGTTGTGGTCCAGCTCGAGTCTGTTCGCTTCGATGTCATTCATAAGACCATCGGCGGCGTCCCCATAGCACCGTTTCTTAGTGCCCTTGCGAACCAAGGACTGTATTTTACTCGAGCCTATGCCAACAGCTCTCACACGAACTATGCTGCCTTATGTGCACCTTTGGGAACTTATCCGTTGCGGTCTCGCTTCCCTTTCCTCTATCGGAAAGAAGACCCTCAACCACATGTGATGCTCCATGAATTGTTGAAAAAATTCGGATATCGGACTCTCTTTCTTTCTTCTCAATACGAGGAGTGGGGCGGGATGGATGCGTATTGGAAGACGGATTCCATGGACCACTTTCTAGACTCCAGCGATTTCGCACGGACTGAAGCAGGTGGGTGGCTCGATTTCTTCCGGATGCGCCGTCGCTTTGCCGGCAATGTCGACGATTCGATCACAGTCGGGAAGTTTCTAGGCTTTCTGAAAACCAGCCGATTGAACGATGAGCCCTTCCTTGCCTTCGTGTTCCTCGAGAACGGCCACTTCCCCTATCCACTTCCAGGCGACTACAAAGGGCCTTTCCAGCCGGCTACGTTTGATTTTCCGGCTTCGTACCTGGACTTTCCGAGAGAGAAAGCCTCAATTCTTAGGAACGCCTATTGGAATGCCGTTTCCTATATGGACTGCCAAATGCGGCGGCTCTACCAAGGATTGAATGACTCTGGCATCGCGGAGGACACGATTCTGGTGGTCCTGGGAGATCACGGGGAAGATCTGTTCGATTCCGGCTTTCCGACTCATGGACGCAACCTTGCAGATTCGGTCTTGCATATTCCACTGATCATTCAAGACAAGAAGCGTTCAGCCACTACTATCAATGTTCCTACTTCTCAGGTCGATGTAGCTCCCACATTGCTCGGAATGCTGGGGCTGAACTCCTTTCCTGGACACCAGGGGCTCAATGTACTAGACGACTCTAGCGATTTGCTCTCGAACCGACCCATTTTCTTTCACTCAAACGGATTTGGCCAACACGATGCGATCCTTCTGTGGCCATGGAAACTTTCAATGGACGTGGAAACTGGAGAGACTCATTTGTATCAGTTGGAATGGGGTGAACTGCAGGGGGGCGAGCAACGGCAAAACTATCCAGCGATTGTCGATCGGCTCACAAGGTGCCTTCTCCAATTCCGCAAAGGCCAGCTTTCTTACTATTCTCATGAGGAACTCTACAAGAGTTACTTCCCTCCCCGTCCCACTCTCGTGGACAGGTTGCTCATGCCCATCATGTAAGGAATGGCGATGACTATGCCTTCACTTTCTCGACCCAATCGACGAGCTGATTTCCTCAGCAAATGGGGACACTCCCGAAACGAGGCTGGACAATGACGAACGTCATAGTAATCATAGTCGGTTGAACTGCAACCTCTTGAGTCAGGAATCGAAGTGAAAATCCGCACGAATGTTGAACACAGAAGCACCAAGCGCTCTCATACATTTCAGTATTCGAAGGCAACCCAGGATCGTGAAAATCCTCCATTCCGGAGGGGAATGTAGCGAGTCTCCATTACTGAAATAACGGATTTGCCGTTTCTTTGGGGCTCGGATCGATACGGACGAGGTAAGCCACAAAACTAAAGAGAATCAGAAGGAAAAGAGCATTCACTGGAAGGCGAAACTGGCCGAGATCGACTACTGAAATCGCCATCGCGGGGTTGGCAAGGGCCATCAAGACAAAGATGGGGACGTCTATTGTTCGGGTAACCGATTGAGCTACACCCAGAAGGATGAACATGGGGAGAACAAGAACCGATTGGTCATGCGAGTACAGGTAGTGTCCAATGAGCAATCCGGCTATGAGCGTCAGAGAAAATTGCAAGTCAAACTTCTGGCTTTGCGGGTTCCAGGCTCCTCTCCAGAGAAGCACAGTCGCGATCAAGATGCAGACTGCCAGAGTCAACGAGATAGTATTCAACAGTGCGTCGCGTTCACCAAACGCGAGCGCCAACATTCCCCTGATATTTCGCATCTGTGACGGTGTGAAGTTATATTTGTTGGACCAAGTGACCATTTCAGACAGCAACCTAACGTAATCCAAGATCCCTCGAAGCCCCACCATGGCAAAAGATAGTGCAAGTAAGAAAAGTCCAGAATAGATTGATCCTTTGAGCACTTTCCATTTCCCCTTCACCAGGAAAACGAAATAGAGCGGCAAAACAAGGTGGAACTTGAACAATGACAACGCCAGCACAGCCCCTCCATGGGTTTCCTTGCCTCGTTTCAGCAAAACGAACGTCCATGTCAGAAAAAAGAGAAGCAACAAGGAATCTTGTCCCTGAATCAGGGAGACCACAACTGGGAAAAAACAAAAAGTTGCGGTGTGAATCTGCGAACTCCAAACCTGCAACCCAGGGTAGTATGGGAGGCGTCGCAAAAGCCAAACGCTCAGCCAAGCTAGCAACGCCATTGAAATAACCCAAATACAGTAAGAAGCCAGAAAGGGAAGAAAGCCGAAAAGCAAGAACAGAATCGATTGAAATGGTGGGTGGACAAAGAGCAAAGCACCGCCTTGAAACACATATTTTTGCATCAACGACTGCTGGATCTGTGCTTGCCTCTGAATATCGTACAGATGGTGTCCTTCCCCGGCGATCAACATTCTGCCCACTGTGTAAAAACTGATAAAGTCGATGCGGGCTGTTCTTATTCTGTCAGCAGACTTCCACCAGACTATCGCGTAGAGACTGAGGATTGTAAAGAGGAGAGCGTTGAGAGAATTCCGTATCAGAATTCGCTTTGACTTCATGGTCTCGAAAGCATCGTGCCGGGCAGTGTCGGATTTTCGAACAGGAAATTGATGTACCTCGAAAGAAGGGTCTGCTGCTCGCTCAATTTGTTGAACAGCCGGTTGCTGAGAAATTTCTCGACGATCTTGATGCCGAAAACAACATCCTCCAAGACAACCTGAGTTCTGCCGTTGGAAACCGCATATGCGCGGCTCAACCACTTGACCAAAGCAAAATTGGTGGCCGTAATGGCCAATCGCTTCGTAATGGAGATTTTCCCGGCACCAACCAGAGTCTTGACCTGATAGCGCATGTAACGTCCAAGCACGTCCTCGAGAGTTTCTTCCTGAGCATCGAAATGGACTGCTCTCATCTGATGGAAGCTCACTCGAAATTTGAATGCACCGAAGCTGTGTTCGCCAATTCCTTTCCATTGCTTCAGGATGTTTTTGATGACGTGACCAGAGCCTAATGGTGCAGGACCTACCTCACTGGAAAAAGTCGACTCAACCCATTGGAGAAGTATTGCGAGATACAAGTCTCGCTTGGAGGGATTGGAGGGAACGTGGGCAATCTTGGAAAGGAGTTTTTCCATATCCCTGGCTAGAATTCTCACCAAAATCTCTTTTACGTCCTTCACGGTCGTAGCCTCAGGGGTATCCAATTGGTTGCTCAGTTCACCTGCAAGCTCGATGAGACAAAGAATTCTGGCTTCGTAGGGCACTGGAAGCTTCAGGATCTGTAATAAGGCTTCCTCTAAATGAAGGTAGGCTTCCCATTCCAAGTCAACCGTGGAGCTTAAGCGGAATGTCGGACCGACATCTTGAACGTGCTCTCGCGGCAATGTCTTGGCAATGGCTTCTGGCGTCACGATCTCCCCGCTGTTGCGTACCACTTCCGGGCACGAGTGGTCCAGGAAGACTTCAATGCCTCTTGGAGTCCTGTAGTAGATGTTCGGATACTGCTGACAGACAAGGGGCTTGGCGTCAAATCCTTCAGCTGCGTGGATGGAGCATAGCAAGCTGTCATCCAAGAAACTGCATTTGCCATGCTGGCGCTGGATCAGCAACTGGTCGCTCTGGCCCAGAATTCTAAAGAGAGGCTGATGCTTGCGTTCTTGCAGGTCACGGGACAACGTTCCAACCCAATCCTTTCGCTCCAACGCCTCCTTCCTCGGTCGGTCGATATGCGTGTCCCAAAACCCGCAACATGAGCCGCATGGAACACAGCTGAAGCGGCTGCCTGGACTAACGATAATTGGAGAAGACATAAAGTTGTTTCCCTTGAGAACCTGGTGATTCGCCGTAATGTCGGGTGAAACCAAGAAGCGAACCAAAGCTCCTTCAGGAGGGCCGAGGAGTCAGTCGAATCCAAACGCTCTCTTGGCCGGACGGATCGTCAATGGGGAAAGTCATCAACGGTCAGAGCCAACTTTCTCAATTTTGCAGTGAACCGCATTTTCACCGACTATCAACTCACTAAGCTTTCTTGCGAACTGTCTGAAATCCAAATGATCTTTGGGCCATCTCAACGTTCGCCCTACCAACTACCTTCGTCTCAAGCAAGCCGAAACTTTATCGGCCGAAATCTGCTACCTCCGGAGGTAACCTCTCAATTCTCCAGTCAGAGCCGTCTCCGAACGTTCGCTTCGGCTAACCCGCAGGATAGTTCAGCCTGTTTGTCCGGCAGAAAGCGCCAAAATCCGCCAGTATCGTCAGAACCAGTAAAGAGAGATAGACCATTGCAAGGGGAAGCTGGTGTCTGGCGGAAACGTATATCAGGACTAGGAGGCTCTGACTCACAACCACCAGGAAGAGCATGACAGAAGTAAATTTTAGAAATCCTGCATGCACGCGGGGAGGCTGACTAAGAGGGAGGTGCGGATCAAACAGAAAACTCAAGCTGAGCAAAAAGTGAATGATCAGCACCAGAGCCGCCATCTGAAGGAAGAGGGTGTTAAGACTGAGATGAAACCAGTAGAAGCCGAACGCTGCTACCGCGATGGGCGCGTAGATGCCTCTAAAGAGAGCCAACCGATACCCCAGATAGAAGCCGAGGCCGGTTGCCGGCACCGCTCGGAAGACCCAGGCCGCCTTCCAATCAGAACAGTACTGAGACGCGTGGCTGGCAATGAGGATGCACAAAGGTAGCAACACGAACGCTGGGTGTGTGCTCAGAACGTCCAGCGTCGACGAAGCGTGGAAGATATTGGTAACAAAGTTCGGGTTGTCGATCGCGTAAACAAAATAGAAGAGGATGATTCCAAAGAACGGATAGATTCCGCGCCTCAAACGCGTGTCCCGCCTGAGATAACAGGTCACTAGCCGGTAACTACTCTGTGTTGAGGAAGGCAGGAGCCTAATCAGGTCCCCCAGGCCGGAAGACAACCGTCTTAGCACGTATTGAACTTTGAATCGGCCTGTTTGAAGCGCTATCTCTCGAGAATAGGGTCGAGCTTCTCCTCCCAGTGTATTGTTCGTCAGCAAAGCCAGGTAGCTGCCAGGTACTCCCTTGGCCAAAAGGCAAAAGACGAGTGTCATCAGGCCAACGGCGGCCAGCGCGAAGCTCATCGCGCGAGCTCGCGTGTTTCCAAGCAGCAAGTCAATGACTCCTGCGAACCAGGCTGGCGGTAAGAAGTAAAAGACCGTTGATCGATCCAAAAAAAGACTGAAGGGGTTGATGCCGCTGGCCGCCGCAGCCTGAACATTCTCGACGGCTTTAGCGATGGAGATCTGATGTTCCGCCTGTTCGTACAGAAGAAATCGATAGTAACCATAAAACAACAACAGCGAAAAGACGGTCTGGAAATAGGTCAACCAGCTCGTTAGACGATGAGGATGAACCCATTTCAGTAATTGTGCGTAGAGATAGACCACTCCAAGAGCGCTTGTCACACATGCGAGTAACAAGACGATAAAGACGAAAGGAAAAAGCAACAACTTCGAGCTGTCGAAATGAAAAGAGGCAATTGCTGGTAAGAAGAGCAGTGCCGTCGCATAAAGCAGAACAAACAGCACAAGGGTGAGCAATCGGGCCCAATATATCGTCTGGCTGCTGACTGGCCTCGTGAACAGGATTTCAGCGTCGTCCACGCTGAGAATCAGGTCATTATATTCAATGAGGATGGAGAAGGCCGTCATCATCATTCCGTAGGAGATGAGCAGCGTGTTGTAGGTGATTTGATTGCCGCAGAGTGTAACGAGGGCGCCGAGACCGATGGAAGTGATCAGGTAAGTGATTATCATGCTGCGAAAGCTTGATCGAATCGAACGTTCGCTCTGCACAAATTCAGATCCGTATCCGCGAAAGCTCAAACGGATTGCCATTCTCACCAGCATCTTCAGTTGAGAAAAATCAATACCGCTGGGTTCGGTTGGTTTATCGGGTTCAATTAAGCGGAAGATCATGGCAATGCCTCGCGGCGAGTCAGATTTCTTCTCTGTGGGGGGTCTTCGTGATGGCTTCAGCAAAGCCTTCGATTTTGCCTTCGATGTCTTCCACTCTCGTCAATTCCTTGAACACTAGCTCCAATGATTCAGAATGCGTCATCTGACGAAGCTGATTGATATTACCTTCGGCAATGATTCGACCGTTCTGGAGAATAGCTACTCGGTCGCAGACTTTTTCCACGACTTCCAAAATATGCGATGAATAGATGATCGTCTTTCCGGTGTCAGCCAATCGTCTCATCACACCCTTCAATACCATCACGGTGTTGGCGTCCAATCCGTTGAGCGGTTCATCCAGAAGCAAGAGGTCGGGGTTATGCAGCAACGCTGCGGCGAGAACGACTTTCTGCTTCATACCTTTTGAAAAGGAAGTCATTCGCAGGTTCCGTTGTTCCCCGAGGTCAAAGTATCGCAGGAAGAGATGGCTCTTTCGCTCGATCTCAGCCGGACCGAGCCGGTACAACAGCCCGACCATTTCGAGGTACTCCAAAGGTGTCAACTTTTCGTAGAGAGCCCCGGTCTCGGGAACAAAGCCCATCCGCTTCTTAGCCTCGAGTGGATTCTGGCATAAGTCAATCGTATCAATTTTCACCGTGCCGGAATCCGGAGGCATTAACGCAGAAATGATTTTCAAAGTTGTTGACTTGCCCGCGCCGTTGGGACCCAGGAAGCCCAAAATCTCTCCTCGCTTTGCCGTGAAAGAGATGTCGTCGACAGCCTTCCTCGGGCCAAATGATTTGCACAAATGGGAAACAACAAGAAAGTCGGAATCGTCTACCATAGGGATGTTCGTGACAGGGCCATATTCAATGGGAAACAGGATTCCACTCTTGGGGCTGCCGTGCTTGTCAGCGGATGGGAGCGCCAAAACCTTGGGAATGCCGTGGATCCTTATTTTTGGGTTCCCTCGAACCTTCCGGCGGCCCGAAAATGCGGGGTGCTATGTCTTCAGGTGCTCAAACCCACCGATCACTTCGAATGGACACCGGACCTGCGAGATGGCCTCGCCAATTTGTTTAATTCGGTTTTCCTGCAGATTCCCCAGAAATTCACCGGCGATTCTCAGGTAATCGATCTTCTCAGGATTGAGCCCCGCTACGCGGACGCAGGTCGAATCCACTGCAACAGGATCCTCGCCCAAAATGACGACTCCGCACGCCCTAGGCTTTCCTTGAATAGGGCCATTGCCCTCCATTCCGACGATCCCATCAGCGATTACGAAATGAGGATGAACCGTACTGTTGATGTCCACAATGCTCTCGTGAATTCCGTGCCAATGAAGGAAGTTCTTGGGCCAACCATACTTCACACCGGGAACGATGCCGAAAAAATTCTTCATTGAAAGCGTCATCCCTGCCCAATGATGAGTTTTGATTTTGGGCATTGAGACCAGCAGATCGGCACTTAGCACACTCTCCGGGAAGTAAAGACTGTCGATACCCATAAAACGGCTGAGGAGAGGCACCTTCCTGATATCGTCCAGATTGAGGTCAATGAACGGCGATCGTGTGTCCCGCAGATAGGGAAGAAACCCGGAAGCAACCAGCAGGCCGTCCGTGTCTCTTCGATGACCAGGCCCCTCGCCCACTCTCACCTGCTTGGCCCCGAGCCGCAAGAACGCCTCAAGGGCAGCTCCTACAACAGCAGGATGAGTGTTGATCACCGTGTCGCGCTCGTACTCGACGAGATTGGGTTTCAGGAGCACCGTCTTTCCTGCAACAGACAAGCCACAAACTTTAATTCCATCGAGGACGAGCTGCGTTAGATCATCCTCGTAGCTGGCCGCCTTTAAAATGGCGACTCGAGAGCTGCCAGCCTTGCGAAACGCGCCGGCTTGCCAGCGGGAGGAGCCACCACAATTGCCAGCCAGCGCAGAGGCGCCAACCATCATGGAATTCCTTAGGAAATCACGGCGTCGCATTCGATGCGCCATTACCTTCTCTCAGCCTTCAGCCGGAAAGGATTGTTCCCCTCTCTGGCGTCGAGAGTAATCAGCATCAAGGCAGTGGTCTTGATGTCCTCCAAGAATGATATCTTCCGATAAAACTCGTCCAGCTGGTTCCAGACATTTTGCCAGCCTTGAACGTATACGTCGAGGCAGAGACCAGCGAAGCATAAGCTAAGCAGGGATTTTTCGGAGGAGACAGCCTGCTTGAGGTAAGCGAGGCTCTTCTGGTTCTCGCTGCGCAAGGATCTGTCTTGCAGGGCAATCAAGGCGAGAGTCGTCGTCAGAGGATAGGGTCGAAGTTCCTCTCCCAACACCTCGGCATTTCCATAGTTCCAGCCTCCGCTTTTGCACATGCGATCGTAAACCATTGACTCGGCTTCCGAGATGATGCGGCTAACGCTCTGGTCTTGCCTGTCTAAAGTTGCCTTCTTAAGGAAGAGAATTGCATAACAGGTCGGCTCAACCCAGATTGCCGTACCCGGATTCCAGGACCAACCGCCCAAGTCTGTGTTGACGTTCGAAGAACGGTAGCCCAGCCACCCGCCGATGCGATTCACCCAGCTCTTGGGCATTCTGTTGAAGGCGCTAAAAACTGACTGCAGGGCCGCCTGAGCCTGGGCGCTTTCTCCAGCGCCTGACAATAGGGCGACGCCAACTAGGGGCGTGGCCCAAGACGCCGCCCCCGGGTCCGTTACACTTACTGGCCATCCTCCGTCAATGGACTGATTCGATGAGATGAACTGCGTGGCCATGGCAAGGATCTGTTCCGCCCCGGCGGCATGTCTAAGCCCCATCAAGGCATAGGCTGTCGGCTCGAGTGCGCTACGCTTTCCCGGGGAATAGCCCCAACCCCCATCCGGATTTTGGGTCTTTGCCAAGAAATCTTGGAGGATCTGTGACTTCAAATTCCCAACCTCAGTTCGACGCGACGCCACTTATCGATCGGTCAATTTTTCAGAAAGCCTAACAAAAAGTTAGAATAAGCCGAATGTATTGTATCATGTAGACCATTTTTCAGGTCTCCAACACCTTAATCGTAGGAGGTTTAAATGGACTTTGGACTGCAAACTGGGTTGCTACTGCTTTCGGCATTCGCAGGGCTTTGGGCTATGTTCTATGCCCGGCGAGCGTTTCAGAATACAAAGAAAATCCTGGATAAGCTTGGAAGGTAGGGAGGCTTTTCCTGGGCCAGTGGGGATCGGTCAGGCCATTGGCAGACTGCCAGTGGCCTGAGGACCAAGCCGATGGATCGCTTGCTGACTGCGACATTAGAAGCTCTGGATGGCCTTGGCTTCGTCCTCAAAAACTTCGAACACGGTGAGGAGTTTTGTGATCGAGAGCAGGTCGTGAACCTTCTTGGTCAGACTGAGTAGCTTGAGCTTGCCCCCCTGATTGCCAACGGTGGTAAAGCTACTGACCAATTCGCCAATTCCCGAGCTATCGATATAAGAGACATCCGCCAAGTTGAGCAAAATCTTTTTTTCATTTCGCTGCAGGAGATTGCGCACGGTGTCTTTTAAGACGATAGTTCCTTCTCCGATCGTAATCCTGCCGCTCAAATCCACAATGTTCACCCCTTCGATCCTTCGGGTGTTTGCTGTCATGGTCTCAAACATCTCCTTCCGTTGTTAGTAGTTCGACAGAACGCATCCGCCGCCGCTATGGACGGGCCAACTTCTTAGCAAACTTGACTTCCGTTCCCTGATCGGGAACATAAATCAAGGAAAAGTCGTCCATAAACGATCGGACCAGAAAAATACCTCTTCCAGACGACTTCAGCAGATTTGCCGGGTCACAAGGGTCTGGCAAATGTTCGTAATCAAAACCACGACCCTCGTCATTGATCTGCACTTCAAACCTCGCCGCATCGAACCGAAACTGCACTCTGACATGTTTCTGTAAATCGAATTGGTTCCCGTGCCGGATGGCATTGATTAGAACCTCGCGAACTGCCATCTCGATGAAGTAAGCATGATCCGAATCGCAGCCGGCCATAGTCGTGAGGTTATTGGTCAAGTTTTCGACCAGGTCAGTGTAGTCCAGACTGCTCTGAATCCTCAACTCTACGGTCGACTCACTTGAATTCATGCATAGGGGAGAAGACTTACAAGATGAAACGCCCCTTACGAGTAACATACGGCCTACCGTTTGTCAAGCAAACGGCCCTGCAGTGCCAGCACTGGCACGCCAACTCGTGGCGTCAAGAGGAGTGCCGCGCTGCAGATGATCCGTTCTCGTCAGACTTCGGTCCAGCTGAAGAAATCGAGAATGTCTGATGCCTGAAACTAGGCCCTGTCGGTTTTCTTCGAGGCGGTGCTGTAATTGACAAGGCAAATCTCCCGATGATATTTTCCCAATGGATGCGCCGCTGAATGGAGCCTGAATCATTCGAAAAGTTGAATCCAGTTCTGGTCATTCCGCACGTCTGAAACTCGAATACTATGCCGCACTCACTTTGCTGAGGTTGCTGGGTGCCCTTCCGCGAGCAAGCGCGCTATCTCTCGCCAAAGTCATCGCCTGGCTCGCTTATCTCTTTTCCAAAAGACTTCGAAAGATTGCCGAGAGAAACCTGTCCATGGCTCTTCCGGAACTAGGGCAGGAAGAGAAACACCTTGTTGTCAGGGGCTTCTTTATGAACCTGGGTCGACTTCTGGGAGAATTCACCCAACTTCCAAAGCTCAACCGGAATAACATTTCAAATGTCGTAGTTTATGATGGCTTCGAGAACTATGCTTCCTCTGTCCAAAGGGGCAAAGGAACTCTCTTTTTGACAGCCCATTTTGGGGCCTGGGAACTCTGCCCGTTCGCACATGCAGTGTATGGCTATCCGTTGAAGTTTGTCGTTCGGCCGATAGATAACCCTCTGATCGACCGGCTGGTCAACCACTACCGGACTTTCTCCGGGAACGAAATCATCGCCAAGAAGAACTCTCTTAGAGACATTTTGGAGGCATTAAAAAAGAATCAGGGCGTCGGGATTTTGATAGATCAGAATACAACTCCGGACGCAGGAATCTTCGCTGACTACTTCAACATTCCGGCATGCACGACCCCTAGCCTGGCGGCCATAGCACTCCGTACCGATGCAACCGTGGTTCCCGGTGTGCTAATTTGGGATGAGAAGCTTCGTAAACATCGCCTCCATTTTGAACCTCCGGTAGAGTTGGTACGAACTGGAAGAACGCAAATTGACATCGCCAAAAATACGCTTCGCTTCAACCAAATTCTGGAAGGATTGGTGAGGCAGTACCCCGATCAGTGGTTGTGGGGCCACCGTCGCTGGAAAACGCGGCCACCGGAAGAAAAGGATCTATACTCCGATCTGTATTCTTAGGAACGGAGGAGCAAATTGACCGGTTGCGGTTCGAAAAGGCTTCAGCTAAGTGCTGAAGCCGTTGGCTTCATTGTCTCTTCTGAGCCAGTGTCGAAGATCAGTGAGGAACTGGAAGGAGCTGCCACTCCTGAATCTTCCCGCCTGTCTTGCGTCAGCCTTAGAGGGCTGAAGAAACGAACTGCTGATTATTTTTCTCCCATCAATGAAACTGCTTTACCCGTTTTCGTGTCCCCTGTCTGTCGCGTCTGGGTGAAACCATGACTAAGGCACGAACGAACTCAAACATCGCCTTGGGACCGCTGGGACCGATCAACCACGAAGTATCTGATTCACGTTCATCTTCGATCCTTGTCGTAGCTGGAGAGTCGTCAGGCGAAATGTACGCCGCTGAGCTTGTGCGTGCCATCGAAGCCAGAACAGGTGATGATTCCCTGCATTTCTTTGGCTGCGGGGGAGAAAAGATGCGGCAATCTGGCGTGGAGACGGTGGTTGACATCCACAAGTTGGCGGTCCTGGGCCCTCTTGAAACTGTCTCGCATCTCTTCCACCTCTACTCTGCATTTAAGCTTCTGACCGAGGAAGCTGTCTCCCGTCACCCACAACTAGCAATTCTTATTGATTTCCCCGACTTCAACCTGCGATTAGCTAAACGTCTTCACGCACTTCACATTCCCGTCGTCTATTTCATCAGCCCCCAAGTATGGGCCTGGCGGAGCCGCCGTGTTGTTCTGATGAAAGAGATCATCGACCACATGCTGGTAGTGCTTCCCTTCGAACAGGACTTCTATGCCAGCCTTGGCATGGATGTCGAATACGTGGGCCATCCGTTGCTTGACCGCGTGAAGACATCAATATCACGAGAGGACTTCTTGCTGAAGTATCAGGTGGAAAACAGCCGGACTTTGATTAGCCTTCTGCCTGGAAGCCGCTCCAAGGAGATACACTATCACTTGCCCATCCTGCTTCAGACGGCTCAGCGACTCTCATTGGAAAAGCCGATGCATTTCTTCGTGCCACTAGCGTCGAATGCGAACCGGAACCTTGTGGAACACTTGGCGCAAGAGGCGAATCCGGAACTACCTCTTCAGATCATTGTTGACGACACCTACAATACCGTCGGACATTCCGATCTGGCTGTGGTTTCCAGTGGCACCGCAACGCTGGAAACGGCCATGCTCGGCATTCCTTTTGTCACCATCTTCAAGATTTCTAACTTGACTTGGATTGTGGGTCAATATCTTGTGCACGTTCCGTTTTATAGCCTGGTCAATCTGATTGCCGGAAAACAAATCGTGCCAGAGCTCTATCAGCAGGAATTCAACGTGGACCGGCTCTATGCCGAAATCAAGAAATATCTTGATGATGCCGCCCTCAGGAAGCGTGTTAGAATGGAGCTGTCTTTGGTAAAGGAAAAGTTAGGCGAAGGAGGCGCCATCGAGAGAGCCGCAGAGAAGATCTGGAGATGGCTGCACCCCCACGATTAGAAAACCCCTCCTTCAGCAAGTCGAGCTGATTTTTCCAGTCGAGCCATACAACGGAGATTACCCAAAAAACAATCCAAAGATGAGTGTTGGGGGCACTACGACCGTTGTGAAGAGAAATCAAATGTCCCGAGCCAAACTGCTCCGCAAATTTCTTATTCTACTGATCATTCTCATACCCACCGTTTGCGGACTTCCAGGAACTGAGGCTCAGGACGATGAAAAACGGCCGCAAATCGACGTCGAGGATTACAGTATTGATGCCGAGCTATTCCCTAGTTCGCACCAGATAAAAGTCAAAACGACGGTCGAGTTCAAGGCAATCGATGCAGCTCTCAGTTACGTTATCTTTGATTTCAACGCTAATCTCAAGCTGGACAGAGTCTACTTCTCCGGCAAACCGCCTTTATCAAACGCAACATCACTCTTGACAGGCTCTTCATTGCAGGAAGCGGGTTCTTCTCCGCAGACAGAGGTGCCCTACCTATCTCGGGGCAAGAGTGGCGCAAAACCGACGGCCAAAACTGCTTCCAAGAAGAAGGGGTCTGCTTCTGAAGCAACTCCACCGGCCGCATCGGATCCGAATCAATTGAGATTCAGTCAGTCCGCAGAGGATCATACGTTGAGAGTGGATTTCAACAGCTCTCTGGCCCAGTCCCAGTCAGCTACCCTGGTTCTGGAGTATGGCGGCACTTTGAAATCTTCCGACAATAGTCCTCTGGAGGGAGTCCAGGTCGCCAGCATCGACGAGGATGTCTCTTACTTGCTGGCAATAAGCCGCTGGTTCCCGATGAATCGTTATATGCGAGACCGGGCGACGGCAACCTTTCGAATCACGGTTCCCGAGGGTTATGTTGTGGCTATGGAGGGAACCTCGAAAGACAAAGACCACAGCCCGGGGAAGGACTCCTATTCGTTCACTAGCGAAAGAGCTACTTACCCTGGGTCCTTGGCAGTGGCCAAATATAACGTGATGCCGGTAACCGTCGGCAACGTTGAGATCACTTTCTTTGTCAAAGATAACAAGCGGGACTACATCAATGCCCAAAGCGAAGTCATTGGGAAGATTCTGGAACTATTTGGGCAAAAGTTCGGACCCTACCCGTCCAAGAGTCTCAAGGTAGCCGTCATCGATAACGACTCCTTGCTGGGCTACTCTGCGCCTGGAATCCAGTTTCTGGCTGATCGCGCCTTCGAATCAACTCCGAACAGCAATCTGCTGGCTCGCGAGATTTCTTACCAATGGTGGCAGAACTTGATTGTCCCCAAAAGTCCTCGGGACCTCTGGCTGAAAGAGGGATTCGCCGGTTACTCGGCATTACTATACCAGGAGAGCATTTCCGGTGAAGCCGGTTTCGTAAAGGAACTGAAGGATACTGCAGTGGCTGCACTGCTTCACGAAGACAAGAGCACAATTCGCAACGCTTATCAGCTCCAGGAATATTCACCGGAATACAATTCGATTTTAAAGAGCAAAGGAGCTTATGTTCTACACATGTTGCGGGGGGTGTTGGGCGACGAGAATTTCTTCAAGCTGATGAAGGACTATGTTTACGAGTTCGGCTACAAGGAGGCTTCGCTTGAAGATTTCAAGGCGCTTGCCGAGAAGGTCTCCGGACAGAATTTAACCTATTTCTTCTCCCAGTGGATTGACCAAAACGGTGTCCCCCAATTCGAGTACGAGTATACAACCTATCGCATTAAAGAGGGCTTCAAGGTAACCGGAGTAATCAAACAGGATCTCGACACTTTCCGCATGCCTGTTGAGATTCTCGTGGAAACCGATGGCAAGCCCGAATTGAAGAAGGTTGATGTGGTAGGGCCCGAAACGAATTTCGCCCTTTCGGTTTTTGGAAAGCCGAAAACCGCCAAGATTGACCCGAGCCAGCGGATTCTGAGGATCTCTGATGACATCCGGGTTTCCATTCTCATTGCCAAAGGAGATGAGCTCCGCAAGCTTGGCGAGCCGACAGAGGCCATCGCGCAGTACCAAAAGGCTATTGAGCTAAACAAGCGAAGTTCATTGGCCCTCTTCAGAATTGGAGAGGCATTCTTTGAACAGCGCAGTTACAACTCGGCCGCCAACTCTTTTCGAGAAGCGCTAAATGGAGACTTGGATCCCAAATGGTTGGAAGTGTGGTGCCATATCAATCTTGGAAGGATCTATGATGTCTTGACCCAGCGTGAGAGAGCCTTGAAAGAGTATCAGCAAGCCTTGGATACGAACGATAACGCTCAGGGAGCTCAAGAGACCGCTCAGAAGCACATTCAGGAGCCCTACAAGCCCGAGAATACCCGGACCGTAGTGCAGTAAAGTATTTGCCAGTCCTTATCGCCTGAATCGCCACGACGAGGGCAAGCAGATCTGATGAAACCGGCAACCTTCAAAGCCTTTCAGGCACTGGGGGACCTGGTTCGAGAAAGAAAGCTGCATCTCGTTCCTTCAAACGAGAAACCGCTCCCCACAGCGCTACCCTGGACCCGAGGTCTCTCCGATCAAGATCTCTTCCTGATGGCCATGAGAGACGTGTTCCCTCTGGGATGGAGCAGCAAACCGTTAGGGCGACGTGTGCTGCCGGTTGAGGTTCCCAATCCTCGTGAAAGTGAGGATGAGGGCCTGAAGCTCCTTATGGAGTTTGTCTCGGGCAAGGGAGCCATCGATCTGATCGCAAGCGGGGAATACATTGAAGGGGCCCCGGACCCGGGTGGGCATGTTCTTCTCGAGCAACTGCGAACGGGCCATTTTGCCGTCCAGGCCCATTTGGATTTGCACGGCCTTGCCGTCAGGGAAGCACGTGAAAGTCTGGAAAAATTCATTCGTCGAAGCCTTCACCTGGGGCACGGTTGCGTGCGGATCATCCACGGCCGAGGGCGCCATTCACTCGGCGGCCATGCTTTGCTGAAAGAGCATTTGCAGAAATGGTTAGGAACTCGCCGAATGGCACGACATATCGTCGCTTACACCTCGGCACCGCTCTGCGATGGCGGCGGCGGTGCGCTCTACGTCCTCCTGCGAAAAAGGTTGCGCTAGGACGTCTCCGTTTCACCAATCCGAGCCCTTAGAATTTCACCGTTGTCAGATTCATCGGACTTACCTAGAATGAAGGGCCCACGAGCTCGCTGTCCGACAGGCCAGATTCGCGTGATGAGCTGACTTTCCCAGAGGAGGAGTTGATGAGTCCTATTTCCAAATCACCCAGCCGAACTATTCTTGAAGGACGGGATCGTGCCCCGGCTCGGTCCTATCTGAAGGGCATCGGCTTTTCGGAAGGGGATTTGGCGAAGCCGATTGTGGGTATCGCGAATACCTGGATCGAAACCATGCCCTGTAATTTCCACCTGCGACAATTGGCCGCCAAAGTTAAAGAAGGTGTGCGAGCTGCAGGTGGAACGCCAATGGAATTCAATACCATTGCAATCAGCGACGGGATCACTATGGGAACGGAAGGCATGAAGGCGTCGCTGGTTAGCCGGGAGTTGGTGGCTGACTCAATTGAACTGGTGGGCCGGGGGCACATGTTTGATGCAATTGTGGCACTGGTCGGCTGTGACAAGACTATTCCCGGAGGCGCACTCGGACTTATTCGACTCAACGTGCCGTCTCTTGTTCTGTATGGCGGGTCCATCGCTCCAGGCAGATACCGAGGCCATGATGTAACCATCCAGGATGTTTTTGAGGCAGTTGGGGCAAACGCCGCCGGTCATATCTCGGATGGGGAACTCCTGGAAATTGAGAACGCCGCCTGTCCGGGCGCCGGCGCCTGCGGAGGCCAGTACACAGCCAACACCATGGCGACGGCTCTTGAGTTCGTTGGCTTGTCTCCCATGGGTTCCTCAAGTGTGCCGGCCACGGATCCGCGCAAGGACCTTGTGGCAGTCCAGTGCGGGAAACTGGTTATGGAACTGTTGAAACAGGATCTACGGCCCAGCAAGATTCTGACGCGGAAGGCATTCGAAAATGCGATTGCCAGTGTGGCAGCGACTGGAGGATCCACCAATGCTGTGCTGCATTTCCTGGCCATGGCCCGTGAGGCTGGCATTCCTCTCACCATCGACGATTTTGATGCGATTAGTTCTCGGACACCGCTCTTGGCTGATTTAAAGCCGGGTGGCAAGTACGTTGCCGTGGACGTAGACAAAGCCGGGGGTGTGCCGGTGATCGCCAAGCGGCTGCTTGACGGGGGATATATCGATCCCGCCCAGATCACCACCAGCTGTAAAACCCTCGGTGAAGAGGCCGGGAAAGCGATTGAAACAGCCGGTCAGGAAGTGATTCGGTCACTCAAGAACCCGATCAAGCCTACCGGAGGGCTGGTAATCCTTCGTGGAAACGTGGCGCCTGAGGGATGCGTCATTAAAGTCGCAGGTCACGAAAGGGTTTATCATCGAGGTCCCGCCAGAACCTTTGACCGGGAAGAGGATGCAATGAGCGCGGTGACTCGCGGAGGAATTAAGTCTGGAGATGTTGTTGTAATCCGCTACGAGGGCCCGTGCGGAGGGCCTGGAATGAGGGAGATGCTGGGCGTGACAGCCGCATTGGTTGGCGAAGGTCTTGGGGAGACCGTGGCGCTCCTTACCGACGGCCGCTTTAGCGGAGCTACTCGGGGTCTGATGGCGGGGCACGTGGCACCGGAAGCAGCGCGTTGCGGGCCCATTGCAGCGATTCACGAAGGAGACATCATCGTTTTCGATATCAAGAATCGACGGCTCGATGCGGAGCTCTCAGACGCAAGTATTCAGGAAAGACTCTCGGAATGGAAACCTCCAAAGCCTCGCTACACGACGGGTGTTTTTGCCAAATATATGGCGCTGGTTTCCTCCGCCTCGGAAGGCGCTATCACTCGCCCACAACTCTAATCCCCTGGAGTAGTCGTCTCCATCAACATGATGATGATGCATTTTCTGCCTAGACTCTTCGCTTTGACTCTCGCGCTCTCACTGGCGAGTTGTAGCCGATCGGAAAGTGGCAATCCTAAGGTGCCGCCGGGCGCCAAGAGTTCCGGCGGGAGTCGGGCCGTCATCGACACAGACAAGGGGGCGATTGAAATCGAGCTATTTCAAAATGAATCCCCCAAGGCGACGGAGAACTTTCGCTTACTGGCCGAACACGGCTACTACGACGGTTTGACCTTTCATCGTATTGTCAAGGGTTTCATGATCCAGGGCGGAGACCCAAAGGGAGACGGGAGTGGCGGAGAAAGTGCTTGGGGCGGGACGTTTGAAGACGAAATCAACCCGAACTCAGCGACCTATCAGCGAGGCTACCGGCGCGGCATCGTAGCCATGGCTAACGCAGGACCCAACACCAATGGCAGCCAGTTTTTTATCATGCACAAAGATTACAATCTGCGCCCCAACTATGTCATCTTCGGCTCTGTCACCAAAGGCCAGGACGTTGTAGACGCTTTAGCTGAAACGCCTACCACGATGGGCGATGACGGCAACATGAGCAAGCCTCTCGCGCCTGTGATAATCCACAAGGTCACGATAAATCCCTAGGTGTGGACTGGGCACGATCCATCACTCATTGGAGACTTGTCCAGTGATTGAGACCTGCCAGAGAGATCGAGTGTTAAGCGGAACACCCTGGGCCATTGTTGCCAACCTCTGGAAACTTCCGTAAACCTCCGTTTCAGCTGCAAACCAAACTCCCACTTCCGGCTGCCTTTTCCGCAGAATTTGGCAGGGAGTCTGCCGGTTATAGCTCTTCCGAAGATCGGCGATAAACACCGACGGGAGATCAGCCGCGTTGACGATGTCGACAAAGTGAAGGTGGTCACCGAACCCAGCGCGCAAATCCCAGACAGAATCGATGAGCTCCTACGTGAGAAGGTTGCGCAGGCCTTGAGAGGTTCTCTTGGAATCAGCGGGATGTTGAAGTCGTGCCTTATGGTTTTCTGGTGCGAACGGAACCCAAAGCTACACGTTTGCCTGATCGTCTGGAAAGCATCGCGGAATGTCGAAACTCATGACGAACTCTACTGTGTGTACAGCTCCAGTGTGTCACCACCTAGTTGAGGAATTGGATCTGAAACTCCCCTTCTGGCGATACCACGGAATCTTTCAATCCGACTCTTATTCCTTCCTGTTGGACAGCGCCAAGGACTCCCAAAAACTTGGCCGGTTCTCGTTCTTAGGTGGAGATCCCTTCCTGGTGTGTCGGTCAAAGCGAATTCCTGGAGCCGAGGCTGTCCTCGACGCGAGGATTGAAGTGTTGGAATTGGCTAGCCCGGAGGGCGAACGGTTCACGAAGCCGGTATTCAAAAGGCGTCAGGGAAACCCGTTTGAGGATCTTCGAAATCTGATGAATGCTTTTGCCATCGACCACAGCCAGTATTGCAAATGCCCGGTGCCCTTGATCTCGGGAGCGGTGGGTTATTTCGGTTATGAGTCGGGGCATTTCGTCGAGCAGCTGCCGGATCGGGGATGTGACGACCTCGGTCTGCCCGACAGCTATTTTATGTTTGTCGATACCCTCTTGGCACACCGGCATCAAGCGGAAAAGTCTTACTTGTCGGTTGTCGGTCGCGGCCGGACTGACGAGGCGGCTCGTCGTGCCGCCGAGTCCTCACGGGACGCAATGTTGGCAAGGATCGAGGCCTTTGAAGCCAATCCTCCTGCAGAGCGTCCCGCCATCTCACCCCGGCAGGCAGCCCAGACTCAAATCGAAGTGAAAACCCATTTCGATGAGGTCAGTTATTGCCAGACCGTTGCGGAGATAAAGGAACGTATTTTTGCCGGAGATATTTTCGAGGCTTGTTTGACGCACCGCTTGGACTCTCCGCTCGATGGAGGAGGCCCCTGGGACCTTTATGAAGAGTTGCGGAGAGTCAATCCCGCTCCGTTTGCCTGCTATCTGAATTTCCCGGAAGCTCAGGTCGTGTCCGCTTCGCCGGAGCGCTTTCTGTCTCTTGATCAAAATCGCATTGCCGAAAGCCGTCCCATCAAGGGCACACGACCGCGCGGCGCAACCGTTAGAGAGGATGAAAGGCTACGGCAACAGCTTTTCCAATCAATCAAGGATCGAGCGGAGCACGTCATGATTGTGGACCTCGTCCGCAATGACTTCGGCCGAGTGTGCAAGTTCCACAGCGTCAACGTTCCAGAACTCATGATCATCGAGCCCTATGCCACTGTGTTCCAACTGGTTTCTACGGTGCGAGGAGAATTGAGGCCAGAGGTTTCCGGCATGGACCTGATCAAGGCCTGTTTCCCAGGAGGCTCGATGACGGGCGCCCCCAAAATCGAAGCGATGAAGATTATCGACCGCCTGGAACCGGTTAAGCGCGGGATCTACTCCGGTTCGATTGGATACCTCGACTTTTCAGGTCGCTTGGATTTTAGCATCGTGATCCGGAGCTTCGTTGTCAAGAACGGGCGCTGCTACTACAACGTTGGAGGGGCCATTGTCGCGGATTCCGACCCGCTCGCGGAATACCTGGAAACAATGGATAAGGCGGGCGCCTTGAAGACGGCGCTGACAAGCCTCAAAGCGTCCAGTCAAACAACCTGAAAATAGCCCCGGGCCGCGCAGCACCATCTTCGGCTTCCTAGCCCTTGACAACTCGAAGCCAGGGGTCATTGCTCTGACAGAATGGGTTGGGCAGGCACTTCATCGAGAAGTTTCTGGACTTCTCGATCTTTGGGCCGTGTCTTGAGGTAGGTCAGCGGGATATCAAAGGCCAAGACCGTGGAATTGTAGCGCAAGGAGTCGTGGATGTTACAAACGTGGGTGCACCAGCATTGGTCGCAGACAATCTGTTTCAACTCGCGCTGGCGGCGTTGGTCTTGCCAGAATCGGGAAAAATCATAGTCGTAGTCTCTTAGGTTGGCGAGCTTGTCGCGAAGCTCACAGGCACGAACGTCCCCGTTGTAATCGATCACGCAAAACGTTTCGCCGGCGGTGCAACTCATCGGCCACTTCGTAGATTGCAGGTAGTTGGCAAACTGAATCTTGTTGTGCAGCGCCAAAGTCCCCGCGTAAAACGCCTTGCCCATTTGTCCAGTCAAGAAACCTGAAGATTCAAACTGCCTCTCGGCGTATTTCTCGTACAACAGCCTGGCGAACTCGTAAACTTCTTTCAGCTTTTCGAGCGGAATCAATTTCATAGAAGGATCCAGTGGATTACCTCGAATCAGCTGCAAATACTGGCCGTCGACGGGCAACTCCCGATACACAAACTTCATGAATTCAATCAGCTCATCAACGTTCTCGCTATTCAAGCAAGTATTCATATTGACTCGAAGCCGCTGTCGATACCTTTCGACTAAGGGTGGCAATGAGCGCAGCATGTCGAGCGTCCTGTTGTAGCAGCCAGGAACGCCTCTGATTCTTTCGTGGGTTTGCTCAAATCCATCCACGCTAACGTTCAAGTCAATATGGAGATCCGGGCACCGGTTCAGCACCTGATCCAACCACTGGTGGGCCCGCTCTTTGAACAAACCATTAGTCGGCAGGTTGACCCATCTGACCCGATTGTTTCGATAAAACATTTCCAGAATCTCGGGGAGGTCTCTGCGCATGAAGGGCTCGCCACCTGACAGCCACAAATCCGTTATGAGTGGCATGGTTTCGGAAATCTTCTGAATCTGCTGCAAAGTGAGATCCCCGCGTTGGTTCAGTTGCTCCCAGTAAAAGCAGTGCCGGCATTTCTCATTGCAGATCGAAGTGACAAAGAAGACGACGGTGTTTAAGCGTCGTTCTCTCCGAACCTGCTTCAAGAAAGTCATCGCCTGATTGATTTTGGTCATGGATTAGGCGCCCAGTTAGAAATTTGGGAGGCGTTCTTTGAGCGGCGACCGGAGCACGTTTCAAGAGAAATGAGTATTAGTCCTCGGCTTCGGGTCGCCGTCAGGAGGACGCCTCCATTGGCAGTTTGTTCTCTTCAAGCCAACCGGAAAACTCGAACTCATTTGCTTCGAACCACTCGCACTTCGTCCTCGGACCTGAGCTCGTACCGCACTCCTCTCCATTCCAACGTTGAGGTTAGCAGAGAAACCAGCAGGTTGTAACCGGTCAAAGTGGACACCAAGGGTGCGACCAGCACGTACCCCCACCAAAATCGATTGACGGCATGTCTCTGGTCTCGAAAGATCAGGTTGACGGCTCTCAATCGCCAAGACCCGCGCAGGGCTCCGAAGAGATAGATCAAACCAACCATAACGCCAAGTTGCCACAATCCGTCTGCCGAGCCGTGCCGGTCCATACTCGCCGCCCGGAATCCTCCGAAGCCTAAAAGGAGCGCACCTAATCCCCACCACCAACCGGCCAGGAAGGGAAGCTGAGAAGCAAAGGCCAACTGCCACAATCGTCGCGAATAGATCTTGGTGATCAGTATTTGGCGGGTTGACCATTCCAGCAACTCGCGCCAGCTGCAGTCCCCATGAGAGGCAACCAGACACCGGGGTTCGTAGCAGATCTTGAGTCCCGCGGTCTTCAAGGCCCGTGTTAGGGAGTAGTCATCACTAATGGAGCGCTTCCAGTAGCGAAGCACTTGAGTTCGTTCAAAGGTTGTCCGCCGGATGGCCATCGACCCACCCCAGGCGAAATTGTGTTTATGGTCACCCAAAAGCGTCGCAATCGAGCCATTCCAAGCTGAACGCATGACACTGGCGAAGTTGCCTCGTACCGGGAAAAACCAGCGATAACCGGTACAGGCTCCAACGCCTTCGTCCCGTAAGGGCGAGACCAAGTGGCGCAACCAATGAGGAGGCACTCGGGAATCGGAATCGGTGAAAACGTACACCGCACTCTCTGCTGCGATCTTGCCAGCGGCCTGAATAAGGTTATGGACCTTTTCGCCCCGCTCTTCAGAGACTCCGGCTGTAACAAACTTGACCTTCCGATGGGGCACTTGTGCCGCCAAGGAACGCAGGAGAGGAACGGAAGAGTCGTTGGCAGAAGCGGTCACAAAAATCACTTCATAGTCAGGATACTTTTGGTGCAGGAGGGCCTTGACATTCTTTTCCAGCTCATAGTCGAGACCTTTGCAGGGAAGGATGACTGAGGCAAAAGGCATCCAGTCTTCAACTGGCCTCTTGAAGTGCTCGCGAATGTAACGGCAATAGCGGATCCCATCAATCACTCCCGCCAGACCTTGAAGAAGGATAAAAACTAAGAGTATTCCTAGAAAAGGATTCACGATTCATGCATACCTATTGGTGATGGCTCAGTTCAACTGGGTGTTGAAGGTTCGATCTGTTCAAGATGCCTTTGATCGATGTGCCAATCGCTCGGTCCTTAGCGAAAGCGACACGGGCCCACAATTCTCGGCGATTCAGCGACCTTTGTCTAATTCCTCCCGGAGAATCATCCTCCTCCTGCAATCGCCGGCCGCTTGCGGCCGAACCCAGTCGCTAACTCGAAGGCGTGGGCCATTTGCAACACGCCGAGATCATCGCGGTACCGGCCCACAATCTGAATGCCCACGGGCAACCCCTCCGATGTGAACCCCGCCGGCACCGAAACGGACGGACGGAAAGTCGTACTAATCCAATAGGCCGACTTCATCCATGCGATGTAATGCTCCATCTTGACCCCCTCGATCTCCTTTGGCCAGTGCGTCTGCGCGTCGAATGGCGGAACTTGGTTGACGGCACACACCAGGAACTCGTAATTCTCCTGGAAGCGGCGCATCCGCTCCAGGAGCTCGCCATGGTGGACCATAGTCTCGGCGATGTCTGCGCCCGTGAACCTTGCTCCGGAGTCGATTTGCCAGACGGCTTCGGGCTTCATCTGCTCCCGATGCTTCTCAAGCAGCGGCCCGAGCGCGCTCCATGACATCCACATGCGGATGTCGAGAAAGATCTTGTCCGCCCCTCCCAAGTCCGGGAAAGCTTCCTCGACGATGCAACCCAACTCTTCAAATGTCTTGCGTCGCGCTTCGAGGACGGAACGCACTCGACGGTCAAGCGGAAGCCCTCCAAGATCAGGACACCAGGCAATCCGCGAGCCCTTAACACTGCGATCCAACGCTTTCGCAAAAACGGAAGGATCCGATGGATAGCTGCTAGGGTCGCGCGGGTCTGCTCCGGCCATGACGCTCAGCAAGAACGCGGTGTCAGCCACTGATCGTGCCATGGGACCCTTCACAGCAAATCCCACGAACGGTAATGGGGTGGGGGCTACAGGCACGAGACCTACCGTAGGGCGAAGGGCCACAATGTTGTTAAAATTGGCGGGATTCCGAAGCGAGCCACCAAGGTCACTCCCATCAGCCAGCGGTAGCAGGCCCGCCGCGAGTGCGGCTCCGGCACCGCCACTCGATCCACCTGCTGTCTTCGTCAAGTCATACGGATTCACCGTAGTCCCGTACACCCTGTTGTAGGTATGCGACCCCATCCCAAATTCCGGCACATTTGTCTTGCCGATTGGGACGACACCCGCCTTCCGCAGCCGCTCCACGAGAACCGTGTCCTCGGCCGGCATCTCGGCCTTGAAAATGGGGGAACCACGTGTGAAGGGAAACCCGACGGCGGCTTCCAAGTCCTTAAACGCAAACGGCAGGCCATGCAATGGTCCAACCTGCTCTCCCTCTGCCAGACGCCGATCCGCTTCGTCAGCCAGGGCCAGGCAACGATGGTCGTCTAGCTTGGCTACGATCGCGTTGATTCTCGGATTGACCCGTCCAATCTGCTTCAGATGAGCTTCCATCACTTCGCGGGCCGAAAGCTTGCGCGCGCGGATCAAGTTTGCCAGCTCGCGTCCGCTCATGAAACAAACATCACTGGTTGGCCCGAGGTCCATCGGTGCGGCCTCAACCCGATTAAGAGAAGTGTGGATGCGGCTAGCCATCATCACCCCCGTTGAAGCGCCCGCTCCTTTCAGAAATTCGCGTCGAGTCAATCTCACCGTCATCAACTGCCGTCATGACCACGGCCAAGGCTCCCGCCACAGCTTTTCTCCTTCGACAAACTGGAGGTCGGCGCTCATGGGGTCAGAAGCCGCAAAGTGCTCAGCCAATCCAATAGCCTCATTACTGGGAGAAAGCGAGGCTGTCGAGCATCTTGATTGTTTCGCCTCTCACGTCTTTCTCAAGCCAGTACGGAACTTTCGCCCGACGGAAGTCATTTCCTTGAAGATAAATATCACGGCTTTCTGTTCCTAGGACCTTGAGAAAGACCTGAGTGTCGTCTAACGCGCGCGAGTTGCGGATCGTAGCATCGGCAACCTTGTTGAACACCACAACTGGGATCCCTCGATCAGACCGAACAGACTGACCGGCGAAATGATCGAGTTCAAGGCCGTTGACATCTTCGAAGTAGAGTGCACTTTCCCACTTGTCGAGTATCGGCTTGTCCCAGGCCACTTCGAAATCTTTGATCTGGAGATTCTTTGCCCAACGGCAGCTCACAGCATGCACCGCCGAGTCGTATGGAGCAGCAGAATCAGTCGAGACGAAAAGCTTGACGTTATCAAAACTGATTCCATCAAGCCAGCTATCGGGATGTCCGTCTATGATCCACGTTCCCTTTCCGTGGGCAATCACATTTTGGATCATAACGTTTCGAATTGAACCTGCTAGGGGTTCATCAGGCTTGGGGACTTGGCCATTCCACTCGCTTTGTCGAGTGATCTTGAAGTAAAAGGGCTCTCCGTCGCCCGCCCAAAACCAATCGAACCGATTGCAATCAATAGTCAAATTGGAGAGCAAGACGTCGCTGACATCACCACCCTGTGTCACAGAGAAAACAAAGCCTCGGTTAACATTAGTGAGCACGCTGTTCTCCAGCACTACCTTCCGCACCCCCAGACGGTTGCCCTCGCTGAATTTGACGCCTGCCGATGCCGAAGAAAGCCGACAATTCGTCACGGTAATATTTTCGCACCAGCGCGCAGGCCCCCACACGTTCGAAGAGATGAAGATTATACAATCATCCCCGGTTTCGATGGTGCTGTTCGAGATACGGACGTCCCTGCATCCATCCAGATCAATGCCATCCGCCCACACGGCTTCTTTCAAGCTGGTATAGATATGGACGCTGTCGATAACAACACGCTCACAGGCATACTGAGCAATGGTCCAGCTGGGGGAATGGAGAAGAGATAACCCCACGATTCGAACGTCCTTACACCGGTTTAGCCAAATCAGGAAAGGATAGAGGGTGCGATTGGGGAAATCTTTAGGGAAAGTTCGCAAAAGGGGCTTTCGCAACGATAACATAAGACGCTTGTGGCTAAAACCCTGCTCGTGGTCATCTTCTCGCCAGTCGTATTCGGCCTGACCATCAATCGTTCCCGGTCCCTCGATGGTAATGTTTTCGACATCCTCCGCGTAGAGCAGCGCGGAGTGGTTAGGATTTTTGCGATCAAAGTTTGCCACGTTTTGCGACGCAAACAGGATCGCACCGGCCTCGATGTGCATGGCAACGTGGCTCCGCAGATAGAGAGTTCCAGAGGTATATTCACCGGGTGGAAGGTACACGGTGCCACCGCCACCTGCCGAACAGGCATCAATGGCCTTCTGTATGGCTGGCCTCGCGTCTTCCGTCTTGTTTCCTGTCGCTCCGTAATCTTTGACGTTGAAGAGAGCTTTGTACCCTACGTGAGAATAGGAAGTCTCCACACACAGGACGAACAATAAGATCAGGAAGTGACACGCTTTCAAGAGCCCTCGAATGAGGAGCATCTCTACACCGCGCTTCTACGGCTGAAGTCTTGCGTAAACATTTCGCTTTGCTTTTGAGCTTCTATAATAGCCCGTACCAAGGTCTCCTGACACTCCCGGAGCTTTCGCTCATTCCCTTTCATTTCACGAACTTCTGCACGCGCATTCCAGTCAGAACATCTCCAACGTATACCGCTCCATCTTTGCCGATCGCAACATCATGGGGCCAAACAAACTGTCCGTCGTAGTTTCCAAATCTTCCGAAAGAGCCGACGATTTTCCCCTTCAAATCGACCACCAATACGCGTGCCCGATCAGGAGGTACGCTGTTCAGGTCGCCGCCGTCAACCACATATACGTATCCATCGGCAGCCACGCGCACCGCCCAAGGGCGGCCGAATTCCGCACCTTTCCATTCAGCGAGATAATTCCCACTGCTGTTGAACACTTGAATTCGTGCGTTGCTCCGGTCGGCCACATAGACGTTGTCTGACGCATCGAGCGCGATGCCGTGTGGTAGATCAAACTGACCCGGACCTGTTCCTTTTGTCCCCCACTCGAGAAGAAACCGGCCTTCCGGAGACAACTTGACGACGCGATTATTGCCGTAGCCGTCGCTTACATAGACAGAGCCATCATTGGAGATCGCCACATCCGTCGGCCTGTTAAAGTGAGCGCGGTCAACGCCCGGCACTCCGGTTTCACCCAGGGCAAGTAGAGGCCTCCCTGCGTGGTCAAACTTGAATACTTGATGAAGTGCGACGTCCGTCAGCCAGACGTTGTCCTGCCGGTCCACCATCAAGCCATGTGGCAAAATAAACTTCTTGTCGCCCCACGCCGAAAGGAGAGCTCCGGTTGCTCCGTCAAACATAAGAACGGCGGCAGACGCCATGGGCTTGTCCGGAGCTGGTCTACCCGCTTGCACGCTATTCTCAGCGCGTCTGAATACAAACACGTGATTGTGGGAGTCCACACCCACACCGGAAACCTGACCTAAAAGCGTGTTCTCCGGCAGTTGTGGCCAGCAGTGCACCACCTGGTACTTTACACCGGTCAATTCCGGCGATATCGACTGTTGCCCTAAGGAAGGCCACTGTCCCATAGAGACCAGCACAAGACAAACAGCGCCCAAAGCAAGAACTAACCTCGGCTTGAACCTCGATTCAAGTGATTGCATGCTGGTTGGTCTACGCATAGGTAGTTTGTTCCCCCCCAATCATTTGCGAACCCTCCACGGACGTTGAGGCGATACATGGACCGGAAAAGCCGATAGGTCGTCGAAAAACGTTCTCCCTGCCTTCACGCTTCATTCCTGCCAGTCCCAGTTATTCCTTCGCAGTAGCGTTGCAAGGTGGAGACTTTTAAGTGGACCCAAATCTTATGTCCATTTTCCTTGATAATCAAGCTAGGGCCCCTTGCAGGAATTCTGTTATATTGATCTACCTCGCGTTGGCAAGGAATTCCGCATCCAGTAGAGACTTTGACCAAAGTCCAAGCTGATCGCTTAGTTTGAGGATTGATGAGGCTTATTGCAGTGGGCTGCTCAAACCAGGAGTCGCTCACAGAGCCGTCTTACACCACAGTGTCAGACGGAGGACTTCATAAAGGATGAAATCATACAAGAATGTTGTGTCTTTCAAAACTGCTGATTGGGTCGGCCCTTCTGGCAATGGTTTTGCCGCTCGGTCGCAGTGACACAGGAGCCTTCACGTCGTCTGAAGCCTCCGAAATTCGTTTTCAGGCGAACCTGGACCTGACGGACAAATGGGCCAAGGCTTTCGTTTTGAACGAAGGGCAAACTTTCGAGGTATCGGCTCGCCTTGTTGTACCTTCTGAACTGCCGCAACATGGTAGAGTGGCCGTGAGCTGGTGGCTGGTCGAGGAGCAGAAAGCAACATCCCACGCGACAACGACACACCCGATTTCAAATCGGACGCGGAAGGCGGACGCGTTTGGGATCTACACACCGCCGACGGCAAACTGGCGGAAAGTGCTTCACGCACTCGATCCCGATCTCTACCTCGTCTATGCCGCGCCTGTTACAGGTACCTACACCTTGGAGATTTCCCCTGTTACCGATGAACCGACAGTCTTCGAGGGACCACGGTGGCGTGAGACGGGAAGCGCGCCTTCCCTGATTCGCTTTCCTCAAACTACTCCCTGGCCTCAGGCAACGAAGGTTCCCGTGGCAGTGGCGGTGAGCCAGTTAGATCTGGAACGCGGCAGTCCCGGAACGTTTCACATTGAGACCGAGCCGAACGATACTCCAGAACAAGCCCAGCCAATCAACTTGCCAACGGGTGAAGGTGTTCAAACAGTGCTCATCACCGGCGGAGCTGATGACATTGAATACTTCGACAACGGCAAGGTCGGACATTCCGGCGAGGACTGGTTTCGGCTCTCTTATCAGGGAGCCGAACCGCGTTTGTTGACTTGCAATCTGACAATCCCTGATCAAACTCTCGCTGCACAGCTCCGTTTCTACGCTCTGGACGCACCGCTTGAGGAAGCTCAGGCACTACTCTCGGCCGCTGGCAACCTCTCTGGGAAGCTCTTGCCTCTGGTGGAATATACCGAAGGGCGTAATGAGAACGAGCGAGCCCACCAGCAAAATGAGCCACACCGTTCCGAAATCAACCGCATCGTGAAACCCGGAGGAGTTTACTTCCTCAGGGCAGAGGCCAACGCGCCCGGTTATGAGATCGAGTTGAGGTTGCTCCAACCCGCCCCCTACGATGATCCACGGATGGCTGTCCGGCAAGGGCTGTATGATCATCTGGGGCAAGTGGACGCGTGGCTGACCAATCGGCCGCGCGGGGCGAGTGTGGAGCGGCGTATTCGGGACACGGGAAACTTGTTGGGCACACATTGCATGAGTTGTCATACGCAATCAGGAGTTTGGGGTGCTGCCGTGACGATGGAAAACGGTTATGGCCTCGAGAACGTGCAGAATTTCCGCCACTTGGTTAACATCATGTATGAGTCGTTACGGCCCACAAACTATCTGAAGGACGCCGCCAACAACACCAGCCTGCCTCCGCTGGATGTTGGAGACGGCCCAGCCGGAACCCGAGTCGCGGGACATAATGTCTGCACGGCTGAACGTGTGATTCCTGTGCGCCGGCTGTACTCGATGCAGGCGATTCGGGCTGCGAACCAGATTCTTCAGACTGCCGACCCCTCGGGAGTTAACGCGGCCGGACCCGGTTCGAACGTGGGTCAGGCAGTGGTCTATAACTATGCTGGTGAGATCCTCCGTACTGCATGGGACAGGACGGGGCATCCCCGATATTTTGCTGCATTAGAAGAGAAGGCTGAAAAGATGCTGGCAGTCGAGCCTAAGTACACGGACGACTTAGCTCACCGCATCGAATTCTTTCAGCGATTCTTCTCACGCGACTATTCAACCGAAAACGAGAAGGCCCATGCCGCTCAAGCGAAGGCTCTACCGGAACCACCTGAGCAGGAACCGAGCGGAGATCGAGCTGCTGCTGGGCAGACTAAGGAACCACCACCTGCTCGGTTCCCGACTTATCGCGTCAAGAGTGCGAAGGAAGCCCAAGAACTTTTCTCCTCGATCCAGCATCAACTAGGCATAGACGAGGCGCGGCTGCGAGCCATCCAGCACTCCGACGGATCTTGGGGTTTTGATCCTGGAAAGAGTATGGACGGTGGCAAGAACTGGAAAAGCGAAGGCCCTCCGGACCCTGCGCCGACTGCGCTCGCCCTGATTGCTCTTCAGGCCTTGGGGCATGGGAGCGAGGATTCAAGTGTTGCCAAGGGAGTGAGTGCGCTGCTCAAAATGCAGGATCCTTGCGGCCGCTGGAATAAGAGTGCCCAAACAGGGTTCGTGACGACGGCATACAGTCTGCACGCACTCTCTCGGCTTTACCCTTCTCTGGCTGAGCGACCCAATCGCCGGCAGTACGAACCCAAGGCAAACGAATCGTTACTGGAAACTCTGGCCCGTGTGCGGGCATTGTCTCGTACTGAGGATGCGGCGTTGGCTGATTTGATGATTCAGGCCAGCTCACATTGGAGTCCCCTGGTGCGCTACTGGGCAGCGATAGGCCTGGGAGGCGTGCATTCAAGGACCGGGGTGAGAGCTCTGATCCGCGCACTGGGAGATCCCGTGAAAATGGTGCGCGACGCGGGCGCGTGGGCGATGAAACAGACTTTGCTGGACGATGCTGGGTTTGAGGAGGTCTTCGCCAGCTATGATGCCGGCGACGACGTAACGCGGGAGAGCGCACTGAAGGCTCTCGGCATGCGCGCTGATACTGTCATGACTCAGGCTCGTTTTGATCGGTCTCGGCTATCGCAGTTGCTGGCCAAAGCTCTTACCGACGACCGCCATCCAGGTGTTCGCGCCTGGGCGGCTAAGGCAAGCTGGCAGTGGTGGATTTGGAATCCGCCGCTGCGAGAGTCCATTCAGCGGGCCTGGGTACAGAAGCTGCTGTCGCCCGAACCCAATGCGCTGGTCGAGAACTGCTTCCGCTATCAGAGTCATGCTCTCTTCATTGCCAATGGCCACAAGGCGAATGCCAGCTACGAACATCAATATCCGGAACTGTCTTCCTTGTTCAAAACGCTCGAGACCAAGCTGGATGACCCCCAGTTGGCCAGCGTAACCAAGGACCGGCTGTCTGAACGGTTGGTCGCCGTCGCAGCCACGTTCTACAACACTTCCGGTGGAGATGGCGGACCCGGCCAGATGGGCTATGTGACCCCGGGGAGTGCTGATGCGGTTGGCAAGGCGGTTCTTCGCTATTTCAACAAAGCAGAATCGCACGCCGACCATAGCGGACTCCGCCTCGCTTTGGAAGCCGCCGCCGGAGTGACGCACAAGCCCCTCCAAGACAAGCTGATCGCGTATTCGACGAGCGGCCCTGAGGATTTGCGCACTCTGGCAGCCGCCGCCGTGTCCGATCCCACTGCCGTGACGCTGCCTGCGACGCCGGAACTGCTCCAGCCTCTGATGGAGCAAGTTTTCCGCGGAGCGCAAGACGAGGAGCGCCGTGAGACTCTTTCGGAACCGGTCTTGAAACTGTTCAGCCGCGCTCACTGGGCGATTCCAAAAACGACCGAGCAGCAGGTCATCCTCTATTCCCTTCTCATCCCTAAGTACGACAACAACCCCGATGCGACAAGTCTGGCCAAGATCAACCAGGCTGCTGAGGAGGCGGTTCGACCGATGGGGCTGCTGAGTGCAGAGTGGTACCTTGCAGACCGGACAGGAAGAATGCTTGCGGCCAACCCAGACCTGCAAACCGAGACTCTGCTCGGTCTATTTCCATCGAGCATCAAGAATCCACTCGAGGCGCAATTCTGGCTTCGCAATGTCAACTGGGTCATGACCTATGGAGAAGGGCTGCCCGAGATCGTTACCAACCATGGGCCGCCGTCGCAGAAGAGACCTCAACCCAGCATTCTGTCAGAAGCGGTCCTGGCAGCTCGAGGCCGCGCTCTCCAACTCTTTCTGGAGATGCTCAGCCCTGGAGCACCCTCAATCAGTCGTAGAGTCGCAGTCAATGTCTCTAACGTGGCGGCTCTTCGCCAACTCTCTTCAGTTCGGGAGGCGCTTGAAAAACTCGCAGAGGTTGAAAAGGACGAGGAGATTCAGAAGACAGTCAAGAATGTCCTTCGCAGCAAACCAGAAACATGGTTGGCAGATTTGCGGGATGCTATTAAGTTAGAGCCGCTGGCCGCCTCTCTGAAAGATGCCAGCGGAGAAGCCGCGCCCAACGATGAATTTGTTTCCAGCTTCCGCTATTTCAGCGACTACGTTGCTCCTGAGCTCAATCGTCCTCAGCGCATGGATGAAATGGCGTGTATGAATTGTCACGGCGTTCCCGGCCGGGTACCGTCGATGCAACTCGAAGCTCCGGATCGTACGGGTTACTTTTCGGTCGCCAAGATGCTCAAGAACTATCTCACCTTACAGCAAAGAGTAAACCCAACCAACATCGAGCAAAGCAAATTGCTACGAAAGCCCTTGAACATTCAAACCGGGAAAGAAGACGGCCATCAGGGAGGCCGCAGGTACTCGCCTGCCGACCGCGGCTATCAAATCATCCGCCGCTGGGTGTTGGACCAGCCCAGAGTGTTTGAGAGTCTAAGGCAAACGTCGGGCACTACAACACATGCCATGAAGAATTGAGGACCGCCGGCGACGGAGGAATCCGAAAGTCATACTTTAAAGGTCATGTTAAATCATCGCTTGAAGCCTGGAATTCAGATCTTCGTTGTTGTGCGTCGTGTGCTGCTGATCTCCGTGGCGGCGCGGGTACTCGCCATGACCGGATGCGGAGGACGACCGTCGCCTCACCGTGTTGAGCCGAGCTCCGCCTCTTCGGTAGCAGTAACTGCGACTCCAGGTGGACCGGTCGTCATCAAGACCTCGAGTGCGGAGTTTGACGTTCTGTCTTCGGGCTACATCCAAGCCTACCTCCTCAAAGATGGTACCAAGTTAAGCCTTGACGAGCCCGAACCGGCGGCTCGGTCTGGCAGCGATTCTCTATTCGGTGCGGGCAGGGAGATCAGCGATTTCGCGTTTGTTTCTGATCAGGCCAAAGTCTCAGAGGCTCACAATAACCTGGGTCTGCCGGGCAAGACAGTTGAGGTCAAGGCACGCACTCCGCGGGACGGACCAACGTCCATTGAGAAGACCCTGGTGCTGGAAGCCTACGACAATTTCCCTGGGCTTATCCTGGCTACGGCGAGTTATAAAAACCTGGGCTCGCAAACGCTCCGGCTCGACCAGATATCTACGCAACGTCACCGTCTCAATGCCTCCCTGGCAGACCCGAAAGTTCCGCCGCACCAACTCTGGTCTTTTCAAGGCTCCAGCTCCAAATGGGGCAAGGATGAAATCACCGTCGTTCCCAAGGGTTTCTCTCAGACTAACCTCATCAACTCCTCGCCCGAAACTGGCCTCGGTGGTGGGATTCCAGTACTGGCTTTTTGGACCGCAAAAGTTGGGGAAGCGATTGGGCATGTGGAGACGCTTCCTCTGATTCTTTCCTTGCCCGCGAAAACGGCTGCTGATGGGCGTATTCACGTCTCACTGGATCAGAAAATCGACATGGATCTGAAGCCGGGCGAAACCGTCTCGACGCCACGCAGTTTCCTAGCAGTTTACTCAGGGGATTTTTATGAGCCGTTGCGTCTGTACTCAGCGGTTCTTCAACGCGAAGGTTGGAAGTTGCCCAAAGCGAACAAGGCAGACTACGAGGCTAACTGGTGCGGCTGGGGGTATGAGCTGAATCCAACACCTCGCCAGATGCTAGGCACAATCCCGAGGCTGAAGGCTCTCGGCATTCGTTGGACTACTCTGGATTTCCGGTGGTTCGACAACTTTGGTGACTGGGAACCACGTTCCGACAACTTTCCAGGCCAATCCATCAAAGAACTCGTCAATGATTTCCACCGTCAAGGTTTTCAGATGCAAATCTGGTGGAGACCGATTGGTGCGGATGATGGTCAAGCCAAATATGAATACCCTCCCTACGGAAAGACCGTATCGCGAGTAGTACAAGATCATCCGGATTGGCTGATTCTTGACTCCAGTGGAAAGCACGCCCGGCTGAAGAGCAACTTAAGCGACTTGGCTGCGCTTTGTCCTGCGTTGCCAGAAGTTCAGGAGTATCACCGGAGACTGACGGAAAAGATTATCCGTGACTGGGGATTCGATGGCCATAAGCTTGACGACGTTTTCACCGTTCCGCCTTGTTACAATCCTAAACACCATCACAAATCTCCGGACGACTCCATCCGGGCCATGAGTGAAGTTTACAGAGTCGTCTTTCAAACCACTCGTCAGCTTAAGCCGGAGAGCGTCACCCAAATCTGTCCCTGCGGAACGGCACCGAGCCCGATCTGGCTGCCGTACATCGATCAGGCAGTCACCGCGGACCCTGTTGGAGCCGTCCAGGTTCGTCGTCGCATCAAAATGTACAAGGCCCTGCTCGGTCCGGAGGCTGCGGTCTATGGCGATCACGTAGAATTGAGCGAGATGAAGCAGGTCGCAGGCCGTTACTCGGAAGGAAGCACCTACATGGAGATCGGAACAGACTTCGCTTCGACGCTAGGCGTCGGCGGCGTCATTGGAACTAAATTCACCTGGCCCGACTACGGAGCGAAGTATAAGAACGTTACGCTCACCCCAGAAAAGGAGTCCCATTGGAAAAAATGGATTGAAATCTACAATTCAAAGAGGCTCTCGGACGGCACATTTCTCAACTTGTATGTTTACGGCTACGACGCTCCTGAAGGCTACGCAATTCAAAAGGCGGGAAAGATGTATTATGCTTTCTTTGCGCCCACTGCATCGGAGGCATGGAAGGGATCCATTGAGCTGCGGGGTCTGCAACCAGGCAGGCATCGGGTCTGGGATTACGTCAATGGCAAGGACCTAGGTCTGATTGACAACCAAAAGCCCACACTGAAGGCGGAGTTTAGGGATCACCTTCTCCTCGATGTGAGCAAGCTGTAAGCTGGCCTCGAAGTCAATGCGAGTTTCCCTAATTACCCAAATGTGCTGTGGAATAATGA
>Ga0075433_10000123_pt1 | contig 39196 bp, 31 predicted proteins | sample RhiMethybrSRZTD2_FD_75299 | JGI IMG/M metagenome (GOLD analysis project Ga0075433, IMG submission 75299) | Populus rhizosphere microbial communities from Tennessee, USA - Rhizosphere MetaG P. TD hybrid SRZTD2 | ecosystem: Host-associated > Plants > Roots > Rhizosphere > Soil | place: USA... | reverse complement strand
AAGTGGAAGGCGATGATCGCCGACGCGAAGCGAGGCTTCTGGTCCACCAACGCGCCGCTGGTGGTTCGCAATCATCTGATCGTGGGCGTGTCTGGCGACTTCGACAACCTTCCAGGCACGTTGAAGTCGTTCGATCCCGAGACCGGCGCGGTGCAATGGACGTTCTACAGCACCTTGCCTCCCGACGATCCCAAGGCGACGAGCGGTGGCGCGACCGGTGGTCAGATGTGGATGACCGGTACGTACGATCCCACGCTCAATCTCGTGTACGTCGGAACGGGCAATCCCACCCCCGTCCTCAATGGCCCCGTGCGTCCCGGCGACAACCGATGGACCTGCAGCATCGTGGCGCTGAACCCGGACACCGGCGCGCTCGTGTGGGGCTTTCAGGCTTCGCCGCACGACACGCACGACTGGGACGCCTCTGAAGTCCCCGTGCTCGTCGACGCGAACTTCAACGGTGCGCCGCGCAAGCTGCTACTCCAGGCGTCGCGCAACGGCTACTACTTCGTCCTCGATCGCACCAACGGCAAGAACCTGTTGACGACGACGTTCGCGGCGGCGAATTGGGCGAAGGGTGTCGATGCGGAAGGGCGGCCGATCCCGCTCGAGGACAAGGAGCCCACGCGCGACGGCCGATTGGTCGCGCCCGATGAATCGGGCGGCACCAACTACCGATCGCCAAGCTTCGATCCGGCAACGGGCCTGTTCATCGTCAGCGCGTCTGATGCCTACGGCATCTACTTCTTCAAACCCGAGCACGGCAAGTACGGGTGGGCCGGCGCCGATTACGGCGTGCACGCGCGCGGCGTGCTGCGCGCGCTCGACTATCAAACCGGCAAGCTGCGATGGAGCCACGATCTCAACGGCGGCGCGGGATCAGCGGGCGTGCTGACGACCGCATCGGGGCTCACGTTCACGGGCGATTCCGCTGGCAGCGCGATGGCGCTGCGCACGAGCGATGGCGCGACGCTGTGGCACTCGGGCATCGGGCGAGTCGGCAATTCACCGATCACCTATGAACTGGATGGACGCCAGTACGTGATGTTCGGGGGTGGCAGCGCCTTGTATGCGTTTGCGCTGCCCTGATGCCTGACATCGAACGCGCAGCTCCGCACCAACATTCGCGCGGCTCGCGGACTCTTTCACCGCGTGCTGGTCTTGTGCTAGCCGCAGCCGCGTGGGTGGCGGCGCTCGCCGCCGTGGGCGCGCACCACATCGTCTCGCCGATGCTTCCGCCGCGCGTACACGTTCGATGGTCGGAAGCGACGACGAGCACCGAACGAATAAGCGTCGAGCGGGAGCTCGGCCTCCTCTCGGGCGCGCGCGAGCAGGGCCGCACGTGGAGCTACGCGCTTCGCGACGTCTCGACCACCACTATCGTTCGGCTCGTCCGCCATCCCCTCGTCGAAGATACGCATTACATCGATCGATCGACGGCCACGTTGTCGGTCGACGCGTCCGGCCGCGCGGCGTGGGTTCGCGACCTGGCGCAGATGCCGTTCGTTCAGATGTCGCAGCGGTGGCTGCCGCCACTGGCGTTCGCGCTGGCGATGGTCGGCGTCGTCGCATCGTGGCCAGTGTGGCGCCGCCTCACTCCTCGCGCGTGGCGGCAGCTGCAATACAGCGCCGCGAGGGCACGAAGAGCAGTGCTCGCGCGTGTCGACCGCATCCCGTCGCGGTCGTCGAGAGGAACGGCACTCGGACGATCGGCCCCCGTCCACTTGGTGTTGATCCTACTGACGTCGATGGTTCTGCGGATCTGGCTCGTGACGTCGGGCGGTCAGTTCTATTGGGGCGACGAGACGCGATACGAGATCGCACGCGACATTGCCAGGACGCTGGCGCACGGTGACGTGTTGTACGCCTTCAGCCGAATGGGCCAGCACCCGCTGTTCGGCGTGATCGGAGCGATCCCGGCCACCGTGGAGCGGATCACGCACGAGGATCCGAGAGTCCCCGGTCTGTTCTTCGCCGCGTTTTCCGTGATGAATATCGGGCTGCTGGCCGCAATCGCGAAGCGAAGCGGGGCCACAGAACGAGACAGCGTCATCGCCGGTGCCCTGCTCGCATTGAGCGCATCGATGCTGTATTTCGCGCGGCATCTGCTCCCGTACGACGTGGCCATGACGTTCGGGCTCGCCGCCCTGTACGTCGGACTGGGGCGCGGCGGTCGCGTGAGGTCACTGGCATGTGGCATCGTCGCCGCGTGCGCGTTTCTCACCTACACGGGCTACTGGACGCTGGGTGGCGCGGCCATGGTTGTGCACGTGCTCGACGCCGAAACTGTGAAGACAGGGCTTCGACGCGCGGTGTTCAGCGCGCTTGGTCTCTTTGCCACCATCGGCTTCGCCGTCCTCGGCAGTCTCGCCGTCGGGGAGAATCTCATTCGAGCGCTCGCCGCGTTCTCGGGTCAGGTCGATCAAGGAGACTTTCGCGAAGGATGGCGGCTGCCGTGGGCATACCTGTGGCACGCCGAGCATGTCATCGTGCTGGTATGGTTGTTCGCCCTGGCGTGGGTGGTTGTCGCATGGCGATCGCGACGCATGCCTCGACTCGTTCGGGTCGGTCTTATTGGGCTGGCCTTCGTGTACGGCGCGCTCGTCGCAACGTCGGTGGTCACGCACACCTTTGTGATGTACGGACGATTGGCGCGCCAGATGGTCCCGTTCCTCTGTTTGATAGCGGCCTGGGCGCTCGCTGACTTTCTGCGTGCACGTTCTCCGAGCACGCGCGTGTGGCTGGCTCCCACAGTTGCGCTGCTGCTGATCGCGCAGGCCGCCTTCAACTTTGCGACGCCGCTGACGCAGGTCTTTCCCGCGGAGTTCCTGCGCGATGCGCGTCGCGATCATCGACTTCCCGACGATGGCGATCTCGTGATCGTCAACGCCAAGCATCTGTATCCAGGGCCAGAGGCGGTCGCGCTTCCGACGAGGTATACGGTGCTGATGCGCGCGCCTCATCCGCTGCAGTACCTCCCGTATCAATACGAGGGATACAGGCCGTCACAGCGCGCGGCGCTGCGATCGGCGGATATCGAGATGAAAGTGCTGCTCGTGCCACGATAGCGGTGTTGTGATGATCACGCCGGGCCTGCAGAACAGGCCCGGCCTACACTGTCATTGAGCGGATTCGGACGATGTCGGCCGGCCTGATCTTTCGGCCCGACGTGATCTGGGATATAGCTATGAAGTCCAGTGCCACTCGCATTCTCACCACACACGCCGGCCGACTGGATGGTCCTCCGGAATTCCGCGCGCTCGGACGTGCGTTGTTTACCGGCGCGCCGCCTGATTACGCGGCGCTGAAGGCCGCGGTCCGTCCCGCGATGGTCGACGTCGTTCGCAGGCAGGCGGCGTCGGGTGTCGACGTCATCAGCGATGGTGAGATCGGCAAGATCGGATTTGGCCTCGCGTATTACGGCAAGCGGCTGAGCGGCCTCTCGAGCCGCCCGGTGAAACCAGGCGAGCCCGGCTGGATGTCGGCCCACACCGGCGAGCGGATCGAGTTCGCGGAGTTCTATTCCGAGATGCCGTGGCCGAAGCCGAGCGAGCGCGTCGTGGTCACCGGCGCGATCAAGTACATCGGCCAGGACGAGGTCAGGCGCGATCTCGAGCTCTTTCAAGGGGCGCTCGCCGAGGCCGGCGTGACAGCCGAAGAGACGTTCATGTGCGTGCTCGCGCCCGGCTGGCTCGAGCACTTCTTCTACAACGAGAACTACGAGAACGACGAGGACTACCTCTTTGCGCTCGCCGATGCGATCAGGCACGAGTACAAAGCCATCGTCGACGCCGGCTTCGTGCTGCAGATCGACGATCCGGCGCTGCCTGACACCTACGACATGATCGTTCCCGCACCCAGCATCGATGAGTACCGCAAGTTTGCCGAGGTACGCGTCGAAGCCGTGAACCGAGCGCTTGAAGGCATTCCGCCGGATCGCGTTCGGTATCACATCTGCTGGGGCAGCTGGCACGGTCCGCACACGCACGATCTGCCGCTCGAGCACGTGATCGATCTGATGTTGCGCGTGCGCGCTGGCGCCTACTCTGTCGAAGCGGCCAATCCTCGACACGAGCACGAGTGGAAACTGTGGAAGCGCGTGTCGCTGCCGCCCGAGAAGCTCCTGATTCCCGGCGTCGTCAGCCACGCCACCAACGTCGTCGAGCACCCCGAGATCGTGGCCGACCGCATCGTGCGTTTCGCCAGCATCGTCGGCCGCGAGCGCGTGATCGCCGGCACGGATTGCGGACTGGGATTCAGAGTTCATCCCCAGATCGCATGGGCGAAGCTCAAGGCTCTTTCGGAGGGCGCTGCTCTGGCCACCCGGCAACTGTGGGGCGGCGGTGCCGCATAGGGCGGCTCGCTCCGCTCACCGTGGGGCCGCTCACTTCGTTCGCGGTGGGGCGGCTCGCTCACGCTCGCCGTGGGGCGCGCGCTTCGCGCGCGTAGGGCAGTCCCGCTCCCGCGGGACCGTAGGACCGCTCACTTCGTTCGCGGTCGGGCCGCTTCGCGGTAGGTCGACGTGACGATCGCCAGCTTTGTTACCGGGTCGCGAACGCGACCCGGCCCCACTCGTCGCGAAGCGACCGGCCCTTAGGATCCGCGCAAGTCGTAGCAAAGCAGACGCGGGCCGTTCACGCGCGTGACGTCTCGTGTGTTCTGAACGACGTAGAGCAAACCTCGACTCAACACGGGAAGACTCCATGACTCTCGCGCGGGGAACAACCACGTGCGTGAGATCTGCTTGTAGCCCTTCGGCGTGAGCTCCAGCCACAGCAGATGTCCGAGCTCACCGAGACACAGATACGCGCCGTCGACGGCGAGCAGCGATCCGCGATACGTGCTGACCTCCTGCTGTCGACCGCCAAGCGTGTCGGTCCACTCGGGCATCTCGCGCCACACGACCTTGCCCGTGGCCACATCGACACACGCCAGCGAAGCGTCGGGTTCGTTGCGCCCATCGAATCCGTAGAGATAACCATCGCGATAGATCGGCGTGTTGAAGTGCAGGCCGAACTCCTGGGTGGTCCACACCACGCGATGCGTGAAGTCGGGGCGAATCTCGAGCAGTGCGCCGCCGGTGCGATAGCTGGCCGAGATGAAGACCTTGTTGTCGAAGATCACCGGGCACGACGCGTTGACCGACTCGTAGCTGCGGCTCCGCCACGCGAACGAGAAATCGACCTTGCCTGTCGCCGGATCGATGCACATCAACCCGCCCATCGGCGGTTCGGATTCACCGCCCGCAAACACGAACACGCGACGTTTGCTGTGCACGACTGCTGGAATCGGCGACGCGTAGCTCGGCCCCCATTCGGTGCCCGCGCGCCACACTTCCTTGCCGGTGGCGGTATCGAACGCCGCGACGCATGGACCACCGGGCGCACCGACGTTGACGATCAGCAGACGGCCTTCCACGAGCGGCGTCGACGCAGTGCCGAAGAAATCCTGCGGCACCTTGTAGTCGGCCCGGAGATCGCGTTTCCAGATCACCATGCCCGATGCGATGTCGAAGCCGTGCAGCTTGCCTTCCGCGCCCATCGTGAAGACGCGTGTGCCATCGATCACGGGACTCGCTCGCGGCCCGTTGTTGTAGCCGTAGCGATCCTCGAAGACCGTGCCGTACTTGAACTGCCATTTGTTCGCGCCGGTCTCGGCGTCCATGCACTCGACCACTTCTTCGTCGCGCACGCGGTGAATGAACATGAGCCGCCCACCAGCGATTGCGGGAGATGAGTAGCTCGTGCCCTTCGGGAACTCCCACACCAGCGGCGGCGGGAGCATGCGGCTCAATTTCGTTTCAGTCGAAACGGCGTTGTGCGTCGGGCCGAGGAACGAGGTCCAGTCGTGCGTCACCGCACCCGCGGGCAGCGGCTTCGGCTTCGTCAGCACGCGGACCTGGGCGACCGCTGTGCTCGCCAGAAGCGGTTGCATCAGAAACGATTTGATGAGGGCGCGCCGCGAGAACGGAATCATTCAGCGGCATTGTAGGTCAACGGGACGGGCGCGGTCCGGGTTGCAGAGTCTCGCGCGCGTCGCCCTAGGGCTTCGCCCTGCAGCCGACGCCGCTGCAGATCTCGTTCAGCACGTTCGACAGCCGAATACCCGCTTCCATCAGCCGCTGTTCGACGACGGCAACGTTGCTGGCGAGGTACCCCTGCGTGATGAGCACCGGCTTGATGCCGGTGACGCAATCGCCTCCGACGGAAACCTGATGCGCGATGGAGAGCGTGTCGTAGATGGCGGACTTCGCGAGTGTGTTCGATTCGCGCGTCCAGTCGGCGGGCGTGCCCTGCGTCACCGTCGCGCCGTTCTTGAATCGCATGAACAGCGCGGTCGCCGTGGCCTGCTCACTCCCGCTGTGTCCCGTCATCGCCGCGAGCACGGTATCGATGTCCCACGCGATGTGCAGGTCGGTCGTATCCTGGTTGCCGTCGTGATGAACCAGCGGCTTCGAGAGCGGCACGCACCCGCCGCCGCGATCGCCGTTGGTGATCGCGTGCAGCGGCTGATGGATGTCGCCGACGAAGTGGATGAGGAACGCGAGCTCCTGCGACGTCATCCCGCGCGGAGGTGAGGGCGGTGCCAACAGCGAGAACCCGGTCTGGTTTTGTTGCAACCGGCGCCGCATGTTCTCGATTTGATCGACGACGCACTCGTGATTGGCGCAGTGGCCGTCGATCGAGAACGGTTGGCCGAGTGGGATGTTGATGAAGTGCCAGCGATTGGTGCCGGTGGCGACCCGGTCGATTCGATCCGGCCAGATGGCGGCTGAGGCCATGGCGTTGGCGAGGGCGGCATCCGTGACGCCGAGAATCAGCCGCAGCTTGTCGCGTGTCGCCTGCAGCAAGTTCTTCGCAGCGATGCGAGCGACGATGCGATGGCCTTCTTTGCCCCAGGCCAGGCCGGTGCGCGGGACGAGAAGGGTCACGATGATCGCGGCAATCACCACGCGACGTGGCGCCATGTGCGAATGCTGCGCGTATGGACGAGCGAAGTGCAAGTGGAAACGACCGGGCTGCGGCCGTCGCTATACTAGTGGACCGTATCAACTGAAAGAGACCGCCTACAACCAGCCTCGGCCGCGATCGACCGGCCGCGACAACGGAGCGGCCGTACGGTTTGGGCAGTACATTCCACTAGTCGGGCAACGCCGGAGAGCGTCATGAGAAAAGCGTCATGAGAAGGATACTGTTCATCTGTCTCGCGGCTGGCCTTGCACTGGGAACCGTGCGGCCGCTGCTGGCGCATCACTCGTTTGCGGCGGAATTCGACGACAAGCAGCCGCTCAAGATCACCGGCACGATCACGAAGGTCGAGTGGACCAACCCGCACATCTGGTACTACGTCGAGGTGAAGAACCCCGACGGCACAACCACGACGTGGGCGCTGTCGGGCGGCGCGCCGGGGCAGTTGATGCGTCGCGGGATTCGGAAAGAAGCGCTCGTGCTCGGCGCCGTGGTCAACGTCGACGGCTTCAAGGCCAAGGATGGATCGCACAACGGCTTCGGCCGCAGCGTCACCTATCAGGACGGCCGCAACGTGTTCACCGCCAACCCGCAGGATCAGCAGTCCGCCCCTGCGGCGAAGTAGAGACGAGGATTCATCATGCTGCCGCGTCTGACTCGTTGGGTGTTGCTGATGATCGTCGTCGGAGCCCTCGCGACGTTCGCGCCGAGTTGGGCCCAGAACGCACCGACTGCCACACCTGAACCCGCGGCAAGCGGCGCGATTCCGCGCACGGCAGATGGCAAGCCTGATTTCACCGGCACGTATCAGTGGCCAACGTACCTGCCGGGTCAGGAGCGCGGACGATCGAATGCCACCATCTTCGACAAGAAGAACTTCGCGCCGCTCAAGCCAGGCGGCGAGCCGTTCTTCGAGCCGCGCACCGGCGATCCGCGACACGATGAGCCGCGCGACTTCTGCATGCCGGCCGGCTTTCCGGCGAGCATCCTCTCCGGCAACGCGATGCAGTTCTTCCAGACGAAGACCTACCTCGTGATGGTCCACGAGTTCCAGCGCAACACGCGCATCATCCCGCTCGACGGCCGCAAGCACCGCGAGGGACTCGAGCCGATGTACGACGGCGACCCGGTGGGCAAGTGGGAGGGCGACACGCTGGTGATCGACACCACCAACTTCAAGCGCTGGGCGCTGGACGATCACCACTACACCGATGGCACCGAGTTCCGCATGCACAGCGATGCGCTGCATACCATCGAGCGCCTGCGCTGGAAGGGCCCGACGGCGATCTCGTACGCCATCACCATCGACGATCCGAAGATCTTCACCAAACCGTGGTCGCAGGAGTTCGAGATCATCGCCAAGCCCGAATGGGAGAAGGATGGACTGTTCGAGTACGTCTGCCAGGAAAACAATCGGTGCCCTGGAGGGAAGTGCTCCGAGAAGTAGCGCTGAGAGTAGAGGCGGGTCTCGAGACCCGCCGACCCTGATTAGCAGCTCAGCCGCAATAAGCGACAACAATGTCCGAAGAATCGTGACGTCCGACAGTTCTGTGGAGTGATTTTCGGGTCCCGCGGGATCCAGAATACGGATCGAGTCGATGTCATTCGGGCGCTACGATCCGGAGTCGTTCTTCGACGAGCTGTTCGTCGAGGCGGGTACGCCGCGAGCGGCGGCGCGCGCGCTGGCGCAAGTGATCGACACGATGCCCGCCGAGGAAATCGAGCGTCGTCAACGCTCGGCCGAGCGCGCGTTGATGGCGATGGGCATCACCTTCAACGTCTACGGTGACGGCGAGGGCACCGAGCGCATCTTCCCCTTCGATCTCATTCCTCGCATCGTCTCCGCCACCGAGTGGCGGACGATCGAGCGCGGCCTCAAGCAGCGCATTCTCGCGCTGAATCTCTTCATCGACGACATCTACCACGAGCAGCGGATCATCAAAGACGGCGTCGTGCCGCGCCATGTGCTGCACACCGCCAAATCGCTGCGCGCGCAATGCGCCGGGTTGAACCCGCCCCACGGCATCTGGTGCCACGTCACCGGCACCGATCTCGTGCGTCACTCGGACGGCAAGGTCTACGTGCTCGAAGACAACCTGCGCTGTCCGTCGGGCGTGTCGTACGTGCTGCAGAACCGCAATGTGATGAAGCGCACGTTCCCGCAGGTGTTTGCGACTTCGCGCATCCGGCCAGTGGACGACTACCCGAGCCGTCTGCGCGCGACGCTCGAGCATCTCGCGCCCGAGCGCGTCGAATCGCCGCGCGTCGTCGTGCTGACGCCCGGTCTGTACAACTCTGCGTACTTCGAGCATTCGTTTCTCGCGCAGCAGATGGGCGTGGAGCTCGTCGAGGGCCGCGACCTCGTCGTGTCCGACGGGTTGGTGTGGATGCGCACCACCAAGGGCTTCGAGCGCGTCGACGTGATCTACCGCCGCATCGACGACGACTTCATCGATCCAACGGTGTTCCGATCGGATTCGATGCTGGGCGTGCCCGGTCTGATGCAGGTGTATGCCGAGGGCCGCGTCGCGCTCGCCAATGCGCCGGGCACCGGCGTCGCCGACGACAAGGTCGTCTACGCCTACGTGCCGAAGATCATCAAGTACTACCTCGATGAGGACGTGATTCTGCCGAACGTCCCCACCTACATCTGCGCGGAGGACTCCGATCGCGAGTACGTGTTGAAGAACATCGCCTCGCTGGTGGTCAAGGCGGCCAACGAATCAGGTGGCTACGGCATGCTGGTCGGGCCGCACTCGTCGAAGAAAGAGCAGGAGACGTTCGCCGCGAAGATCGCCGCCGATCCACGGAACTACATCGCGCAGCCGACATTGTCGCTGTCGCGCGTGCCGACGATCATCGATGGCGTGTTCGAGGGACGCCACGTCGATCTGCGGCCCTACATCCTCTACGGCAAGGACATCTTCGTGCTCCCCGGCGGACTGACGCGCGTGGCGTTGAAGAAAGGGTCGCTCGTCGTCAACTCCTCGCAGGGTGGCGGCAGCAAGGATACGTGGGTGCTGGCCGGCGATCCGCACGTCCAGGCCGACACCCCGGACGTCGAAGTAATGATCTCGGTCGAGCGGGGGCAGGGACAGCAACAATGTTGAGCCGTGTCGCCGATTCCATTTACTGGATGAGCCGCTACATCGAGCGCGCCGAGAACGTGGCGCGTTTCGTCGATGTCAATCTGAACCTGATGCTCGACTTCCCGGGTGGATCCGAACAGCAGTGGCAGCCGCTCGTCGACATCACCGGCGACACCGAGAACTTTGCCGAGCGCTACGGCGAAGCCGACCAACGCGCGGTCATGCGCTTCCTGACGTTCGACGCCAAGAATCCCAATTCGATTCTGTCGTGTATCCGTGCCGCACGCGAGAACGCGCGATCGGTCCGCGAGATCATCTCCTCGTCGATGTGGGAGCACCTCAATCAGGCGTACCTGATGTTGAGCGCAGCCGCCCGCCGCGGCGAGGTGCGAGATCCTCACGAGCTGTTTTCATCGGTGAGAACCGCCAGCCACACCTTCATCGGCGTCACCGACACGACCATGACGCACAACGAGGCCTGGCACTTCTGCCGCCTCGGACGCCAGCTCGAACGAGCCGACAAGACCTCGCGCATTCTCGACGTGAAGTACTTCTTGCTGCTGCCGACAGTCGACGATGTGGGGACGACCGTGGACGATGTGCAGTGGGCGGCGGTGCTGCGATCGGCCAGCGCGTTCGAGATGTATCACAAGCGCCACGGTCGCATTGTCCCGAGCCGTATCGTCGAGTTCCTGCTGCTCGACTACGATTTTCCGCGCGCCATCCATCATTCGCTCAAAGCCGCTCGCGAGTCGCTGCACGCCATCACGGGTACGCCCACGGCGATGTTCAGGAGTCCGGTTGAGCAGCTGCTTGGCTCGCTCTGCTCGGAGCTGGCCTACGCACAGGTGGACGAGATCATCGCCGACGGTCTGCACGAGTACCTGGACGGCTTGCAGACGAAGATGAATCAGATCGGAGCGCATATCCAGGACACGTTCTTCTCAGGACGCGGTGCGGTGCCCAAGCGACCCGCGCGCCTGCGCGCCGACGTCGTCGCAACCTAGCAGTGCTCGCATGGCCATTCACGTCGCGCTTTCCCATACGACGCGATATCGCTACGACCGTCCGGTGTCGCTGTCGCCGCATGTCATCCGGCTGCGGCCGGCGCCGCACTGCCGCACGCCGATCCTGAGCTACTCGCTGAAGGCCGAGCCGAGGACGCAGTTCCTCAACTGGCAGCAGGATCCGCACGGGAACTTCCTTGCGCGTGTCGTGTTTCCCGAGAAGACGCGCGAGCTCGTCGTCGATGTCGATCTGGTCGCCGAGCTGTCGGTGATCAACCCGTTCGATTTCTTCCTCGAGCCGTCTGCGGAGACGTTTCCTTTCACCTACGAGCCGTGGCTCGCGAAGGAGCTGGCGCCGTTTCTCGATGCGGCTCCGATGGCGCCGACGCTGTGCGATCGAGTGCGGCAGATCGATCGCCGTCCGCGCAAGACGGTTGATTTTCTCGTCGATCTGAATCGTCAGCTGTCGAATGACGTCGGCTACCTGATTCGGCTCGAGCCGGGTGTGCAGACGCCCGAGGACACGCTGACGCGCGGCAGTGGATCGTGTCGCGACACGGGTTGGCTGCTGGTGCAGATCCTTCGCAACCTGGGTCTCGCCGCGCGCTTCGTATCGGGCTACCTGATTCAGCTCGTGCCCGACGTCAAGTCGCTCGATGGTCCGTCGGGGGCGACGGCCGACTTCACGGATCTCCATGCGTGGGCCGAAGTCTACTTACCTGGTGCAGGCTGGATCGGTCTCGATCCGACGTCGGGCCTGCTGGCTGGTGAAGGCCATCTGCCGCTTGCCGCGACGCCAGATCCGTTCAGCGCCGCTCCGATCACCGGATCAGTCGACGAATGCGAGGCGACGCTCCAGCACGACATGCGCGTGCGCCGGATCTACGAATCGCCGCGCGTGACCAAGCCGTATAGCGACGCGCAATGGCAGGAGATTAACGCGCTTGGCCATCGTATCGACGCGACGCTCGCCCGGCACGACGTCAGATTGACGATGGGTGGAGAGCCGACGTTCGTGTCGATCGATGACATGGAGGGAGCCGAGTGGAACACCACGGCGCTTGGCACCAACAAGCGCGAGCGTGCGGGCATCCTGCTGCGGCGATTGAAAGAGCGATTCGCTCCCGGCGCTCTGCTGCATTACGGGCAAGGCAAGTGGTACCCAGGTGAGTCGCTGCCGCGCTGGGCGCTGGGCTGCTGGTGGCGTCGCGATGGCGAGCCGATCTGGCGCGACGATCGCTTGATCGCCGACGAAACGATCGATCACGGACACCGTGACGACCACGCCAAGCGTTTCATCGACGCGCTCGCCGATCGTCTCGGTGTCGACGCGGCACATGTGATCCCCGCGTACGAGGACGTATGGTACTACCTGTGGAAAGAGCGCCGGCTCCCCAGCAACGTCGATCCGCTGAAATCCGAGCTGAAAGACTCAGAACAACGCCTCCGCCTCGCGCGCGTGTTCGAGCAGGGACTCGGCAGCGTTGTTGGACGTGTGCTGCCCCTGCGTCGAGAAGAAACGGGCGAGTGGACGAGTGGGCGATGGTTCCTGCGTTCCGAGCATCTGTTTCTGATTCCGGGCGACTCGCCGATCGGCTATCGATTGCCGCTCGATTCGCTGCCGTGGGTAGCGCCCGAGGACTATCCGCAGATCTTCGAGTCGGATCCCTTCGCCGATCGGCCGCCGCTCGAGCGGCAACAGTCGATCGTGCGCGGCGATCGTGCGCACGGGGTCGATTCTCGAGAAGGGCACGATCGTGCGCGCATCACGGAGCAGGTTGCGCCTGGTCGCGGTGAGTCCGCGCCAGGCATCATCCGCACGGCGGTCTGCGTCGAGCCGCGTCACGGGCGCCTCCACGTGTTCATGCCGCCCGTGGCCGAGGCGGAGGACTATCTCGATCTGATTGCGGCGATCGAAGACACGGCGGCGGCGCTATCCACGCCGGTCATCATCGAAGGCACGAAGCCCCCACACGATTCACGACTGAATCACTTCACGGTGACGCCCGATCCCGGAGTGATCGAGGTGAATCTGCACCCGGCCCACGACTGGACGGCGATGGTCGACTACACGACCACGCTGTACGAAGAGGCACGGCTGGCCAGGCTGGGCACCGAGAAGTTCATGCTCGATGGGCGTCACACCGGCACCGGCGGCGGCAATCACATCGTTGTCGGCGGCGCCACGCCGGCGGATAGTCCGTTCCTGCGCCGTCCCGATCTGCTGCGCAGCCTCGTGGCGTACTGGCACAACCATCCATCGCTGTCGTACCTGTTTTCGGGTCTGTTCATTGGGCCGACGAGTCAGCATCCGCGCGTGGACGAAGCGAGGAACGACGCGCTGCACGAGCTCGAGATCGCAAACGCCCAAGTTACCGAAGCGACCGCCGACAAGCCCTATCCGCTGCCACCCTGGCTTGTCGATCGGATCTATCGAAACGTCCTCGTCGACGTGACGGGTAATACGCATCGAGCCGAGTTCTGCATCGACAAGCTGTATGCCCCCGAGACCAGCAGCGATCGTCGAGGCCTCGTCGAGCTGCGCGCGTTCGAGATGCCGCCGCACGCGCGCATGAGCCTCACGCAGCAGCTGCTGCTGCGGGCGCTGATCGCGTCGTTTTGGAGCTCGCCGTACGAGCTGCCGCTCGCGCGATTCGGAACCGAGCTGCACGATCGCTTCATGCTGCCGCACTTCGTCGCGCAGGATTTCGACGATGTGCTCGACGATTTGAAGCGCGGCGGCTACACGCTGCGGCCCGAGTGGTTCGCACCGCATCTGGAATTCCGGTTTCCGTTGTACGGCACGATCGGCAGACGCGGCGTGCACGTCGAGCTGCGTCAGGCGCTCGAGCCGTGGCACGTCACGGGAGAAGAGCAAGGCGCCGGTGGCACGGCGCGCTACGTCGATTCATCGGTGGAGCGCTTGCAGGTCAAAGTCACAGGGATGACCGACTCGCGGCATATCATGGCGTGCAACGGGCGACGCGTACCGCTGCATCCAACCGGACGGCCCGGCGAATTCGTGGCCGGGATCCGCTATCGCGCGTGGCGCCCCGCAAACTCTCTGCATCCGACCATCCCTGTGCACGCGCCGCTGATCTTCGATGTCGTCGATACGTGGAATCAGCGATCGATCGGCGGATGCGCCTATCACGTCTCGCATCCTGGCGGTCGAAACTTCGAGACGTTCCCCGTGAACAGCTATGAAGCCGAGGGCCGCCGTCTGGCGCGGTTCTTCAGCATCGGTCACACGCCGGGATCGCTCACGGTGCCCGCCGAGACGCGCAATCCTGATTTCCCGCTGACGCTCGATCTCCGTCGTCCGTCGGTCTATGGCGTCGCTGCGCACGGCACGCCCGAACCGGCATGAGCACGACCTCCGCTCCGGAGACGCGCGTTCGAGACGGAGCCCACGCGTCATGATGACAGGCGTGAGCGACGTCTGGTCGCCGCTCGGCGACTACCGTCCGCTGCCCGGCGTGCACGACGAGATGGTGAGCGCCACCGGCGAGCCGCGGCCGCATGGCGGTCCGCTGATTCGATCGCTCGAGAAACTCGGGCTCGCCGAGCTGACGTCGCGGTGGGAGGGCGCCAAGCGCGCGATTCGCGACAACGGTGTGACCTACAACATCTACGGCGATCCGGAAGGTGTCGATCGGCCGTGGACGCTGGACATGATGCCGCTCGTCATCGCGCCTGCGGAATGGAACCGCATCGAAGGCGCGCTGCTCCAGCGGTCGCGTCTGCTCAACACGATCCTCGCGGATCTCTATGGTCAGCAACGACTGCTGCACGAGGGCCTGCTGCCGCCATCGTTGGTGCTGGCCAACCCGTCGTTCCTCCGTCCCTGCCACGGCGTGCCGGTACCCGACGATGTGTACGTGCACCTGCTCGCGGTCGATCTGGCGCGGTCGCCTGACGGCCAGTGGCGTGTGGTGGCCGATCGTGCGCAAGCGCCGTCGGGTGCCGGCTACACGCTCGAAAACCGGATCGTGCTGTCTCGCAGTCTGCCCGAGGCGTTTCGCGACTGCCATGTGCAGCGGCTTGGTGCGTTCTTCCGCGCGCATCGTGATGCCTTGATGGCGCTGGCGCCGGTGGAGCGTCGCGATCATCCTCGTGTGGCGCTGCTGACGCCAGGGCCGTTGAACGAAACCTACTTCGAGCACGCCTATCTCGCGCGCTATTTGGGCTTCACGCTCGTTGAAGGCGCCGACCTCACGGTCCGCGACAGCAAGGTCTTCATCAAGACCCTCGAGGGCCTTCGTCAGGTCGATGTGATCCTGCGGCGGATGGACGACAGCTACTGCGATCCGCTGGAGCTTCGGCCCGACTCGATGCTGGGTGTCGCTGGTTTGATGGAAGCCGTGCGGGCCGGGCAGGTGACGATGGCGAATGCGTTGGGATCGGGGATTGTCGAAGCGCCGGCGATCGCGGCGTTCCTGCCGGAGTTGTGCCGCAGCCTGCTCGGCGAGGAGCTGCTGCTGGCGCCGGCGCGATCGTGGTGGTGCGGACATCCCGATGATCTGCAGTACGTGCTCGCGCATCTCGACGAGCTCGTGATCAAACCGTCGTTCCCTCCACGGACGCGACAGCCGATCTTCGGACGCACGCTGAGCGCCGAGCAGAAGAGCGGTCTCCGCAACGTGTTGCTCGCGCATCCCGAGGCGTACGTGGCGCAAACCGAAGTGCCGCTGTCGACCGCGCCGGTGTGGAACGGCAGCGCGCTCGAGCCACGGCAGGTCGTGCTTCGCGCCTATGTGTGCTCATCCGGTGAGTTGTCGACAGTGATGCCTGGTGGGCTCACGCGCGTCGGCGCGGCCAGTGACATTCCAATCGTGTCGATGCAGCGCGGCGGCGGCAGCAAAGATACCTGGGTGGTGTCCGAGGGGCCCGTCACCGGCGTCTCGCTGCTGGCGCCCCGTCGTCTCACGGTTCGAAGCGAGCGCCTCGATTCGAGTCTGCCGAGCCGAGTGGCCGACAATCTTTTCTGGCTTGGGCGACACGTCGAGCGGGCGGAGCAGACCGCTCGGTTGCTGCGCAGTCTGGTCGGGTATCTCACTCGCGAGGACACGTCGGAAGAGACGCCGGAAATAGAGGCGCTGCTGCACGTACTGGTCGATCTGAGTTTGGTTCCGGCGCGGCTCAAGGACGCGGCGCTCTCCGATCTCGAGCCGCAGATCGTGATGCTGTTCAGGCTCGATGCGCAGTCGCCCGTGCTGCGGACCACGCTGCTCGACGTGCGCCGCATCGCCGCGGCGGTTCGCGATCGTCTCTCGCTCGACACGTGGCGCATCCTCCAACTGCCGCAGGATCTTCGCGTGCGGCACGGCCGCGCGCAAATCGACGATGTGCTCGCGTATCTGAATCGGCTGATCACGGATCTGGCGGCGTTCAGCGGTATGGAGATGGAGAGCATGACGCGCGGCCACGGCTGGCTGTTTCTCGATCTCGGCCGCCGCCTCGAGCGATCGCTGGCCATCACCAGAATGACTCGCAGTACGTTGAGCGCGACCCCATCGCACGTGGCGATGCTGGAGCCGCTGCTCGAAGTCGCCGACAGCGCGATGACCTATCGGCGCCGCTATTTCGCCGAAGCGCAGCTGCCGCCGGTGCTCGATCTGCTGCTGGCCGATGCGACCAATCCTCGAGCGTTGGCGTTTCAGCTCGCGGCGATGGCCGATCGGCTCGCACAGTTTCCGCGCGAGCAGAAGTCGGCCTCACCCACGCCCGAGCAGCGTATGGTTGCGCATGCGATCGAGGCGGTGGCGGCGGCCGACTTCGACGCGCTGTGCGAGCCGGGCGCCGACCTTGCCTTCGATCGGTTGACCGGCCTGCTCGATCTCGTTGACGACGATGTCCGCGGCGTGTCCGACACGGTGACGCTTCAGTACTTCAGCCATGCAGAACCTCGCGTCAGCTGACCCGGCGGCCGTCACCTATCAGGTCGTACACACGACGCAATACGAGTACGCCGCGGACGTGTCAGTGTCGCATCACGTCGCGCGCGTGAGGCCGCGCGATTTCGCCGGCCAACAGTGCCTCGATCATGCGCTCGGGATCGAGCCGCCGCCGGCGGTGATGCGCGGTCACCAGGACTACTTCGGCAACCGTGTGACGTTCTTCATCATCGAGCGCGCGCACACGGCGCTCACCGTTAGGGCGACGAGCACCGTGACTGTCAGGGGAAAGAGTCTGCCGGAGGCGAGGTCATCGCCGCCCTGGGAAGAGGCGCGCGACTTCGATCGGTTACCGCTCGAGGCGATCGAGTGTCTGTTCGATTCCGCCTCGATTGCGGTGAGCGACGCCATCCTCGACTACGCGCACCCGTCGTTCACGCCGGGGCGGCCGATGCTCGACGCGGTCGCGGATCTGATGGCGCGCATCCATCACGACTTCACGTTCGATTCGCAGGCCACGACGGTGACGACTCCGCTACATGATGTGCTGTCGCTGCGGCGCGGCGTGTGTCAGGACTTTGCGCGACTCGGAATCGCGTGTCTGCGTTCGCAGGGATTGGCCGCGAGGTACGTGAGCGGCTATCTCGAAACCGTACCCGCCCCCGGAGCGCCGCATTTGGCTGGAGTCGACGCGTCGCATGCGTGGCTGGCGGCGTACTGTCCTGGGCTCGGATGGGTCGATGTCGATCCGACGAACAATCTGTTTCCGTCGACTCGACACGTGACGCTGGCGTGGGGCCGCGACTACGCCGACGTGAGTCCGGTGCGCGGCGTCATTCTCGGTGGGGGACAGCACACGCTGCACGTCAGCGTCGACGTAATACGTACGTAGTGTCCGGCTTTGGCCGGACCCTAGTTCGATCCCGAATCCGATTCCGCTGCTGCGGCTTTGAGCGCTTCGACTTCTTTCATCACGCGCTCGTGAATGCGACGAGCCTGCCAGTCGCGCCAGGCCTGCTTGATGCCGTTGATCATCTGGCCGGGATCGACGCTGGCGCCAATCAGCGCCGGCGTGGAGAATTCCTGCGGCGTCATCACGCGGAGCATCTCCTGATGTGAGATCGCGCCGCGATAACGATCCGGCTCGGGGGCGTCGAAGGACGGCTGCCACGGTGGAGTCGGCGGCGTTACGGTGACGCCCGATCGAAACCGCGGGCGGCCTTGCTCGTCGATGGTGAACGTCGCGGTGTCGGTTGGCCAGTATTCGCGCGCGAGGCGCTCGGCGGAGTCTTGAATCGGACGCGGCGAGGGCGCGCTGTTCGCCTCCTGTGCGCGCGCGGCCACAGGGAGACACAAGACGCAGGCGCCGAGAAGAGCCAGTCCCCTCATGCGGAGTTAGACGGTCGAGGATGATCGACGGCCGTCTGCGATCAGTATCGCATGTGGTATCACGAGTGCGAATCCAAGCTGATCTTGCAGAGCTGTGAAGGCCGATGTCGCATATTGGGTCTTTGCTGTGCGGATCATCGGGCGTTCGAACGCTCGGATTCGAGCCGCGACACCTCGCGATCCCATCCAAGCACGATTCGAATCCGTGGAGGCGGCGACTCGTGCGTGCGCACGAGGGCGAGCAGTCGGCCGTCGGCCGCGGCGTCGAACGGTGCCCCGAAGGTCCATCCCGATCCGATCGAGAGCTCCGCCAGTGTGCTTTCGGGACCAGTCTCAAAACGTCCGTCGGCGTCGCGCCATGACTGCACGATCAACTGTCGACCGCGTACGAACACCAGTCGCTTTCCGTCCGGCAGGAACGTGGGAAACTCCCCCGCCTTTGATGACACCGTGACCGCCGGCGCGTCGCCCGCCAAGAGGCGGACGTAGATCAACGGGCGGCCATTCGCAGCCGAGTGATAAGCCAGCCAACGGTCATCGGGTGAAAGCGAACCGCCATTCTCGACATGCTGTTCGGTGAGACGCCGTGAACGCGTCGGTTCGCGCACGTCGAGCAGCTTGAGCGGATACGCCCCGTCGGGCTCCGAGCCCTGGAAGACCAGTCGGCCATCACGCGTCCATGCCACCGGGTCAGTGTCGTCGGGACCCGAGAGAATCGCCGTCTCGGAGCCGGAACCGTCTACGTCCTTTACGTAGACATCGAAGTCGCCCTTGCGCATGCTGGTGAACGAAAGTCGGCCATCGGGCAGCCAGACGGGATTCCAGTTCATGCCGGCGATTTGCGGAACGTTCTCGGTGCCGCGCTGCAGATCGAACAAGCGGATCAGCAGGCGCCCCGCTTCGAGACTTGCCGTCGCCACGCGTCGACCGTCGGGCGAGAGCCTGACGCTGATGAACGGCCGCTCCGCGGACGCCAGCGGCGTGAACGCGCCGTTCCTGTCGATCCACGTGAGTCGACTGGCAGGCACATACGAGCCTGAGAGATACGCCAATGCGCCGCCCGGCGCGGTGACGACGGGCTGAGGCCAGTCGCCGGACGGGTCGAGTTCTTGCGCATCCGCAAGGATCGGAAATGATTCGCCGGTGACCTTCAGCGTCGACAGATCGAACGGCACTGCGTGATAGCCACCGGCGTGATAGAAAAGGAGGTGACCCGATCGAATCCACGAGGCTCGCGCACCGGGAAACAGCACGCGAAAGCGACCGTTTGCAGGATCGAGCAGCGCCACGCGCGCGTCGTTCAGTCCGCTACCGGCTCTGACGACCGTGAACAGGATGTGTCCGTTGGGAAGCAGCGACGGCCACCAGTGACCGATTTCCTGCTGCGCTCGATCTGGAGTCGTCAGCACCGTGGGCGTGCCGGCATCGGCGGAGACCACGGACAGGCCCGCGAGCCACGTTCGCGAAAACACGATCCGACCGTCGTCGGTCCACGTGGCGCCGGGACCGCCGCGCACGTCGCAGATGGCGAGCGGATCCCCGCCGCTCGTCGAGACCTTGTAGATTTTCGAGTCACGAAAGAAGCCGACCCATGCTCCGTCGGGCGATGTAAACGGCCACCGCGCACCTTCGGTGCCGGCCAGCAGCTGCGACTCGCTCTGATCGAGGCGCCGCAGAAACAGTCGCGACTCGCCATCGACCCGCCCCTCGTAGACGACGAATCGACCATCACTCGCCAAGGCCACGTTCGAGATGCTGCTGACGCCGGTCGATGGTTCGATGTCGAATCTCACCACCGGCGTCGCTGATGCGATGCCGCGCGAGCGCTGGTCCATGGCCAGCCACGCCAGCGTGCCTGCGATCGCGATGATCGCCGTCACCGCTGCAGCCAGAAGCCATGGCGTCCACTTCGCGCGTGTGCGTCGGTGCTCGCGCCTCGGTACTCGGGCCGCACTGGGCCGGCTTCTCGAGAGCTCACTCTGGAGCCGCTCGAAATCGGCCACGACTTCCTGCGTCGACGTGTAGCGTTCCAGCGGATCCTTCCGCAGGCAGGTGGCGACGATGTGATCGAGTTGCGGTGGGATCTCGTGAAGCTTCTGCGACAGCGGCTCGACGTCGGCCTCGACGATGCGCGCAAGCGTCGCGGTGAGCGACGGGGCGATAAACGGATTCACGCCCGAGGCCATTTCGTAGACCAGCACACCGAGGGCAAAGACGTCGGTCCTGAAGTCGATCGGCGTCCCGAGCACCTGTTCCGGCGCGAGATAGGCCGGCGTTCCAACGACGATGCCGGTCTGCGTGAGCTTGGAGTGCACGGAACTCTCGGCACGCGCCAATCCGAAGTCGAGAACCTTGATGACGCCGCTCGGGGTCTTCATCACGTTCTCTGGCTTGATGTCGCGGTGCACGACGCCCTGCGTGTGAGCGGCGGCGAGGGCCTTCGCCAGCTGGGTTCCGATGTCGACGACGTGATCGAGCGGCAGCGGCCCGGACTTCAGCAGCGCTCGAAGCGGCTCGCCCGGGACGAACTCGCAGGCGAGGTACAACGCGTCGCCGATCTCCTCGAGCGCGTAGACGGTGGCGATGCCCGGGTGTGAGAGTCCTGCAGCGGCGTGCGCCTCGTGTCGCAATCGTTCTCGCCCGGAGAGCTCGCTGCCGAGCTCCGGACCGAGCGCTTTCAGCGCGACGCGTCTCGACAGACGCGTGTCGTCAGCGAGATACACGATGCCCATCCCGCCGCGGCCGATCTCGCGCCGGATGATGTAGTGGCCGATGACCCGGCCCTCGATGCCCTGGGGCTGCACGTCGGCCCGCGTATCCGCGTGCGCGTTGTCTCCGTCGGGGAAGTCCTCAGCGTGTGCGGCGAGGAGCGAGTCGACTCGTGCGCGCAACGCCGACTTGCCGGCGCACGCGCGATCGAGGTAGTCGGCGCGCTCCTCGGGATCGCGCTGGAGCGCGCCGGCATAGACCTGCCGAAGCAGCCGCGAGTCTTCTCGTGCGGTGGACATCGGCGTGGAGCCCTATGCTAGCACCCGGTTTCGCGACCGACTCGACAATGCCCGAGTGGGATGTAGGATTCAGCGTGATGAACATATTGTCCCCGTTCCCGCTGGTGCCGATCGTGATCGGCCTCGTGAGCCTGGCCTGGTATGTCGGAGTGATCGTGATGCTCTTCAAGATCTGGCAGAAGGTGAAGCAGCTGCCTGGCTAAGCTCGAATTCGCCCTCCCACCTCGCGATCACGACGGTGGCGAGGCAGTTGCCGAGTACATTGAGCGACGTGCGCAGCATGTCGAGCACGGCATCGATGCCGAGGATCACGAGCACGGGTTCGACTGGCAGGTTGAAGGACGACACGGTGCCGAGCAGAATCACGAGCGCGCTGCGCGGTACACCGGCGACGCCCTTGCTCGAGAGCATCAATGTCAACAGCAGCACGAGCTGCTGGCCGATGGGCATCTGAATGCCCGCGGCCTGCGCGACGAAGATTGCCGCGAGTGACAGATAGAGCGTGCTGCCATCGAGGTTGAAGCTGTAGCCGGTCGGAATAACGAAGGCGACGATCTGACGCGGCACGCCGAAGCGCTCCATCGCCAGCATCGCGCGCGGTAGCGCCGCTTCGGAGCTCGTCGTCGCGAAGGCGATCGATACCGGCTCGGCCACTGCCTCCGCGAACCTCCGTATCGGCACCTTCGCGATCAGCGCGACCGGCAGCAAGACGAGCGCCACGAACGCGAATACCGCGACGTAGAACGTCACAATCAACTGCAGCAGGTTCGTGAGCACGCCGATCCCGAGACGGCCAACGGTGTAGGCGATCGCCGCGCCGACGCCGATTGGCGCAAACAGCATCACGATGCGCGTGAAGCGGAACATCGTCTCGGCAAGGCTGTCGCAGAAGGTAAGCATGGGCCTGCGCTTCTCGTCGGAGAGCAGCGCCAGCGCGATGCCGAAAATCACGCTGAAGACGACGACCTGCAGCATCTGCGCGTCGACGACGGCCTTGGCGATGTTGTCGGGGAAGATCTCGAGGATCAGGTCCTGCCACGTGCGCGTGACCGCTGGCGGTGGTGCCGTGTCAGCTGGCGCGGTCAGCGCAACACCGACCCCGGCGCGGCTGATCGTGATCGCCGCCCATCCAATCGCCAGCGCCAGTGTCGTCACCACCTCGAAGTAGATCAGCGCCTTCACGCCCATGCGTCCGACCTGTTTCAGATTCGGATGGCCGGCGATGCCGACCACGAGCGTGGCGAAGATCAGTGGCGCGACGATCGTGCGGATGAGGCGCAGGAAGACCTGGCTCAGAACGCGGAGCGCGACGGCGACATCGGGGAAGTCGTGCCCCACTTCGGCGCCGATCACCATCGCGACGAGGATCCAGATCGTGAGCGATGTGCGACGCGCCGCCCAGACGGCAAGCGCCGCGATGGCGAGCCATCGGACGAAGAGCATCGAGTGCGCATGTTATACTGCGAGTTTGAGTTCGCGCACGAATACCCGCCGGCGCGAAACCACGACATGCGGAAGTGGCGGAATTGGCAGACGCGCTAGCCTCAGGAGCTAGTGGGCGCAAGCCCATGAAGGTTCGAGTCCTTTCTTCCGCACCAAATCGTTCGACCACAAGGCTAGTGATAGCAACGCCTTCCGTGGTCGGTTTACCTCAGTAGGCGTGCGTCAGAGGCGAGTCAGGCCGACGTGTTGTCAAGCCTGTTGTCAGCTGACTACTTTGCACGACCGCGCTGCCGATCAGATCAAGCCGCGAGTTCCGCGACGACCTCGGCACGGGACTGCCACAACACCGGTCGGATCTCATAGTTCTTGAGAGCCTCAATCATGTCGCCGGGAACAGGCTCTTGGTCATTCAGAATCGCGTAGGCCTTGGACTCTGGCGACCGAACTTTCCGAGTTTCCGTCCATTCGAGGATTAGGGACTGGGCACTCTGTCGTGTCGGCCTGTTGACTGCCTGCACAATGCGTTCTGGTTGGTGACGCGATTTCGGAATGACGAAATCGAAAACGTAGTCGTAGCCGCTAATGCCGGCGAACTTGACCTTAGGCGTGTAGCGCACCTCGTTGACCTCGAGCCACTGGACGACATCCTCGAAAAATAGGCTCTCGACGAGGGGCTTCGCCAGGTAGAACAGGTCGTTCACAGCCAGCATCGCCTGAATCAGGGAGTGCTTCCGCAGAGGGAACGTCTCGGGCGTCGCGTGCACTTCCATCGCGTCGCTGGCCATCTTTACGCCGAACCCGTTGAGCGTCATCTTCAGGAGATCGCGGCGCTTGTCCGTGTTGAGCGCGCAGCCAGACGCCTGTAAATCGTGGACGGTGTAGCTGTCGTCAGTTAACAGAAAGCCGCCATTCTCGCTGCGCGCGTAAATCTGAAGCGCGTCGTTGTGACGGTCCAAGAACGGGGTGGTGATCTCAACCCAATCGCCACCTTCAATGGCCTTTAAGGTCGTGCGGTCCTTCAGCCAGGCTCGATAGCCTTCGAGAAGTTCCTCGATCTCTTTGACCGTGGTCATCAGAACAACCCCACTACAAACGCCGGCGTATCAACAATGTTGCATTCAGTCATGAACGCCACACATATCGCGAACGCATCGGCACCGGGTGGGCACAAATGCGGCGGCGCAGGAGCGGCCCACTTGTCGCCGTAGCCCTCCCGATAGAGGTGCAGATGTGGACAGGGAATCTCTACTCCGTCTGGATTACGGTGCGGTGGACCGTCAACGTCTAGACGCATCAGGACGATTGCTTGTCGCGCTCGATTCTGATGAGTGGACTTCGTCAGCTTGATGCTCGATCGTGTGACGTCGAGCGCAAAATTCTCGCGCTTGTCGGCTGACGTCAACGGCACAGAGAGATGACCGCCTGCTGCGGGATAGGTCCACTGCGTATTATCGGTACGGACCTTGTCCATCGCGATCAGGGCGTCAGCTTCCGCCTGCGTGAGAAGAATCTCGGCCATCTCCCGGTATCCGTTCTCGAGTCTGTCTGCAACTCTGCCGTAAGTCCCCACTCTTCGCAAGTTCGCCGCGCAGTTGCAGAAATGCGTTGAGACGACGACGTCAGAAGCCTCGGGGTACATTCAGCATCGGTGTCCGATTCGAACGGACGGCACCGTGGGATTCATTCGTGACTTTGCCCTGCGGTGTCTTGCTCACGTTCACCCTTAGTCCTGCTCTGGCGGCCTAGCCGTTTCCGGTATCCGCTGGCGCCTCAGGCAACCGCGCTGTATCTCGACCCTAAAGTCGTTGTCAGATGTTGTCAACTGTTGTCAACTTTCCAGAATCGATTTCGGCCTTATTTTACAGGCTGTTTTGAGAAAACGAGTGCGCCTCAGGAGCTAGTGGGCGCAAGCCCATGAAGGTTCGAGTCCTTTCTTCCGCACCAGACTTCGCTCGCCCTTCAGGCGAGCTTCGTCTAGGCCACGCTTTCGGCGTGGCCATGCGAAGCGAGCGCAGCGTCTCGAGCGCTCGTCCAAACCAGACATGACATCGTTGACACGACTTGAGCGATCGCTCTAGAGTGGTTGAGTGAGCGCTCAAGAGAAGCCCGGTGCCGCCGAGAAGACGACACGTGAGCGCATCGTCCGCACCGCGTTTCAGCTGTTCCACGAACAGGGCTTCAACGCCACCGGTGTGGCGACCATCGTCCGCGAGGCCGAGGTCAATCCCGGGAGCCTCTATCACTTCTTCGAAAGCAAGGACGCCTTGCTGCTCGGCGTCCTGGAGTTTGCGCTCGGCTACCTCGGCGAGGCGGTCATGAATCCGGTGGAAGCACGGACTGCCGATCCCGTGGGCCGTGTCTTCGCCCTGCTGCAGCAGTACCGCGATCGCATGGAGCGCGAACGCTGCCGTCTGGGTTGCCCGATCGGCAACCTGGCGCTCGAGGTCAGCGACGGCAACGCCGACGCGCGACGCCTCGTGCACAGCAACTTCGAGAATTGGGTCGATCGCGTCGAGCAGTGGCTCAACGCCGCGGGCGGTCGTCTGCCGGTCGATGTCGATCGCCGGCAGCTCGCCAGGTTCGTCCTCACCGTGATGGAAGGCGGCTTGATGCAGTCGCGCGCCGCCGGCCATCTTCAGCCGTTTGACGACTCGGTTGCCGTGCTGCGCGACTACTTCAGACGTCTCGGCGCGCCGGCGGTGAAGACTCGCCGCCGTGCATCGGCCGCACGAAGAAGGAGAACCCTTCGATGAAGACGTGGCTCGCCCTTGTCATGGCTCTCGTGTCGTCGACCGCCATTGCGCAGGACAAGCCCGATGCGCTGTCCTTCGTGAACGAGGGCACGGTGAACGCGCCCATCAACGAGGTGTGGAAGGTGTGGTCGACCTCAGAGGGTTACAAGACGGTCGGCGTAGCGCTGGCAGATGTCGACCTTCGCGTTGGCGGGTTGATTCGCGCGCGCTATGCGGCTGATGGCACGCTCGGCGACGATCAGACGATCGAGAACGAGATCCTCGCCTTCGAGCCGCCGCGTATGATCGCCATTCGCATCCACAAGACGCCATCGAATTTTCCGTTCAAGGAAGCGTGGAAGCACACGTGGACGGTCGTCACCCTGACGGCGCTTCCCGATGGACGCACGCACGTGCGCGCCGCCAGCCTCGGCTTCGGCACCGATGCGGAGTCGGTGGCCATGCGCCGCTTCTTCGAGCGCGGCAACGCGCAGACGCTCGACACCCTGGCCGCACGATTCGAACGTACGGCCAAGAAGTGAGTCGGTGTCTCTGTTAGCGAGCCTCGGGCCAGAGCGCGACGATGTCAGGCAGCACACGACGTGACGCGCGCAGCGCGGGGCCAATCACATCGAACGCGTGCTGGTGGCGTGCGGACCAGCGCAGCCCGTACTGCTCGCGCAGATCGGCAGGCAGCAGTCCTACCGTCAACACTCGATTCATCAACGTCGCCGGCGCGACCGCCCATCCGGCAGTAGGGGAGAGCACGGTTCGCGCGAGCGCCCGCGCCTGATTGCTTACCGTGAGCACGCCCGAGGCACGCACGCGATCGATGTAATCGAGCGTCGCCTCCCACGTCCGCGGCACCTCGTTGTCGCGGGCGCAGAGTGCGATCGCCACCGCCGCGGCCTCTTCGCAGTACGCATCTCGCTCGGCGGCCGTCAGCGGACCCACGAGTAGTTCGTACGCAAGCGGCAACGATTCGAGCAGCGTGACGTGCACCCACAGCACGAGATCGGGATCTTCGGCCGAGTACCGTGTGCCGGCGGCAAATGGGCCAGCGCGTTCCGCAAGGACGCCGTTGACGCGACGATGGATGGCGCGGATGCCGTCGAGCGCGTGCGCGTACTGCGCCGGCGTGCCGAAGGTGAGCGCCAGCATCGCGTGCACGGTGTGATAGAGCCGCGTGACCGCCGCCCATGGCGTGGCGCGGAAGCCGCTGTGATCGTGGACGCCAGCGGCGATGAGTGGATGCGCGATCTGCAACAGAATCGCGCGGCCCCACCCGAACAGCACAATGCGCTCGGCGTTGATGCGGCGCGAGATCGGTGACGCAGTCACAAGTGGAAAAAGTGGAAAAGACTTGAATGCTTACGCACTGCCACTTTTTCCACTGGTCCCACTTCTTCCACTTGTTCCGCTTCTTCCAGGTGCGTCCGGGCCACTGCGCCGCCACAGCCAACCGGCGACGCCGAAGAGCGCGAGCCCCACGGCGCCGTTTCGAATCGCCCGCCACGGCGTTTGCGGCGGCGGGTTCATGATCTGTCGATAGGTGGTCGTGGTTTCGTTGACGGCGGGCTCCGTCGGCCGCGGCCGCTGGCGCCGTTCAGGCACCGGAACCCATCGGGTCAGATACGCAAAGGTCTCCGACGCGCACACCGGACACTGCTGCGCGTCGTGCACTTCCTCGCAGTCGAGACAGAGGCGTGCGGTACGGAGTTGCATGAAAACAGTGTACCTGAAGGCCTGAGGGCTGGGCCCTGAGGCCGTATTATCTACGCAACGATCTTCCGACTGAGGGGGGAGGGTTTAGCCGAATGGCGGAGAAGCGGACCGCCCCACTGCAGGCAGACGATCTCGTGACGCTCAATCGCTCGGCGACCGTGGCGCGGCTCGTGTCGGGTGTAGTCCACGAAGTGAACAACGCCCTGCAGGTCATTGGCGGCACAACCGAGCTGCTGCACGATTTGCCCGGACTTTCCGATCCCGTGCTCAAAGGGCTCCAGCGCATTCACGAGCAGAACGCGCGAGCCGCTGCGGCGCTGGCCGAGGTGATGACCTTCTCGCGTCAGAAGCATGACGTTCGCGGCGTCGTCAACGTACGCGAGATGATCTCGAGAACGGTGGCGCTGCGCGCCTACGCTATCAATCGTGCGCGGCTCACGATTGCGCAGCACGTACCGTCCGACGGTCGCTTCAGCGTCGAAGGCAGTGCGGCGCTGCTTCAGCAGGCGCTGCTCAATTTGATCATCAATGCGGAGCAGGCGCTCGAGGGTCGCTCGAGCGGCACGATCACCATCGACGCCGATCGCGACGGCAAGATGATTCGCGTCCGCGTGACCGATGATGGTCCGGGCATCGATGGATCGATCGCGTCATCGATATTCGAGCCGTTCGTGACGACGAGGCCGCGCGATCAGGCGTCGGGGCTCGGCCTCGCGTCGGCGCGCGCGATCGCCGAGATGCACGGCGGCACGCTCACCTGCGAGGCGCAGGAAAAGGGAGCCTGCTTCGCGTTCCGAATTCCGGCACTGTAGGCCGGACCTGGTTTATAGGCCCGACGTGGCGACTCGAACGTTACGCTGCGCCTCGTTCGAGATTGAGCCGATGCAGCTTGTCGATGAACGTCGTGCGGCTCAAGTTGAGCAGGCGCGCGGCCTGACGCTTGTTGCCGCCGGTCTTCTCGAGGCAGCGCAAGATCAGCTCGCGTTCCAGCTGCGAGACGAGCGACGTGAAGTTGAGCCCCTCGTCCGGGATCGCGACGGTCGGCACCAGCATCGATCCGGCTCGCTCCCGCACATCGTCGGGCAGCGCATCGGGGCCGATCTCCGGTTTCGCGGCCGCCATCGCCACCGCGTGCTCGATCGCGTTCTCGAACTGGCGGATGTTGCCCGGCCAGTCGTAGGCCATCAGCGCGCGCAGCGCATCCTGACTTACCGTCTTCACGGCGATGCTGTTGTCGGTGCATGACTTCCGCACGAAGTGCTGTGCGAGCAGCGGGATGTCCTCGCGCCGCTGGCGCAGCGCCGGCAGCGTCACCGGAATGACGTTGAGTCGATAGAACAGATCTTCACGGAAGGTGCCGTCCTTGACCATCTTCCGCAGATCCATGTTCGTTGCGGCGATCACGCGGATGTCGAGACGCATCGGACGCGATTCGCCGACGCGCTCGATCTCGCGCTCCTGCAGTGCGCGCAGCAGCTTGGCCTGCAGCGGCAGCGACATCGACGACACTTCGTCGATGAAGAGCGTGCCGCGATGTGCCAGCTCGAAGCGTCCCGCTCGCGACGCCACAGCGCCGGTAAACGCACCCTTCACGTGTCCGAAGAGTTCCGCTTCGGCCAGTGTCTCGGGAATCGCCGCGGCGTTGAACGCGACGAAGCGCTCGGTCGCACGCGGGCTGTTGTGATGAATCGTCCGCGCGATGAGCTCTTTGCCGGTGCCGGTCTCGCCGTGAATCAACACGGTGCTCTGCATCGGCGACACCAGCTCCAGCGTCGTGAACAGCGCCTGCATCGTGCTGTGGCGGCCGATGATGTTCTCGAAGCGGAACTTACCTTTGAGCTGCGCCTTGAGCTCGGCGTTCTCCTCACGTAGTCGCTGCTGCTCCAAGCCGGTCTGCAGCACACGAGCGAGCTGCGACAGCTGGAAGGGTTTGATCAGGAAATCCACTGCCCCGCGTTTGATCGCGGCAACCGCTTCCGCCACGCCGCCGAAGCCGGTCATCACGACCGCGCGGATCTGCGGGTAACGATCGAGCGCCTCGTCGAGTACCGTCATGCCGTCCGCGTCGGGCAGCCGCAGATCGACAACGAGGCCATCGTAGGCAAACGATCGTAGCCGTTCGATCGCCTCGGCGGCATCGCTGGCCTCTGCGGCGGCGAAGCCGTTGGCCTCGAGGCTGGCGACGATGGTTTGACGGAGATCGAGATCGTCTTCGACCACGAGAATGGATGGCAGGGCGCGCTGGCTCATAGGTCCTTAGCGTCAACAAGTCGTCGGTGATGTCGGAGGCCCGACACTCGCCAACGGGCGCTCGGTCGGGAAAAACCGTGCGCTGGTGAACTGTTTGGTGCAGCTTTCAGCTGCGTTGCCGATTGATCGACCCAGGGCCGGATTCACGGCCACCAAGCGGAGCAACCTAAATGCCATCACTGCACTCGCCCAAAGGGAAGTGCTCATTGTAGATGACGCGTCCAGGCCAGGGAACTGCTTTCGGAATCCAGCGTGGCCCAAGGGCTACGCACCGACGCGACCGCGGGCGCCTTGCTGTCTAGACTCGCCCGTCGGCGCTTTCCCGTCTCGCCTGTCGGCGCCCCGGCCGCTCTCACCGCATAACCTCCGTGAGTTGTGGGCATTCCTGTGCAACGCGACCGAGGTACTCAACTTGCCTGAATCGGTGCGGTTGTTGAGGGAGGTTTCCCAGTGCGGATGAAGACGTCGGCCCAGGGCGTTTCGAATCGGAGAGGCGTGATCCCCACGACTGCGCAGGCAGCGGGTTCATCGACCTCCCTCGGCGAAGACGTTGATGCTCGCGACCAGCTCGTGATGAATCACGTCGGTCTCGTGAAGACCCTCGCGCAGCGTTTGGCACAACGGCTGCCGCCGCAGGTCGAGATCAACGATCTGATTGGCGTCGGCGTGCTCGGTCTCATCGACGCCGCGAACCGTTACCGCGCCTCGTTGGGCGTACCGTTCGATGCCTTCGCCCGGCGCCGCGTGCACGGCGCGATGCTCGATGCACTGCGAGAACTCGATTGGGCTCCGCGATCGTTGCGCCGACTTCGTCGTGACGTCGATGCAACGGTGGCGACGCTGCGGCATCGGCTTGGGCGAGAGGCTCGAGAAGAAGAGATTGCCGACGCGATGGATCTGTCGGTGGATGCGTACGAAAAGGCCCTCGAGCAGCTGCGGATGCTGGAAATCGGATGCGCGCGGCAAATCGACGCACCGACGCCCGATGGCACACCGCTCATCGAATTGTGCATCGATCATTCCGAGAGCGCGGCGACCACGCTCGAACGCAAGGAGCTCAAGCAACATCTGGCCCGCGCCATCGAGCGGCTGCCCGAGCGTGAGCGTCAGATTCTCGTTCTCTACTACCAGGAAGAGCTCAGACTCGCCGAGATTGGCGAGGTCATCGGCGTCTGCGAATCGCGCGTGAGCCAGCTGCGATCGCTCGCCATCTCTCGCTTGCGAACGCTGCTGCGCAGCTCGCTCAATTTGCAGGAGGGCGTCGCATGAGCATGTTCTTGTCTCTGCGCTCGGATGTCTCGACGTGTCTCGCGGGAAGGCTCATGCCGCGGTGCGCTGACACGTCGTGCGCGCGGCGGCGGCCAGATCTTTCTGCGCTGTCGTGGGCTGGCGGCCTGGTCCGGCAGTGGAGCGCGATCCGCTTCAACCGTCTGTGGTACTGCTCGCGAGGATGCGTCGAGCAGGCCGCGCTACGCGGCCTGGTGCAATCGGCGGCGATTCCGCCGACAGGTACGCCGCGACGTCCGCTCAAGCTCGGCGCGTTGCTTCAGGACGCCGGCTTGATTTCACAAGCGCAGCTGGACATGGCGCTCGGCGCGTCAGCAGCGACCGGCTTGCGTATTGGTCGTCAACTCGAGCGGCTTGGCTTCGTCACGTCGGATGAGGTGCTGCAGGCGCTGGCGACCCAGGCCGGTGTGGGCTGTCTGTTGGCATTCGATGTGAGCCGTGTGCGGCGCGTGCCGATGGCGCTGCCCGAAGCGATGGTTCGCTCGCTGAGGCTCGTGCCGTTCGAGATCGATCCCGAGAGAAAGCAAGCGTCAGTGATTTGCGCGGCGCCGCTGCCGCGCGCGGCGATGCTGGCGTTCGCGCGTCTCACTGGATGGACCCCCAAGCCATATCTCGTCACCGATCGCGTGCTCGAAGCGGCTCTCGTCGCCTATCGCCCCGCCGAGCACCCGGAGACCGCCAACGCTGCGACGACGCTCGACAACATCGGCGCGGCAGCAGCCCTCGTCGCGGACACTGCCGTTGCCGAGCGAACAGTGACGATGCGGCATGCCGCGTACGACAACCGGGTCTGGGTTCGTATCGAAGGCCTGCAACGTGTCAGCGATCTCATCGTGACGAACGAGCGACACGAGGGTAAGGGCATGTCGTCTCCGGTGTGTGCCTGATGATTGGACAGGCCACAGTGTCGGCGCTCCGGCAGCGATTGGCAGTTCGGCGTCAGGGCGGCGCAGAAGATCGCGTCGATTCGGCCAGTTTCGAGCGATTCAAGTGCAACGCGGTCATGGCCGATTTGACTGCAGGGACATTCCCCGGCAGGATAGCCGTACTGAATGACAACGCGAATCGATGGAAACCACGGGCCGCTTCCGGTGGACGATACACGCACCGAAGGCGATCGAGCCGCGGAGGACACGGACTTCGTCAACCAGGCGGTTCGAGCCGCGAACGAGGCGCCTGACATCCGTCAGGACAAGGTCGAGCAGGCGAAGAAAGCGCTGGCCGACGGGACGCTTGGAGCGGATGCCACCAAGGTTGCCGATGCGATCATCGACCAGATGCTGGAAGACAACACATGAAGCGCCGTCGACCATCGGATCCGCGAAGCCAATCATGCCGCGGCTGCGGCTCGTGCCCGGCTTCCGTAAAGGAACGGCTATTCTGAGGCAATGAACGTACGCGACTGGCGTGACGCCGATCCAGCGGACACGCAGTGGCTCTACGCACGCGAACAGGACTACTGGGTTCGCGAGCTCGCCTGGGACGCGTCTACGGCCTGGCGTGAGATCGAGCAGGCTCGTGTGACCTGGGGTCTGCCCGGGCGAATCGTCGTCGACCAGCATCAAACCATTCGCGGCTGGTGCTACTGCATGCCCGACGGGGAAACATTTCATCTCGGCGGCATCGTCGCCGACGATCCGCGCGTAACCGCAGTTCTCGTCGATGCGAGTCTCGATATCGCGACCGCTGGCGCGCGCCCAGCGCGCGTATCGTCATTCGTTCCAACTCGCGCGGACGGACTCGAACCGGCACTGGTCGAACGCGGATTCGCCTGCGAACGCTACCACTACTTAGTGCGTGCGGTGTCGCCATCGGAGGCAGGTCCGGTCGAAGCCATCGGTTGGCAGGCTGATCTGCTGGTGCCCTCGGCGGTGCTCTTGCGAGCGGCGTACGGCAGCGGCGGACGTCACTTCGCGCCGCGCGGCCTCCAGGTCGAATGGGAACACTACGTGCGCGGTCTCGTGGAGCGGCCCGGATGCGGCGTGCTGGAGCCCTCGGTCACGCGCGTGCTCAAGACGGGCGATCTGATGCAGGCGCTCGTGCTCGCTACGAGAATTGCGCCCGGCACCGTCCACCTCGCGCAGGTTGCGGTCCATCCCTCGCGACGACGCGAGGGGCTCGGGCGCCGGCTCGTCGACGAGACCTGCCGTCTTGCCGCGAGCCGCGGCGCGCGGCTCGTCACGCTGCTGGTGGGCGAGCACAACGTCGCCGCGCGTGCGCTCTACGAACAGGTCGGATTCACCGAGCGCGCCACCTTCGTCGCCGGGCTTCTGTCGTATAGGAGGTAGGCGAACCTGCTCATGGCTCGAGCAACGGAACCGCGAGGCGTCGCGCCTCCTCGGCATCGTTGAGCGCATCGAGCGAGTCGCGATCGACGGCGAGAATGTCGGCGACCAGATCGGAGACGTCTGCGTGCCGGGTGACGACGTCCTGAAACGTGGGTAGATCGGCCAGCCGCTCGCGGCCGGCCGCGAGGTGGCCGCGCACGGTTTTGAGTTCGTGTTCCACCGTCGCCAGCGTGGTCATGATGCGATCCCGCCGGACGATGATGCCTTGAAAGTCGGCGGTCGATCCGGTTTGCGTCGCGCGGCGCTGCTCGATCGATAACGCCTGGAGTCGGTGCAGAAGCATCAACTCCGCCTCGAGCCCGGCCCGGTACTGTTCGACGAGCGCGACCAGCTCGGTCGCGGTCACGCCGTGATCGGCCTGCAGCGCGTCCCTGAGCCCTGCCTTCGGGCCGCCCGCCGTGCCGACGAGCGCGATGCCAGCGTGGCCGCTGGCCGTCGCCAGGTTCCGATCGCGGAGAAACGCGATCAGATCGTTGTACGACTTGACGAACGCTTGCAACTGACGCTCCGTCTCGTTGCCGCTTTGCCGCAGCTCGATCGGATCCTCCATGAAGCTCGACCCGCTTTGCGGCGGGAGTGTCTGGCGCCCGTCACCTCGGAGTGTGCTCATCACGCAATGTCACCAGTCCTGGATGATCTCGTGGCTCGTCGCGTATAGCGCGTGCCTCGCGCTGTGCAGGCGCATGATCATCGTGCGCCGCCGCTCGCACAGCGTCAGTCGCGTGCGCAGCTCGTTCAGGTGAAACGGCTTGAACATGATGTCGGCCGTACCGTCGGCGAGCACATCCTCGATCGGATAGCGGCTCATGTGGCCGGTGATGATCAGCGTGAACAGCTGTGGCTGCAGGCGCCGCGCCTCGCGAATCACCTTTATCCCATCGTGTTCCGGCATGTGCAGATCGGTGATGAGCAGATCGACCGGCTCCGAACCGAGATGGATCAAGGCATCGATCGATCGCGTGAACGGGGCGATGGCGTGCCCTTCCTTCTCGCACACCTTTGCCAGCATCTGCACGATGGCTTCTTCGTCGTCGAGGATGAGAGTGCGCATTATCTTTCGTCCCGAACAATCGGCACATCGGCGCACGGCTTGAGGCGTGCGCCGTGGCGCCGAATCTTCACCGATCTCGTTCGACCTGCCGCTACAATCGTGGGCCGGCATGGGCCCCTACGCATTCAGCCAGGCGTTCGTGTCGGGGGTCTTCGCGTTTGCCGCGATCGCCTCGCTCGCGCTGTGGCGCCGGAGTCGTCACGACTGGACGCTGCTGCTGCTCGCCGCCGTGTGCGCGATCGGATCGATCCAGACCGTCGCCGTCCTTATCCTCAACGCGACAGAATCCCTGAGTCAGGCCTGGTACGCGCAGCGGATTCGCGTGCTGTGCGGTCTGATGATCTTTACGTCGCTCGCCTGGCTCTACGCCGAGATCGCGCGCGTTCGCGCTCGCCGGTATCTCTGGTTCGTCACCGCCCTCGCGCTCGGAGTCGTGGCGATCATCGTCGCCAATGTGCCGCTGCTTGGCGGCTCGATCACCGGCATTACGCGAGTGGCACTGCCATGGGGCGAACCGTTCTCGCTGTTGCAGCGGAATCCAAGCAGCCCGTTGGTGACCGGGATTTACGCGGTGATGTTCTCGACCGTCCTGTTCAACGTCTTCTGCGCCGGCCGCGTGCTGCAGAGCGATCGTACGAGCGGCGTGTTGCTGATCATCGCGACGCTCGGCTCGGTGGTGCCGCTGATCTCGGGAGCGTTGATCGACATCAGCTCAGCCCCGATCCCGTACATCGGGACAATGGGCATCGCGGCGTTTGTGCTGGTGATTGCGCTGCAGCTCGCCGTGGGACGGCGTCGCGATGAGGAGCTGCTCGCGGCGGAGCGGGCTCAACGCACGCTCGAGCAGCGGCTGGCGCGGGCCGAGAAGATGGAAGCGCTGGGCCAATTGGCGGGCGGCATCGCCCACGACTTCAACAACGTTCTGACGGTTGTCGCCGGGCATGCTGACATGCTGCTCGCGGATGCGCGGCTCGACTTGCGGCTGGACGTGGAACAGATCCGGCTCGCCGCCAATCGCGCCGCAGCCATGACGGCACAACTGCTGGCATTCAGCCGGCAATCGATCATGGAGCCGACCGTCATCAATCTCAATGCGGTCGTGGCCAGCACCGAGACCATGCTGCGACGCACCATCGGCGAGCACATCGAGATCGTCGTGTCGCTGGCGCCGGATCTGTGGAATGTCGAAGCCGACCCGAATCAGTTTGGCCGAGCGCTCCTGAACGTCGCGATCAACGCCAGGGACGCGATGCCTGGCGGCGGTCGATTGACGATTGAGACGGCGAATGTGTTCAAGGACCAAGCACCGGTGGCGGACGAGCAGATCAGGCCCAGTCGATACGTCATGGTATCGGTGACCGATACCGGTGAAGGCATGACGCAGGAAACCCGGGCGCGTCTGTTCGAACCGTTCTTCACGACCAAAGCCATCGGCAAGGGCACTGGCCTTGGGCTCGCCGTCGTCGACGGTATCGTCAGGCAGACCGGCGGCCAGGTGGACGTCGAGAGCGAAGTGGGTCGCGGCACCGTCTTCAAGATTCTCGTTCCCGCGACCGATCGAGAGGCGCTCGCCGCCCCGACTCACGATCAGCACGAGTCGCACCTCAGAGGCACCGAGATCGTCTTGCTCGTTGAAGACGATGCCGGCGTGCGAACGATGACGCGAGCCGCGCTCGAGCGCTACGGCTATCGCGTGCTGGTGGCGGCGAACGGTGACGAAGCGGTTCGCGTGATGCAGCAGCACGATCCTCCGATCGACCTCGTCGTCGCCGATGTGCTCCTGCCGGGTTCAACCGGGCCGCAAACCGTCGCACGCCTGCGGCAAGCGAACGCGTCTCTGGCGGCGTTGTTCATCAGTGGCTACACCGCTGACCCCATCCCGGGCGACGCGATTCCAGGCCAGGCGGCGTTTCTGCAGAAGCCGTTTACCCCTGGCGCATTGGCCGCCAAGATGCGCGCCGTGCTCGACCGCCGACCCAAGTAAGATGGTCGCAGAGCGGCGCTCGCGGCGAGGCTTCGGTAGGTCCTCGATCATGCATGACAACACCGTAGTTCACGAACGCGGCGGCGGCGCCGGATCGATCGCGCTCTTCGCGCTGATCGCGGCGTTGATGGCCACCGACGTCACTATTGAATTCCGCAGCGGCGTGGCGGCGGCCCTCCAGACATTCGAGATCACGATCTTCGCGCTGGCGCTTGCCGGCATCGGGTTTCACTGGTGGCAGATGGCTGCCGCTCGGCGGCGCTCGCGACACCTCGACGAGGAGCTGGCCCGCGTCAAGGCCGAGGCGCACCAGTGGAACGCTGATGCCAAGCGCTGGAATCTCGAGGCTCGACACGTGCTGCAAGGGCTGGGCGAGGCGATCGATCGCCAGTTCGATCGGTGGAGCCTGACGCCGGCCGAGCGTGAAGTCGCACTTCTCCAGCTCAAGGGGCTGCGACACAAAGCCATCGCGGAGCTGCGGCACACCAGTGAGCGGACGGTGCGCCAGCAGGCGCTCTCGGTGTATCGGAAATCCGGCCTCAACGGGCGCAGCGATCTCGCTGCATTCTTCCTCGAGGATCTGTTTCTTCCCGCCGCAAACGCTGCGAGTACGTCATCTGCCGGATAGGCATCCGGCGTGTGACGGATTGACCGCACGCCGTCAAGGCCATACGTTTAGGGTCCGATGACGCGCGTCGCTGGGTTCTGGTGTTCTCTTGCCCTTCTCGTGATGGCGCCAGTGGTGCTGACCGGTCAGACGCTGCCTCCCTCTGCACCGTTGACGTTCGACACCGCATTGAATCTCGCGGCGAACCGGAATCTTCGAGTCGAGGCGGCGCGGCGTCAGCGCGGCGTTCGTGAAGCCGCCGTGCGCACCGCTGGCCTGCTGCCCAATCCGGATATCAGCGCCGAGAGCTCACGCGATGTTCCGCATCAGGCCGTCAGCCTCGACGTTCCATTGGAGCTTGGCGGCAAGCGATCGCGTCGGGTCGACCTCGCCAAGGAGGAGCTGTCACTCGCAGAAGGCGACGTCCAGGTCGAGTTGCGATCGGTGCGCCGCGAGGTTCGCGAGGCGTTTTATTCGCTCATCGCTGCCAACGAGCGTGTGCGTCTGGCCCAGAACGCGCTCGAGATCGCACAACGTCTGCGCGACATCGCGCAGGCCCGATTCGAGGCCGGTGCCGTGCCGCGGCTCGAGGTGCTGCAGGCGGATCTCGGCGTCGCTCGTGCGTCGACCGACTTGGATCTCGTACGCAGCCTGGCGACGTCGTTCAGAGCAACACTGAACGGTGTCCTCAACCTTCCGCCCGATCAGCCAACCGAAGTCAGCGGCTCGATGGCCGATCACACTTTGGCGTCGCCCACGTATGAAGAGGCACGGCGCATTGCGCTGGCGTCGAACATCGATCTCCTCAACCTCGATCGTCAGGCGGCCGTCGAACGCCGCCGCACCGATCTGCTGCGCGCCGAGCGTGTGCCGACACCGATCTTCTCGTTCGGCGCCGTGCTGAATGCGCCCGGGGAGTTCAACGTCGGGCCGCGCATCGGCATCAACATGGGCGTGCCGCTGTTCAACCGCAATCAGGGCGACATCGCCGGCTCGCTCGCCGCCACTTCGCAGCTGCGGGCGCAGCGCGAGGCGACGCAGCGCACGATCGAGAACGCCCTCTTTGGCACCATCGGCAGAATCCAGGCCCAGCGCCAGCGTGCCGACGCGTACACGTCTCGACTGGTGCCCACTGCCGTCGATCTGGAGTCGCTGGCCGAAGAGAGTTATCGCGCCGGGCGCACGTCGGTGCTGAGCGTGTTGGATGCGCAGCGTACGGTACGCGACGTGCGCGAAGAAGCGCTACAGGCCGCGCTCGATGTCCAGACGTCTATCGCCGAATTGGAGGAGCTTCTTGGCACCGTGGTGCAGTAGCAGGTCCGGTGGGGGTCAGACCCCGGTGACGACCCGACTCAAGGGGTTGAGTCGACCTGTAGCGGGGTCTGACCCCACTTGGATGCGCATCGTCCTCGCAGCGGCGCTGATGGCGTCGATCGCGTGCGGGCACAAGGGCGAAGAGGAGGGCGGCGAAACGGCTGCCGTCCCGACGATCAACGCCGAAACAGGAATGGTCACGCGGCGCACACTGGTCGAGGAGGCCACGGTGCGCGGTGCGGTGACAGCGCGCCCGAACGAAGACGTCAAGGTGAGCGCGCTGGTGCCCGGTCGCGTGACGATGTTGAGCGTGGCCGAAGGAGACTCGGTCCGCCAGGGGCAAGCCGTGGCGTCGATCGATCGCCGGCCGTTCGAAGAGCAGCGTCGGCAAGCTGCCGCCGCGCTCGAGCAGGCCAATGCGCAGATCGAGAACGCCAAGGCCAATCTCGATCGCATGACGCAGCTCTTCACCAAGGGAATTGCCGCGGGCAAAGAAGTCGAGGACGCCAAAACGCAGATGGCATCCGCAACCGCGGCTCGCGAGCAGGCGACGGCTGCGCTCAATACGGTGAACCTGCAGATCGAGCGCACGGAAGTCCGCAGCCCGATCGCCGGCCAGGTCGTGAAGCGCATGGTCAGCGTGGGCGAGCAGGTGGACGGGACGGCGAGTCAGCCGATCGTCCAGATCGCCAACCTCGATCGCGTCGAAATGGCTGCGAACGTGCCGGCCGAGTACCTGTCGCGTGTGAAGCTGAATCAGCACGCGCTGATCACGACCGCGGCGCTGCCGGACGTCGAGATGATGGGCACGGTCCTCGCGATCGCCCCAGCCATCGATCCGGCTACGAACACAGCGCTGACGCGCATCGGCATCGGCAACGCCGAGCGCCAGTTGAGGGTCGGCATGTTCGCCGAGGCGCGGCTGCAGCTTGCCGAGCATCCGAATGTGCTCGTCGTGCCGCCGCCCGCAGTGGTCAAGAACGACGAGGGCACCTTTGTCTACATCGTCACTGGCAATACAGCGCAACGTACGACAGTGATGATCGGACTCGAAACGCCATCAGGCGTCGAGATCAAATCAGGCGTCAACGAAGGGC
>Ga0075433_10000122_pt1 | contig 39265 bp, 32 predicted proteins | sample RhiMethybrSRZTD2_FD_75299 | JGI IMG/M metagenome (GOLD analysis project Ga0075433, IMG submission 75299) | Populus rhizosphere microbial communities from Tennessee, USA - Rhizosphere MetaG P. TD hybrid SRZTD2 | ecosystem: Host-associated > Plants > Roots > Rhizosphere > Soil | place: USA... | reverse complement strand
GACGCGGCTCATGGGGCTGGTGCTGTGCGCGATTGCCGTGCAGTTCATTATCGATGGCATCAAAATGGCTGGTCTGTAATTCGAGGCACGGGAAACGGGAAAGGGGAAACGTTATGCAGGTGAGGGCATGGATCGCTGTCCTCGGCGTGGGTCTCATCCCGACGCCGTCGATTGTCGAGTATGACATCCCGACGCCGAACAGCGCGCCGCACTGTCTCGTCGCGGCGCCCGACGGGCTGATCTGGTTCGTGGAAATCGGCGCCAACAAGCTCGGCAGGTTCGATCCCCAGACCGAGCGATTCGCCGAATGGCCCATGCCGACCGAGGGCTCGCGCCCGCACGGCATCGCCTGGGCCTCGGACGGCCGCCTGTACGTCACGGAGCAGGGCGGCAACAAGATCGCGGCCTTCGACCCGAAGACCGAGCGCTTCACGGAGTATCCGGTGCCGAGCCCCGGTGCCGGCCCGCATACCCCGATTCAGGGGCCCGACGGCGCGATCTGGTTCACCGAGCAGCGCGGCAACCGCATCGGCCGGCTCGACCCGGCGACCGGCAAGATCACCGAGTACCCCGTTCCGACCCCGAGCGCGAACGCGTACGGGATCATCGCCTCACGCCGGGAGAACGCCGTGTACTTCGCCGAGCTCGAAGGGCACAAGCTCGGCCGAGTGGACGCCAAGACGGGCAGGATCGAGGAATTCCCCACGCCGACGCCGAGCTCGGGCGTCCGGCGCCTCGCGATCGACAAGAGCGGGGGGATCTGGATGACCTACTTCGTCGCGGGCAAAGTGGCCCGGTTCGACCCTGCCACCAAGACGTTCAAGGAGTACGACGCGCCGGGCGGGCCCAGGAGCGGGCCGTACACGGTCGAGGTGGACTCCACCGGGCATGTGTGGTTCAACCAGTTCGACGGCAAGCTGAACGACCTGGTGGAGCTCGACCCGACCACGGGCCGAATGACGAGCTACAAGATCCCCACCGGGCCGGCGCTGGTACGGAAGCTCACCGTCGACGCCCACAACACCGTGTGGTACGCCAACAACGGCGAGGGGAAGATCGGGAAAGTCGTCGGACGGTAGTCAGCCGTCCCGCTGCCGTCGCGACAGCGGCGGCATGGGGATGTCGAATCCCGGGGGGATCCGGAACGGGCGCCGCAGCCGCGCCGGCTCGAACGCTTCGAGCGGCTGCGGGGCGATCACCTCGCACCAAATGGTGTCGTCCCCCGCGGTCTTCGCCCCGGACAAGAGCCGGTCGGCGGCGCCGATCACCGCCTCGAGGCTCTCCGCCGGCTGCAGACAGGTCACGACGCCCCCGCTGATGGAGAGCGGCAACGCGGTCTCGTGCGACGCCTCGCGCACCGCCTGCTGCAGCTTGCGGATGACCGCGTCGGCGGCCTCCGGGCCCGCTTCCGGAAGCAGCAGGGCGAATGTGTCGCAACCCAGACGCGCCACTACATCGGTTCCGCGGATCGAGCGGCGGGCCGACTCCGCCACCAAGCGCAGCATCTCCTCCGCCGTCAAGAGACCGACGCGTTCCGCCACTTCCTGGTAATCGTCGAGGTCGAAGTAGCCCAGCGTGAAGGGATGGTCGTAGCGCCGCGCGCGCTCGAACTCCCGGCCGGCGAGCTCGTAGAACGTCCGCCGGTTCTCGTTCCACGTCGGTGGGTCGGTGATGGCGCGGCCGCGACCCTTGAGCAGCCCACGACCACGCAGATACAGATCGCAGGCGAGCGCGACCGCCAGCACCGCGATCACCAGGGTATGCCAGGCCATAGCGCAGCTCTACAGGTTCAGCCGCTGGAACCCTTCCGGGTCGGAGTTGCGGCGACCCGCCTGAGCGCGACGCGGCGCTGCGGCACGCCGCTCGACGCCGCAGCGGCGCTCGAACGGCACCTCCACGTTCTCGCGGCGGCGATCGCGCACCATGCGGCGGCCGCGATCAGCCCGCCGATCCCAGCCCCGCCGTCGGGGCTGCTCGTGCAGCGTGGAATCGCCTCGCATGTGAAGTACCCTTCCTCTCATCCCGTGCTCGGTTTACCGGGGGCTCCGCCCAGCCGACGTGCATACCCGGTGCCAAGTCGACCCTGTAAGACGAGCCAGGCTATCGTGTTGATTGGATTGGTGATGCAGACCGAACCAGGGCCCTGAGCCCGCGGCGTGACGCCTCGGAACTGTGCCGCTCAGGCGATACCTGATGCGGCGATGCCGTGTTGCGGCAGGGGCTCAGTGGCAGGTGCCACGCCCTGAGTCCGCAAATGTGCCGCCGGCGGCGGGGAGGAATGCCCATGAATAGGAACCGGGGTCCAGCGTCAGCTTCAACACGCCGTACGACGTGTTGTCGCGCACTTCGCTGTTCGGGAGCGGCGGGCCGAAGTCGTAATGGTCCTTTCCCCCTGTCCCGACCACGAACTGCCGGATGCCGCGGTCAGGATCCGCTGTTCCGGCGGGAGTCTGGGGCGCGAAGCGCTCGTACGTGTGGTCGTGCCCCCCGATCACCACCTCGGCGGCGTGGTCGTACAGCGCCTGCCACAACGGCTGCGTCTGCTGCTGGCTGCCATGGGCGGTGCTCGAGCTGAAGCGGGGGTGGTGCCAATAGGCGACGGTGCACCGCTGGGTCGTGGCCGCGAGGTCGGCGCGCAGCCACGTCTCCTGCGGGGAACCGACACTCATGTCGACGTTGCTGTTGAGGGAGACGACGTGCCAGTCGCCCAGGTCGTAGCTGTAGTAGCCCCGCCCCTCCGGACCGGCACGCGCGCCGAAGTAGGTGTAGTACGGCACCGCGCCCTTCGTGTCGTAGTCGTGGTTTCCGGGAGACGGCCGGGTCCGGGCCTTGTGCCGTCCCCACGTCGGATCGTAGCACCGGGCGAACTCGCTCGCCGTACCATCGCCGTAGGCGTTGTCACCCGCGGTGAACACCGTCCCTGCGATGGCGTCCAGCAAGGCAGCCGTAGCTGCGGCGGCGCGGGAGCCGCACTCGGCGATGTCGCCCGCGCCGACCAGGACCGGCACCGTTTCCGGAAACGTGTCCGCGACCGCGCCCGGCTGCGGCGGCGGCCATCGGTCTGCATCAGAGCTGCAGCTCTGCACCAGGCCCGACCCTACACCCAGGCACAGCAGCACCACGTGCACGGTCGTCCAGCGCGTCACCACGCAGCGACGCCCATCAGAACGAAAGCATGATGCCGACCTCGGGCGCGAAGTCGGTCGCGTTCGTCGTGAGACCCAACCCGCTATTGAGCTTGATGAGGGCGTGCGGGCTGAGGTGCCACTGCAGCTCCGTGAGGAGCGATACCTCGTCCACCTGATTGCCCTCGATGGCCGCGACTACGCGCCACGCAGGCGAGAGCCGTCTCAGATACTCGATCGCGTATTCACCGGCGTCGAACTTGGGGGTTGCCGCCCGCGCGTATTCCCCCGCCGCGCGGACGGTCACCGTGCCCCACCGGAATCCCCTGGTCAAGCCGAGCCCGAAGAAGACCTCCCAATCTTGCGTCCCGATGAGCCGCTTCGTCTTCTGCAGCGGGAGCACCGTCCCGACGTACGTGAACAGCTCCGGCCGGGTGGCGGTCTCGCGCTGAAAGCGCCAGCGCAGCTGCCCTTCCACGTCACCGAGGCCGGATTCCTTGACCGCGACCGGCCGTGCGCTCGACGTATCCTGCACCGATGTCCGGAGCTCGGCGGAAATGACGGCCGCCTCGAACTCGAGGGCGAGATCGGGCGTGACACCATACCCGAAGAACAGAATGCCCTCGGACGCGCGATATCGCCCGCGATAGTCCTCCTCCGAGAGCCCGTACCCCAGCTCGCTCGGCTTATACTCGAGGTTCCCGTCCGCGTACCACTCGAAAAAGGGATATACCAGCAGCTCGCCCTCGCGTACGTACGTGCCCAAGAGCGAGGTGCGGACGCCGGTGCCGCGGTCGCGCAGGTAGGCAGGGAGATCCTGAGCCGCGAGCGGACGCTCCGCGGGAACGGCGGCGAGCGCGATCGCGAGCACCACGCAGGCCGTGGCTCGCTGCGTCATCAGGGCTCGTGCTCCACGCGGACAACGCGACCGCTGAGCGCGTCGACATGCACTTCCGTAATCCCTGCCTTCTCCGGGACCTTGATGTCGAGGGAGTAGATGAGCCTCCCCCCTTCGCGCTCCAGCACCAGCTGGTCGACCCGGCCACCGGGGACCCGAGCCAGGGCCCGGGCAACGGCTGAGTCCTCCGGCACCTTGGCCTGGGCGGCGAGGCGAGCGGGGACGTCCCGCTTGTAGGACGGCGTTTGCCCGGCCAGCGTCGCGCCGGGGACCAACAACAGAGCAGCGAGCAGATGGGGACGCATGTGCGCTCTAGGACTTCGCCCACTTGAGCGCGGCGCTCACCACGAAGATCCCAAAGGCGACCAATGCGGCGTCGAAGGCGGTCCCGGGCGTGTCGAGCACACCGGTTTCGAGCCATTCCTTCGCCTGCAGTACGACAAATCCGACCACGGCGGTCGTCGCCGAGCGGGACACGACTTGGGGCCAGCCAGCGGGGACATCGATCATGGTTCGCCCTCTATTTCTGTACGATCGGTTCAGCAGGCGGCCGATCCAAGAACCGGGCCGGACTCAACAGAAACTGGTCGAACCCGACTCCTTCCATCCCGGCCTGCACGCGCACGGTGGCCTCACCGGTGGTGCGAAAATAGACCAGCGACTCGGAAGCCTTGGCGCCTTCCCCCCGGTCGCACCCCACCCAGGCCCAGCCGGGGCGCGCCGGCCCGTGAGCGGTGAGGTAGCTCGCGGTGCCGGGCTTCAAGACGGGCTTGCTGGCGCCGTCGACCGCGTCCGAAAACTGCACCCAGAGCACGTTCCCCTGGGACTTGCCCTTGGCCGGTGCGACTTTCATGTGAACCCAGCAACGGTAGGGGACCCCGCCCTGCACCGGCACCGTGAAGGTTACGTGCGGGTCGTTTTCGGGGGGAGGGTCGAGCTCCTCCCCGGTGTTCTCGGTGCCTATCATCCGGCCCCGAGGCGAGGCCGGGTCGTTCCAAAATTCGAACTCCGACAGGGCGCGGGCGGGCAGGTCGGACGCGTAGACGACGACCTCGCGTGGGGCACCGCTGGTTTGTGCCACGCCGGGAGCCCCGAAGAGGAACGCGACGGCTGGAAGCAGGTGGACTCGCCGTTTCATGCCGACTCTCCCTGAAGTGTTCAAAAGTCCAGTTGTAGTTGACTCTGGAGCGCGTCGTTGTGGACGGCGTTCCCTTGCTCGCGCTTGAACGTGTAGTCCGTCTGGACCTTCAGACTGTGCTGTCGGATGTAGACGTTGAATCCCACGGATGTCCAGCGCGATCGATCGCCACCGACGGCTCGGTTGGGGTCGAGCAGCTGGTAGCGCGTGGCGAGCTCGAACCTGCCGTAAAACAGATATCCGCTCTGTACGTACCAGCCCTGCCCCAGCACGTCGGGCCTCCCCCCGAGCATCGCCTCCTCGAAGCGATCGTATTCGGCCTCGAGCGTGAACGGCCCGGTATTGAAGAACAGGTCGGCACCCCAGCCCTCGATATCGAATAGCTGCGCGCCCTCCCGCGCCTTCGAGAGGTAGGCCGCGTTCACGCCGATCGCCAGCCGTCGCCCATGACCGATGTAGGAGCTCTGGTAGTCGGCATAGCCTCGCGAGGGGGCGGGATCGAGCAGATGGGCCACGAGCCGTCCCATTACCATCGCCCCGTCGGCCTGTTTCGCGGTCGGGCTCGAGGCTTGCTCGAACCGCAGGTTGTCGAAGACGCCGGTCGCATACTCGAAATGGCCATGGAACGGTCGTCCGTGCACGAGCACCCCGATCGTCTTGTCCGCGAGTCCCAAGGTGGTAAGCGCGTCTTTGATGAGACTGCGGTCCATCAGCAAGAGCTTCGAATCCGATGTCAACGCGTTTCTCGAAAACACCGCGTCGGACAATCCGACACGGAGCGCCACGTCCCGGAAGACGGGAAAATCGAGCCAGGCGTTCTCTACCTGGGCGCTCACCTCCCGCGCGAAGCGACCCATGTTATCGATCTTGATCTCGGCATAGTAGGTGGCGAGCCCAAAGGCTTCACCTCTGGCCTTCAGCCGCGTTCGGGCGATGAAGAAGTCGTTGTTGCCATCCAGATCGTCATAGGTGTAACGGGGCTGCAGCCGCAGGCCCGGCGTGATCGTCACAGGTGGTGCGGCCGGTGGTGGCGCCGATGGTGGTGCGGGTACTGAGTCGGGCTTGCCCCCGCCGTTTCCGTTAGCCGTCTGTGACTGCCCCGCCGACGCAGCGAGACACAGCGCGACCGTCAAGAGCAGGATGCTCCGTGCCCGATCAGGTTGCATGGCTACCCCCAAAACGCAAGTACAGGCTGGGTACGACGAACAGGTTCAGCAACGTCGACGTGACGAGACCGCCCAGAATGACCACCGCCATCGGGTGCTCGATCTCGTGGCCCGGGATGCTCCCCGCGATCACCAGTGGGACGAGGGCCAGCCCGCAGGCCAGCGTCGTCATCAGGATCGGCGAGAGCCGCTCCTTGGCCCCCCGCAGGACGAGACCCGGACCGAACGGCTCGCCTTCGTACCGCTCGAGGTGCTGGAAGTGATTGATCATCATGATGCCGTTGCGCGCCGCGATCCCCAGGATGGTGAGGAATCCGACGAGCGAGCCGAGCGAGATGACCCCCGTGGTCAGGTACGCTGCCAGGGCGCCTCCCACTAACGCCGAGGGCAGGGTCACGAACGAGAGGATGCCCAGCCGCCAGCTCTGGAACGACGTTTCCAGCAGGAAGAGGATGCCCACGCCCGCGAGGATCGCCAGCAGCAACAGGCCCTTCGAGGCCGCCTGCCGCTCCGCCCATTCGCCCTGCACCTCGGCGTGGTAGCCGAGGGGCAAGTGGACCCCACTCAAGGCACGCTCGACGTCGCGCGCGACGGAGCCGAGATCGCGTCCCTGCACGTCGGCCGAGACGTCGATGCGACGGTGGCCGTTTTCGCGTTGCACCATGTTCGGCGCGGCCTTGACGGCCACACTGGCCACGTCCGCCAGCCGGACGTGCCCGCCCCGGGGCGTGTCGATGAGCATCTCGCGGACGTTGGTGAGATTCTGGCGCGCCTCGGGAATGGCCCACACCTGGACGTCGTACACCCACCCGTCCTTGTGGATGTCGCTCACCTCGTTGCCCGTCATGATCTGGTTCGCGGACCGGAGCACGTCGCCCGGCTTGAGTCCATAGCGCTGGGCGGCCGCGAGGTTCACCTTGACCTCGACGAAGGGGATCAAGGTCTGGAGCGCCACGTGCAGATCTTTGATCCCCTGGATGCCCTTCAGGGCGGCCTCCACCGACTCCGCCGAGCTGCGCAGCAACGCGAGCTCGGGGCCATAGAGGCGGATGATGATGGCGTGCCCGCCGCCCGTCAGTACTTCCCGGATGCGCTCTTTCAGGTACGTCTGCACGTCACGCTGGACACCGGGATACCCTTCCACGGTGCTTTGGATGGCGCGCACCGTGGCGTCGTAGTCGATTTTGGGATCGACGCTGATCCAGTTTTCGGTGAAGTTCACGCCGTACGGCTCATCGCCGGTCAGGGCGCGCCCCACGTGCGCCCCGAAGTTGCGCACGCCTGGAATGGCACGCAGCTCCTTGCTCGCCTGGACCGTGATCCGGTACATCTCCTGATGCGAGGTGCCGGGTTTGGTCACCCAGTGCATCAGGAAATCCCGCTCTTTGAACGAGGGCAGCAGCTCCTTCCCGAGCCGGGGCCACACCAGGACGCCCGCCAGCGAGATGATGGCGACCGTGACGTACGCCCGGCGCGGCACCGGGATCACGCGGGACAGCGCCGCGTGGTAGACGGCCTTGAGCCATCCCACCAGCGGCGACTCGTGCTTTTCCAGCGACGCCCGACGGAGCAGCAGGAGGCCCATCGCCGGCGTCACGGTCAGCGCGACCAGCATCGAGGCCAGCACCGCGAGTCCGTAGGAGATCGCCAGCGGGCGGAAGAACGTGCCGGAGAGTCCCTTCATGAACAGCACGGGCACCAGCGCCATCACGTCGATCAGCGTGGCGTAGATGATGGCGCTGCGCACCTCGAGCGAGCCCTCCAGGATGATCCGGGCGGTCGACTTGCTGCTGCCTTCCTTCCGATACTGGCGCAATCGTCGCACGATGTTTTCGACGTCGATAATCGCGTCGTCCACCACCACGCCGACGGCGATCACGAACCCCGCCAGCACCATCGTGTTGATCGTGGCGCCGCGGAAATACAGCACCAGCGCGCCCGCCATGAGCGACAGCGGGATCGCCACCACGCTGATCAGCGCCGGGCGCCAGTCGAACAGGAAGAACGCGAGCACCAGGATCACGAGCACGCACGCGATCAGCAGGGCCTTGGTGAGGTTGTGAATCGACAGCTCGATGTAGGACGCGGGCCGGAAGATCTGAGCGTCGATATCGATCCCGGGTAAACCGGGCCGCAGCTCCGCCAGCGCCGCATCCACCCCGCGCGTCACTTCGAGGGTGTTGGCCCACGGCAGCTTCTCGACGATCAGCATGAGCCCGGGGCCGTCGTTGATGACGGCATCGCCGACCAAGGGCCACGTATCCCACAAGACCTTGGCGACGTCCCCGATCCGGACCGTCCGGTCGGCGGTCTGGAGGACCGGCACGCGGGCCACGTCCTCGGGCTCGATCACCGGCTGGAGGTGCCGCAGCGAGAGCCGCTGATTGGGCGTGTCGATGAATCCTTCGGTCTGCGCCTTCGCCGCTTTCGAGTACGGCAGCAGGCCGAAGTCGAGGGTTTCGGAGGCGACCTCGTGGATCCGATTGAGCGACACGCCGTGCCGGCGGGCCCGCTCCGGATCGACTTGGATGGTGAACATCTTGATCCGCTCGCCCCACATCGGCACGTTCGCCACCCCGGGGACCTGGAGCAGGCGGAACTTGATGGTCCAGTACGCGATCATCGACAGCTCTTTCAGATCGTACCGGCTCGACGACAGCCCGATCTTCATCACCCGGCTCGTCGACGACAGCGGCTGCAGCATCACCGGCGGCGTCGCCGCCGCGGCGGGCAGGTTGGCGACGGCCAGCTGGAGTCGCTCCTGTGCCAGTTGGCGCGCGTGCAGGACGTCGGTGCCGCGCTTGAACAAGAGCACGATCTGCGACAGCCCGTTCACCGATCGGGACCGCATGACGTCCAGCTCCGGCGTCCCCCGGAGCACCAGCTCCAGCGGATTGGTGATCAGGTCCTCGACTTCGGTGGAGGACATCCCCTGGCCTTCCGTCTGGATCTCCACCTTGGGCGGCGCGAACTCGGGAAACACGTCCACCGGCAGATGGCGCAGCCGGGCCGTGCCGAAGAACATCAGCGCCGCCGCGGCGGCGAGCACGATGAACCGGAACCGCAGGCTCGCCGCGACGATCCATTGCATCATGGCCGCAGGCCTCCCCGTGGACTCAGTGTCCGATCTCGAACTCGGCGCCAAACAACTCCGCTCCGCCTACGGTGACGACACGCGTGCCGACCGAGGGACCGTCCGACAGCACGGCCCGGTCTCCCTCGATGTAGTCCACCTTGATGCGCTGCCGGATGAACACGAAGGGCTCGGGGCTCGTGTACACCCACGTATCGCCCCGCGCGTCGTACAGCACGGCGGCGTACGAGACCACCTTGCGCACCGCGCCGGAGCGGTTCACGCGCGTTTCCCGCACCACGTCATGCTTGATGTCGAGCCGCTCGGCGGCCCGCGGGGTCAACGTCACGCGGCTGAGCTCGGTCCCGGCGATGTGCTCGACCCGCGCGGGCTTGGCACCGGCCGGCGTGCCCGCCGGCGCCGTATGGCACGCGGCGCTTGGCAGCCCCACGATGAGCGCGGCCGCACCCAGCCATCGATGATCGTATCGCATGCAGCATCCTCCTCTTGCGTTCAGCCGTTGTCGTCAAACGACGCGGTTCCCGTCGACGGTCCCGGCTAGTCGGTCGTAGCGTCCCCCAGGTCGATTTGGCGGTGGCGGTGCCGGTAGACGAAGAAAATGATCACGCCCAACACGACGGGGCCTCCGAGCGCGAACGGCAGCACGCCGCCCGGATTGAGTTTGGTGTACCGCGTCACTGTCAGGTGCATGCCGGGGCTCGCGACGGGGAGGCTGGTGGCGTCCGGCGTGCCCGGATGGGGGATCGCCACGATGTACACCATGAAGTCGCCGTCGAGAATGGAGTTGACCCGCCACGAGAGCTCGGCGGTCTGTCCTGGGGGCAGCGGCTCGACGTACTGCGTCCGCTGCGGAGACCAGTCCTCGGGGTCGACCACCTCGCCGTGCTTATTGAGGTTGATGATGTTCATCGCCACGATCATCGGGCGCGACGCCGCCGCCGCCCCGTTCATGACCACCGTTTTGAAGAGCAGTGGCGTGCCCGCCCGGACGATGGTGTCGGACTTGTCGATCGAGATCTGCAACGGCGCGTCCACGATCTGTGCGCCCACGGCCGGCGACTGCGCCCTTGGGAGCGCGCGGGCCGTCGACGCGCCGCTCAGGCCGTAGAGGCAGGCGATCACGAGTGCCGCGATGGCGATCCGTTTCGGCCGTCGGGTCGCGCGTCCTGCCTCGAGCCGAAGCGACGGCCCGGCATACCAGAACAGCAGCACGAGCATCACCGCGAGGAAGACGGCCGTCGACACGAGAAACGACGAGAACTCGCCCACGCTCCTGTTGTTGACCAGGATGGTGGCGAGGAAGTGCTTGGTTCCCGTCAGCGGGTTCAGCGCCTGAAACAAGAGTCCCATAAACCCACCCTGGGCACGGCCCTGTAGCTGCGTTGGAAGGAGGAAGATGAGATAGAGGCTGAGGCTCGCGAACATGCTGCTCTTGTTGTTCGCGCACCAGAAACTCACGAACATCCCCAGGGCGGTGAACGCGGGTACCAGCGCGCTCCCGACGATCGCCCCCCATAGCACCGCCTGGCCGAACACTTCGTCGCCCTGTGCCAGGGAATACGCAAAGGGCACCGTCACGATCGCGGCTGCCGGCCATAACGACGCAGCCGCCAGGAACTTGCCGACGACGAGCTGCAAGCGACGCGTCGGCGTTACCAACAGCGTCTCCAGCGTCGATCGCTCGCGCTCCCCGCTCAGGGAGTCCGCGCCGAGAATCAAGCCCATGAAGACCGCGGCCATCAACGCGAACTTGAGGAGCTCGAAGACCATCTCCTTGGGCGGAACGAGGCTTACGGCGCTGTCGCGAGCTTGCCAGTAGGCATATCCCCCGACCAGTACCGTGTACGCGACAGTGAAGCTGAGTGCCTTGCCCCCGATCCACAGATCCCGGAGCTCGCGCATGAAGACGAGCCGCCACGGAGCCGTCGCCGGTCCGGACTCGCTGGGCCGCGCTCGCGGGACGGCGCGCGGGCGTGCAACCGGCGCTGAGGTGACGGGGACCGCGTCGAGCTGGAGTCCGACAGTTGCCGGCGAGGCGTGCCCCGGGCCGTCGGTGCGGGCGGGCGGCTTACGCACGCGGGCCGCTCGCGGCAGGCGCGTCCACAGCGCCCGTAACCGGACCCCGACCGTCGACTCAAGACGCAGACGGGGACCGGCCACCACGAACAGCAGCACGAGCGTGATGGCACCCATCACGATGGGTGTCGTCAGCAAGAGCCAGTGCTCTCCGGGCGGCAGATCGAGCACGAGCACGCGTCCCAGAAACTTGGTCATCGCGTCGATCGGGTTGATCGACTGGAACACCAGTGCCTTCCGCAGCTCGGCCGCCGTCATGACCTTGCCGGGGCGCATGATTTCGGAGGGCAGCAGCATGAGGAGGAACAAGGCAAAGGTGATCGCCATGCTGACTTTGGTACTGTTCGACCAGATACTCGTCAGCATGCCCATCGCCGCCAGCGCCGGCACCAGGAGCCCGGCGAGTAGGGCGAGCCAGAGCACCGTCGGCCACAAGACCGGACTATCCTTGCTGAGCACGGCGATGTACGGGATCGTGATCAGCACCGCCACCGGAATGGGCGAGATCGCGGCGACGTACTTCCCGAACACGATCTGCGAACGCGTCGCCGGCGTGAGCAGAAGTCCTTCCAGCGTGCCCCGTTCGCGATCGCCGGCGATGCTGTCCGCCCCCACGATCATGCTCATCAACAGGCACCCCACGATCGCGGCTTTTGCCACCTCCTGTATCATCTCCCTCACCGGCAGGAGGTTTACCTCGGCGTTGCTCGCGAGGAAGAACGCGTAGACGCCGAGCAGGATGGTGTAGAACAGGATGAGGTGCAGCGCCTTGCCGCCGATCCACAGATCGCGGAGCTCCCGTGAGCATACGATCCACCACGCCGGCACCGCCGCACGTGACGACTGCGTCCAGCTCATGGCCATGGTTTGCGTTTCGCTCATGCGATCGGCTCCCGATGGTCGCGACCGCGCCGTCACGTGGACGCGCGGGCGAGGCGGCTCCATGCCCGGATGGTCGGCGCACGCCCCGCCTCCAAGCGGAGACGCGGTCCGGCGTACAGGAGGAGCAACGCCATGATGAGGACGAAGAACACGAGCGGCCCTTTGAGCCAATCACCGTAGGTCTGCAGCGTCTGATTGTTGACCACCAGCCGCTCGAGCAGTTGGTCGGCAGCTGCCAACGGATTGGCCCGCTGGAGGAACTTTCCCACCAACCCCTTTTGCGCGCGTCCGGGCAGCAGCGCCGGGAGCAGGAACAGGACGTACACCGTGAGGTTGGCGAACAGGCTGGTGCGGTTGGAGTTGCACCAGAAGCTGATCAGCATCGCCAACCCGGTGAACCCCACGACCACCAGGCTTCCGATGATTGCGAACCACAGGAGAGCCGGTCCCAGAATCGGATCACCCTGCGCGAGTACCGCGACGCATGGCACGGAGACGGCGAGGGCCGCGGGCCAGGGGGACGCGCTGGCGAGGAACTTCCCGGCCACGATTTGGCGGCGGCTCGCCGGTGTCAGCAGGAGTGGCTCGAGCACCGCTCGCTCGCGAGCGCCGCTAAGGGCGTCCGCGCCGATGATCAGACCCAGCAACACCCCCACGTACATACTGATCTGGAGGATCGAGAAGACCATCTCCTTCGCGGGAATCAAGTCGATCTGGCTGTCGCTGACGGAGATGAAAGACACGACGCCGATCACGATGGTGAACACAAGGAGCAAGCTCAGCGCCTTTCCGTTGACCCAGAGCTCCTTGAGATCCCGCGCGCACACGAGCCACCACGCATGCGACCGCGCATCCGCCGGCACAGCCCGACCGAGATGCGCGCGGGGACGCAGCGGCGTCGGAGGAAGTGGCGGGGGCAGGGGTAGGGGTGCCTCGTCCACGACGGGACGCGGCGCCGGCGAGACCGGCACCCGCGTCCGCGACGAGCGGCGCAAGTCCGATGCGGCCTGGAGGCGGACCCGCCGGCTCGCGAACACGAACAGTGCCACCAGGACGACGACGGCGAACATGACGGGTGACGTCAACCAGAACCACAGCGCGGCGGGCGGCGCCTGCCGCAGGATGCCTTCGTGGAGGACCCGGGCCGCGGCGGCCACTGGGTTCATCCACTGGAACGCGTCGGCCCGCATCTGCATTGCCGCGCTCGCCTGCGCGGTGGGGTTGAATGCGGCCACCGCGGGCAGAAGCAGCCCGAGGTAGATCCCGAGACTCACGAGCATGCTGGTCTTGTTGGACTCGCATCGAATGCTGACGAGCATCCCGAGACCGGCGAAGGCGGGGGCCAGCAGGCTCCCCGTCACGAAGCCCTCGCGTAGCGCCTGCCAGACCAGCGGGTCACCGCGGGACAGCACCAGCACGTAGGGGACGGCCAGCGCCGCGGCCACGGGCCATGGGGACACGGCGGCGAGAAACTTGCCGAGCACGATCTGCCCGCGGTGAGCCGGCGCCAGCAGGAGTCCCTCGAGGGTGGCGCGTTCCCGCTCGCCGCTCACGCTGTCGGCGCCGATGATCAAGCAAATGCCGACGCCCGCGGCGACCGAATCCTTGACGATCTCCAACATCATCTCGTTCAACGGCAGCAGGCTCAGCTCGTAGTTGTAGGAGAAGAGGAACGTGAGGATGGCCAGCAGGGCGCAGTACACGAGGATCAGATACAGGGCCTTCCCGCCGACCCACAGATCACGCAGCTCCCGGCCGCACACGACCCGCCAAGCGGGCGTCGCCGCTCCTGGCGTCGCCGTGCGAGGACCGGTCTGCCGCCGGGACACGATCACTTGATGCCTTCCGCGGTCAGGTGAAGGAACACGTCCTGCAAGCGGCCCCCCGCGGGCTCGAAGCTCAGGATCGGCACGCCCGCGTGGATCAGGGCATCGAGCAACGTGTTGTTGACCTGGTGGTCGGAGGGCGTGCCGCCGTTCTTCACCTCGACCCGCAGCCAGCCGGGCGTCGCCTGGGATGTCGTGACATTCATAACGCCCGGGGCCGCCGCCAACGCCCGCTCCGAATCCGCGACCGAGGATTCCGGTACCTGAATGCGGATGGCGTTGCGCGCCACGCCGCCGATGATCTCCGCGACAGAGCCCGTGGCGACGACCTCGCCCGCACTGAGGATCACGACGTCGTCGCACACCCCTTCGACCTCCGTCAGGAGGTGGCTGCACAGGATCACCCCCGCGCCTCGCTCCCGGGCGATCCCCCGCACCAGCCCCAGCAGCTCCTGCTGGCCGCGCGGATCCAGGCCGATCGTCGGTTCGTCGAGGAACACCACCACCGGATCGTTGACCAAGGCCCGCGCGATGCCGAGTCGCTGCCGCATGCCGTGGCTGTAGGTGCCGACCAGCGACCTGGCCCGCCGTTCCAGGCCGACCTCCGCCAGCAGCGCCATGCCATATTCCTTCGCGTCGCGCGCGCTGCGGCCGTAGAGCTGACCGAAGTAGATCAGGTACTCGATCCCGGTCATCTGTTTGGGGAGCCCAAAGCTCTCCGGCAGCACCCCGATCCTGCGGCGGATCTCGTCGGGACGCTCGTGCCCGATGCCATCCACCGTGAAGCGGCCGCCATCGGGCTCCATGATCGTCGTGAGAATGCGGATCGACGTCGTCTTCCCAGCGCCGTTGGGGCCGAGAAAGCCAAGCATGCGTCCGGCTCTCAGGACGAAGGTCAATCCGCGCAGCGCCTGCCTGGGCCCGTACTGCTTGCGCAGATCTTCGGCTACCAACACCTCACGCGTGTCCGAGGCCCGGGAGTCCGTACGTTGCTCCATGGTGGTCACCCCTCCGTGATGGATCACGCGCGCCCCGCTGCACCGGCAGGCGTGTCAGGCTCGAGTGCGAGGTCGCGTTCACGGCTCGCCCCAAACCGCAGGTACAGCGCAGGTACGACGTGGAGATTGAAGACAATTGCGGTGACGAGCCCCCCGAGAATGACCACCGCGATGGGATGCACGATCTCGAGCCCGGCGATGTCGCCGAGCACCACCAGGGGCAGCATCGCCGCCGCCGTGGTCACGGAGGTCACGAGCATCGGCGCGAACCGCTCCCGCGTCCCGCGCAGCACGAGCGCGGGCCCGAACGGCTCGCCTTCCTGCTCCTCGAGATGCTGGTAATGCCGGATCAGCATGATGCCGTGGCGCACGGCAATGGCGAGCACGCCGAGGAACCCCATGAGCGTGCCGAGCGAGATGACGCCGCCATCGAGCAGCGCGCCGACGACGCCGCCGGCCAGGGCGACGGGAAGGGCCAGCAAGAACAGTGATGCGAGGCGCCAGCTCCGGAACGCGGCCTGGAGGAGCAGCAGGATCCCGATCGCGACCGCGAGCGCGAAGCTGAGCATGCGTTCATCGGCCGCCTCGCGCTCCGCGGACTCGCCCAGCACCGCCGGGTAGTACTCGACGGGGAACTCCATCTCGTCGAGGCGATTCTCCGCGGCTTCCACAACGGAGGCGAGATCGCGCCCGCGTACGTCGGCGACGACGTCGATGCGATTCTGCAGCGCTTCGTGGTAGATCACGGTCGGGGTCGGCGCGATCCGTACGTCGGCCACCTCACCCAGGCGCACGTGACCGCCGCGCGGGGTGTCGATCAGGAGATCGCGGATGTCGGTTAGGCTGTTGCGAGTCTCCGGCGTGCCCCACACCACGACGTCGTACACCTTCTGCGTCTCGAACAGGAACCCCACGTTGAGGCCCGCGAGCATGGTGGCCGCGGCCCGTCGCACGTCGCCCGGCTTGAGCTCATACGGCTCGGCCGCTGCGAGGTTGACCTGGATCTGCACCTGCGGCTGTTCCACGTACCCGTCCACCCGCACGTCCACCAGGCCATCGATTTCCGCCAGCGCCTGTCGCACTTCTTCGGCCTTGGCGCGGAGCACATCCCGCTTCTTGCCGAACACGCGCACGACGACCGATTGGCTCGCCCCAGCCAGGGCCTGTCGGATTTCGTCGGTGAGATAGCTCTGCACGCTGTGCGCGAGCCCCGCATAGCCGTCCACCGCCTCCTGGATCGCGCCCACCGTCACGTCGTAATCGGCCTGGGGATCGATGTTGACCCACACCTGGCTGGCGTTCACATCCACCACCTGATCGCCCGTCACGGCGCGTCCCACATGCACGAACGCGCCGCGGACTCCCGGAATGGACCGCAGCTCCCGGCTCGCCTGCGTCATCATCCGGGCCATCTCCGGATGCGACGTGCCGGGTGCACCCACCCAGTCGATCCGCAGGTAGCTCTCCTTGAACGAGGGCAGCAGCGACGACCCGAGCCAGGGCCACACCGCGACACCGGCTGCCACGATGACACCGGCCGTGAGCAGCGCGATGCGCGGTGCGGTGATGGTCCGCGCCAGGAACTGGGCGTACCGGTGCTGCAGCCAGCGAACCACCGGCGCCGCGCGCCGGTCGAGCGCCGTGTCACGCAACAGCAGCAGCCCGAGCGCCGGAGTGAGGGTCAGCGCGATCGCCATCGACGCCAGCAACGCGAGGGCGTACGCCAGGGCGAGCGGCCCGAAGAAGGCGCCGGCCAGCCCCTCCATCAAGAAGACGGGCAGGACCGCGAGCAGGAGGATGAGTGTGGCGTAGAGCATGGGCCCGCGGATCTCGAGGGCCGCGTCGCGGATGAGCATGGTCCAGGACTCGTCCGTCCCCTTGTCGCGACGGAGCCGCAGCCGCCGCAGGACGGCATAGGCGCCGAGGCTGGCGTCGTCGACCACCACGCCGAGGGCGATCATGAGTCCCGCGAGCACCATCGTGTTGAGCGTGCCGCCCGCGAGCCCCACCAGCGCCGCCGCGGCCACGAGAGCCAGCGGCAGCACGACCAGACTGATCAATACCGCACGCCAGTTGTACAGCAGGGCACCGAGAATCAGGACGGCGAGCACGATGGCGACGATCAGCGCCTTCGTGAGATTGCCGAACGCCATCTCGATGAAGCTCGCCGACCGGAAGACGGAGGCATCCAGCTCCACGCCGGGCAGGCCGGGCCGCAGCTCGGCGAGCGCTGCCTCCACCCGCCGAGTCACATCCAGGGTGTTCGCCCCGGGAAGCTTTTCCACGACGAGCAGCAGGCCGGGACCGTCGGTGAGGAGCGCGTCCCCGATGAGCGGCGGGTGCCCTTCCACCACCGTGGCGACGTCACCGAGACGCAGTGACGCGCCCTCGATCATCACTTGTGCCAGGTCCGCCGGCGCGGAGATGGGCAACACGTGCCGCACCTCGAGCCGCTGATTCGGGCCGTCGATCCACCCTCCGGCACCCGGGTGCGATGCTTCGAGGAAGGTCAGCGGGGAGATCCACAACGCGTTCCCCGTGGTCTGGATGATCTGGCTCTGGGTCACGCCGCGCGCGCGCAGCCGCTGCGGATCGATTTGCACCTGCAGCTGCCGATCCCGGTCGCCCCATACGGCCACATTGGCCACGCCCGGCACGCCCAGCAGCCTGGGCTTGATCGTCCACCGCGCCAGCACGGACAGATCGATCAGCGACACCCGTTTCGACGACAGTCCGACCATCGCGACCCGGCTCGTCGCCGAGAGCGGTTGGATCATGACGGGCGCCTTGGACGCGTTGGGCAACGCATACGCCCCCGTGAGGCGCTCCTGGACCATCTGCCGGGCCCGCATCAGGTCGGTACCCCGCCGGAAGATCATGATGACGGACGACAGGCCGGGCACCGAGCGGGAGCGCATGGTTTGCAGCCACGGCACGCCCGCGAGCAGCTCCTCCACGTTCAGCGTGACGAGGTCCTCCACCTCTTGCGCCGAAAGTCCGAGCGCTTCGGTCTGAATCTCGACATACGGTGGCGCGAACTCCGGCAGGACATCGACCGGCATGTCCCGCACCTTGCCGACGCCGACGACCATGAGCACCGCGGCGCCGGCGATGAGCAGGACCCGAAGCCTCAGGCTCGATTCGACGATGCGACGCATCATGGCTGGGCCCCCCGCTCCGCCGGTGGTGTGTGCGCGTACACGGCCTTGCTGCGCTGATAGGCGCTCTTCTCCAGCTCGAGCGCCTTGGCGCGCGCCTCGGCCAGTGCCGTTGCGTCGAGACGCTCGACCTTGGCGAGCGCCAAGGTTTCCTTGGTTTTGTCGCCGGCACCGCGCCAGCCGACGCGCACGTTGCCCACGCCGCGCGCGTAGTACTTGAGCTGCTGGGCATCGGCCTCCTGGGCGCTCGTCTCGGCGATCACCAGCACATCTTCGTAGCAGCCCACGGGGACGCACGTCTTCTGCCCCATCTGGTCCACCTGCCCCCGATCGGTCCAGCCGACGGCGGGCCCCCACCCCTGCGCATAGCTCGGCGTACCGAGCTTCGGCTCGGCCGGCATCTCGATCCCTGCTCTGGCCTCTTCCAGCCCATGGATCCAGGGTGACGCGGCGACGAACTTGCCGTCCTCGTATTCCTCGGGATACTCACCCATACGCCACACGGCACCGGTCTTGTCCTGCGCAAAGAAGGCGAGCTCCGCTTCCACCAGCTCGCCATCGCTGTAGTCCAAGTCCCAGGTCACCACGGCCTGAACGCCGCCGATCAGCTTGGTCAGATCGGTCACATGGATCACAATGCGATGGGGAACGGCCGTGCCGTCGTCCTCGATCGTGGTCCCCTCGTACACGAACCGCGTTCCCGGCTTCAGGGGCATCCATGCGTTCTCGATCAGGGTCGACCGCTCGAAGCCGCTGGCGTCGAAGGCTTCGGGCATCTGCTCGGGGATCTTCCCCTCGGCCTTGCGCTCCTGCGCCCCGGCGCAGCCCTGGACCGGTCCGGACACGATCAGCACGGCGCCGATCGCCCGCGCGAGGGCTCGACCCTGCCTGCCTGATTCCACGACTCGACGCGTCATCATAGGTCTCCGTGCCCGCTACAGGCGGTAGGCGTACTGCACCTTTACCAGCAGCTGGTTCGAGTCGAACGTGAAGCGATCGGTGACCGATCGCAGCATGTTGTGATTGAACACGACGAACAGATCGCCGAGTGGATTGAAGGTCCAGCGCAAGCGCGTGTTCGTCCCTAACGAGCGACTTTCGTTGTCGTACTGCAGAAAGCTGCTGACCTGCAGGTCGGCGGAGGGTTTGACCTCGGCCCGCGCGCCGTACAAGTACTGCGTGAACGCGCCGCCCGGCAGATCGCCGTGGTTGCGCTCGCCGCTCAGCTCCACCGCGAAGCTGGACCACGGTTTGAGCGCCACGGTCCCCTCGATTTTCTTCAGATGACCGTCGTAGAACCGGCCGAACTCGTAGGTCAGCTCCCCGCTGACCTTGCGCTTCTGCGCCAACCCGCCGCGCACGCTGTAGCGGGTCCACTCGTAGGAGCCCGCCGGAATGGTCACCGTCGTGACCGGGCTCTCGAACACGGTGAAGTCTTCCGGCGGTCTGTCGCCTTGGGGCAGAATCTTGAACGTGATCCGATCGCCGCTTTCCAGCTGCCAGTCGAACGGGTTGATCTTACCCTCGTAGCTCTCCCACCGGTTGCCCAGGTCGGTGTAGACCGCGAGACCCAGTTCGTGGAACATCTGCCGTACCAGGCCCCACGACGGCCGCGGGTTGTAGTCGATGCCTCCTTCCCATAGACGCACACCCGTGCGAGGCGTGAAGCCAAGGGACGGTTCAACCCCGTCGCCGATGGTGATGGAGGTCAGGCCGACGCCCACCAAATCGTTCGGGTAATCGATCCTGAGTCCATAGGCGTTCCGGTCACCGCTCAGGTCGTCCCGATTGTTTCGCAGCCCCCATACGCCGACGAGCAGGTTCTTGTCACCGAGAAATCCCGACGTGCGGTACGTCGCATCGACGCCGGCCAACCAGCTGCCGCTGCGCCCCAGCGGGTCGCCGAAGGTCGCGATCATCCCGATCGCCGATTCGTCGAGCACGTTGTGCTTGATGCGCACGGCGCCCATGGTCGCGTCCGGGACACCGAGGCCGCCCACGCGCTCCGTGCGCATGACCAGCGTTCCCACACTAGTGTTTCCCATCCGACCGTTGAGCTTGGTCCCCGCGACAATCGGGATCTTCTCGCTCTCCCCTTCCTCGGGGCGGACGAGGCCGATCCGCCGGCTGAAGAACGGCACCAGATTGGCCTCGTCGAGCCCGAGGCCGAATTCGAAGATGTCGCTGCCTTCGAGGAAGAAGCTGCGCTTCTCGGGAAATAGAATCTCGAAGCGCGTGAGATTGGTCTGCCGGGCGTCGACCTCCGTCTCGGCGAAATCCGTGTTGACCGTCAGGGAGGCGACCAGATTCGGTCCCAGCTTCTTGGTTACATCGAGGCTGAGATCTCCCGCCTGATCGCGCGGTGCTCCGGAAGCGGGTTTGGTGCTGCCGCCGACGGCCGCGGGGCGGACGCTCAGCCCCAACCCGAAATCGAACGCCGGCAGATCCGTGAGCAGGCCGGCGCGGCTGGTCTGATAGATCTCATAGTCGCGATGCGCGCCGGACCAGCGGCTGGTCTCCTGCAGCCGCTGGACGCGCCGCTGTACGTTAAAGCCCCAGCTGGTGAGGCCCTTCTCGAAACTGAGGCTCCGGATGGGAATCTCGATCTCGACGCTCCAGCCGCCGTCGTCGCGCGACGTCTTCGCTTCCCACACCGCGTCCCAATCGCTGTTGACCTCTTCGCCGTGGGCGGACACGAGACCGTCGAATCGCGCGCCGCTCGGGTTGACGGCGAACACGTAGCCGCTGCGGCCGTCCTGAAACGGATCGAGCACGATGAGCACGTGGTCCTCTTCCTCGAGATCGGCGTCACGGGCCTTGGAGAAGGAGACCAGGTCGGCGGGGCTGGAGTCGCGACACAGTACGCCAATGAGGATGTCGCTCGGAGCGACCAGGACCTTGACGATCGTCTGTCCGGCGGGCGTGCCCCCTTCTTCCGGCTCGATCGTGACGAGGTTCACGATGGAGTCGGCGCCGCGCCACGCCGGCTCGTCCAGCCGACCATCGAGCGTGAAGACGGGCTTGGAGCCATGCGGCAGAGCGCCGGCGCGCAGCGTCGGCTTCTGCTCCTGGGCACCTGCCGTGCCCGCCACCAGGAGCGCGATCGCGCCACCGCACCATGCCGCATTCCGGATACAAATCCGTGGACATGCCGTAACGCCGCCCCGACGTCCGGGAGCCGAAACCCGGGCGCGGGCAACCTCTGATCGATGCGCGGCGGAGCGGCGGAGCGCACGCCGGGCTGGGTGGCGATTCAGGGCTAACCTCCAAGCCAATGGCGACGATAGGAACGTCGTCGCGCGCGCGCGGGCGTACTATAGACGGTCGGTTAGAGGCACGTATGCCGTTCGATAATCGGCGCGCCGATCGCGACACCGCACCGCTATCGCGGAACTGCTTCCACGACAGCCACTTGATGCCTGTTTCACGCCGGTTGCAGACTGGCACGCTCTTCGCGGTCGGTGTGCGGCGATATGGCCGGACCCACGCAGATCGGGTTGGTGGGGGCGCACTATGCCCCCCGTACCCGGGCCGAGCGGCTCATCGCCACCGGCCGGGGCGCGCTCGGCACGTTCGCACTCGTGGCGGCGTGGCTCGACAGCGAGGGGCTGGCAAGTGCAGAGGAAGCGCTGACGTACTTTCTCCTGCTGGGGTACTGGGTCTACGCGTTGGCGGTTGCGTCAGTCGCCTGGTTCCTGTACGCACCCCCGCTCCGGCTCGGCGTCGTGACGCACGTGGTGGACCTCACGCTCTTTGCCGCGCTGACGTACCTGGCGAAGAGTCCGACCAACGCGCTGTTCACCTTCTTCCTGTTCGCGATCACGGCCGCCACTGTACGCTGGCAATGGCGCGGCGCGCTGTGGACCGCCGGCGCCACGCTCCTCACGTTGAACGGGATCGGCGTGTTCGCCTCCGCCGTGATCCACGATCCGGCGTTCGAGCTGGACCGGTTCCTCATGCGGAGCGTGTATCTCGCGGTGATGGCCGCCATGCTGGTGTACCTGGGCGTGTACCAGGACTGGTGGCGGCGTGAGATGTCGCTGTTGGCGGCATGGCCGCAGGGGTTGGGTCGCCAGCCGGAGTATTCGCCCCGCGACGTGCTCGAGAGCGTCGCGCGGGTCGTGGGTGCGCCACGCTTGCTGCTGGCGTGGGAGGAGCGTGAAGAGCCCTGGTTGCACCTCGCCTTGTGGCGCGCCGGTGAGCTCCAGTCCTGGCGCGAAGCACCCGAGACGTTCCGTCCGCTGGTCGCCGAGCGGCTCACCTGGCTCACGTTTCTCTCCGCGGATGTGCGGACTCCTGTGCCCGTCGTCATGTACCACGGCCGGGACGCGCAGCGTCGTTGGCACGGCGCGCCGATCCACCCCGCGCTGCAGTCGCGCTTCGCCATGCGTGAAGTGCTGTGCCTGCCGCTGCACGGCGAATGCCTGGACGGGCATCTCTTCGCATTGGACAAGCCCCGCATGACGGCCGACGACCTGTTGCTGGGCGAGGTCGTCGGGCATCAAGTGGCGTCCTCAATCGATCAATCGCTGCTTGCGCGGCGGTTGCGTCGCGCGGCCGCAGTGGAGGAGCGCAACCGCGTGTCGCGTAACTTGCACGATGGAGTGCTGCAGTCGCTCACGGCAGCGGCCTTGCAGCTCGAAACGGTGCAGCGTCTGTGGGACACGGAGTCGCGCGCGGCGCGCGAGCGGCTGGCGGCCACCCAGCTCCTCATCGCCAACGAGCAGCGCGACCTGCGGTACTTCATTCGCGACTCCAAGCTCGGCGCGGCCGGCCCCACGGCGGCCGAGGCAGGTTTGCGTGCCGGGCTCGTGGACATGGCTCAACGGCTCGAGCGGATCTGGAGCGTGAGGGTGGTGCTGCAACTGGAGGGCGTGGATGACGAGTCGCCGGACCCGTTGGCGAACGACGTCTGCCTGATCGTGCACGAAGCGGTCGTGAACGCCGCGCGGCATGCCGGCGCCTCGGAACTGTGCGTGAACGTCGCGCGAGCGAACCGCGACGTCCATGTCGTCGTGACCGATAACGGCCGAGGCTTCCCGTTCAAAGGCGAGTACAACAATGTCGCACTCACGGTCCTGCAGCTCGGACCGGTGATGCTGAAGGAGCGGGTCAGGTCGCTGGGCGGCACGTTGGCGATCCGTTCCACCTCGGCCGGCGCCCGACTCGATATCAAGCTCCCGTCCCACCGCGGAGACGACTGACATGCCCATCCGCCTCGTACTGGTCGACGACCACCCGATCGTCCTCGATGGCCTGGAGACCTTGTTTCGTCTCGAGCCCGACATTCGAGTGGTGGCGCGCTGCGTAAACGGCGAGGAGGCCCTGACGGCCGTGAGCCGCAACCGCCCGGACGTGTTGCTCCTCGACCTGAACCTCCCCCGGAAGGACGGCCTCACGGTGCTGCGCGAGCTGCACGACAAGAAGCTCGGCACCAAGGTGGTGCTCCTCGCGGCCGTGCTGGAAGAAGCGGAGGTCCTGGAAGCGTTCCGGCTCGGGGTGCGCGGCATGATCCTCAAAGAGCAGGCGCCGCAGATGGTGGTCCGCTGTGTGCGTCGGGTCCACGCGGGGGAGCAGTGGGTCGAAAAGCATGCGTGCACCCGCGCCCTGCACGCCCTCCTCGACCGTGAGGCCGGCGAGTCCGCTGCCGCCAGCGTGCTCACTCCCCGCGAAATTCAGATGGTGCGCATGGCGGCGGGCGGCCTTCGCAACAAGGAGATGTCAGAGCGGCTCGCCATCAGCGAAGGGACGGTCAAGATCCACCTGCACCACATCTACCAGAAGCTGAAGGTGGAGAACCGGGTGCAGTTGACCCTGTGCGCGCAAGCCAAGAAACTGGTATGAATTACATCCGTTTGTACCTCGGGCCGCTCCCGCCCTCCCGCGGCGTCCACCTCGGGCCCAGCACGTCCGTGGCCTTGCAGTCCACGCAATTCGGGACATTCACGCGCAGGGATCCCTGAGCCAGCTCGTACACCCCGGCCGGGCACATGCGGGCGTAGAACTCGGCGACCGCGGCCGGCACGTCCGTCCCGACCACCAGATGGAGAGGAATGGTATCGCGGGTCGCGTTCCCGGATTTGAAGACTGCATCAACTTTGGAGAACGTGAGCCTACCGTCCGGTGTCGGCACTGACCCCGGGCGCGAGCCCGGGGTGACTTGGCGGGGAACATGGGCATCTGCCTTCATCGCGATTTTCCCGCCCGGGAACCGTCCTCCGGTGAGCGTCATCAGCGCCGCCTTGACTCCGCCGACCACAAATCCGTCCTTGAACGCCAACCGCATGTTCCGCGTGCGATACAGATCCTTCATGATGAAGGAAGCGTCCACCGCGCGGTCGTACTCGGCGAGCCGCGCGGCGGACGCGTCGCCGGCGTTGAGCCCGGCGTGGATGGCGCGCGCCGCGAACATCCCCGACTGCATCGCGTAGTGAATCCCCTTGAGCGACGGCACGTCCACGAAGCTCGCTGAGTCGCCCAGGATCACGACGCCGTCGCCCGAGCGGCGCGCCGGGACCGCGTAGTAACCGCCCTCGGGGATCGTCTTCGCCCCCCACTCGACCAGCTCGCCGCCCTCCAGGTACTGCCGGAACAACGGGTGCAGCTTCATCCGCTGGAGCAGCTCGTGGACGTCGAGCGCGGCGTTTCGGTAATCGAGCCCGACCACCAGCCCGAGCGCCACGAGGTTCGGCTCGAGCGGATACATGAAGCTGCCCCCGAAGGCATCCATCGGGAGCGGCCAGCCGAGGGTATGGACGATCGTGTCGAGCGGCCGCTTCGTCTCCCAGATTTCCTTCACGCCGAGCGCGTAGATCTGGGGATTTGCGGACGTCACGGCCTGCCACTCGAGCCACACCTGCGCCAGGCTTCCCCGAGTCCCCTCGGCCAGCGCCGTCACCTTGGCGACGAGATCGTTCGGCGCCAGGTAATTCGCGAGCGGCCGCCCCTCGCGGTCCAGGCCGGTGGCGGCGGTGCGGACCCCCGTCACCCGCTTCCCGTTTACCAGGAGGCTCGCCGCCGGAAAGCCGGTGAAGACGTTGACGCCCAGCGCCGCCGCCCGCTCGCCCAGCCAGCGCACGACCTCGCACAACGAGGCGACGTAATTCCCGGCATTGTGCATGGTGGGCGGCGTGGGCAGCGTGAACGCGCGGCGCGACGTGAGGAGCGCGACCCGTTCCTTTTCGACCAGCCCGCGGAACGGAAAGTCGGCATCCTTCAATTCGGGGAACAGCTCACGGAACGCACGGGGGTTCACGACCGCGCCCGAGAGAGAATGCTCTCCCAGGGTCTCCGCTTTCTCGAGCACGCCGATGTTCCACTCGGTGCCCTCGCGCTGAGCGAGACGCGCCAGCTCGATGGCGCAGGCGAGGCCTGCCGGCCCGGCGCCGACGATCAGCACGTCCAGCTCCATCCGGTCCCCCGCGCCTTCGGCGCCGTCCTTCAGGATCAGCCGGTCCAGCGGCAATGGGGGTTGGTATCGGGCAGGAACGAAGCGCTCACCCATGGGCCTTCTTTATCTCTTCAGTGAGCTTGGGAACGACCTCGAACAGATCCCCTACGATCCCGTAGTCCGCGACCTTGAAGATCGGCGCGTCCTTGTCCTTGTTGATGGCCACAATGACCTTGGATGTCCGCATCCCCGCGAGGTGTTGGATGGCGCCCGAGATGCCGACGGCGACGTACAGGGTGGGGCTCACCGTCTTGCCGGTTTGTCCCACTTGGTCCGCGTGGGGACGCCACCCGGCGTCCACGACAGCGCGCGATGCACCCACCGCGGCGCGCCCGGCGAACGCGGCCGCCAGCTCCTCCAGCACCTTGAAGTTAGCCGGCTCCTTGAGGCCGCGGCCGCCCGACACGACGATGGACGCTTCCGCCACATCCAGCGTGCCCGCTTCCGCCGCTTTGATCGCTTTCACGACGACACGGCCTGCCGGCCCCGCCGCCGCGGCCGTCTCCTGCGTCCCCGCCTTGGGGCGCTCCACCGGCGTGAACACATTCGGCCTCAGCGACACGAGCGCGGGCGTACCCGCGACCTTGAGCTTCGCGAGCGCCTTACCCGCGTACACGGGCCGGATCACCGTGACTGCACCGCCCTCCACCGCGACGTCGGTGACGTCCTGCGCAAGCGGACGCCCCAGCCGGGCCGCCACGCGGGGCGCCAGGTCCTTTCCGGTGGCGCTGGCGGCGAACACCACCGCGCCGTATCCGCCGCTCTGGACGCGCTCGACGATGGCGCGGGCGTACCCCTCCGGGGCATACATGCCGAACGCCGCATGGCTCAACGTGATCACCTTGTCGGCACCGAACCGGCCCAGCTGGTCCGCGCCGCGCACCGGGCCCGCCGCCACGATCAGCGCGTCCACGTTGCCACCGAGCGCGTCGGCCAGGCGCCGGGCCCCGGTCACGACTTCGTGGGACACCTTGCGCAGCGCGCCGTCCCGCTGCTCGAGCACCGCCAGGACGTGGCTCACAGGACCTTCGCTTCCTCCCGCAGCAGGCGCACCAGCTCCGGCACCGCGGCCGCGCCTTCGCCCACGATCTTGCCTTCCTTGCGCTCCGCCGGCGGCGTGAGGGCGAGGATCTCGAGCGCTCCCGGACCGAGCGCGGTGGGTTTTAGCTCGAGCGGCTTCTTCTTGGCGGCCATGATCCCCTTGAGCGCGGGGTAGCGCGGCTCATTGAGCCCCTTGTCGGCGGTGAGGACGGCGGGGAGCGTAAACTCCACGACTTCGACGCCGCCCTCGATCTCGCGCTCGGCTACGCCCTTCCCACCCTCGATCTCCAGGTGGGCGACGGCGGTCACGCACGGCAGGTCCAGCAGCTCGGCCACCATCGGGCCGACCTGATGGTTGTAGTCGTCGATCGCCATCTTGCCGAACAGGACGAGATCGAACCCGGCGCCCTTGAGCTCGGCGGCCAGCGCCTTGGCCACTTCCACGCCATCCGCCGGGATCCGGTCCGACTGAAGCAGAGTGCCGCGGTCGGCCCCCATGGCGAGCGCGGTGCGGATGGTCTCCTGCGCCGCCGCCGAACCGAGCGCGATCACGACGACCTCCCCTGCCCCAGCTTTTTCCTTCCGTCGCAGCGCCTCTTCGACGGCGAACTCATCATAGGGATTGAGGATGAATTTGACGCCCGCTTCGTCCAGCGATGTACCGTCGGAGGCAATCTTGACGCGCGTCTCGGAGTCGGGGACGCGCTTGATGCACACGGCGATCTTCATGGGAGCAGAAAACAAACCCGGCAAGTCGCTTCTGGCAACCGCATATGGCTGGCGTCTAGAAGTCCGTACTCAGGCTCACTTGCACATGGCGCGGCAACCCCGGCGTCAGCCAGCGCTGCACCGGCGACCCCGGTGCCGTGGCATTCTCGGCGAAGGTGCCGAACGTGAACGCACGCCGGTCGAACAGGTTCCGGACTGCACCCCGCAGCTCGAAATCGCGCCACGTCAGCGTAAGCGACAGGTCGGCCACGGCATAGTCGGACAGCCGCCGCGTGACGTTATCCTCGTCGCTGCGCAGCCACTGCCGTCCGACGTAGCGCGCGTCCAGTCCGGCCATGAGCGCCACACCGGTCGCGGTCCCCTGGGGACGAAGCATCGGTACCGCGAGCCCGGCGTTCACACGGTGGTCCGGCACCATCGGAAGCTCGTCGCCCGGCGTCACCGTCTCACCGGCCGGGTCGCGGGTGGTCGCGAGCGTCGCGGTGGTCTCGAAGGTCGCCCGCGTGTAGCCGTAGTTGGCGTACGCCCGGAGACCGGGGGGGGGGCCCCGCCACTGGAGGGCGAGCTCCACGCCGCTGCGGCGGGTGGCGCCGATGTTCTGGAAGTAGCCACCCGTGACGGTCGAGGCGATGAAGAAGATGTCGTCGCGCACGTCGGTACGGTACACGTCGGCGCTGACGTCCAGACGGCCCCTCGGCTCCCGCAGGTGCCAGCCCAGCTCGTACGTCGTGGCCACGACGGGCTTGAGGGCGGGGTCGGGACCGAGGGCGAATGGCAGCGGGCACGCCGCCTGGGGGTCGGCGCACGCCAGCTCCACGACCGCGGGAGCGCGGAACCCGCGGCTCACGGAAGCGAACACCTCGTTCCCCCGCCCGCCGCTCCAGGTGAGCCCGGCGCGCGGGGAGAGCCGCCGGAAGATGTGCAGGCCGTTCTGGGTCGCGTCGATCAAGTCCTCGAACGGCACGCGGATCCAGTCATAGCGCGCCGCGGCGGTCGCGGTGAGCCGTGGCACGATCTCCAGGTTCACACCGGCGAAGGCGCCCGCGTTCACCTGATTGGTGCGCACCGACTCCGTGAGCGAATCGGGGGAGGCGCCACCGGGTACGGCAAAGATGCGAACCGCCACGTGCTCGTAATCCGCGTCCGCGCCGGCGAGCCAGCGCAGCGCGCGGCGACCGAACGGGACCTTCCCCGAGAGCTGCACCGCCCCGCCGCCGATGCGCGTCGCGTTGCGCTGGCGCGAGTCTTCCCCGACGAAGTTCGCGTTGAATTGCTCGCTCGAGAGCGAACGCCCGAACGCGTTGATCGCGAGCTGCGTGCGGCCCAACAGCCGCTGCGCGTTCAGAATGACGAGGTGCGCCCGGGGAGCGAAGTAATCGCCTCCGGTGAAGTTGCGGCGCGGATTGGCCGCGGCCAGGCTCTCGGGAAGACTGCCGGCCTGGAGAATGCGGTTGTCCGCACCCGAGTAGCTGAGGGTGGCGTCCCAGGTGCCGTTCAGGAGCCCGAGCTTCGCAAACACGGTGCCGATCCGACTGCGGGTGTCCTCGCGCCAGCCGCCCTCCCGCTCGTAGCGCGCCCCCACGTAGTAGTCCCACATGCCGTGGCGGCCGCCGGCGCGCGCCTTCAGCTCGTAGCGCTCCCAGCTGCCCGCGGAGGCCTCGATTTCGCGCGCCGCCGGGCTCGCACCACGGCGGGTCACGAGGTTCACCGCCGCGCCGAGCGCGTTGCGGCCCAGCAGCACCGAGGGACCGTACACCACCTCCACTCGTTCCACGTCCTCGAGCGGCAACAGGTCGAAGTTCACCTCGTGCGCGTCCGGCTCGTTGGCTCGCACGCCGTCCACGTACACCGTCACGCCCTGCGGCACACCGATCACCGGCGAGACCTGAAACCCTCGGAGCGAGACGTCCATCTGCGCCGTGGCGCCGAGCTCGTCCGACGTCGTTACACCCGGCAGCTGCTCCAGCGCGTCGGCGAGGGTGCGCACGCCGCGCCCGTCCAGATCCTGGGCGTCAAGCGACGCGGTCCGCCCGGCGAGGCCGCGCACCAGCTCGCGCACGGTCGGGAGCCGGACGCCGGTGACGACGACGGGAGCGAGGGTGGTGGTGTCTTTGGGAGTCGAGTCGGACTGCTGGGCGCCGGCAAGCGGAGGCAACAAGGCCAGCAGCAGTGCGCCCGCCGGCAAATGCGGAATGCGGAGTGCGGAATGCGGAATGTCAGTGACAGCTTCGGGAAGCGAACGACCCTTCACTTCAATTCCGCATTCCGAATTCCCCATTCCGCATTCAATTGAACGCACTCAGCCCCGTAATCTCCTGCCCCAGTATCAGGGTATGGACGTCGTGCGTCCCCTCGTACGTGTAGACCGATTCGAGGTTCGCGAGGTGGCGCATCGCCTGGTACTCCGCCAGGATGCCGTTCGCACCGAGCAGCCGGCGCGTCTCGCGCGCCACGTCAGTCGCGATGCTCACGTTGTTCCGCTTGGCGAGCGACACCTGTTGCGGCGTGGCTTTCCCCTGGTCCTTGAGTCGCCCGAGCTGCAGACACAGCAGCTGCGCCTTGGTGATCTCGCTGAGCATCTCGGCGAGCCGCGCCTGCTGCAGCTGAAACCCGCCGATCGGCTTGCCGAACATCACGCGGGTCTTGGCGTAGCCGACCGCCTCGTCGTAGCACGCCATCGCGGCGCCCACCGCGCCCCACGCGATGCCGTAGCGTGCCTGGGTGAGGCACATGAGCGGGGACTTGAGGCCGCCCGTCTTCGGAAGCAGCGCCTCCTTGGGAACGCACACGTCCTGCAGCACCAGCTCGCTCGTGTCGCTCGCACGCAGGCTGAGCTTGCCCTTCTGGTCCTTGGCCGAAAAGCCCTTGGTGTTGGTCGGAACGATGAAGCCACGGATCGAGTCTACGTCGTCGATCTTGCCGGTCTTGGCCCACACGATCGCCAGCTGCGCGGTGGAGCCGTTGGTGATCCACATCTTGGCCCCGTTCAGCACCCAGCCGTCCTCTATCTCCTTCGCGACCGTGATCATGCCGGCGGGATTCGATCCATAGTCCGGCTCGGTGAGCCCGAAGCAGCCGATCAGCTCGCCGGACGCCATCTTCGGAAGCCACCGTCGCTTCTGCTCGTCCGACCCGAAGGCGTATATCGGATACATGGCGAGCGCGCCCTGCACCGAAGCGAACGAGCGCACTCCCGAGTCGCCGCGCTCGAGCTCCTGCATGATCAGCCCATAGGCGACGTTGTTCAGCCCGGCGCAGCCGTATTCCTCCGGCAGGTTGGCGCCGAACAGGCCGAGCTCGGCCATCTGCGGGACGAGCTGCTTGGGGAAGCGCCCTTCGATGTAGTGCTCACCGATGATGGGGATGAGATTGTCATCTACCCACGCGCGCACCGTGTCCCGCACGGCGCGCTCCTCCTCGGAGAGCAGGCTGTCGACATCGTAGAAGTCGACGCCCTGAAACTTGGGTGCCATGGCTGCCTCAGCTGTGTGAAGTCGTGTCCGCGGGTTCGGGCTGGGTGGGGGCGGGGGAGGGGGGGGCGCCCTTCCCGGCCCGTGCGAACGCATAGGTATCCGACGCCCGGAAGCGACGGGACTCGGCGTCCCACCGGAAGTAGGTGATGTGGACCGCCGTCGGCTCGATGGTCACGAAGTTGAAGCTCGACGGCTGCTCGCCGCGCGTGCGCTCGCACAGCGTCCCCGCGGTCGAGACCACCACCCGGCCGCCGAGCAGCTCCGCTCCCTCCTGGTGGTCGTGCCCGCACAGCACGACCTCGGCACCGGACGTCAGGATGCGACGCTGTGCCTGGCGCCAACGGGCGAGGCCCATGCGCTTCGAGATGTCGCCCCGCAGCACGTTGTGGTGCAGCGCCAGCACCCGCGCCTGCTCGGGCGGAGCCGCTTCGAACAACCCGTGCACCCGCGTGATCTCGCGCTTCGGGAGGTGCCCTTTCACCGCCAGGTCGTTCACCCGCAAGGTGAGCGAGCCCCACGCCACCCCGTGCGAGGTGAGCGCGCTGGCGATGATCGCCCCCGGGAGCGCAAGCGTGGGTGTCAGGTTCGCACCGAAGTAGCGCGCGTACTTGGCATACAGCGGCTGTTTCCCAAACGGGATCAAGGGTCGCCGCCACCACGCCACGTCGTGGTTGCCGGGGATCACGAGCACCGGTGCCGTCCGGGCTGCCGTCTGCACGAGCGCGCGCGCGCGCTGGAACTCCCCATGGCGCGCCCGTTGCGACAGGTCACCGGTGACCACGACCGCGTCGGGCCGCAGATCGGGAAACATCTGCTCGAGGCTCTCGATCTGATCGAGGTCGGCGAGGCCGCCGAAGTGCAGGTCCGCGAGGTGCAGCAGCTGGACGGTCACGACTCGGCCTGGACCGTATAGGTGAGCGTCGCTTCGCCGCTCGCGGGAAGCGGGATCCGGAAGCGCATTTCGGTGGCGGAGAGTTTCTCCGCCGGGACGCTGCTCTCAGTCACCCGCCACACTCCGTATCGTGCCTCGCGCACGTCCACCGTCACCGGCGCGGATTTCGCGTTCGAGATCGTCACCTTGTAGGACGCGGTCATCCGCTGGCGCGGCGCCATCCCACGTTTGGGGGGCGCCAGCTGCTCTTGCGCGTAGTCCGTCTGCACCCGCTCGGCCGTGATGTCGAAGGCGTCGCCCGACTGGACCCGCAGGTCACGGCCCGGGGCCGTGTGCCCGCTCGTCGCCTCTCCCACGAGCTGGAGCCGGCCGGCGGAGTCGGCCTGATACAGCTGCACCGTACCCCGGGGCAGCGGCCGGTCGCCGAACGGCGTGCCGCGACCACGCTTGAGCGTGTACCATACCTGCACCGGCACGCGATTGTCTTCGCCGGGCGTCTGCCCGACAAACCCGCGCCACGGCAGGGCTCCGGGGACAACGAACTCCTGAGTGTAGGCAGCGCCCGAGCGGGGGAACAGCGCCGTGGTTGTCGGCGTCCCGGGCTCGATTGAGAGCTTCCCGGTTAGGAGGTACACGTGGGTCTCGCCCACGGACTCCTCACTCGGCGCCACGTAGCCTTCCGCGGCGGCGGAGGCGAGCTTCGTGACTCCGAGCAACTGGATCTGCGGGCGCACTGCGGCCCGGGCGCGGTTGATCGATCCCGCGACGAGCTGCACCTCGGCCGAGTCCGCGCGCAGCGACTCCGAGATGATCGTCGCCGTCCCCGACACCTGGCACCTGGTAGCCAGCAGCACCACCTGATACACGGCTTCCCAGCGCGCCGCGCCGTCGGCCACGTAGGCGAGGTCCGTCCTGGGACGGGGCTGCGCCGCCTCGAGCCCGAGGGTCGCCTCGGGGGTCGTCCGCACCAGCTCCGGCGGGACAATCGGCTCGCCCGGCAGCGACAGGACGTACCGGCCGTCCGGGAGCCGGTACTGCGGCGGATCGCTCCGCACCACGGTCGCCCGCACCGTGTCCGCTCCGCCCGCGGCGCGCGCCCGGATAAAGGAAAGCGTCTGCCCCGCCGCCGCCGCAAGCGCGGCGTCCTGATCGGTCGGGGGTCGCACCACCGCCGATACGACCGCCACGCCCGAGTCGGGCGAGAACAGGGTCGCGCCGTCGAGTCCTTCGAGCTTGAGCGTGAGGGTGTTCCGCCCCTTCTGGAGCGCCTGCGGCAGGGTGCGGCGCACCACGACGCGCCCATCACTATAGATGGACAGCGACGTTTGACCGGCGAGCGGCATGGCACCCGCCGCGATCGCCAGGACTAGGAACGTCGTGATTTGAGCCATTCGAACGCGATCCTCTGCACGATGCGAAAGGTCAGCAGGTACCAGGCGACGGCCGACACGGCACCCACGGTGCGGGCCGTGGTCTGCGACGCCAGCGGCGTCGACCGCAGCGTGAGCATCAGATACCCCGCCAGGAGCAGTGTGGTCACGATGGCCACGAGACGCCCGATGCGTGACGCCCTCCGCGTGACGTCTCTCGTACACGCCGCGCACAGGTCCCCCGGGGCGATCCCCGCGGTCTGCTGGCCGCAGCGCGCGCACGGGTTACTGGAGCCGGCGGGCCACAGCCCGGGCGAATTCAGCGGTCGAAGCACTGCCCCCCAAATCCTTGGTGCGGACGTTGTCCTGCACGATCGCCGTTTCGAGCGCCCGGCGCAGCCGGCTCGCGGCCTCGATCTCGCCGATGTGATCGAGCATCATCGCGGCGGCGAGCAGCTGGGCCGAGGGATTGGCGATGCCCTGCCCTGCGATGTCCGGCGCCGAGCCGTGCACCGCCTCGAAGATCGCCGCGTGCGCGCCGATGTTCGCCCCCGGCGCGAGCCCCAGCCCGCCCACCAGCCCCGACGCCTCGTCGGACAGGATGTCGCCGAACAGGTTCGTCGTGACGATCACGTCGAACTGCGCGGGGTTGATCACCAGCTGCATCGCCGCGTTGTCCACGATCTTCTCGTCCGACGCGATCTGCCCTTCGTACTCCTTGGCGATCATCCGCGCGGTCTCGAGGAACAGCCCCGAGGTCGCCTTGAGAATATTCGCCTTGTGCACCACCGTCACCTTGCGGCGGTCGTGCCGCCGCGCGTACTCGAACGCATACCGCACGATGCGCCGGCACCCGTCGCGCGTCATCACCGAGGTGGCCTGGGCGAGCGCCTTGGGGTCGTCCCCCACCTTGAAAGTCCGGTCGAACCCCACGTACATCCCCTCGGTGTTCTCGCGGATGATGACGAGGTCGACGTTGGTGTAGCGGCCGCCGGGGACGATCGACTTCACCGGGCGCACGTTGGCGTACAGCTCGAACTCCTGGCGCAGCGCCACGTTCACCGAGCGGTAGCCGTCGCCTACGGGCGTGGTGAGCGGCCCCTTGAGCGCCAGCCCGGTGCGCCGGATCGAGTCCACCGTCGCGTCGGGGAGCGGCGTCCCGGCCTGCTCTACCGCGCTCATCCCGCCGTACTGCTCGTCCCAGTCGAACTTGACTCCGAGGGCGTCCAGCACCTGCAGTGTCACATGCGTAATCTCAGGCCCGATTCCGTCACCGGCGATGAGGGTCGCCTCCTTCACGGCAGCCCCGGCGTGAGGGTCTTCACCGCGCGGGTGAGCGCGCTCCACGGGTCGTCCCCATCCCCGCGCGCCACGGTGCGGAACCCGACGCGACCGGTGCGCACGTCGACCAACACCACGGTCAGCTCGGCCGTGGCGACGGCGCGCGCAAGGGGCGCGGCATGCTGCGCCCCTACACTTCCGGGACCGCCCCCCGGCGCCGTCGCCCGCCGATAGGTCAGCCCCGCCGGCACCAGCGCGTAGCGTCCCCCCCCCGCCAGCGCCGCCAGGGTACGCAGCTCGCTGCGCAGCGGGTCGGGCACCATTTCCGGCTGCTGCTTGGTCGGGCGAAACAGGATTGCCGTCCCCATCTGATCGGGTGCGGGCGCGATTCCCGGCGCCCGGCGCGCCACGCGCCGCAGGTCGTCCGGCAGCAACCAGCTGACCTCCGGGGCCCGCGCCTTGAGCAGCGTGCCGATGATGCTGTCGCTCTTCGCGAGCGCCGTCCGGCGCTCGCCCAGCACCGCCTCCCAGTGCAGCGAGTCCTCCGCGGCGACGAGGGTGAGCGGCAACACGCCGACCTGTTGCGCCGCGATCCCCGCCGTGGGGAGCGGTGCGGTGGGCTCGGGAGTGAGTGTTGCGGACTTGTGGGGGCACGCCGCGAGGGTAGCGGAGGTCATCACGCACCACGTACCACGCACTAAGCTTTTGATTTGCAATGCATTAGTCACGGCGCGCAATATCGTGTGCGCGCCGCCGATTTTCAAGAAGCGAGCGTCAGCCCGCCATCCACCACGATGACCTGTCCCGTGATGTGGCGCGCCTCGTCGCTGCACAGGAACACGATCACCCGCGCCACGTCCTCCGGCTCCGCCACCCGCCCCAGGACCGACTCGTGCTCGGCGCGCTCCAGCACTTCGCGCGGCAGCGTCGACAGCAGGTCCGTCTTCACGAACCCCGGGGCGACGGCGTTGACGTTGATGCTGGAGGGACCCAGGTCCACCGCGGCCGAGCGGGTGAGTCCGATCAGGGCCGCCTTGCTGGCCGCGTAGTTGGCGATCCCGAAGCCGGGCCGAAACGCCTGGTGGCTCGCGATGTTCACGATCTTGCCGTAGCGCTGGGCGCGCATCGGGCCGGCCACCGCCTGGATACAGTTGAACGCGCCCGTGACGTTGGTGTCGATCACTTCCTGCCAGGCTTCGGCCGTGAGCCGCCACAACGCTCCGTCGTGCGCCACGCCCGCGTTGTTGACCAGATAGTGGACGCCGCCCAGACGCTCCCGCACCGTGGTGACGAACTTCTCCACGTCGTCCCGCTTGCGCACGTCGCACTTGGCGCAGTACACGGGCACGCCGAGCGCGCGGATGGCGGTCTCGGTGAGCAGGGCCTGCCCGGCTACGTCGCGGTCGGGGAGATCGACGTAGTTAATGGCGACCGCGGTGCCGCGCTGGGCGAACTCGAGCGCCGTGGCGCGGCCGAGACCGGTCGCGCCGCCGGTGACCACAGCGACGCGTCCGTGCACCGTTTCCGCCAGGCGTTGCGGGTCGGGGCGGGTCTCGGTCGCCGGGGCTCCGACTTGCGTCGCCGCGCGGGGGGGGGCCGCGCTCCAGGGAGAGATGGGTGTCAAGGATTTCGAACCTATGTTCGAAATTGAACATCGGCAAGGCGCGGCGTAACTTAGGCGCCATGCAACCGCTCGCCTCGGTGCTCCTGTGGAGCGGGATCTCCGTGCTCGGAGCCGCCGCGTTCGGCGTGCTCGCGCTGTCGCGGGGGGAGACGGTGAACGCCGCCTGGCTCCTCACCGCCGCCGTCTGCACCTACGCCGTCGGGTACCGCTTCTACAGCAGGTTCCTCGCGACGCGCGTGTTCGGCTTGGACGACCGCCGCGCCACGCCAGCGGAGCGCTGCAACAACGGGCGCGACTTCGTGCCCACCAACAAGTGGGTGTTGTACGGTCACCACTTCGCCGCCATCGCGGGCGCCGGCCCGCTGGTAGGTCCGGTCCTCGCCGCCCAGTTCGGCTTCCTGCCGGGGACGTTGTGGCTGGTGATCGGTGTGGTTCTGGGGGGCGCAGTGCAGGACTTCGTGATCCTGTTCTGTTCGCTGCGCCGCGATGGCAAGTCGCTCGGCCAGATGGCGAAGCAGGAGGTGAACCGCGCCGCCGGGGCGACGGCCATGCTGGCGGTGCTGTTCATCATGATCATTCTGCTTGCCGTGCTAGCGCTGATCGTGGTGAACGCGCTCAAGGCGTCGCCCTGGGGTCTTTTCACGATCGCGTGCACCGTTCCCATCGCTTTCCTGATGGGATGGTGGATGAAACGGTGGCGGCCGGGACGCGTGGGAGAGGCGTCGGCCACCGGGGCCGTGCTGCTGCTGGGGGCGCTCGTGGCCGGCGGGTGGGTGGCGGGCCAGCCGCACCTCGCGCCCCTGTTCACCCACAGCGCCACCACGCTCACCTGGATGATGGTCGGCTACGGGTTCATCGCTTCGGTGTTGCCGGTGTGGATGCTCTTGTGCCCGCGGGACTACCTGTCGACGTTCCTGAAGATCACGACCATCCTGGTCCTCGCGGTCGCGATCCTCGTGATCCTGCCGCCGCTCCGGATGCCGGCGCTGACGCCGTTCGCCACGCTGGGCGAGGGACCCGTGTTCGCGGGGAAGCTGTTCCCGTTCGCGTTCATCACGATTGCGTGCGGGGCGGTCTCCGGATTCCACTCCCTCGTCGCCTCGGGGACGACGCCCAAGATGATCGCCCGCGAGTCCGACGCCCGGTTCATCGGGTACGGCGGCATGCTGATGGAGTCGTTCGTCGGCGTGATGGCGATGATCGCGGCGTGCACGCTCGACCCCGGCGTGTACTTCGCGATGAACACGACACCGGCGGCACTGGCGCAGGCATCCCAGGCGCTCTCCCAGGCGGGGTTTGTGGTCACGCCCGAAGCGATGCAGGCCATCGCGGCCCGCATGGGCGAAGCCACGCTCGTGGCCCGCTCGGGGGGCGCACCGTCCCTCGCGGTGGGGATGGCCCAGATCTTCGCGAGCGCGACGGGCGTGCTCGGGGGCAAGGCGCTCGACGCGCTATGGTACCACTTCGCGATCATGTTCGAAGCGCTGTTCATCCTGACGACGATCGACACCGGCACACGCGTGGGGCGGTTCATGCTCCAGGAGATCGTGGGTCATGTGTGGCCCCGCTTCGGAGAGACCTCGTGGTATCCCAGCGTGATCGCGTCGAGCGCCGTGATCGTGGCGGGGTGGGGCTATTTCCTGTACCAGGGAGTCGTGGATCCGCTCGGGGGCATCAATTCGCTGTGGCCGCTGTTCGGGATCTCGAACCAGCTGCTGGCGGCCGTGGCGCTGTGCGTCGGCACCACGATTCTCATCAAGATGGGCCGGGCGCGGTTCGCCTGGGTGACCACTGCGCCGCTCCTCTGGCTTGTGACCGTTACGATGACCGCCGGCTGGCAGAAGGTGTTCTCCGCCGATCCGCGGCTGGGGTTCCTGGCGCACGCGGCGTCACTCGCGGGGTCGGCCAACCCCGATGCGGCGCGTCTGATCTTCAACGATCGGCTGAACACGTTCGTGGCGTTGCTGTTCATGACGGTCGTGACGGTGCTGATCCTCACGTCCATCCGCGAATGGTGGCTCGTCTTGTCGCGTCGCAAGACGGCCATCGTGCACGAGGCGCCGTATGTGGAGACGGGATATGCGGCGGGATAGCGTCGTACGACGATTCTTCCGAATCGTTCGCCGTGTCATTGGCGCCCCCGACTACGAAGCATATCTCGAGCATTGCCGGGAGGCCGGGCATGCACCGACGCTCGATGAGCGGCAGTACGTCGCGCAGTTCTTCGCGGCCAAGGGAAAGGGCGTGCGTTGCTGCTAGCTCCTTGACACCCTTCGTAGATTGGTTCGACCAGGTGGACGCGACCTATCGATCCGAGTTGCGCGAGCTCAACGAGCTTAATTTCGCGCGATTCGACGCCAAGCTCGAGCAGCGCTGGGCGCAGCTCGACGCGAAGCTCGAGCAGCGTGTCGCAGAGCTCCGAGCCGAATTCCAGACCGGCCTCGCTTCGCTCGAGGGACGCCTGCTCGCCCGGATCGGGCTCCTCGAAGGACGATTCGGGCTCCTAGAGGGACGACTCATCCGCTGGATGTTCCTCTTCTGGGCCGCCAGCCTAGGGACGACGTTGGCTTTGCGTTAGCTCCGACTACCCCGCCACCGCCACACACTCGATCTCCACCCGCGCACCCCCCGCGAGCCCGCTCGCGGCCACTGTGGAGCGCGCGGGGGGATCCTTCGGGAAATATGTCGCGTACACGGCATTCATCGCCGCGAAGTCCTGGATGTCCGCGAGGAACACCGTGCACTTCACCGCGCGGTCGAGCGAGCTGCCCGCGAACGCGAGCACCGCCTTGATGTTCTCGAGCGCCTGACGCGTCTGCCCCGTAATGCCGCCGTCGACCAGCTGGCGCGTGCCGTGCACATTCCCGATCTGTCCTGAGAGAAACAGCAAGTCCCCGACCCGCACCGCGGACGAGAACGGCAACCCGGGCACCTCGCCGGGGCCGTGAATCACCGAGACGGCAGACGTCATACTTTCCTCCGGTCTGAGTTCGGCCGCACCTGCCCGTACGCCATCAGGCCCACGGGTGTGCGGCTTCCGTAGA
>Ga0075433_10000121_pt1 | contig 39439 bp, 36 predicted proteins | sample RhiMethybrSRZTD2_FD_75299 | JGI IMG/M metagenome (GOLD analysis project Ga0075433, IMG submission 75299) | Populus rhizosphere microbial communities from Tennessee, USA - Rhizosphere MetaG P. TD hybrid SRZTD2 | ecosystem: Host-associated > Plants > Roots > Rhizosphere > Soil | place: USA... | reverse complement strand
GACGCCCCAGTCGACCAGGAAGAAGTCGAAGCCCTGCGCGGTCATGTGCTCGATGAACGAGCCCTTCGGCATGAGATCGAAGATGTAGGGCCGGCTGATGCCGAGGTTGGGCACGAAGAGGAGCGGGGTCCGCACGGTGCGTCGGGATTCGTAGCGCCAGAGCCGCGACTTGTTGGTGCGATAGATCAGCTGGCGCGGAGTGGGCCCGACCGCGGGCTCCTTCGGGTTCATCACCATCTCGCTCCAGTGCTTCATGCGGAGGAAATTGCGGTTCGCGTCTTCGCGCATGCGCGCCAGCAGCTCTGGCGACATCGCGGGCATCTCGCCCATCATGGTGAAGAGCTCGTCTTTCATGACTCCTATCCTAGTCCCGCGTGACGCCACGCGTCAAGCAGCAGGGCGCCACGCCCCGGCCTCCCGCCGAGAGAGGCCGGGGCGAGGGCCGCTAGACCTGGAAGAGGCTCCCCACCTTCATGGCGAGGCCCATGTCGCCCTTCAGCTTCAGCTTGCCCGACATGAACGCCATCTGCCCGGAGAGCTTGCCCCCGGTCATGTCGAGCCAGTCCTGCGAGGACATGGTGAGGGTCAGGTTCGGGTTGCTCGCGGCGCCCTGGGTCACGTTGCAGGCCCCGTCCTTGATCACCGCGTTCCACGTCCCGCCCTGATCGCCGGTGATGTCGTACTGGATGGTCGCTTTCACCCCCGCCGCCTTCTCGGCGCGGAACCGGGACGCCATGTTGTCGAAGGTCTCCTTCACTGTCGGCATGAGCGCTGCTCCTTTCGGTGTCGAGCGTGTCCTTAGAAGGTGAAGAGGTCCATGCCGCCGGTGATGGTGAGCACGGCCCCCGTGATGTAGCGCGCGCGCTCCGAGCAGAGGAACGCGATCGCGCTCGCGATGTCTTCGGGTTGTCCTTCCCGCTGCATGGCCACCCGCTTGACCATGCGCTCGTACAGTGGCGACATGTTGGCGTTCGGCCCCACGATGCCGGGGGCGATCACGTTCGAGGTCACATTGTACCGCGCCCCCTCGAGCGCCACCGACTTGGCGAAGCCGATCACCCCCATCTTGCTGGTCGAGTAGGCGGTCTGGCCGAACCCGCCCATGAGCCCGGCGATCGAGGCCATGCAGATCACCCGCCCCCAGCGCCGGTCGCGCATGCCCGGGAAGACCAGCTTGGTCACGTTGTAGGTCCCGGTCAGGTTGATGCGGAGGTTCAGGTCCCAGTCGTCGTCCGCGGTGTCCTTGAGCTGGCCCATCGTGTAGATCCAGCCCGCGTTGTTCACGCAGATGTCGATGGGGCCCACCTCCCGCTCCGCGCGCCCCAGCGCATCGGCCAGCCCCGCCCGGTCGGTGATGTCGGCCGCATAGCCGCGCGCGGTGCCCCCCGCCGCCGCGATCTCCTTCGCGGTCTCGGCCGCGCCCTCCGCGTTGAGGTCGAGCACCACCACCCGACAGCCCTCCGCCGCCAGGGTCAGGGCGTCCTGCTTGCCGAGGCTGCGCGCGCCGCCGGTCACCAGCGCGGTCTTGCCCGCGAGGCCCAGATCCACCGGGTGGCCCGCCTAGCGGCCCTTGAAGTCGGCCGGCCGCTTCTGGAAGAAGGCCTGGATCCCCTCGCCCGCGTCCTCGGTGCGGAGCGACTGGAGGAACGCCCGCACCTCGATCTCGATGGCCTGGTCGATGGGGGCGTGGATGCCGTCGTCCACCGCCTCGATGATGAGGCGCGTGGCGATGGGCGGACGCCTGGCCAGCTCGCGCGCCAGCGCGCGCGCGTCGTCGAGGGTCTTGCCCTCCTTGGAGAGCCGGTTCACCAGCCCGGTGCGGTAGCACTCCTCGGCGGGCACCTGGGTCCCGAGGATGAGGTGCTCGAGCGCGCGCCCGCGCCCGATGAGACGCGGGTAGCGCTGGGTCCCGCCGAAGCCGGGGATGATGCCGAGGTTCGACTCGGTCTGCCCCATCCGCGCGCCCTCTTTCAGGATGCGGATGTGGCAGCCCATCGCGATCTCGCAGCCGCCCCCCAGCGCGTGCCCGTTGATCGCGGCCACCACCGGCTTGGGGAAGCGCTCGATGCGCCGCACCACGCTGTTGCCGAAGCGGATGAAGGTGCCCACGTCCGAGCCCTGGAAGGCCGAGCCCAGGTCGGCGCCCGCGCAGAAGATCTTGTCGCCCGCCCCGGTGATGATCACCGCGCGGACCGCGTCGTCGGTCTCGAGTTCCGAGAGCGCCGCGTTCAGCTCGCGCATGAGCGTCTCGCTGATGGCGTTGGCGGGCGGGCGGTTGAGGGTGACGATCGCGAAGCGCTCCTCGCGGGTCAGGATGAGGGTCTCGTAGGCCATCGGGAGCTCTCTTTCTTTGCGGACGCTAGGGGCGGGCAGCCACGCCCTGCAGGAACAGGTCCGCCACCGCCGGCGCGGTGTCCTCGAGGCGGTAGCCGCGCTTGCCGAGGACCCACGACGTCGCCATCTGATCCATCGCGCCGAAGAGCATCTTGGTCGCGACCTTCACCGGGAGGTCGGCCTTGAAGTGGCCCTCGCCGACGCCCTCCTCGAGCACCGAGCCGATCAGCGCGAAGTAGGCGGCGACCTCCTGGCTGGAGGCGCCCCGGAAGAACTTCTGGCCCTGCCGCAGCTCGACCTGCACCACCTCGGCGAGATCGGGATCCTTCTCCAGCATGTGGAAGTGGAGCTGCACGAGCCGGCGCACCTTGGCCACCGCGTCCGGCTCGTCGCTGATCGCCCGCCGCAGGGTCGACTCGAACGCGGCCATCTTCTCCCGGAAGAGCGTGATGAGGATGTCTTCCTTGGTCTTGAAGTAGAGGTAGATCGTGCCCGCCGCGATGCCGGCCTCGCGCGCGATGTCCGACACCCGGGAGTTGAAGTAACCCTGCCGCGCGAAGACGCGAACCGCGGCCTCGATGATCTGCTCGGGCTTGTCTGGATCACGCATGGGAAGAGATGAACCGCGGTTCATTCTATGCGGCGGCCCGGAGGCTGTCAAACGGAAGTGGGTCGCGAGCCGCGCGACTGGCAGCTCGCGATGTATTCCTGGAGGCGCGTGAACTCGCGGGAGTCGAGGTTGGTGAACACCAGCACCGCGCCGCCCTCGTAGGCCTCCCACACCAGCGCGGGCAACCGCAGGCGGTCGAGCCCCGGCCGCGCGGGCAACTCGATCACGACCACGTCGCCGTCGACCAGCGGCTGATCGGTGGTCACCCGGCCGCCCGAGGCGCTCAGGTCCACGGTGTGACCGCGCGCGGTGCCCGCGGACCCGCCCTCCACCTGGATCGGCAGGCTCACCGGCACCCGGGGATAACGCCGCCGGGTGTCGCTGCGCGAGACGAACGGGGTCACCCGGCCCGCGGGCGAGTCGGACATCTTGAGGAACGCGACCCCGATGCTCTCCCGGTCGCGGCGCACCACCGTGCCCACCATCTCGAGCCGGCCCGCCTCGCCGGGCAGGGTCACGCGCACGGTGACGACGCTGTTCACCGCCACGTCGATCTCCGATCGAACCCGCATCCCCGAGAGGCTCAGGTTGACGACCTCGCCGGACACCACGCGACCGTCGACCAGCTCCACCGTGGCCGGCCAGGACGCCGCCGCTCTGGGAAACGACCGCCGATCGTGACCGCTCACCTCTCGACCCTGACGTGTCGGGGGCCTTCCTGTCAACTCTTGCGAGCGGACCGATCGCCGCGTACGATGCCGCTCCATGACCCTCAAGTACCGCGTCGGGATCATGCCGGGCCCGTGGCCGCCCGGCCGCGACGGCGCGGGCTTCCTGTGGACGCTCTGCGACCAGCTCGAGCGGAGCGACGTGGATTCGATCTGGCTCTCCGATCGCCTCTCGTCCCCCGCCCCGGTGCCCGAGGTCATGACCACCCTGGCCGCGATCGCGGCGCGAACCACCCGTCTCAAGTTCGGGCCGAGCGTGGTCGTGCTGCCGTACCGCACGCCGGTGGTCGCGGCCAAGGAGATGGCCACGGTGGACTGGCTCTCGCAGGGCCGTCTCTTCCCCGCGGTCGGCGTGGGGGTGGAGCTGCCGCGCGAGTTCGACGCCTCCGGCGTGCCGTTCACCGAGCGCGGCCGCCGCACCGACGAGGCGATCCGCGTGATTCGGCTGCTCTGGACGCAGGACGAGGTGACCTTCCAGGGTGACTTCTACAAGCTGGACCGGGTGTCGATCTTCCCCAAGCCGTGGCAGACGCCGCCCCCGATCTGGATCGGGGGCAAGAGCGAGGCGGCGATGCGGCGGACCGCGCGCCTCGGCGACGGCTGGATCCCCTCGTTCATCACGCCGGACGAGATGCGGGTCGGCATCCAGAAGGTCCAGGACCTGGCCGCCGCGGCCGGACGGCGCGTGCCGGAAGATCACTTCGGCACCCTCGTCAACTACGCGCTCGCCGACTCGGAGGCGGCCGCCCTCGCCATCGCCCAGCCCTTCGTCCCGCGCGGGCGGGTCGACGAGGCCACCATGCGCCAGTGCACCGCCTTCGGACCGGCCGGTCGCCTGCTCGAGAAGGTCGAGGAGTACGTGAAGGCGGGCGCGTCGAAGTTCATCCTGCGCCCACTCTGCCCGCCCGATCGCATGCTCGAGCAGCTCGCCCTCGTGGCCGAGCACGTCTGCCCGGAGTATCACCGCCGCTCGGATTAGGTCCGCCTCGCGCGGCCCCGTATACTGCAGGCATGCGCCGACTCGAGTGTACGGCTGTCGCGATCCTGCTCGCCCTCGTGTTGCCGATTCTGAGCGGCTGCTCGCTCGTCACCCTCGACTTCCAGCCCAAGATCCGTCCGCTGGAGGAGGAGACGGTGGAGGGCAAGGGATCGAGCAAGATCCTTCTCCTCGACCTCTCGGGCGTCCTCTCGGAGGATCTGCCGAGCTTCTCGCTCGGCGCACCGCCCCCGCGGGTCCCGCTGCTGGCCCGGGTACGCGAGGAGCTGGCCAAGGCGGAGAAGGACGATCACGTGCGCGGGCTGATCGTGCGGATCAATAGTCCGGGCGGCACCATCACCGCGTCCGACGTGATCTACCACGAGATCCTGACCTTCAAGGAGCGGAAGAAGGTCCCGGTGGTGGCCGCGATCATGGACGTGGGCGCCTCCGGCGGCTACTACGCAGCCCTCGCCGCCGACACCATCGTGGTCAACCCCACCACCATCACCGGCAGCATCGGCGTGGTGATGGTCACCCTCAACGCCCAGGGGCTGATGCAGAAGATCGGGGTGACTCCCCTCGCGATCAAGTCGGGGCCGATGAAGGACGCGGGCTCGCCGTTCCGCTCTCTGACCGCGCCCGAGCTGGCCGTGTTCCAGACCATGATCGACGAGATGTATGGCCGCTTCGTGAGCCTGATCGTGCAGTCGCGCAAGCTCCCCGAGGACCGGGTCCGCGCGCTCGCCGACGGCCGTATCTACACCGCGGATCAGGCCCTGCGCCTCGGCCTGGTCGACCGCATCGGGTACCTGGAGGACGTGGTCAAGCTGACCCGCGACGCGGCCAAGCTCGACGAGGCGCGGGTGGTGATGTACCACCGCCCCAAGGAGTATCGCTCCAACATCTACTCGACCAGCCAGGCGCCCGCGACCGCGGAGAGCACGCTCGGGCAGTTCGCGACCGCGCTCGGGGTGAGCGGGCCGCGCTTCCTCTACTTGTGGTGGCCCTAGGCGGGCGGCTCGGCTGATCCGGGCCGGGGCCGCTCCTGGTCGAGCGCCTCGCGCACCTTCTGGCCGAGCGCGGCGGGAGTGAACGGCTTCTGGATGAACATGGTGTCCGGCTCGAGGACGCCGTGGCGCACGATGGCTTCGTTGGTGTAGCCGGACATGTAGAGCACGTGCATCTCGGGCCGCAGGGGCCGCAGGCGCTCCGCGAGGGCCCGCCCGCTCTGCCGCGGCATGATCACGTCGGTCAGCAGCAGCCGGATCGGTCCCGCGTGCCGCTCCGCCATGAGTACCGCCTCCTGCGGATCGCACGCCTGCAGCACGGTGTAGCCGCTCCCCTCCAGGATCTCACGGGCGAGGTCCCGCACCTCGGGCTCGTCCTCCACCAGCAGCACCGTCTCTTCGCCCCGCGGCATCGCGGTGATCGTCGGCCGCGCGTCCAGCGCGTCGATCACCTGCTCCGCGACCCGCGGCAGATAGATCTTGAAGCTCGTGCCGTGTCCGAGCTCGCTGTAGAGCTGGATGTCGCCGCCGCTCTGCTTGACGATGCCGTACACGGTGGCCAGGCCGAGGCCGGTACCTTTGCCGGGGCCCTTGGTGGTGAAGAAAGGCTCGAAGACCCGCGAGCGCGTCGGCTCGTCCATGCCCGAACCGGTGTCGGTGACCGCCAGCATCACGTAGGGTCCCGCGGCAACGCTGAAGTGCCGGCTCGCGTAGGCCGCGTCGATCTCCACGTCGGCGGTCTCGATGGTGAGCCGGCCACCTTCCGGCATCGCGTCGCGGGCGTTGACCACCAGGTTGACGATGACCTGCTCGAGCTGGCCGGGGTCGGCCTTGGTCCGACCGAGCCCCTCCGCGGGGACCACCGAGAGCTCGATGTCCTCGCCGATGAGCCGGGCGAGCATCGGCTGCATGCCGGTCACCACCCGGTCGAGGTTCAGCACCTGCGGCTGGAGGACCTGCTTGCGGCTGAAGGCGAGGAGCTGCTGGGTGAGGGCCGCCGCGCGGTCGGCGGTGGTGCGCACCAGGGTGGCGTCGCGGTGGATCGGCTCCTCCGGCCGGATGCGGGAGAGGATCATCTGGGCCCGGCCCGCGATCACGGTGAGCAGGTTGTTGAAGTCGTGGGCGATGCCGCCCGCGAGACGGCCGATCGCGTCCATCTTCTGCGACTGGCGGAGCTGCTCCTCCAGCCGGCGGCGCTCCTCGATGTCCTTCAGCACCCCGAGGGTGCCCACCTCCGCGCCGGCCGCGTCCCGCAGCATCGCGATCGACGCGCTCACCTCGACCCGGCGCCCGTCCCTGGCCAGGAAGCCGGTCTCGTAGCTCCGCAGCGGGCCCTCCGCGGCGAGCCGGCGCCGGATCGCCCGCGCCTCCTCGAGCCCACCCGGGTAGATGTTGGCCACCGACTCCCCGATCATCTCCCCCGCGCGGCAGCCGAACATCGCCTCCGCTCCCCGACTGAAGTAGGTGATCTTCCCGTGCTCATCCGCGGTGACGATGGCGTCCGGCGAGTGATCGGCGATGGACTGGAGGAAGTCGCGGGCGTCCCGGCTCTCGCGGTAGAGGGCCGAGTTCTCGAGCGCCACCGCGCCCTGCCCCACGAACGCGGCGAGCAGGGCCAGCTCGTCCTCGGTGTAGGTCCGGCCCGGCGCGTCGCCCAGGCCCAGCACCCCGATCACGCGGTCGCCCGCCTTGAGCGGCATCGCGAGCACCGATCGGAAGCCGGCCGCGCGGATCTGCTCGGCGGCCCAGTCCGGCAGCGCGATCTTCGCGTCGGTCAGCACGTCCGGCGTCCACACGCTGCGCTCCTCCGCGACCGCGCGACCCACCACGCCCTCGCCGATCATCACGGTGCGGCCGCGCCAGGCGTCGGCGCCGGTCGTGCCCGCCGACGCGATGCAGACGAGCTGCCCGGTCTCCCGCTCGAAGCGATAGAGCGTCGAGTGCCGCGCCGCGAACACCCGGACCACCGAGGTCGCGATCTGGCGGGCCACGTCGGCGGGCTCGAGCCCGGCGGCCAGCTCGCGTCCGGTCTCGATGAGGGCGGCCGCCGACATCTCGGTGCGCCGCCGCTCCGTGATGTCCGCGTGCACGATGACCGCGCCGCCCCCGTCGAGCGGCGTCACGGTGAGGGTGAACCAGCGCGTGTCGTCGGACCCATGGCCGGCGTAGTCGCAGGTGAAGATCGGAAGCTCCCGCCGGAGCACGCGGGTGATACCCGCCTGGGCCCGGGCGCCCTGGGGGCAGCCCGCCATCGCGCCCTCGCGGCAGAGCGCGAAGTAGTCCTGCCCCACGCCCTCCGCGACCGCGGGTCCGGCCCCGTTCTCTCGACCGAAGCGGCGCCACGCCTCGTTGGCCGCCACGATGAGGCCCCCGTCGTCGACGATGACCGTCATCGCGGGCAGCGCGTCGAGCAGCACGCGGGCCAGGCCGCCGGTCCACGCGCCCGGAATGGTGGCGCCCGCCACGTCGCCGGCCGGGGCCACGTGCAGGGAGGGCCGCGCTCCCATCGTCACGCGCTGGTCCGACACTGGCTCGATCTCCGACCCGCGCCCGCTACACGGAGCGCTGATACTCCCGCGCGGAGATGCCGTAGCGCTTCATCTTCGCGTGCAGCGTCGTGTAGTTCGTGCGCAGGAGGCGCGCCGCGTGGCTCTTGTTGCCGAGGGTGCTGGCCAGCGCGCGACGGATCGCGGCCACCTCGGCCCGGGTCACCGCGGAGTCCACGATCTGGCGGAGCGAGAAGACCCCGACGCGCATCGGAGCGCGGCTCTCCGCCGGAGCCGGCGGCCGGGGGCTCTCCACCGCGGGGTGCGACGGGTCGACAAGGTCGGGAACCGAGATCCACGACGCGGCGACTTCGAGGGTGCTCATGTCTTGCCCTCCTCCAGAGGTGGTGACGTGCGGCGAAGTCACGCTCCAGTCGGGGCAAGGGTGGTGCCACGAAGCGCACGGGCCCCATGGGCCGGCCCGCCCGCGTGATTCCCACTACTTACGCGATGAAAGGCCTCGGGGGCGCCGATGGGAAGCGCGGGCGATAGCGCGGCGCTCCCAGAGCTATGGCGGCGGCGCCATAGAGGGGCGGCCAGGATTAGCGGGGCGCGAAGTCCCGGGCGGAGATGCCGTAGCGCTTCATCTTCGCGTGAAGGGTCGTGTAGTCGGTCCGGAGCAGACGCGCGGCCTGGCTCTTGTTGCCCTTGGTCGACTCGAGCGCGTGACGGATGACCTGCCGCTCGGCCTGGACGGTGGCGAGCTCGGCGACCTCGCGGAGCGAGAGGTCCTCGCCGCCCGCCTCGGTCGCGGCGCGCGCCGGCGCGGGTAGCGACGCGCTGAGCGCGGGCACGTGCTCGGGCGTCACCACGTCGGTGGCGAGCAGCGCGGCCTTGCGCACCACGTTGCGCAGCTCACGCACGTTGCCGGGCCAGTCGTGACGCAGCAGCACCTGCATGGCCTCTTCCGAGATTCGCCGCACCGGTCGCCGCAGCTCCATGCTCACCTCGTCGAGGAAGCGCTGCGAGAGGTGCATGATGTCCTCGCGGCGGCTCCGCAGCGGAGGCAGGGCGATGGTGAACTCGCTGAGGCGGTAGTACAGGTCGGCGCGGAACCGCCCCGCCTTCACGCTCTCCTCCAGCTCCGCGTTGGTGGCCGCGATGATGCGCGCGTCCACCGCGATCGCGCGGGTCCCGCCGAGCGGATTGACCTCGCGCTGCTCCAGCGCGCGCAGGAGCTTGGCCTGGGTGGCGAGCGGCACGTTGCCGATCTCGTCGAGGAAGAGGGTGCCGCCCTTGGCCAGCTGGAAGTGGCCCTCCCGGCGGGTCTGCGCCCCCGTGAACGCGCCGCGCTCGTGACCGAACAGCTCGGACTCGACCAGCGTCTCGGGGATCGCGCCGCAGTCGACCGCCACGAACGGAGCCTGGCGACGGGGGCTCTGCTGGTGGATGCCGCGAGCCACCAGCTCCTTGCCGGTCCCGGTCTCGCCCTGCACGAGCACTGTGAAGTTCGACTCCGCGACCTGGGCCACCTGCTGGATTACCTGCGCGATCGCCGGGCTGCCCCCCATGCGCTCGGCCAGCGAGCTGCCCTGCCCCTGCCGCTTCAGCTCCTCGATGCGCGAGTGCAGCCGGTGCCGCTCCACCGCCCGCTCGAGGGTCAGGACCAGCAGCTCCACGTCGAAGGGCTTGGTCAGGTAGTCGTAGGCACCCAGCTTCATTGCCCGCACCGCGGTGGCGAGGTCGGCGTGGGCGGTGCAGATGATCACCGGGACCTCCGCGTCGAGTCGCTTGATCTCGGGCAGCGCGTCCATGCCGTTCATGCGCGGCATGCTCAGGTCCATGAGGATCACCGCGGGGCGCTCGCGCGGCACCGCCTCGAGGGCCACCGCCCCGTTCTCGGCGGTGACCACCTCGTAGCCCTTGTTCTGGAGGACGGCGGAGAGGAGCGATCGGATCTCGACCTCGTCGTCGACGACCAGGATCTTGATCTTGCTCACCGGATCATCCCGTGGCGCGGAGCTGGTAGATCGCGACGTGCCGGATCGAGGCGATCGGACGCGCCCCTTCCGCCACCAGGAGCAGGTCCAGCTCCACGAACTCGTGTCCCTTGCCCTGGAAGAGGTTCTTCACCTTCGCGCGGGTGGAGAGCCGCTCTCCCACTCGCGGGGCGGCGAGGTGCTGCCCGTGACTCTCCACGTGGATCCACGGGCTCACCTTCACGTTGCGGTCCAACGCCCGGTTCGCCTGGTCGAGGTAGAGCCCGGGGTGCGCGGGCGCGTCGGCGCCCTGATAGACCGGCAGGGTGTCGCTCACCCGGTGCAGGAACGCGTCGATCACCGACCGCTCCAGGAGCAGCTCGGGCGTGCCGAGGATGGCGCGGCCCGCGAGGTGGGCGCGCGTCGCCACCGGCCGCTCCGCGGGAAGCGGCGCGACCGGGTAGTCGGTCATCTCCGGCAGCGCGAGGAGCGGGCCGAGCGGGAGGCCCATCGTCGCGGTCGCGCACACCAGGCCCTCGTGGTTCAGCACCCGGGCCTGGATCGTGACCTCGTCCTTGGAGTGCGCGGCCACGCTCGTGCGCACGGTGACCGGCTCGCCGAAGTAGACCGGCTTGGCGAACCGCACCGAGAAGCGGCCGTGATCGAGCCACGCGCCGCCGAGGGCGGCCACCACCGGGCGGGTCATCCACGCGTAGACCGTCACGCCGGGCACGAGCCCGCCGCGGAAGCCGAACTCGCGGGCGAGCCCGTCCTCGTGGATCTTGTTCTCCCACGTGTCCTGGGTCGGGGTGGCGCTCACCCGGTACTCCGGAAGCTCGGTCCCCACGACGAGGGCGTCGAGGCTCATGGCCGCCTCAGGGCTGAGCGGTCTTGCCGCCGTAGCCTCCGGCGAGATCCTGGTCCGCGTTCCAGCGGACCCAGGTCGTCTCGAGCGGATCCACCGCGAGCCCGACCGGCTGCGCGGGCACCCCGGACGCGGGGACGACCAGCTGCTGCGGGCCGGTCAGCGTGCGCTCCCACTGCCGGTCCGGCCCCGCGCACGCCGCGGTGCCGTGATGGACCTGCACGAGGAGGCCGCCGTCCGCGCTCCGTCTCAGCCCGACGCCCGCGCCGCGCACCGTCACCACCGCGGGCCCGGACCGCACCTCGATCTGCGTCGGCGCGGGGCTGCCCGGCATCACCGCGACCCACAGCCAGCCGCTGTCGAGCCGGATGCGGGTCGGCCCGGGGGCGTCCGCGGTCGAGTCGGTGGTCATCACCGCGATCTGGGAGCGCGAGCCCAGGCGGAGCGCCTGCCCGCTGGCGGTGCGGATGGTGACGCGTCCGCCCAGCTGGGTGCGGACGGCGTCGCCTTCTCCCACGTCGGCCCGCAGGGTCGCCGGCTTCCACGCGGGCGTGTCCTTCCGGCTCATCTCGGCCACGCCGCCGAGCGTCACGATCTGGGCGGGCAGCTCGCGCGGCTGCGCCCACGCGCCGGGAGCGGCGACACCGACGAGCCCACCACTGAGGAGGACGACTCCACCCAGGACGGCCGCCCTCATGAACTTGGGCACGCTCAGACCTCCTTGGACTTCGGTTGGTGTCCCGGACAGCGTAGCACGGGGAGTCGAGGATACTTCGCAAACGCCGGATCCCGGCTCGCGAGGCCGCAGAGCCAGAAGACGGATCCGCGTCCGGATTCGACGCAGCGACCGTGCACGCAGTCGGCGCAGAGTCCGGGATCGTCCCGCCGAACGCGCGGCTCCGCTCCCGGCCCCGGAATGGCTACCGGCCGGTGAAGCGCGGCGGCCGCTTCTCGAAGAAGGCCGCGATTCCCTCGCGCGCATCGTCGGAGAGGGCCACCAGCGTGATCAGCTCGCGGAGGTAGCGGAGCGCGGCGCCGTACTCCATGTCCGGCACCATGGAGGCCGCCTCCTTCGCCAGGCCGAGGGCGGTCGGCGAGTAGCCGGCCAACGTGCGGGCCAGGTCGCCGACCACACGCTCCAGATCCGGGCGCGGCACCACGCGGCTCACGAGGCCCATCTCGTAGGCCTCCCGCGCGGGTACCGGCTCGCCGGTGAGGATCATCAGCAGGCCGCGCTTGCGTCCCACCGCGCGGAGGATCGGGGCCATGACGATCAGGGGCAGCAGGCCGACCTTGATCTCGGGCAGACCGAAGACCGCGTCGTCCGACGACACCACGATGTCGGCGCCCGCGGCCAGCCCGCAGCCGCCGGCCAGCGCGTAGCCGTGCACCTGCGCGATGATCGGGGTGCGCATGCGGGCCATCAGCTCCAGGATGCGGGCGAGGCCGCCGAAGGACTCGCGCGCCTGCAGCGTGGTGCCGCGGTCGGCCACCTGCTTGAGATCCGCCCCGGCGCAGAACGCGCGCTCTCCCGCCCCGCGCAGCACGACGGCCCGCGCCGCGGGGTCCTCCTCGAGCCGGCGGAGGCTCGCCTCCAGCTCGCGCAGGAGGGCCTCGTTGAGCGCGTTGCGCACCTCCGGCCGGTTGAGGGTGACGCGCGCCACCCCGTCGGCCACGTCCACCTGCAGCACCGGTTCGCTCACCGCTCCGGCTCCTCGTCGAGGAGCGCGAGGAACTGGCTCAGGATGCGCGCGGTGGCGCCCCACACCACGTCGTCCGGCGACACCTGGTAGAAGAGCACCGGGTGCCGCTCGCCGTCCCGCTCCCACAGCTCGGTGCGGAGGATGGCGGGATCGCGCAGGGTGGCGAGCGGCACCTCGATGACCCGCTCGATCTCGCGCCCGTCCGGCTCGAACGCGACCGGATCGCGCACGATCCCGACCACCGGGGTGATCACGAAGTTGGTGGCGCGCGTCGGGGTGTCGTCGAGCAGGCCCAGCACCTCCACCGCCTCGGCGGGGAGGCGGATCTCCTCCCACGCCTCGCGCAGCGCGGTCTCCACCCGGGACCCGTCGCGGGTCTCCACCACCCCGCCCGGGAACGAGAACTGCCCCTTGTGGTGGGGCACCCCCGACGTCTTCTTGGTGAAGACCAGGTGGGGCCCTCCGTGGTCGGTCACCGGCACCAGCACCGCGGCCGAGACCAGATCGGCGCGGTCGAGCGTCGCCCGCGGGCGACGGCTCAGCGCCGCGTCGAGGCGTCTGCGCAGGGCCTCCAGGTCCATCCGGCGATCAGACGAACCGGCACGACACGCTGCCGAGACGTGTGAAGGAGGCCCGCGCGGATTGGCCCGCGGTGGGACGGAGCACCTTCGAGATGGAGCCGGTCAACACGACGTCGCCCGCGCGCAGGCCGCGTCCCATGCCGCCCAGGGCGTTGGCGGCCCACGCGAGCGACACCAGCGGGTTGCCCAGAACCTCGGCCGCGGTCTGGGTGGCGACGATCTGCCCGTCCTGCTCGAAGACCACGCCTTCGAGGGCCAGGTCGAGCCCGGCGAGCGGGGTGAGCGGGCGACCGAGCACGACCGCGTTGGTGTAGACGCCGTCCGCGATCACGTCGACCCCGCGCGGGGTGCCGCTGAGCCGGAAGTCGATCAGCTCGAACGACGGCATCGCGCCCTCGACCGCGAGCAGCGCGGAGGCGGCGGTCACGCCGGGACCGGCCAGGTCCGCCTTGAGGAGGAACGCGACCTCCACCTCCACGCCCGGCGCGACGAACCGCGCGAGGGGCACCGCGTCCCCGCTCCCGAAGACGCCGGAGCCGAGCAGGAAGCCCAGGACCGGCTCGGTCACCCCGTGCCGCTCCTGGAGCGCCGCGGTGGTGAAGCCCACCTTCCAGCCGATCACCCGCTCGCCGCGCGCGATCAGGGCCTGCTCGAGCTCCCGCTGGAGCGCGTAGGCCCGTTCGAGCGTGAGATCGGGGGTGGATTCACTGATCGGGCTCGCCCGGCGGCGGCCCAGGCGGCCCGCGAGGAGGTGCTCGACGAGGGCGGCGGTCACGGCGCGGGCCGGCTCAACGGGCCACGGGCCGCGGCTGCAGTCGGTCGACGACGGAGGCGAGCACGCCCGCGGCGCTGCCGCGAACCAGCAGGTCGGCCTGGTTGTCGTGCGGGGTCTCGGTCAGGTTCACGATCACGAGGGTGGCGCCGGCGTCCTTGGCATGGAGCGGCATGTAGGCGGCGGGATACACCACGAGCGACGAGCCCACCACCACGAACAGATCGCAGGCCCGCGCGCGGCGCTCGGACTCCTCCAGCTCGACCCGCGGCATCGCCTCGCCGAACATGATCGTGCGCGGCTTGATGATGCCCCCGCAGGGCGGATCGCACATCGGCACCTCGACCCCCGCATCGAGCCACTCCTGGATCCGCTCGCGCTCGTAGGCCGTCTCGCAGGCGAGACAGCGCGCCCGCGTCGCGTTGCCGTGCAGCTCGATGACCCGGTCGGCCGGAAGCCCGGCGCGCTGATGGAGGTTGTCGATGTTCTGGGTGATCACGCAATCGAGCTTGCCGAGCCGCCACAGGGTCACGAGGGCGTGGTGGCCGGGATTCGGCTCGGCCCGTCGAATGACCGGGAACGTGGTGCGACCGAGCTCCCAGTAGCGACGGCGCCCCGCCTCGCTGCCCATGAAGTTCTGGAAGGTGAACTCGCTGGGATCGAAGCGGTCCCAGACCCCGCCGGGGCTGCGGAAGTCGGGGATGCCGGACTCGGTGCTGACTCCGGCGCCGGTGAAGACCACGATGCGGTCGGCGCGCGAGACGAGGCCGGCCAGCCGATCGACCTCGGACGGCGTCACGAGCGCCGCTTCTTCTTCGCCTTCACGCCCTTCCTGGCCGGCCCCTTCTTCGCCGCCTTGGGCTTGGCCTTGCCGCCGGCCGAGGCCGGGCGGGCCTTCGCCTTCGGTCGGCTCGCCAGGTGGAGCTCGTTCCGGCTCCCGACCCCGCCCCGCACCCGCGGTCCGCTCGCGATCACCTGGATCCACGCGGTGAGATCGGCGGCCAGCTCGGGATAGGCGTGATCGCGGTAGGTCTCGAGGGCGCGGAGGGCGGCCGGGTCCTTCCACGGCTTCAGCACGAACGGCGCCTCGGGGTCCTGCGTGTCGAAGGGCGCCTCGGTGGCCATGGTCATCACGATGTACCGCCGGGTCAGCTCTGGCATGTCGATACCCTCCTCGTAAACGGCTCCTCGTCCTCTCGGGCCGTCCAAGCCTACTCTGGGCCCGGGCGGGCCTGCAAGCCTCCCGGCGGCCCCGCGCGGCGTCCCGCGCCTAGCCGAGGCCGAGCATCCGCGGGATCACGAGGGTCACCCACGGCACCAGGATCACGATGAGGAGTCCCACGCACATCATGTAGACGTACGGCATCATCGCGCCGGTGGCGCGGTCACCCGGGATGTTGGCGATCCCGCAGGCGATGAAGAAGCCGACGCCGATCGGCGGCAGGAACAGCCCGATGCCGGTGGCCGCCACCACCACCGTGCTGTAGTGGATCACGTCAATGCCGAGCCGGGTCACCACCGGCATGAAGGTCGGGAGCAGGATCACCACCGCGGGCAGCCCCTCCAGCACCGCGCCGAGCACGATGAAGAGCAGCGCGGTCAGGGCGAGGAACACGAGGTTGCCCCCGGGCACCGCGAGCATCGCCTTCAGCAGGAGCTGCGGGATCTGCTGCACCGCCAGCACCCACGCGACCACCGCGGCGGTGCCGAGGAGGAAGCACACCGCGGCGGTCACCACCGCGCTGTGGACGAGGATCCGGGGCAGGTCGGCCCACGCGATCTCGCGGTACACGAAGACGCCGACCACGAACGCGTAGATCACCGCGAGCACCGCGGCCTCGGTCGGGGTCACGACCCCGCCCAGGATGCCGCCGAAGATGATGGCGGGCAGGCCGAGCGGGATCACCGCGTCGACGAAGGCCCGCCCGATGTCGCCCCAGGAGGCCCGCGCCCGCGCCTCGATGCCGCTCCGGCCCGCGTCGTACCAGATGTAGGCCATGATCGCGAGCGCCAGGACCACCGCGGGCAGGAAGCCGGCCGCGAACAGGGCGGCCACCGAGACGTTGGCCACCGAGCCGATCACGATCATGAGGATGCAGGGCGGGACGAGGATACCCATCGCGGAGGCGGCCGAGACCACCGCCACCGCCTGCTCCGGCCGGTAGCCCGCCCGCAGCATCGGCGGGATCATGGTGGAGCCGATGGCGGACACGTCGGCCACCGTGGAGCCGGAGATGCCGGAGAAGATGTACTCCGCGACCACCACCGCCATCGAGAGACCGCCCCGGATCCACCCGACCAGCACCTGGGCGAGCCGGACCAGCCGTACCGCGATGCCACCCGTCTCCATGAAGGCGCCGGCCAGGATGAAGAGCGGGATGGCCAGCAGCACGAACGAGTCCACGCCCTCGAAGATCTGCTTCACGATCACGGTGAGCGGGTACTCGCCGCTCCACCAGAGGCCGATGAAGCCGGCCACCCCGATGACGAAGGCCACCGGAACGCCCAGCAGGAGCAGCACCACGAACGACACCGCGATGATCGGGATCATGCCGCGGCGGCTCCGGAGATGCGGCGGAGGGCGCGCCCGAGATGCGGCAGGCTGTAGAGGATGATCAGCGCGCCGCCCGCCGGCACGGACGCGTAGACGTACTGCTTGGAGAGGCCCATCACCGGCGTGCGCTGGAACTGCCCCAGCTCCACCAGCTTCCAGCCCTGCTGGATCAGAAGCAGCCCGAAGCCCATCAGCACCAGCACCCCGACCAGCTCGGTCGCCCGCCGGAGCCCGGGCGGGAAGCGATCGACCACGAGGTGGAGGCGGAAGTGGGCGGCGCGCCGGACCCCGACCGCCGCCCCGAGGAACACGATCCACACGAAGAGGAGGCGCGCGATCTCGTCGTACCAGGTGAAGGTGCGGGCCATCACGTAGCGAGAAAAGACCCCGAGGAAGACGTCCGCGCACAGCACCACCATCATCACCAGCAGCAGGCCCTCGACGACCTGCGAGAGCGCCCGGGCGACCACCTACTTCGACGCCGCCTGGACCGCCGCGCGGAGCCGCGTCATGAACTCCTTGCCCACCTGACCCTCCACGTAGTCGTAGGCCGGCTTCATGAGGGCCTGGAAGGCGCGGATGTCCTTCACCTCGTTGATCTGCACGCCCGCCTTCTTCATGACCTCGAAGTCGCTCTTCTCCTTCTCGACCTCGAGCCGGCGATGGACCTGGCAGGCCTCCCGCATCGAGTCGTCGACCATCTTCTGCACGTCGGCGGGGAGACCCTGGTACTTCTTGAGGTTCATGAACCACGCGATCGGCGGGTAGGAGTGCCGGGTCAGCGAGTAGTACTTGGTCACCTCCTGGAACTTGTCGGAGGTGAACGTGAACGACGGCAGCTCCATACCGTCGATGGTCCCCTGCTTCATCGCGAGGTACACCTCGACGTAGGCCATCGGCACCGGGTTCGCCCCCATCGCCTTCATCATGGCCACGTAGGTGGGCGACTCCTGCACCCGGATGGTCTGGCCCTTCATGTCCTCGGGGGTGACGATCGCGCGCTTGTTCGACATCATGTTGCGGAAGCCCCAGCCGCCCCCGAAGCAGAAGGCCTTCAGGTTCTTGGCCTCCATCTTCTTGAGCAGCTCCTGCCCGAGGGGACCGTCCATGACCTTCCACACCTGCTCGCGGGTCGACCACAGGAAGGGCAAGTCGAGCGCCTGGTAGAGCGGCTCGAACATGCCGCCCACCGGCGCGCTGCCGATCGCGACCACGTCGATGGTGCCGAGCTGCACGCCCTCGAGATGTGCGCCTTCGCCCTTGGCCAGCGCGTTGGCGATGTAGACGTCGACCTTGATCCGGCCCTTGCTCTTCTCGCCGAGCTGTTTGGCGAACTGCTCCATCGCGTCGTTCAGCGGATTGCCGCCCGCGGTCACCGTGCCCGCCTTCCAGACGTACTGGGGCGCGGTCTGGGCCGGCGCGACGGAGGCGGTCCCCGCGACCACGACCGAGCAGAAGGTCAACGCGAGAGCCAGGCGGTGGGGCATGGTCAGTTCTCCTCGGAGTCGGGTGGGCGCGGAACGGGGTCGGGCCGGCGTCATCGGAGGCCGCCCCTGTGTAGCACGCGGGCTCCCGGGGGGTCAAGGCGGCGAGCCACTGGACATCCGCCCGGCGCCGGGGCAGGCTTGGGTCGCGGCGGCGGCCGCGGTCTCACATTCGCCCCACCCCGGAGGAGGAGCACGATGACGGAGCCGACTCTCGATGGGCTGCACGGACGCCTGGAGCGCCTCGAGCGCGAGGTCACGTGGTGGCGCCGCGCGGGCATCGCGGCGCTCGCGTGCGCGGGACTGCTCGGCGCGGTGGCGGCCACCGTCAGCACCAGTCCCGACGAGGTCAAGACGCGGCGGCTGGTGATCACCGACGGGGACGGGCGCCCGCGCGCGCTCTTCATGGTGGACGACGGCGACCGCACGCGGCTGTCGCTCACCGATCGCGACAACGCCACCACCGCCGATCTCACCGTCATCCCCGGGCAGTCCGCCGCGCTCTCGCTCACGCGCGCGGGCGTGCAGGCCCAGCTCGCCGCCACCGGTGACAGCGGTCAGCTCTCCGTCGGCACGCGCGGCCAGCGCGGATGGCTCGTGGCCGCACCGACCGGATCGAGCCTCGGGCTCGGCAACGACTCCGGCAAGCCGCAGGTCTCGCTCGCCACGAGCCCCACGCTGAGCCCGAGCCTGCTGCTCGCGGACCGTGACGGCAACGCGGTGTGGAAGGCTCCGTAGACGAAAAACGTCGCCTTTCTCGACAATTTGTAAGCGACGCGGCGCGCGCCGCCGGAATCCCCTCCCGCGCGTTCCGGGCGGGTCCGTGTTATCAGCGTTTTAGCCCGGCGGTCCGGTGGCATTCCTCTTGCTCGATCCGTCACCTTGGAGCCCCCAATGCCCCAGGGACCGATCAATCGGGAGGTGGCGTTTGCCGGCCAGCAGGTTCGCCGCAAGGTGATCTTCGCCCTCACCCTCTGCTCGGTCCTCCCGCTGCTCCTCCTCACCTACGCCTTCAGCACACCGGTGCGCGAGCTGCTCGGCCCCCTCGCCGGCCTGGCCGACGCGATGAGCGTCCCCGCGCTTCTGATCTTCACCGGGATCCTGATGGCGGGCGGCGCCTTCGTGGTGTGGGACATCGCGACCGCGCTCTCGCGTGCCGCGCAGATCAGCAACGAGGAGAATCCCGAAGTGCCCGCCGAGTCGGGCCGCAAGGACGAGATCGGTACCCTCATGAGCTCCTTCGCGCGCATGCTTGCGACCATCGAGCAGCAGTCGCAGGAGATCAACGAGTTTCCCCGGCGTCTGGACCAGCTCATCCGCGAGGCCTTCCGCGATTCCCTCACCGGCCTGCCCAACCGGGCCCTCTTCATGGACCGCCTCTCCCACGCCCTCACGCGGGCGGAGCGGGCGGGCACCAATCTGGCCGTGCTCTTCATCGACCTCGACCGCTTCAAGATCCTGAACGAGACGCTCGGGCACGAGGTCGGGGACCGGCTGCTCACCGAGGTCGGACACCGCATCGCGGCGTGCCTGCGTCCGGAGGACACGGTGGCCCGCCTGGGCGGCGACGAGTTCGGCCTGCTCCTCGAGGACACCGCCGACCTGACCGGGGCCACCGCGGTCGCCGAGCGGGTCTCGGTCGACATCCAGCGGCCCTTCGTGGTCGACGGACGCGACGTGCTGATCTCGGCCAGCATCGGCATCGCGCTGACCGCGGGCGGCTCCATGCAGCCCGAGGAGGTACTCCACAACGCGGACCTCGCGATGTACCAGGCCAAGGCCGAGGGCCGCGGCCGCTACGAGCTCTACCAGCCCGGGCTCAGCGTCTCCACCCGGGAGCGGCTCGACCTCCAGTCGGACCTCCGCACCGCGGGGGCCCGCCAGGAGCTGACCCTGCGCTACCAGCCGGTGGTGACCCTGGCCACCCTCCGACCCGTCGAGGTCGAGGCGCTCATCCGCTGGGATCACCGCCGCCGCGGCGCGCTCCTCCCCGCCGACTTCATCGCGCTCTCCGAGGAGAGCGGGCTCATGGTGCCGATGGGCCAGTGGGTCCTGCGTGAGGCCTGCCGTCAGATCCGGGCCTGGCAGGCCGACGGCTCCGGGACGCCTCCCTTGGTGGTGGGCGTCAATCTCTCGGCGAGCCAGTTCGAGCGCGACGCGCTGCCGGCCGAGATCGACACCATCCTGCGCGAGACGGGGCTACAGCCCCCCCGGCTGCAGCTCGAGGTCAGCGAGGCCGTCCTCATGCGCGACGACCCGCGGATGCTGCACCGCCTGGAAGCGCTCAAGGGGATCGGCGTGCGGCTCGCCATCGACGACTTCGGCACCGGATACGCCTCGCTCTCCTACCTCAAGCGGCTGCCGGTCGACAGCCTGAAGATCGATCGCTCGCTCGTCAAGGGCGTGGGCAGCGACACGGAGGATACCGCCATCGTCCGCGCGGTGGTCACCCTCGCCCGGAGCCTGGGCATCATGGTGACCGCGGAAGGGGTGGAGACCGCCGAGCAGCTCTTCCAGCTGCGCGCGCTCGGCTGCGATCAGGGGCAGGGCTACTACTTCGCGCGGCCGGTCTCGGCCGAGCGCCTGCCCGAACTGCTGTCCAGCCTCGACGCCGACGACCGGCACGGGAGCCCGTCATGTCTTGGGTAGCGCTCCGCGCCCTGCTGCGCACTCTCCTCCTCCGTTTGGGCGGGATCGCCCTGTTCACCGTGGCCGTCGGCCTGAGCCTCGGCTGGCTGCTCGACGTGGTGGTCTTGGAGCCCGAGTGGACCGAGACCGCGGCGATCGCGCAACGGGCGGTGGACCGCAGCGGCCTGCCCGAGCTGCTGGCCGGCCAGAACGCGCGCAGCCCCAAGCGGTGGGCCGACGAGAGCGCCCGCTTCGTCCGCGAGCTCCCCGGCGTGGTGCAGATCAAGGTGTGGGATCCCCAGGGCAACGTGGTGTGGGCGGTGCAGTCGAGCGTGATCGGCCAGCACTCCGAGGGACCGGAGCTGCGGGACGCCCTCGCGGGCCGGGTCGCGGTGCGCTTCACCGCCCTGGCGCCGCCGAACGCGGCGGCCGAGAACTTCGTCGCCCCCAACGTGGCCGACCTCTACGTCCCGGTCTACAGCCCGGGCGCGGCCCGCGTGATCGGGGTGGTCGAGCTGTCGCAGGCGCCACTGCGCATGGACGCCGCCCTGGAACGGTGGGGACAGGTCGCCTGGATCATCGCCCTCGCCACCGGGGGCGCGCTCTGCCTGATCCTCCTGCCCGCGGCCTGGTGGAGCCATCGCCGGGTGCGCGCGCAGGCCAGCTCGACGGCCCAGCGCTCGGTGCAGCGCACCCAGGAGCTGCAGCGCACCACCGAGCAGCTCCGCGAGGCCCTGAAGGCGGTCAAGCAGCGCGCGGAGGAGACCGATCGGATGCTCGAGGTGACGGAGGCGATCGGCTCCGCCCTCGAGCAGAAGCAGCTCTTCGAGGTCATCGCCCATGGCGCGGCCCGCGCCTGCCGGGTGGACCGGTGCTCGATCTTCCTGCGCGACAAGTCGGGCCAGCTCATGGTGCCGGTCAGCTCGCAGCTCTCGGACCAGAAGACCGCGCTGACCAACGGCGACGGCGCCGAGTCCCTGCGCGCGCTGGCCCTCGAGGAGATGCCGCCGTTCCTGCTCGAGGCGGTGCGCCGCCAGGAGCCGGTGGTCATCTCCGACCCGGGCAGCGACCCGCGGGTGCCCCAGGGCTGGGTCGGCCTCTTCCAGGCCAAGTCGGCGCTGGTGGTGCCGCTGATCCACCAGGGCCGGACCGCCGGCGTCCTGATCCTCGATCACCTGAAGACGCTCCACGTCTTCACCGAGGAGGAGATCCGCCTCGCGACCACGCTGGCGGCCCAGGCCGCGGTCGCGCTCGAGAAGGCGCGCCTCTACGACGAGATCCAGCAGCGCCTGCAGCAGACCGAGACTCTACTCGCGGTGAGCCAGGCGATCGGCTCGGCGCCCGACCTCACCGAGGCCATCCGCCGGACCACGCGGGAGATGGTGCGCATCCTGGGCGCCGACGCGGGCGTGGCGTGGTGCGTGACCCGCGGCGGCGACCGCTTCATCCCCCTCGCCGGCTATCACGTGCCGCGCGAGCTGCGCGAGCCGCTCTCCGGCCTGCCCCTGGCCCCCGACGATCCGCTCATCGACCTGGTCAAGCGCCTGCGCACCGCGCTGCAGTCGAGCAACAGCAAGACCGACCCGCGCTTCAACCAGCCGGCGCTCAACCTCATGCCCCACGCCTCGCTCCTGGTGCAGCCGGTCCAGGTGAGCGACGAGCTGCTCGGCATCTTCGCGATTGCCTGGGTCCGCGAGGCGCACGCCTTCTCGATGGACGACCTCCGCCTCGCCGACGGCATCGCCAAGCAGGCCGCGGTGGCCATCGAGCTGCACCGCACCCAGCGCACCATCATCGAGCAGGAGCGCCTGAACGCGGTCGGCAAGATGGCGAGCGGCCTCGCCCACGACTTCAACAACGCGCTGGTGCCGATCTCCGGCTACGCGGAGATGCTGCTCGAGCACCAGGAGATCCTCCAGGAGCCGGCCAAGGCCACCAAGTACTTGAAGCTGATCATGACCGGCGTGGAGGACGCGGCCAGCGTGGTGAGCCGCCTGCGGGAGTTCTACCGCAAGCGCGAGGAGGGCGAGACCTACCGTCCGCTCTCCCTCAACCAGATGGTCGAGCAGGCGGTCGCCCTCACCCGGCCCCGGTGGCGCGACGAGGCCCTCGGCAGCGGCCGCACGATCCTGGTCGAGGCCGACATGCGGCCCATTCCCAAGGTCCTGGGCAGCGAGTCCGAGCTGCGTGAGCTGCTGACCAACCTCATCTTCAACGCGGTCGACGCGATGCCGGAGGGCGGCAACATCCGGATCCGGACCGGCCTGCGCGAGGTCGCCGCCGCCGAGGGGGCCCACGCGGGCTCGGCGGCGCCCCAGGTCTTCCTCGAGGTGAGCGACACCGGCACCGGCATGACCGAGGAGGTCCGCCGCCGCTGTCTGGAGCCGTTCTTCTCCACCAAGGGCGAGCGCGGCACCGGCCTCGGCCTGCCGATGGTCTTCGGCATCGTCAAGCGCCACCGCGGCACCCTCGACATCGAGAGCACGGTCGGCAAGGGCACCACCTTCGTGGTCCTCCTCCCGGCCGACACCAGTCAGGCCCGCGAGGTGCAACAGCGCACCCAGGCCCCGAGCGGCCCGCTCCACGTGCTGGTGGTGGACGACGAGCCGATCGCCCGCGACGTGCTCACCGAGTACCTCACCGGCGACGGCCACACCGTGCAGACCGCGGTCAACGGCCGCGACGGCTTCGAGAAGTTCAAGGCGGGCACCTATGCGGTCGTCATCACCGACCGGGCCATGCCCGAGATGGGGGGCGATCAGCTCGCGGCCATGGTGAAGGAGGCGTCGCCCACGACCCCGGTGGTCCTGCTCACCGGCTTCGGCGACCTGATGAACGCAGCGGGCGAGAAGCCGGAGGGCGTGGACCTGGTCGTGAAGAAGCCGATCCGCCTCGGCACCCTCCGCGAGGTGCTCGTGAAGATGACCGATCCGCAGGCCGCCGCCGCGACCGGCACCCTCGCCTAGCCCACCATCGACTCCGGCCGGACCTCCCGGTCGAACTCCTCCGCGGTCAGGTACCCGAGCTTCACCGCCGCCTCCTTGAGGGTGAGCCCCTCGGCGTGCGCCTTCTTGGCGATGGCGGCCGCGCGATCGTAGCCGAGCCGGGGCGCCAGCGCGGTGACCAGCATGAGCGACCGGTCGACCAGCTCCTTGATCCGCGCCCGATCCGGCTCGATGCCCCGCGCGCTATGGGTGTCGAAGGAGTCGCACGCGTCGGCGAGCAGCCGCACCGAGTGCAGCACGTTGTGGATGATGAGCGGCTTGTAGACGTTCAGCTCGAAGTGGCCGGACATCCCGCCCACCCCCACCGCGACGTCGTTGCCCATCACCTGGGCGCAGACCATGGTGAGCGCCTCGCACTGGGTGGGGTTCACCTTGCCGGGCATGATCGAGCTTCCCGGCTCGTTCTCGGGGATCCGGAGCTCCCCGATCCCGCAGCGCGGCCCGGAGGCGAGCCAGCGCACGTCGTTGGCGATCTTGGTGAGCGCCCCGGCCAAAGCCCGGAGCGCGCCGTGCGCGCCGACGAGCGCGTCGTGGGCGGCGAGGGCCTCGAACTTGTTGGGGGCCGACACGAACGGCCGCCCGGTCAGGTCCGCGATCACCCGCGCGGCCCGCTCGCCGAAGCCGCGCGGGGCGTTGAGGCCGGTGCCGACCGCGGTGCCGCCCAGGGCCAGCTCGAGGAGCCCGGGCAAGGCGGCCCGGACCTGGACGAGGGCGCGGTCGAGCTGGCTCGTCCAGCCGGAGATCTCCTGGCCGAGGGTGAGCGGCACCGCGTCCTGGAGGTGGGTGCGCCCGATCTTGACCACGTCGGCAAACGCGCGGGACTTGTCCCGCAGGGTGTCGCGCAGGCGCGTCACCGCGGGGACGAGCCGCCCCTCGATCTGCTCCACCGCCGCGATGTGCATGGCGGTGGGAAACGTGTCGTTGGAGGACTGGCTGCGGTTGACGTCGTCGTTCGGGTGCACCGGCTGCTGCGAGCCGAGGCGCCCGCCCAGGATCTCGATGGCCCGGTTGGCGATCACCTCGTTGGCGTTCATGTTGGTCTGGGTGCCGCTGCCGGTCTGCCACACCGAGAGGGGAAAGTGCGCGTCCAGCCGCCCGTCGATCACCTCGTCGGCGGCGGCCACGATGGCGCGCGCCTTGTCCTCGGGGAGGAGACCGAGCTCGCGGTTCACCACCGCGCACGCCTTCTTCAGGACGCCGAGGGCCCGGACGATCTCGCGCGGGAAGTGATCGTCGCCGATGCGGAAGTGCTCGAGCGAGCGCTGCGTCTGGGCGCCCCAGTACCGGTCGGCCGGCACCTCGATCGTCCCCATCGTGTCCTTCTCGGTCCGCGTCGTCGCCATGGATTCCTCCTCCCGGTCGCTTGAGCGCATCCTCGCCATCGCATAGTATCGGGCGCAAGGAGAGCACACAAATGGACTGCTGCGCTCACGAGGGACCGGCGGCGGGCGACGCGCGCTTCGACTTCCAGCGGGTCGCCGACGGCGTCCACGTCGCGGTCGCGGCGCCCGCCTACAAGGTCAACTCCAACACCGCGATCATCGAGAGCGACGACGGAGTCGTCATCGTCGACACGCACTCCAAGCCCTCCGCGGCCCAGGTCATCGTGGAGCGGGTGCGGGAGCTGACGCCCAAGCCGGTCCGCTTCGTGGTCAACACCCACTTCCACTGGGACCACTGGCACGGCAACGAGGTCTATCCCGCCGCCTATCCCGGCGCCGAGATCATCACCAACCAGCTCACCCGCGAGGCGATGGTGCGCAAGGGGCTCAAGCGCATCCAGGATCACGTGCGGCAGGTCCCCGCCGAGGTGACCCGCCTCCGCGCGGAGCTGGCCGCGGCCACCACCACCGAGCAGCGGGCGAAGCTCCAGGCCGACCTCCGCCTCGCCGAGTCGTACCTGGCCGAGGTGCGGGCGCTGAAGCCCGCGCTGCCCACGATGGCGTTCGAGCGCACCATGAAGCTCTACCGCCGCGATCGCGAGATCCACCTGCTCTACCTGGGCCGCGCTCACACCGAGGGCGACGTCTTCGTCTATCTCCCGCGGGAGCGCACCGTCATCACCGGCGACGCGATCATCGGCTGGACGCCCTACATGGGGGACGGCTACCCGGAGGACTGGGTCACCACGATCGACCGGCTCGCCGAGCTCGACTTCGACACGATCATCATGGGCCACGGCAACCCGGCGGGCCGGGAGTGGCTACGCACCTTCCGAGGCTACATCCACGACATGGTGGAGGCGGTCCGCGAGGAGGTCGCGACCGGCGCGAGCCTCGACGAGGTCAAGCAGCGGGTGCCGCCGCGGCTGGCCCCCACCTACGAGAAGGCCTTCGCGACCTACGAGCACTACCGCCCGTGGCGGGCCGGGCTCCTGGCCAACATCGAGCGGACCTACGCGATGGTGAGCTGAGGCGCATGGCCGAGGGAGACCTCTTCGACCCGCTCTCGCCCGCGTTCCACGCCGACCCCTACCCCTTCTACCGCCGGCTGCGCGAGGCGGATCCGGTCCACCTGAGCGGGCTGGGGCTCTGGATCCTCACCCGCTACGAAGACTGCGTGACCGCGCTGCGCGACCCGCGCTTCGGCCGCGACGGCTTCGAGGCCATCCTCGCGGCCCAGTACGGCGAGGAGTCCGAGACCGGCCGTCTCCCGCGCTCGATGCTGTTCCGCGATCCGCCCGACCACACCCGCCTGCGCGCGCTCGTCAACCGCGCGTTCACCCCGCGGGTCATCGAGGGCCTGCGCGGCCAGATCCAGGGCGTGGTGGACCGCCTGCTCGACCGGGTCGAGGGCCACGGGAGCATGGACGTCATCGACGATCTCGCGTACCCGCTCCCGGTGACCGTGATCTGCGACATGCTGGGGGTGCCGGCGGGAGATCACGAGCAGATCAAGGCGTGGTCGTCCGACATCATCCGGAGCCTCGACGCGATCGGCATCCCGTCCGATCCGACGATCGTCGAGCGCGGGCGCGTCGGCCGGCGCGGCATCGCCGACTACTTCCGCGGGCTCCTGCCCGAGCGCCGCCGTCGGCCGCGCGCCGACCTGCTCTCCTCGCTCATCGCGGTGGAGGAGCAGGGTGACCGCCTCACCGAAGGCGAGCTGCTCGCCACCTGCGTGCTCCTCTTCATCGCGGGACACGAGACCACCGTGAACCTGATCGGCAACGGGCTGCTCGCCCTGCTGCGGCATCCCGAGCAGCTCGCGCGCCTCCGTCGCGAGCCCGCGCTCATCGGCAGCGCGGTGGAGGAGCTGCTGCGTTACGACAGCCCGGTGCAGCGGACGGCCCGGATCACGAACGCGGAGGTGGAGCTGGGGGGCAAGAGCATCCCGAAGGGCGCCTTCGTGGTCACCGCGATCGGCGCCGCCAACCGGGATCCCGCCCACTTCCCCGACCCCGATCGGCTCGACGTGGCCCGCGCGGACAATCGCCACATCGCGTTCGGCTTCGGCATCCACTTCTGCCTGGGCGCCCCGCTCGCGCGGGTGGAAGGTCAGCTCGCCCTGGGCACGTTGCTGCAGCGGATGCCGCGGCTCCGGCTGGCCGCCCAGCCCCTGGAGTGGCGCGAGTCCTCGACGCTCCGAGGCCTGAAGGCGCTCCCCGTCGAGTTCTAGCGCCCCGTCCTCCCCAGTTCCCGGGCGGAACAACGCTACAGCAGCGTCCCGCGGAGCACCAGGTACGCGACGCTGAAGTAGATGAGGAGGCCGGTCACGTCGACGAGGGTGGCCACGAACGGGGCGGAGGCGCTCGCCGGGTCGAAGCCCACCCGGCGCAGGATGAACGGGAGCATCGAGCCGGCGAGCGAGCCGAACATGACCACGCCGACCAGGGCGCCGCCCACCGTCAGGGCGATCAGCGGCCAGTGCGCGCCGTAATCGTAGAAGCCGAGGATCTGCCACAGGGAGATGCGTACGATGCCGATGCTGCCCAGGATGGCCCCGAGGGCCACGCCGGCGGGCACCTCGCGCATCGCGATGCGCCACCAGTCCCTCACCGCCACCTCCCGCAGGGCGAGAGCCCGGATGATCAGCGAGGTGGCCTGCGAACCGGAGTTGCCCCCGGAGCTCATCACGAGTGGGATGAAGAGGGTGAGCACGATGGCCCGGCTCAACTCCCCCTCGAAGTACTGCATCGCGGTGGCGGTCAGCATCTCGCTCAGGAAGAGCGCGCAGAGCCAGCCCGCCCGCTTGCGGATCATCGTCCCGAAGCCGATCTTGGTGTAGGGCTCGTCGAGGGCCTCGACGCCGCCCAGCTTGTGCAGGTCCTCGGTCTGCTCCTTCACCATCGCGTCGATCATGTCGTCGACGGTCACGATGCCCAGCAGGTGGCCCCCCTCGTCCACCACCGGCACCGCCAGTAGGTCGTACTTGGCGATGAGGCGCGCGGCCTCCTCCCGGTGGGTCCACGGCCCGATCGAGATCGGGGCGTGCCGGTCCCCCACCTCCAGGAGCGTGGCCGCGGGGTCGGCCATGACCAGCTCGCGCAGCGTGACCATGTGCACCAGGCGGTGGTCCTCCGGATCGAGGACGTAGACCGCGTAGACCGGCCGGTGCGGGTGCCCACCGGCCCGGACCTGGGCGAGCGCGCGCTCGACGGTCCAGCTGGCGGGCGCCTCCACGTGCTCGGTGGTCATGATGCCGCCCGCGGTGGTCGGCGCGTAGCTCAGCAGCGAGCGGAGCGAGGCACGCGTGGCGTCGTCGATCGCGGGCATGAGCCGCGCCCGGGCGGCGTCGGAGAGACCGCGGAACACCTCGACCCGCTGGTCGGCGGACATCGCGGTCATCAGGGCCACCGCCTTGTCGGTGGGCAGGTGCTCGAAGAGGTGGGCCCGATGATCCAGCTCCGGCTGGTTGACCGCCCGCACCGCGAGGTCGAACGGCAGCGCGGCCAGCACCCGCGCGGCGGCCGCGTGGTCGATCGCGTTCAACGCCTCCGCGACGTCGGCGTCGTGCGCGGCCTCCAGGGTCGCCGCGACCTCTATCGCCTCGTGCTGCTGCTCCGCTTGACGCGCCATGGTCTCTCCCTAGGAGCTGGACTCGCGCGGCGCCGCCACGAACCGGCGCATGTTGCCCCGGGCGCGACGCCCCTCGGACTCGATGGTGAATCCACTCGCCTCGACCACCCGCTCGGTGTCGCGGTTCGGATGGCATCCCCCGGTCACCCACGTCCAGGCCGGCTGCATCCGATCCTGGAGCCGTGCCTTCCACGGCTCCCGCGCGCGCACGTGCTCGAGCATGCGGAGGCGCCCGCGCGGCCCTAGCACGCGCCGCGCCTCGAGCAGCCCTCGCCGGGCGTCCGGCACGCTGCAGAACACGAGGCCGCTCAGCACCGTGTCGAAGGCCGCGTCGCGGAACGGCAGAGCCTCCGCGCTCCCCGCCACCACCGGCACCCCGGGGGCGCGGCGGCGCGCGCGCTGCAATGACGCCCAGGACGGGTCGAGGCCAACCGCCACCGTGCGCGCCGGCAGCAGCGGCAGGTTGCGGCCCGTGCCGCAGCCCAGATCGAGCACCCGGCCGCGCGCGCCCGCGACGAGCCAGCGCCGCCAGCGGGCGAGCCCGAAGGCCTCGCACGCGGCGCACACGGCGTCGTACAGCCACGGGATCTGCTCCACGCCTCGCATGACGGGCGGCCCATTGTAGCCCGGCCTCCGCTCCGGGCTGGCCTCGAAGCGCGGAAAGCCGTAGATTCTGGGTGCCGCGGATCCGGACATCGATGCCCCCGCGGCCCGGGAGCCGGTCATGGCCATTCGAATGGAGCGGAGCGAGAGTGTGGCGACGATCGTGATCGACCGGCCCGAGGCCCGCAACGCGGTGGACGGGCCGGCGGCGCGGGCGCTGGTGGACGCCTTCCGCGAGTTCGAGGCCGACGACTCGCTGCGGGTCGCGGTGCTGTGGGGCGCGGGCGGCGTGTTCTGCGGCGGCGCCGACCTCAAGGCCCGCGGCACCGAGCGTGGGCTCACCCTGTCGGCCGAGGGCGACGGCCCGATGGGCCCCACGCGGATGGCCTTCGGCAAGCCCACCATCGCCGCCGTCGAGGGCTACGCGGTGGCGGGCGGCCTCGAGCTCGCCCTCATGTGCGATCTGCGCGTCGCGGGCGACAGCGCGGTGTTCGGGGTCTTCTGCCGCCGCTGGGGCGTGCCCCTGATCGACGGGGGGACCGTCCGCCTCCCGAAGCTGATCGGCCTCTCGCGGGCGCTCGACATGATCCTCACCGGGCGCCCGGTCGACGCGCACGAAGCGCTGGGGTTCGGCCTCGCCAACCGCGTGGTGCCGGCCGGACGGGCTCGCGAGGAGGCGGAGGCGCTCGCGCGGTCCATCGCCGCGTTCCCGCCCCGCTGCGTGCGGAGCGATCGCCGCTCGGCCTGGGAAGGCGTGGGCCTGCCCCTGCCCGCCGCGATGGCCAACGAGTTCGCGCTCGGCAAGGCCACCGCCGATTCCGGCGAGAGCCAGGCGGGCGCCCAGCGCTTCGCGGCCGGAGCCGGCCGCCACGGGCAGTTCTGACCCCCAACCCGTTCCCCCAAGGAGACCGCAGTGCCTGACAGGACCCCGCCCGGCAAGACTCCGCCCAGCAAGATTCCGCCCAGCAAGACTCCAAAGGTCTACGTCATCCAGGGCCGTGGCCAGCGCGACTACGCCGACTGCCAGACCGCGCTCGACCGGGTGCCCGCCCGGATGGAGTCCGTGCCGTTCATCGGCGACGCCGCGGAGGTGATCGAGCGCACCCGCGACGCCGACGCCCTGATCATCTCGTCCTCTCCGGTCACCCGGCGGGTCATGGAATCGCTCGAGGGCCTCAAGGTCGTGGTGCGCACCGGCGTGGGCTACGACGTCATCGACGTGCCCGCCGCCACCGAGCTGGGCGTCGTGGTGGTCAACGTGCCCGACGTGTGGATCCGGGAGGTCGCCAACCACGCGCTCGCCCTGCTGCTCGCGTGGAATCGCAAGATCGTGGTCCTCGACCGCGAGATCCGCGCCGGGGTGTGGAGCGGGCGGGTCCCCGGCGCGGTCACCGGCTCGCTCCACGGCGAAACCGTCGGCATCGTGGGTCTGGGCAACATCGGGAGCGCCTTCGCCCGGCGCATCGCCGCGCTCGAGACCCACGTCATCGCGTGCGATCCCTACGTCGACGACGCGCGCTTCAAGTCGCTCGGGGTCGAGCGGGTCGATCTGGCCACCCTGGCCGCCCGGTCCGACTACGTCTCGGTCCACACCCTCCTCAACGCCGAGACCCGGGGCCTGATCGACGAGGCCTTCTTCGCGCGCATGAAGCCGACCGCGTGCCTGATCAACACCTCGCGCGGCCCCGTCGTCGATGAGGCCGCGCTGGCGCACGCGCTCGAGCAAGGCCGGCTCGCGGGCGCCGCGCTCGACGTGTTCGAGAAGGAGCCGCTCGCCGCCGACAGCCCCCTGCGCCGCCTCGACAACGTCATCCTCACGCCGCACGCCGCCTACTTCTCCTCGCCGGCGGTGGCCCAGGTGCCGCGCCGGTGCGGGGAGGAGGTCGCCCGCGTGCTCACCAAGGAGCGCCCGCTCCACGTGGTGAACCCCGAGGTCTACGCCCCCGGCCAGCGCCGGCGCGGGCCCTGAGCGCGGGCGCGCGATGCACCTCGGCATCTTCAGCTACAACGTGGAGTACGGCGCGCGGCCGGACGAGCTGGCCCGCGCCGCGGAGGAGCGCGGCTTCGAGTCCTTCTGGGTGGGCGAGCACACCCACATCCCGGCCAGCCGCCTCACCCCGTATCCGGGCGGCGAGCCGCTGCCCAAGCCCTACTACCACATGGCCGATCCCTTCGTCTCCCTCATGGCCGCCGCCGCCGCGACCCGGACCATCAAGCTCGGCACCGGCATCTGCCTGGTGGTCGAGCACGACCCGATCGTGCTGGCCAAGAGCGTGGCCACGCTCGACTGGCTCTCGAACGGCCGCGTGCTCTTCGGCATCGGGGGCGGCTGGAACCGCGAGGAGATGGAGGACCACGGCACCCCGTTCGATCGGCGCTGGCGGGTGCTCCGCGAGCGGGTGCTGGCCATGAAGGCGCTGTGGACGCAGGAGGAGGCGACCTTCCACGGCGAGTTCGTGAACTTCGACCGCGCGATCTCGTTTCCCAAGCCGGTGCAGCGGCCGCACCCGCCGATCCTCTTCGGGGGCGCCACCGCGGCGGGCCGCGCCCGCGTGGTCGAGTACTGCGACGGATGGATCCCGATCGACGTCCTGCTCGACGACCTCCCGGCCGCCATCGACGATCTGCGCCGCCGCGCGGAGGCGGCGGGCCGGGGGCTCGACGCGCTCTCGGTCTCGGTCTTCGCGTTCCAGCCGCCCCGGCCCGACGCGATCGCCCGGCTGCGCGACCTCGGGGTCGAGCGCGTCACGATGGTGGCGCCGCGGCGTCTGGACGACGCCCTGCCGTTCCTGGACCGCATGGCGGCCCTCAACCGCTAGCCGGTGCACACCCTCGCCGTCCTCGACCCGGGCCACTTCCACGCCGCCCTCACGCTCGGCGCCCGGCATCCCGCGGTCCGCGACGATCTGGTGGTCTACGCGCCGAAGGGGCCGGAGCTGGACGACTTCCTCGCCCTGATCGACGCGTTCAACCGGCGCGGCGTGGAGCCCACCGCGTGGCGCGTGGAGGTCCGCGCGGGCGATCGCTCGCTCGAGCGCCTCGTGGCCGATCGGCCCGGCGACCTCGTGGTGCTCGCCGGACGGAATGACCGAAAGCCGGCGACGATCCGGCGGCTGCACGACGCCGGCTTCCACATCCTCGCCGACAAGCCCTGGATGGCCGGTCCGGACGGGCTCGACGACCTGCGCCACGCGCTGGCCGCGGGCCCCCTCGTGGTCGAGATGATGACCGGGCCCCACGAGATCACCGGGAAGGTGGCCACCCGGCTGGTGGCGGACGACGCGGTCTTCGGTGGTTTCGTCGACGACGAGGCCGGCGGGGGGCCGGCGATCGAGATCACCTCCGTCCACCATCTCGAGAAGACGGTCAACGGGCGGCCGCTCCGGCGCCCGCCCTGGTACTTCGACGTCCGCGTCCAGGGCGACGGCATCGCCGACATCCCGACCCACATGGTGGACCAGGCCCAGCGCCTGGTGAGAGCCGCCACCCCGGGCGCGAGCGAGGGCGGGCTGCCGCTCGAGCTGCTCGAGGCGCGCACGTGGAGCACGCCGGTGCCGCGCGCGCTCTTCGAGCGGATCACCGGGCTCGCCGAGTTCCCGTCGGCGATCGCCTCCGACGTCACCGGCTCCGAGCTCGCCTACCGCAGCAACGCCGCGCTCGCCTTCCGGGCGGGCGGCGTGCGCGTCGCCCTCGACACGCGCTGGGAGCCGTCGGCGCCGTCCGGCGGCGGCGACCACCATCGGGCGCTGCTGCGTGGAGCGCGAAGCCTGATCCGCATCGAGCAAGGCCCTACCACTGCCTTCCTTCGTCGTCTCTCGATCGAGCCGCGCGGCACGGCGGGCGCCGGGGCGGGCCGCGTGCAGGCCGCGCTCGAGCGCGCGCTCGCCCGGTGGCCCGACACGCCCGGTCTCGCCCTCGCGCCGACCGCGGCCGGGTGGGACCTGGTGGTGCCGGCCGCGCTCGACGTCGGCCACGAGCGCCACTTCGCCGCGGTCCTGGCCGAGTTCCTGGCGCTGGTCGAGCGCGGCGAGCGGCCCGAGCGCCGGGCCGCCGACACCCTGGCCAAGTACACCCTGCTCGCTCAGGCCTCGGCCCGCGCCCGCGGGCAGTCGGGCGGCGCCCCGCAGGACACCCGGTCATGACGGACGACGCGGACCGGATCGCGCAGTACTGGGGGCGCGAGCAGCTCGCCGAGGCGATCCTCGCTGCCCTGACCGCCCGCGGGGTGAGCCTCGACGCCCTCACCGTCGATGCCCTCGCCCCGGTCGATCAGTTCCACGGCGGCGGCAAGCCGGTGACCGGCCGCCTCGCGCGCGTGGTGGGCGTGCGGCCCGGGACCCGCGTCCTCGACGTGGGCGGCGGATTCGGCGGGCCCGCGCGCACGCTCGCGGTGGAGTTCGGCTGCCAGGTCACCTGCATCGACCTGACCGACTCCTACGTGCGGGCCGCGAAGGTGCTCACCGCCCGGATGGGCCTCGACGACCGGGTCACCCACCAGGTGGGCAACGCGCTCGCCCTGCCCTTCCCCGACGGCGCGTTCGACCTCGTGTGGACGCAGAACAGCGGCATGAACATCGCGGACAAGGAGCGCCTCTACGCGGGCTTCCATCGCGTCCTGCGGCCGGGCGGGCTGCTCGCGCTGCAGGAGCCGATGGCGGGGCCGGTCCAGCCGGTCGTCTACCCGGTCATGTGGGCGGCCGATGCCTCCACGAGCTTCCTGCGCACGCCCCAGGCGATGCGCGCGGTGATCGAGGCCGCCGGGTTCCGGGCGCGCGCGTGGGAGGACATGACCGCCGATACCGCCGGGCCCTCCAGCGGCGCCGCGGTGCCGCCCCACAGCATCCAGCGTCTCGTGATGGGCGACGCCATCGACGCCATCATCGCGGCGGGCCAGCGCAACCGCGCGGAGGGCCGCATCGTGTCGATCCAGGCGGTCTTCGAGCGCCCGTGAGCGCCCTCGACAACGCGCGCCACGCTGGCTACGATACCTGGCCATGAGCGACGCCGCGACCGGCCAGACCGTGGAGCTGCTGCAGCAGATGATCCGCAACCAATGCGTGAACGACGGCACCGTGCAGTCCGGCCAGGAGGTGCGCACCTGCGACCTGCTACGCGCTTATCTGCAGGGGAGCGGCCTCGACGTGGAGGTCTACGAGCCGGTCGCCGCGCCCGGGCGCGCGAGCCTGGTGGCCCGCATCGAGGGCCGCGATCCCGACGCGCCGACGCTGTGCCTGATGGGCCACACCGACGTGGTCCCGGTGACGCCCAAGAACTGGACGCGCGATCCGTTCGGGGGCGAGCTCGTCGACGGCGAGGTGTGGGGCCGCGGGGCCCTCGACATGCTGAACATCACCGCGTCCCAGGCGGTCGCGTTCAAGACGCTCGCTCGGCGCGGCTGGCGGCCGCGCGGCACCCTGGTCTACCTGGCCTGCGCGGACGAGGAGGCCGGCGGCACCCTCGGGGCCGGGCACGTGTGCGCGCAGCACTGGGACGCGCTCGACGCCGACTACTGCCTCACCGAGAACGGCGGCACGGTCAGCGCGAGCCCGCACGGCGGCCTCAACGTGACGGTGCACGTGGGCGAGAAGGGCGTGGCCTGGCGGCGCCTGCGCGTCAAGGGCACGCCGGGGCACGGCTCGATGCCCTACGGGGCGGACAACGCGCTGGTGAAGGCGGCCCACGTGGTGAGCCGCCTCGCCGACTACCGCCCGTCGCCCTACGTCGACGACCTCTGGCGCGGCTTCGTGACCCAGCTCGACCTCGACCCCGCGGTGAAGGCGGCGCTCGTCGATCCGTCGCGCGTCGACGAGGGCATCGCGCGGCTCGCGCCGGGCATGGCGAAGTACGCGTGGTCGGCCACCCACACCACCTTCTCGCCGAACGTGTGCGGCGGTGGGGTGAAGACCAACGTGATCCCCGACGTGGTCAACGTCGAGGTCGACATCCGCACCGTGCCGGGTGACAGCGAGGACGAGGTCCGCCGCCACCTCGACAAGGCGGTGGGCGGTGACCTGATGGAGGACGTGGAGATCGAGAAGCTCTTCTCCAAGCCGGCCTCGTCCTCGCCGACCGGGACCCCGCTCTGGGACGTGCTCGCCCGCGTGGTCGACGGGCACTACCCGGGCGCGCGCCTCGTGCCGCGCATGATCGTGGGCTTCACCGACGCGCCCTACTTCCGCGAGAAGGGCGCGGTCGCCTACGGCTTCGGCCTGTTCTCCCGGGCCCTGACCGCCGAGGCCATGGCGGGCCGCTTCCACGGCAACGACGAGCGGATCGACGTGGAGTCGCTCGGGCTGACCACGCAGGCCTGGCTCGAGGTGTGCGAGCAGTTCCTCGGCTAGCCCGGCCGAGCCCGCTCTCGTGATCCCGCTCACCGGCTACACCGATCGGCTCTCCGCCGCGCCCGGGGAGCCCATCGCGTTCAAGATCTCGAGCGCCGCGGCCGGCCCGTACCGCGCGAGCCTCGCGCGCGTTGTGCACGCCGACCCGAATCCGGCCGGGCCCGGGATCAAGACCGTCGACCTCGCGTCGCGCTTCGCCATCGAGCGGCCCTCGCGCGTCCAGCCACTGGCCCTGGGCTCGTACGTGCGGGTCGACGCGGCCGCCGCGCTGCCCGCCGCCGGTCCCCTCACCGCGGTCGCGCTGATCTGGCCCACGCTCGCGGCGAGCCGCGAGCAGTGCGTGCTCTCGCGGTGGGACGAGGCGAGCGGCGCCGGCTGGGCGCTCTCGGTGGGCCCCGCCGGCGTCACCGCGCGCCTCGGCGTGCCCGGCGCGGCGCCGTTCACCGTCGCGAGCGGTCCGGCCCCCGCCCTGCGAGCGTGGCACCGGGTGTGGCTGGTGATCGACCCCGCCGCGGGGATCGCGCGCGTGGGGCAGATCCCGCTCGCCGGCGGCGAGCGGCGGGAGCGGGAGGCTCCGCTCCCGCCGGGGGCCGGGCCCGGGGCGGCCGCGCCCCTCCTGATCGGCGCCCGCTGGGCCGGCGAGGCGCGCGAGCACTGGAACGGCAAGATCGAGGACCCGCTGCTGCTCGGGCTCGCCGCGGTCGCGCCCGAGTCGCTGGCGCTCGATCCCCTGCTCCCGCCCGCCGGGCTCCTGGCCGGCTGGGACTTCTCGCGGGGCATCGACTCGCTCGACGTCGTCGACGTCGGGCCCCGCCGGCTCGGCGGGCTCCTGGTGAACCTGCCCACCCGCGCGGTGACCGGCGCGCGCTGGACCGGGCGCGAGATGTGCTGGCGGCACGCCCCGCGCGAGTACGCGGCCATCCACTTCCACGAGGACGACGTCCACGACGCGGGCTGGGCCACCGATTTCGACTTCACGGTGCCGGAGGACGTCCCGAGCGGCGTGTACGTGATGCGCCTGGCCGCCGGCGCTCACGCCGACGAGCTGCCGTTCTACGTGCGGCCGCCGCGCGGACGCCGGAGCGCGGACGTGCTCTTCATCGCCTCGACCTACACCTACCAGGCCTACGCCAACCACGCGCGCGGCAGCACCGACGACGCCTATCGCGAGCGCGTGGCCGCGTGGGGCGCCTACCCGCACAACCCCGACGACCATCCGGGCTACGGCCGGTCGACCTACAACCGCCACCGCGACGGCAGCGGCGTCTGCTACTCCTCGCGGCTGCGCCCGATGCTCACCTTCCGGCCGCGCTACCTCACCTTCCTCGACGCGCGCGGCTCGGGCATCCGTCACTTCCCGGCCGACACCCACCTGCTCGACTGGCTCGAGGCGCAGGGCATCGCCTGCGACGTGGTCACCGACGAGGACGTCGAGGCCGAGGGCGCGCCGCTGCTCGCGCGATATCCGGTCGTGCTGACCGGGTCACATCCCGAGTACCACACCGCGGCCACGCTCGACGCCCACGCCGGCTATCTCGCGGGGGGCGGCCGGCTCGTGTACCTGGGCGGCAACGGCTTCTACTGGCGTATCGCCCGCAATCCGGCCGTGCCCGGCGTCATCGAGGTGCGCCGGGCCGAGGGCGGTATCCGCACCTGGGACGCGCAGGTCGGCGAGGCCTACCACGCACTCGACGGCAACTACGGCGGCCTCTGGCGCCGCAACGGGCGGCCACCCCAGCGGCTGGTCGGCGTTGGCTTCTCGGCCCAGGGACCGTTCGAGGCCTCGTACTACCGCCGCCAGCCCGGCGCGGACGATCCCCGCGCCGCCTGGATCCTGGAGGGGGTGAAGGACGCGGTGCTGGGCGACTTCGGCCTCTCGGCCGGCGGCGCGGCCGGCTTCGAGCTCGACCGCGCGGATCCCGCCCTCGGCACGCCGGCGGGCGCGATCGTGCTGGCCAGCTCGGAGGGCCACGGCCCCGCCTTCATGGTGGTGCCGGAGGAGCTGCTCTCCCACATCTCGACCGTCACCGGCGAGAAGCCCGCCCGGATGCTCCGCGCCGACATGACCTACGCCGAGCTGCCGGGCGGCGGGGCGGTCTTCGCGGTCGGCTCCATCACCTTCTGCGGCAGCCTCTCCCACAACCACTACGACAACAACGTCTCGCGTATCCTGCGCAACGTCCTCGACCGCTTCCGGGCACGGGGCGCCTGATGCTCGACGTCCCCCGGCTGCGCGCCGACACCCCCGGCGTCACCCGCGTGCTGCACTTCAACAACGCGGGCTCGGCCCTGCCGCCCCGGACGGTGCTCGAGGCGGTGACCGGTCACCTGGAGCGCGAGGCCGCCATCGGCGGATACGAGGCGGCCGCGGAGGCCGCGGATCTCGTGGCCGACTTCTATCCGGCGGTCGCCTCCCTGATCGGCGCGCATCCCGACGAGATCGCCTTCGTGGAGAACGCCACGCGGGCGTGGGACATGGCCTTCTACGCCGTCCCCTTCCGCGCCGGCGACCGGGTGGTCACCGCGCGCGCCGAGTACGCGTCGAACTACCTCGCGTTCCTCCACCTCCGGAAGCGGGTCGGCATCGAGATCGACGTGGTCGACGACGACGCCTCCGGGCAGCTCGACCTGGCCGCCCTCGAGCGCGCGATCGGTCCGCGGACCCGCCTGATCGCGATCACCCACGTCCCGACCCAGGGCGGGCTCGTGAATCCGGCCGCCGAGGTCGGACGCATCGCGGCCCGACACGGGGTGCTCTACCTTCTCGACGCCTGCCAGTCGGTCGGCCAGCTCGCGGTCGACGTGGGCCGCATCGGCTGCCACATGCTCTCGGCCACCGGGCGCAAGTATCTCCGGGGGCCCCGCGGCACCGGTTTCCTGTACGTCCGGAGCGACACCATCGCCGCCCTCGAGCCGCCCTTCATCGATCTCGAGGCCGCGGCGTGGATCGACGCCGACACCTACACCGTGCGCGCCGACGCACGCCGCTTCGAGAACTGGGAGCGGTTCGTGGCCGGACAGATCGGGCTCGGGGTCGCGGCCCGCTACGCGCAGGCCCTCGGCCTCGAGCTGATCGAGGAGCGGGTCAAGGCGCTCGCGGCCTTGCTCCGCGGCGAGCTCGCGAAGCGGCCGGGCATCACGGTGCACGACCAGGGGGCCGAGCGGTGCGGCATCGTGACCTTTCTCCGGGCCGGCGAGGCGCCCGCCGCGACGCGCGAGCGGCTCCGGGCGCTCGACATCAACGTCACCCACACCCGGGCGTCGTCCTCACGCCTGGATCTGCCCGCGCGCGGGCTCGACGCCCTCGTGCGCGCGAGCGTCCACTACTACAACGACGAGGCCGAGGTCGAGCGCTTCCTGCGCGCGGTGGCGGGGTGAGGCTCCGATCCGGCTGGAGATCGCCATGACGACGACGGTGGAGACAGCGCTCGGTTCGATCGCCACCTCCGAGCTCGGGGCCACGCTGATGCACGAGCACATCGTGACCCGCTCGCCCGGGGTGCAGGAGAACTGGCCGCACCTGTGGGACCGGGCCGGCATCCTCGCCCTCGCCGAGAAGAAGATGGCGGACCTCCACGCCCGGGGCATCCGGGCGATCGTGGACCTGACCACCGTCGACCTCGGGCGAGACCTGGACCTCATCGTCCAGGTCGCCCGGCGCTCGCGGGTGCACGTGATCGTGGCCACCGGGGTGTGGTGGATGCCGCAGCGCTACTTCAGCGGCCACGGGGTCGACGAGGTGGCCGGCCTCTTCATCCGCGA
>Ga0075433_10000119_pt1 | contig 39528 bp, 41 predicted proteins | sample RhiMethybrSRZTD2_FD_75299 | JGI IMG/M metagenome (GOLD analysis project Ga0075433, IMG submission 75299) | Populus rhizosphere microbial communities from Tennessee, USA - Rhizosphere MetaG P. TD hybrid SRZTD2 | ecosystem: Host-associated > Plants > Roots > Rhizosphere > Soil | place: USA... | reverse complement strand
GGTCGCGGTCCTCCAGCGGCACGGCGAACCGGCCGTCAACGCAGAGCGGCAGGTCGTACTGGGAGATCTGGTAGCCCTTGGGCAGGTCGGGATAGAAGTAGTGCTTGCGGTGGAAGAGCGCCTGCTCGGCGATCCGGCAGTCGAGCGCGAGCCCGAGCCTGAGCGTCCACTCGATCGCCCGGCGGTTCGGGACCGGCAGCGTGCCCGGGTGGCCGAGGCAGATCGGGCACGTGTGCGTGTTCTCGGCATCGCCGAAGCCGAGGGAACAGCGGCAGAACATCTTCGTCCGCGTCTTCAGCTGCACGTGGATCTCGAGGCCGATGATCGTCTCCCACTCAGCCATCGAGCACCTCCTTCGCTTCGCGCACGGCGTCGGCGATCGACCCCTTGACCTCGACCATGGCCAGCCGCTGCTCGAGCGCCGGTGTGTGCATCCGGATCAGCCAGAGCTCGCGCTCCCCGCGCTCGAGCGACAGCTTGATGTCGCCCACGAGCACGGCCCGCGAGCCGTCGAGGACGCGCGGCTGCACGCCGAAGACCTCGGCGACTGCCGGGACGAAGTCCGCGGCGCGGTCGACGAACGTCCTCACCGCAGGCGCTCCGGGACGTAGTCGAAGCCCAGCGCGCGCTCGAGCGCGTGCGCCGCGCCGAAGAGCGTGTTCTCCGAGAACTGAGGGCCGATCAGCTGCAGCCCGACGGGAAGGCCGTCCGACAGCCCGCACGGGATGGACAGGCTCGGCAGGCCCGCCATGTTCGCCGGGATCGTGAGCAGGTCGGACAGGTACATCGCAAGCGGGTTCTGCGTGCGCTCGCCCAGGCGGAACGCGACCGTCGGAGACGTGGCGCTCAGGAGCACGTCGAATTGCTCGAAGGCCTGTGCGTGCTCGTCGCGGATGATCGTCCGCACCTTCTGGGCCTGGCCGTAGTAGGCCTCGTAGTAGCCCGCCGAAAGCGCGTAGGTGCCCAACATGACCCGCCGCTTCGGCTCGTCGCCGAAGCCTTCGTCGCGCGTTCGCTCGTACATGCGGACGCGCTCGTTCTCCGACGCGCGGAAGCCGTAGCGGACGCCGTCGTAGCGGGCGAGGTTCGACGACGCCTCGGAGGGGGCTACGAGGTAGTAGCAGGGCAGGCCGTAGCGCATCGAGCGAGGCAGCGTGCACTCCCCCACCTCGGCGCCGAGGCTGCGCGCCAGCTCGATGGCGCGGTCGACCGCCGCGCGCACGCCGGGCTCGATGCCCTCCGCCTCCGCCATCTCCTTCGCGACGCCGATCCGCAGGCCCTTCAGATTCTCGCGCTCCGGGATCTCGACCGGATGCGGCAGCTCGACCGTCGTGGAATCGCACGGATCCCTTCCTGCGACGATCCGGTAGAGGAGCGCGCAGTCGCGGACGGTCTTCGTCATCGGGCCGATCTGGTCCAGGCTCGACGCGAAGGCGACGATGCCGTAGCGCGACACGGTTCCGTACGTCGGGCGCAGACCGACGATGCCGCACAGCGACGCCGGCTGCTTCACGGAGCCGCCGGTGTCGGAGCCGAGCGCCCAGGGGGCGAGACCGGCGGCGACCGCCGCCGCCGATCCGCCCGAGGATCCGCCGGGGACGCGCTCGGGATCCCAGGGATTTCGCGTCGGGCCGTAGGCCGAGTTCTCGGTCGACGAGCCCATCGCGAACTCGTCCATGTTCGTCTTGCCGAGGAAGGGCAGGCCGGCCTGGCGGCACCGCGACGCGACCGTGGAGTCGAAGAGGGGGATGTATCCGGCCAGGATTTTCGACCCGGCAGTGGTTTCCACACCGCGGGTCGTGATCAGGTCCTTCAGCGCGATTGGCACGCCGGCGTCGTTGTCGTTGCCGTCGGAGGCGTCGATCGTGCGGAGGTACGCGTGGAGCTCCGGATCGCGCTCGCCGATTGCCGCGAGGTATGCGGCATGCAGCTCGGCGGACGACACGTCGCCCCGGTCGAGGAGTTCCATCGCCTCCTCGGCAGTCAGCCGCAGCGTGTCGATCATGCGGGCGGCACGCGGAAGAAGTTGCCGTCGCGCTCGGGCGCGTTCGCGAGCGCCTCCTCGACGCCGAGCGAGGGACGCGGCTCGTCTTCGGCCCAGACGTTCACCACGTCGAGCGGATGCGAGGTCGGCGCGACGTCCGCGAGGTCGAGCTCGGCGACCGTGCCGACAGCCTCGAGGATCGCGCTCAGCTGCTCCCGGAAGCGCTCGACCTCCTCGTCCGTCAGCGCGAGCCGCGCGAGGCGCGCGACGTGCAGCACTTCCTCCCTCGTCAGCGACATCGTCCGAATAGTTCCAAAGAAGTCCTCCACATAGACCGCGGGCCCCTTCCGGGGCCCGCGAAACGGTTCTCTGTCGAGGCCCCTAGACCGCCACCGCCTGGACGTTAGCCGCCTGCAGGCCTTTCTGCCCCTCGACGACGTCGAATTCGACCCGTTGCCCCTCGGTCAGCGTCCGGTAGCCCTCCATGGTGATCGCGGTGTGGTGGACGAAGACGTCTTCGCCGCCCTCGCGCTCGATGAAGCCGTACCCCTTCTCGTTCGAGAACCATTTGACGGTGCCCTGAGCCAACTCTGTCCCCTTTCAACACAACGACGGCCCGGGCACCGAGCCGCCGAACCCTTGCAACGACCTCGCCACCTTAGCACCGGTGAGATCAGTCAATCGGCAGTTCGCCGCGCCGTTGCCTCGCGGCGCGAACGGTGTTTGCAAGCAGCATCGCGATCGTCATCGGGCCGACTCCGCCGGGAACGGGCGTGATGAGCGCGGCGCGCTCGGCCGCGCCTGCATCGACGTCGCCCACGAGGCCCGCCTCGCCGCGGCTGATGCCGACGTCCACGACCGCGGAGCCCGTCTTGACCATGTCTGCTGTGACCAGGCCGGCGCGGCCGGCGGCGACGACGAGGACGTCGGCGGCAAGCGTCTCGGCGGCGAGGTCAGCGGTGCGCGAGTGGCACATCGTCACGGTCGCGTTCGCGGCCAGCAGGAGCTGGGCCACCGGCTTGCCGACGAGCTCGCTTCGTCCGACGACCACCGCCTTCGCGCCTTCGAGCGGTACGTCGTACTCGTCGAGCAGCGCCATGATCCCCCGCGGCGTCGCCGGGACCAGCGTCGGCCGGCCGAGATAGAGCTGACCGGCGTTCAGGGGGTGCAGTCCGTCGACGTCCTTGCTCGGGTCGATCGATCGCATCACGGCGTGCTCGTCGATCTGCGGCGGAAGCGGCGACTGGACGAGGATGCCGTCGATCGACGCGTTCGCGTTCAGGCGGGCGACGAGCGCAAGCACGTCCGCCTGAGACGTCTCGGCCGGCAGCCGGTAGTCATCCGGGTGGATGCCGGCTTCGCGCGCCGCCCGCTGCTTTAGGCCGATGTACAGATCCGACGCCGGGTCGTCGCCGACGAGCACCGTCGCCAACTCGACCGTGCCCAGCCGCTCGACGCCAGCGGCGACCTCTGCGCGCACGCGCGCCGCGAGCGCCCGGCCGTCCATCACCCTTGCCGCCACGGATGCCGGACCCTACCGCCGCACGCGGAGCCTGCTACAACCTTGGTGCCAATGCGGCGCGCGCCCATCGTTTTCATCGCCCTCGGCGCCGCGCTGGCAGCCTCGCTTCCCGCGGCTCAGGGAGCCTTCCCGGGCCGCGACGGCCGCGTCGTCTACGCCGGCCGGATCGACGCCGACTGGGAGATCTATTCGATGCGGCCGAACGGGAACGGCGTGCGCAAGCTCACGAACAACCGGCTCGACGACTCGGCGCCCGTCTGGTCGCCCAACGGCAAGCAGATCGCCTTCCGGAGCGAGCGGTCGGGCAATCCGGAGATCTACGTCATGGATGCGAACGGCCGCCACGTCCGGCGTCTCACCCACTCGGCGCTTCCGGACACCAAGCCGTCATGGTCGGCCGACGGCAAGCGGATCGTCTTCCAGCACTTCGTCGAGGGCGGCTCCGCCTTCGTCCCGATCGAGTCCGACATCGCCATCGTGAATCTGAAGGGCAAAGGGGTGCGGCGGCTGACGCGGACGAACAGCGACGACCTCAACCCGGTCTGGTCGCCGGACGGGCGCGAGATCGCGTTCCGCAGCGACCGCGACGGCAACTGGGAGCTGTACACGATCCGGCCGGACGGCAGCGGCATCACGCGGCTGACGAACAACCCGGCGTTCGACGCCACCCCGTCCTGGTCGCCGGACGGGCGTCAGCTCGCGTTCACGAGCGACCGTGCCGAGCAGGGAAACTTCGAGATCTACGTCATGAACGCGAACGGATCCGGCGTTCGCCGGCTGACGAACAATCCGGCGACCGACTTCGAGCCCGCCTGGGCGCCTGACGGCAAGCGGCTCGTGTTCACGAGCGACCGCGGCGGGTCGTTGCAGGTCTACTCGATGGCCTCGAACGGGTCGGACGTGCGCCAGCTCACGCGCCGCGGCTTCGCGAGCCGCACGCCCGACTGGCAGCCGCTCCGTTAGCTAGCGGTTGGCGGTCGCGACGTAGCGATACGAGCCGCCGTCGTCGCGCGGCGCGCCGCGGCAGGAGAAGGGCTCGGAGCGAGCGCACGTGTACCGGTGGCTCGCGTTGACGAGAACGAGTACGACGCGCTTCACCACTCCGCGCGCGAACGGCACGGACACGACGCCGGCGCCGGATGCCGACAGCGAGATGTTGCGCACGGCAGGCCGCCGCCCGCGGCGGATCACGATTGCCGCGGCGGCCGGTGACGACACGCTCGAAGGGAGGTCCAGCCGGATCGATAGCCGTGAGCGGGCGGGGAGGGTCTTGCCGGGGACGAAACCGACGTAGCGACTCGCGAGGTGGTCGATGGCGAAGCCTCCGCGCGCCGTCCCCGTCGCTGTCAGGACGGTTGTGCGGGCCAGTGGCGCGCCTGGCCAGGTCTTGCCCTCGCGATAGAACGTCTCCGGGATGAAGTTCCGCACCGCGAAGTCGCGGAAGAACGTCGTGAACGCGACGCCGCGGTCGGCGAGGAGCGTTGCCACGGCCGCAATCGAGTACTCATCCTGTGCACCCGGCGCCCCCGACGCGAGATCCCAGACGCCGCGGATCACCCCGGGATTCACGTGCGACGCGTTGCCCGAGAGGTATTCCTCGAGGAACCGCCAGAAGACCCAGGACCCGTACTGGTACGGCGTGGTCGCGCTGGCGACGTCGATCGGCACCTGCGGCTGGCGGAGCGGACTGTACGGGAACCGGGCGTACGGTTCGTGGACCGGGCCGTAGACCTCGTCCTCGATCCAGGTCGCCGTTCCCTCGAGCAGCCAGGTGTCGTCGGCGTAGTCGTAGCCGAACTGGATGGCGTGGAAGAACTCGTGGACCGCGGTCAGCTCCAGCTCGAGCAATCCGCCGAGACCGGGCGCGCCGATCTGCACCGGCGAGTAGTCGTTGTCGAGCACGCAGTAACCCGGGACGTCCCACAACGTGTAGTTGGGCGGCGGCTCGGGCGCGCAGAAGCCGAGGATGCCCTGGTCGACGAGGTCGGCGAGGTACACGTCCACCCGACCGTCCGGGCCGTGGCTCGGCAGGACGATGTCGGACTTGGGCGGGCGAAAGCCGTACTCGACGACCTCCTTTTGCCAGAGGAACTCGAGCACCGATGCGGTGGTCTCCACCTGGTCGGGAACTCCGTTCGCATTGGCGTCGCGTGGCGGTGGGGCGTCGGTCGTCGTGCGCACGTAGTGCACGCAGAAGTGCGCCGTGCAGAAGGTCGTGCTCGGCACCGTGTAGCGGACGCCGTTGCGGTCGCCTCCCGGATCGTCCGGTCGGTCGAGAAGCGCATCTGCCTGACGCCGAGCGGCGCCGGACAGCCGGTCACGGACAAGTGCGAGGTCCCGCAACGCCATCGTGGCGTCGACCGGCGCGGCGAACCGGGACCGGTGGAAGATCGCTTCGGCGCGCTGAAGCGTCCGCAGGGCCGGAAGCTCCTGCCTGGGAGCTCCCGCTGCGGCGTGCGCAAGCGCGAGCCCACCAAGGAGCGTGACGCTCGCCGCGATCGCGACGCGGCGGATCACGAATCGCCGTCGTCGGTCGACTCGGCCTCGCGCTCCCTGCGAGCCTCCTCGTCGGTGAATTCGCGCGGCGATCGCGGCGGCCGCTGACGCCCCGACTTCAGCGCGTCGATCTCTTCGTGTATTTCGTTCGCCCGCTCCTCGCGTGCCTGTTCGTCGTCCACGCCCAGAGGCTAGCGCTTCTTCCGACGCTTGATTCCGGCGATCTGCCGTCGCCAACTGGCCGCCTTGGACGAGGCCGAGTCGGCGGTCTGACGGCCGACGGCGACCGCGGCCTTCAGCGTCGCGTTGCTCTTCGGCAGCCCCTTGTCGATCCCGGGGTGGTCCGTCTGGGCGTCGATCCACACGCGCAGGCTCCCGGCCTTCGCGTCGAAGACGCCGAGGTCCCGGTAGTCCTTCCGTGCGCCGAACCACACCTGCTGCCACCAGTGATCGGAGGGCGGATCGTGCCAGCTGATGTAGCCGCCCTGCAGGATCTCCCGCGGCCCGGGGATCGCTCCCGTGAAGCTGTAGCGCACACCGTCCGTGCGGCGCGGGTCGTAGAACTGCGGCGTGATGAAGTCGGAGACGAGGATGTCGTTGACGGTGTACGCGAACTGATCGGCCTCGCAGGGATCGCACATCTCGACGAGGAACTCGACCCGTCCCTGGCCGCGCTTCGGCGATCTGGCAGGGATCACGCGCTTGCCGAAGGGATCGCCGAGCATCTCCAGCATCTCGTGGCTCGCGGTCAAGGACCAGCTGTCGGACATGGTGATCAGCGCGAACGGCTGGCCGTCCTTGTCCTCGTGCACCCCGGCCGCCCCCGGCATCCCGATGTCGGTCTCGATGATCATCGGCCAGTACCCGACCGGGATGTCCTCCAGCCGCGGGAACGCGTCCACCGTCGCGCTCACTCCCCAGATCGGCCCGAAGTCACGCGACGCCTGCCGCTGCAACGCAGCGGCAACCCGCGAGACGTCACCCGGATCGTGCCCCTGCACCTCGGAGACCAGGGCCAGGTTGATGGTCAGCATGTCTTCTCCCCTCGCTTGTGGCGCTCGTGCCCGACTGTCCGCACGATCTTCTCAGGCTGCGCTGCGGAGTGGAAGAGAGGCGCCCCTGCTGCCTCGTGACGTGGCCGCAGCGAGCGATCGGCGAGGGCCGCGTTAAGCTCGGTCACGGTGCCGGGGTTTCCCCTACCGGCTGTCGGTGACCCGCGGTCGGCCACGCGGGGTCCCGTGCTCGCCGTCGCCCTCCTCGTACTCGGTTTGGCGGCGGCTGGCTGCGGCCATAGCGGCGGGCATGCTGCCGCGACCGCGACGGCCAGCACGCCGCGAAGCTCGGCGCCGTGCAAGCTCGACGGCGCGCAGCGTCGGGCCGTTGCTCGGGCGCTCGCCGACATTCGGCGCCTGCGGCGCATCCAGGCGCCGGTGCAGACGTTCTCCCAGGGCGGGGCACCGAATCAAGATCAGGTGACCGGAACGTTTCTGGTGGATCTCGGCTCCACCCATCTTCCGCTGAACGTGTACTCGCACCTGCTCCACCTGGCGAAGGCAGCGGTCAGTCTCTGCGGTGCTTGCTCCCAGGCGCTCGAGGCGGACGAGCCCTTCCTGGGGAACCGGCCGGGCACCGTCCACATGCAGAAGGGCAGCTGTAGATAGGTTCAACGCGCAACCGACTACTGGTCGACGTCGCGTTCAAGGTCGCTGATCGTGCTCGCCAGCCTCGGATCGTGCTCGGCCAGCTTGTGGATGTCTTCCTCACCCGGCTTGATGCCGGTGCTCGCGGCAACCACACGGGCAGACGCCTGCAGCATCGAGATGGTTCGCTCGTCGCGGGATCGAGCGATGCTCGCCATGCTCCCGAGGTCGCGATACTTGAACGGCTTGCTCTCGCCGCTTGCGACGATGAGCGAGTCGTATTCGAGCTCGACGGCCGGCCCGATTGGACGTGCGGCAGTGACGCGCCGGTTCTCGAGGTCGAACGCAGTGACGTTCGCGAGCAGCACCGCGACGTTCTTGTGGTTGCGCAGAACCTGCCGGAGCGGCGGGGCAACCGCCCCTCGGACAGGATTCCCGTCGCCAGTTGGTAGAGCAGCGGTTGAAACAGGCGGTGGTTGATCCGGTCCACCAACGTGACGTCGACCGGGGCGCGCCGCAAGAACTTCGCTGCGAACAACCCTCCGAAGCCGCCGCCGACGATCAGAACGCGGTGCCGGCGTCCTTCAGTCATGCCCATCCTCCAGTCCGGCAATCGAAGCTGATGGCGCTCGTTTATCGCGTTTGCGGTTCAGCGGAGGCGAGCTTGGCTCGCCGGAGCTACACCACGAGGTCGTGTCTGCATAAGCAGTCAAGTTCGGCCGGGAGGGTTGGCCCTCCCTGGCCGACCGTCCCCGGCGCCGACCAGGATCGAACTTGTACGAGGCTTTGCAGACCGAGAAAACTAGTTTGCGACGTCTAACGACAAGCTGAAACTGCCGTCCCGGCTCGGCCCAGCGGGCGTCCAGCCCGAACCGCCGTGGCCGCCGGAACGTCGACCGACCGGATCGCTAGGCAGCTATCGGAGGTGAGAGAACTTCGGTGGAAACCAGAAGCGCGCGGCGTCCTGCTGAACTGCGCCTAGCTCCCGCGCCGCAGCCAAGGCTGGAGCGCGCTCTCAAGCTCACGACGGCTGCACGGGTGCTCGATCCGGGCTTGTACCCGGTTGTGCTCGATGACGAAGAGCGTGGGGACGCCATTCACGCGGAACCGCTCGGCAAGCTCGGAATGGTCCTCGACGATGACCCGCTGGAAGAGAAATGTCTCGTGGTTTCGCAGCCCCTGCAGAACGGTGGCGAGGAGGCCGTCCATCCGGCGAGCAGGCCCTGAGGCGCGTGGGTGGAAAAAGACAAGACGTGGCTTCGGCGCCCCGGCTCCGTCGGCCTCGTGCTCGCTCTGGCTCCTCACGTCGTTATTTGGATCCGCCCACGTCTCGTTTCGCGGTGGGTGGTAGCTGGTTGCCCTGTTCTTCGGGCGGTGCCATGACGGCGAAGCCGCGATGGCGTGCAACGAGCTCGCCTGCGGCCTCGGTCACTCGGTGTGCGGCGACGACGAAGTAGTCGGCGTTGGCCCGCATGAGGTCGTAGTCAGCAACCGTCAGTTCGATGGCGTCGATGCACGCGTGACTGCCGCATTCGCAAATGAAGGCCCTTCGTTCCGTGGTGCTCCATCCCGCCGCGAGCGCACGGATGTGATCGTTGACCATGCGCAGGAGCGCCTTGGCCCCATCCACTCCACGCGCCAGCTCCGACGGCGATTCGACTTCCCACTCGGTCACGCCCGGCACCGCGCTCCCCCCCGTGTTAGCATACGACAAGATTTGCGCGACAGCTAATCCTGGCAATTCACTTCGCGACACACATAATACGAAAAAATTAGCGTATGTCAAGCGACGATCAACCCAAACGCTGGACGTTCCTCACCAACCACACCCAGGTTCTGCTCTGCATCGCCCGCGACCCCGAAGCACGGCTCCGCGACGTCGCCGCCGCAGTGGGGATCACCGAACGCGCCGCTCAACGCATCGTCTCCGACCTCGTCGAAGACGGGTTCGTCACCCGCGAGCGCAAAGGCAGACGAAACCACTACGCCGTCAACCCCGAAGCGCACATGCGCCACCCTGCCCAACTCGACTACCAAATCGGCGAGCTGCTCCAACTCCTAGAACTCCACACCGCCGACGGCGCCCGCCCAACAGACTAGGGCCGTTCGAGGGGCTCTGGCCGTGTCTCGTCCGGCAACGGCGCCGCGGAAACTTGCTTGGGGTCAGCGCTGTTTGCTGACCGGCGCGGGCCCCCTTGCCTAGACCTTGAGCCGAAATCCTGCCCGCCGAGCGCTTGCAGCCCGCTTGCACCCTGACGGGCTACCCGCCCGCCGATGACTGATTCTCGAGCGATCAGCGAATCAGTGAGGGCCAGAGCCGACCCATCACCGTTGCCAGGAGCACTGTCAGCGTGGCCGCCGTGATGAAGTTGATCGTGGCCGCGCCTCCGTGACCAGCTGCTGTTCGGCCGGCCAGGCATCTCAGTGAGTTTCTTCGCGTTCGACATCCTGCGCGTCGTGGGTCGCCCGATCGCCCGGACGAGCGGGTGCGGGCAATACGGCGCCGCACGGTCGCGCGCCGGTGCGCAAGAGGTGCCAGCCGCGTCCACAGCAGACCCCTCCCCGACCTCCGAACTTCCTCAACGCTGAGGTCGCAGCGCTCGACGCCGAGATCACCAAGCAGGGGCTCGCCTGGCCACAGGTGCTGCGGCTGATGAGCGTGCCCCGCGTCAACGTGCAGACCGCGGCGACCTTCATGGCCGCGATCGGTGCCATCCGCCGCTTCTCGTCGCCACGCAAGCTGGTCAGCTATCTCGGCCTCGACCCGCGCGTCCGCCAGTCCGGCAACACCGCGGCTCGGCACGGTCGGATCTCGATGGCCGGCGCCTCCGAGGCCCGGCACATGCTTGGCGAAGCGGCGTGGAAGGTGACGCTGACGCCGGGCCCGCTGCGCGCCTTCTTCGAGCGTGTCCGCGCCCGCCGCGGGGCGCAGATCGCAGCGACCGCAACAGCGCGCAAGCTCGCGGTGCTGTTCCGGCACCTGCTCAGCAACGGTGAGGACTACGCCTTCTCGCGACCGGCGATGACGTAGACATTTACGGGCATATCAACGTCGAAGACGTAAGAGGCGCAATCGAGCTGCGAGAGGCTCGGCGCGAAAAGGGTTCCGGTCAAGGAATCCTAAAAAGTGCCTATCTGCAGCCTTTTTGTCTCTCTAGAGGCGCCGACCAGAATCGAACTGGTGTACGAGGCTTTGCAGGCCTCTGCCTAGCCACTCGGCCACGGCGCCGCGAGGGCAATCGTAGCCGCGCGCGTCAGCGGTTTTGCAAGCGATCCCAGGCTTCGCCGAGCACGTCGCCAAGCGTGCCGGCGATGCGGTCGAACTCGTCCGGCCCGGCCACGAGCGGCGGCGAGATCTGGATCACGGGATCGCCGCGGTCGTCGGCGCGGCAGATCAGGCCGCGCTCGAAGAGCTGCGGGGAGATGAAGTCGCGAAGGAGCAACTCGCATTCGTCGTCGCTGAAGGTCTGCTTCGTCTCCTTGTCCTTGACGAGCTCGATCGCGTAGAAGAACCCCGTCCCGCGCACGTCGCCGACGATCGGCAGCTCGAGCAGTTGCTCCAGCGTCGCGCGGAAGCGGCGCTCGTGCTCGTGGACGTGCTCGACGATCCGCTCCCGCTTCATGATCTCGATGTTCTTCAGCGCGATCGCGCACATGACCGGGTGGCCGCCGAACGTCATCCCGTGCGAGTACATCGAGCCTGCCTCGAGGAACGGTGCCATCACGAGGTCGGTCGCGATTACTGCGCCGATCGCGCCATAGGACGACGACAGCCCCTTGGCCGAGCAGACGATGTCGGGCCGGATGTCGTAGCGCTCGGAGCCGAACCAGTAGCCGAGCCGCCCGAAGCCGGTGATCACCTCGTCGGCGGACAGGAGGATGTCGTAGCGGTCGCAGAGCTCGCGGACGCCTCGCCAGTAACCCTCCGGCGGCAGAAAGCAACCGCCGGAGTTCTGCACGGGCTCCATATGCACGACGCAGATCGTCTCCGGCCCCATCTGGAGGATCGTCTGCTCCAGATCGTCCAGCAGGAAGCGCGTGAACTCCGCCTCCGTCTCCTCCGGCGGACGCCGGTAGCGGTTCGTGTTCCGCACGTGGCCGACCTCTGGCGTGAGCGGCTCGAACGGCGTCCGCAGCGCCGGGACCCCGTTGATGGCAAGCGCGCCCATCGTCGTGCCGTGGTACGCGAGGTGGCGGGCGATCGCCTTGAACCGGCGCGGCGATCGCAAGGCGGCGACGATGGCGTCGTGGTCGCGCTCGGGCTCCGTCGAGCCGGCGACGCCGCCAAGGTCCTTTTCTCCGCGCGCGAGGTAGTACTGCCGCGCGAGCTTCCACGCTGACTCGACCGCCTCCGAGCCGCCCGATACGAAGAAGAGTCGGTTCAGGTCGCCTGGGGCCAGCGACGCCATCTCCGCGGCGAGCTCGATCGCGCGCGGGTGCGCGTACGACCAGTTCGTGTAGAACGGGAGCTCCCGCATCTGCGCCGCGGCCGCCTCGCCGATCTCGTCGCCGAACCCGTAGCCGATGTTGACCGAGAACAGGCCCGCCAGCGCGTCGAGGTAACGGTTGCCGCGGGCGTCCTCGAGATAGCACCCGTCGCCGCGGACGATGACCGGCACCTCCGCGTCCCGGTAGCCGCTCATGCGCGTGAAGTGGAGCCAGAGGTGGTCGCGCGCAGCCCGCTGCAGGTCGAGGGGCGCGGCCTTCGTGACGGTCATGCCGTACCTCGTGTTCGCCTCGCTGTCCGGTATTGCCAGAAGACGTTGCCCAGGCCGAGGGCGATCGCGACGAGAAAGATCGCGCTCGCGACCACATTCACCTGCGGCGGCACGGCGACGCGGGCGATCCCCCAGACGAAGATCGGAAACGTCTGCGTCGAACCGGCGTTGAGGTACGTGATCACGAAGTCGTCGATCGAGAGCGCGATACCGAGGAGCGCGGCGGCGAGCATTGCCGGCGCGATCAACGGCAACGTCACCTTGCGGAACGTCGTGAACTCGTTCGCACCGAGGTCCATAGCGGCCTCCTCGAGGTGCCGGTCGAACCCGATCAGGCGCGCCTTCACCGTCACGACGACGAAACTGATGATGAACATGACGTGGGCGATGAAGATCGTCCAGAAGCCGAGCTGGAGCTGGTAGCCGGCTACTCCAAGCGGCAGAACGGTCAGGAAGAGGGTCAGAAGCGACGCCCCCATGACGATCTCCGGCGTCGACATCGGAAGGAACACGAGCAGGTTCGTCGTCGAGCGCCCGACGAAGTGGTGTCGAACGATGGCCATCGCGATCAGCGTCCCGAGCGCCGTTGCAACGAGCGTGGCGAGAATCGCGATCTCGAGCGATGTCACGACGGCGCTCTGGATTCCGAGCACCGAGTTCCAGTGGAACCAGTTGTCGAAGGTGAACTTGTTCCACACGTAGTTGAAGCGACCCGTCGGGTGGTTGAACGAGAACATGATCACGACCGCGATCGGCAGCATCAGGTAGCCGACAACGAGGAGCGCGTAGGCGGTGAGGGCGTGTCGTCCCGCGAATCGCCAGGCCCGCGACGCAATTCCCGGACGCGGACGGGTCTCCAGTCGCTCGGCCGCGGTGGTCATCCGGTCAGCTTCTCCGTGCCGACGACCCGAGCGTAGACGAGCAGCAGGACAAGAATCGTCCCCATGAGGATGAACGAGAGCGACGCCGCGGTCGGGTAGTCGAGCGACTCGAGGAATTTCGCCTGGATGACGTTGCCGATCATCTGCTGGTTCGGCGTTCCCAGGAAATAGGCGTTGATGAAGTCGCCCGCCGCAGGGATGAACGTGAGCAACGTTCCGGCGACAATGCCAGGCGCGGACAGCGGCAGTGTCACCCGAATGAACGCCTGCGTCGGGCTCGCGTAGAGATCCTTCGCCGCCTCCAGCACCCGCGCGTCGATCTGCTCGAGCGAGACGTAGACCGGGAGCGCCATGAAGGGAAAGAAGTTGTAGGTGATCCCGGAGATGACGGCGAACGTCGTTGCGAGGAGTCGGCCGTCAGGCGCGAGGATGTGGACGTCGCGGAGGATGCGGACGACCGGGCCCTCGTTAGCCAGGATGTTGAGCCAGGCGAGCGTCCGCACGAGGTACGTGACGAAAAACGGGGCGACGATGAAGAGCAGGAACAGGTTTCGCCACGGCCCGGCCCGGAACGCGATCCAGTAGGCGAGCGGGTACGCGAGCAGGAGGCAAGCGACCGTGGCGATCCCCGCGTACAGGAACGAGCGGATCAGCTGTGTGTGGTAGTCGGAGAGAGCGGTCGTGAAGTTCGAGAACTCCCAGGTGAACCGGAAGTGGGGGAAGATCCCGGACTGGAGCGACTGGTAGCCGAGAAAGCCCATTGGCACCAGGAAGAAGATCGCCAGCCAGAGCATGCCCGGCGCGAGGAGCAGATAGGGCGTGAGGCCCCTATGTCGGTGGAGGAACGCCCCCACGTCAATGGCTCACTGCCCCTGAACGGCCAACCATTTCTTGTTGTATTTCTCGTTGGTCAGCATCGCCGGATCGTTCTGGTGCATCTGCGAGAGCGTCTGGTCGGTCGGGAAGGTCAAGGTGTTCTTCGCCGCTTTCGGATCGAGTTTCTCTGCCGCCTGCTTCACGCCCTTAACCGACGAGATGTAGTTCGCGCCGAGGGCCCACTGCGCCGAGATCTCGGGGCCGTACATGAAGTTCATGTACGTGGATGCGGTCGGCACGCTCCCCCCGAGCGGGATGAGCATGTTGTCGGTCCAGATGATCCCGCCCTGCTCGGGGACGGCCCAGTGGACGTTCGGGTCGGCGAGATTGGCAACATCGCCGGACCACGCCATGCTTGCCGCCAGGTCCCCTTTGGCAAGAATCGCGGCGTAGTCGTTGCCGTAGAACTTGAGAAGCTGCCCTGAGTCGACCGCCTTCTGGATTCGGGCGATCGCGCGGTTGAACGTCGCGTCTGTCACCTTCGCGGGATCGTCCCCGTTCTCGAGCATGACGAGCCCGAGCGTGTCGCCCATCGAGTTCCAGACCCCGACCCGGCCCTTCAGCTTCGGGTCCTCGAGCAGCTGCTTGACCGAGGTCACGGGGTCGGAGACCTTGTCGTTCCAGCCGATCCCGTCCATACCGGAGGCCCAGGGGAGCGAGAACTCGCGGTTGGGGTCGAACGGCGGATGCTGTTGCGCCGGGATGAGGTTCTTGATGTTCGGGATGAGGCTCTTGTCGAGCTTCTGCACCCACTTGTTGTCGATGTACTCGCCGAGGAACTTGTCGTTGTCGGTCGAGACGATGATGTCGCGGCCGATCCCCTCGCCACGCGACAACCTGCCCTGGACCTTGGCGAAGTACCCGGGGTTGTCGTTGACCTCTTCGTAGTACTTGACCTTGATCCCGGTCTTCTTCTCGAACTGCTGAAGCGTTGTCGGCTTGTCGATGCCGGCCGCTTTGAGCGTCGCCGGCGTGTCCATGTAGTACGGCCAGTTCGCGAAGTAGAGAACGTCGTTCACGTCATCGCTACTGCTTCCACCACCACCGCCGCCGCCGCCGCAGGCGGCGAGCAGCCCGGGAATCGTCAGGATCGAAGCGCCGGCCGCTCCGCGCCGGAGCAGCTCATCGCGCGTCATCCGATCGGTCATTCCTCCTCCTCTTCCTCCTGAGAGATGTCAACGACGAAGGTCGCCTCCGGGCTCCACGAGAGGGTCGCCGTATCGCCCTCCGCAAGCGAGGAGACGCCGGGGTCGGCGTTCTGGACGTAGACCATCACTCGGCCGGGTGCCGTGTCCACGATGTACAGCGTCGACACGCCGATGTAGGCGCGTTCCTTGATCGTGCCGGTGAGGCGGTTCTCCCCGCCGTCTGCCAGCCTGATCTTCTCGGGTCGGATGCCGACGGCGACCGCGCCGCTCCGGCCGGCGAGGGCGGAACGCGGGACACGAAGTTCGGCTCCGTCGACCCGGACGAGCCCATCACCGACTGCGGTGCCTTGGAGCAGGTTCGAGACGCCCAGGAAGCCGGCGACGAAGGCCGTGCGCGGATGTTCGTAGAGGTCGTCTGGCGTGCCCAGCTGCTCGATGTGCCCGTTGTTCATCACCGCGATCGTGTCCGCCATCGTCATCGCCTCCTCCTGGTCGTGCGTGACGTGGATGAAGGTGATGCCGACCTCGTGCTGCAGCTGCTTCAGGAACAGCTGCATCTGCTTCCGGAGCTTCAGGTCGAGCGCGCCGAGGGGCTCGTCCAAGAGCAGCACCTGAGGCTCGTTCACGAGCGCCCGGGCGAGGGCCACCCGCTGCTGCTGCCCGCCCGACAGTTGGCGTGGCTTTCTGCGCCCGTAGCCGCCGAGCTCGACCAGCTCCAGGATCCGCTCGACCCTGCCGCGGAGCTGAACCCCTCTGAGGCCCTTGCGGCGCAGGCCGAAGGCGACGTTCTCGAAGATCGAGAGGTGCGGGAAGAGGGCGTAGCTCTGGAACACGGTGTTCACGTCGCGGCGGTAGGGCGGCAGTCCGGTCACCTCTCGGTCGCCGAGGTAGATCGCGCCCGCGGTCGGCTGCTCGAAGCCGCCGATCATCCGCAGCGTGGTGGTTTTGCCGCACCCCGACGGGCCGAGCATGGCGAAGAAGGAGCCGTGCTCCACTGCGAGTGAGACGTCGTCCACCGCCACGACGTCGTCGAAGCGCTTGGTAACACGCTCGAGCCGGACGTCCGGCCTGGTCGCCTGCGCCCGCGGGCGGGTGATCTCGCGATCCTCGACGGTCATGCGTCGAGCGCCTGCCTGGCCCGGCCGTCGCCGATGTGCGTGCCCCAGTCGTAGAGCTGCTTCCACATGTCCAGGTAGAGGAAGCTCTCGGTCGAGACGACGCCGCTCAGGGCTCGCATGCGGTTCGTGAGGTCCAGCAGCTGCCGCCGGTCGCCGCAGACGACCTCGACGAGCAGGTCGAACTGGCCGGCGGTGATGACGACGTAATCAGCCTCCTCCCAGCGCGCGATCTCGTCCGCGACCGGTTCAGGCGAGCCGTTCGTCTTCAGGCCCACCATGGCCATCGACTCGAAGCCGAGGCCGAGCGGGTTCGTGACTCCGGTGACCTGGAGGATGTTGTCCGCGCAGAGCCGGCGGTAGCGGGCGCGGACGGTGGCTTCGGAGACGCCGATGCGGCGCGCGATCCGCCGGAACGACTCGCGGCCGTTCTTCTGGAGGGCCTCGATGATCGCCCGGTCGACCGCGTCGATGCTGCGAGCCCGCGTGACCGCGCCACGTCGCCGGTCGAGTCTCCCCGTGCGCAATGCGAGGCGATTCGTAACAAATCGCCTCGCATTCAGTCAAAAGAGAACTCGCCCGGAGGCGAGTTCTCCGATCCAGGTGCTTGTTGGCCCGCTTAGTACTTGGCCATGACGTGCTTGATCTCCGTGTAGTCCTCCAGGGAATACGCCGAGAGGTCCTTCCCGTAGCCGGACCGCTTGACGCCGCCGTGCGGCATCTCGGAGACGAGCGGGATGTGGTCGTTGATCCAGACCGTCCCGAACTTGAGCTTGCGCGACGCGTTCAGCGCCCGTCCCAGGTCGCGCGTCCAGACCGAGGCCGCCAGCCCGTACCTCACGTCATTCGCCCACGCGATCGCCTGGTCGTCGTCGGCGAACCGCTGCACGCTGACCACCGGCCCGAAGACCTCACGCTGGACGATCTCCGCCTCCTGGTCGACTCCCGTGATCACCGTTGGCTTGACGAAGAAGCCGCGGCCGTTTCCGCCGTCGCCGCCGGTGGCGAACGACGCCTTGTACCCCTTCGCACGGTCGAGGAAGCCGAGCACGCGCTCCTGCTGCTCCTTCGAGACGACCGGTCCCATCTCGACGTCCTCGCCCTCGGCCGGATCGCCGACCTTGATCGACTCGACGGCCGGCACGAGCTCCTCGAGCAGCTTGTCGTAGATCCGCGGGCCCGCGACGACGCGCGAGGCCGCGGTGCAGTCCTGACCGGAGTTCCAGTACCCGGCCACCTTGATTCCTTCGGCGACCAGCTCGGGATCGGCGTCGTCGAAGACGAGGACCGGCGCCTTGCCGCCCAGCTCCAGGTGGACTCGCTTCAGCGTGTCCGCCGCCGTGCGGGCAATGATCTTGCCGGTCTCGACGTCGCCGGTGAGCGAGACGAGACCGACGTCCTCGTGCTTGACGAGCGCCTCGCCGACCGGCACGCCGTCGCCGGTGACGATGTTGAGCACGCCCGGCGGGAGGACGTCCTCGGCGAGCTGAGCGAAGCGGAGCAGCGTCAGCGGCGTCTGCTCGGCGGGCTTCAGCACCTGGACGTTTCCGGCCGCGAGCGCGGGCGCGAACTTCCAGACGGCCATCCAGAGCGGGTAATTCCACGGCGTGATGCCGGCGACGACGCCGATCGGCTCCCGCCGGATCCAGGATGTGTGCTCCCGCATGTACTCGCCGGTCGCCTTGCCCTCGAGCAGCCGCGCCGCTCCAGCGAAGAAGCGGATGTTGTCCGCCATCTCCGGCGGCTCGTCGCGAGCCGCGCCGATCGGCTTGCCAACGTTCAGGGACTCGAGCTGCGCCAGCTCGTCGGCGTGCTCCTCGATGACGTCGGCGAGCTTGAGCAGCAGCTCGCTGCGTTCGCGCGGCGTCGTCTCGAGCCACTCGGGAAGCGCCTTCTTCGCTGCCTCCACCGCGCGGTCGACGTCCTCGGCCGTCCCACGCGGGACCTCGGCGATCGTCTCGCCGGTGGCCGGGTTGACGACCTCCATCGTCTCGCCGCCGACGGACTCGACCCACTCGCCGCCGACGAAGTTCTTGTACTGGCTGACAGTCACGCTCATGAGTTCTTTCTCCTCCTCTCTGCCTCGCCCTAGCAGGCTATATCTCGCCCACGGGCTCGGCCGCGACGGCGCCGCCGCGGCGGAGCACGCCCTGGTCTCGCGTCAGGCGCTGGGCGATGGTGACGGGAATGATGGTGAGCAGGATCACCACGAAAACGATGGCGTTGACGACGGGCAGGTTCTGCCCGCGCTGGATGTGGTCGAGGATGTAGATCGGCAGCGTCGTCTGCGCACCGGCGGTGAACGTCGTCACGATCACCTCGTCGAACGAGAGCGCGAACGCGAGCAAACCGCCGGCCACGAGGGCGGTCGACAATACCGGCCACACGATGTAACGGAACGTCTGCCACCCGTCCGCACCGAGGTCCATCGACGCCTCGACCAGCGACGTCGGCGATCGACGCAGCCGGGCGAGCACGTTGTTGTAGACGACGACCACGCAGAACGCGGCATGGCCGATGACAATCGTCCAGATCGACAGGCTGATCCCGGCGAAGACGTAGAACGAGTTGAGCGCCATCCCGGTGATGATCCCCGGCAGGGCGATCGGCAGCAGCAGCAGCAACGAGACCGACTCTCGCCCGAAGAATCGGAAGCGGTGGATGGCGAACGCCGCGGCCGACCCGAGCACGAGCGCGATCGCGGTCGCGACGAAGGCAACCTGGATCGAGAGCCAGAGCGACGAGCGGGCCTCGGGATCGTGCCACGCCTGTCCGAACCAGTGCAGCGTCCAGCCCCCGACCGGCCAGGTCTGGATCACCGGCCCGTTGAACGCGTACAGCAGAATGATCAGGAGCGGAATCCACAGGAACGCGATCACGAGCCCGGACCAGATCCCGACGCCGATCCGGATGCCGCGCGTCTCCATCAGAGCGCCTCAAACGCCCCGAGCCGCTTCGCGACGACGAGATAGATGGCCATGATCACGACAGGCACCGTGGCGAATGCGGCGGCGAACGGGACGTTCCCGTTGATGCCGATCTGCTCCTCGACGACGTTGCCGATGAAGCTCGACCGACCGCTGCCGACGAGCGCCGGGGTAATGAAGTCGCCGAGCGTCAGCGAGAACGTGAAGATCGAGCCTGCGATGACACCCGGAAGCGCGAGCGGGAGGATAACGCTGCGGAACGTTCGCCACGCCTTCGCGCCGAGATCCTGCGACGCCTCGAGGAAGCTCTCCGGAATCCGCTCCAGCGCCGCATAGACGGGCAAGACCATGAACGGCAGCCAGACGTACGAGAACACGATCCACATCGCCTTGTTCGTATAGGCGAGATTCGCATCCGGCAAGCCGAGCCCGTTCAGCGTCCAGTTGAGCGCGCCGTCCTTCGCCAGGATCGTCCGCCAGGCGTAGATCCGGACGAGGTAGCTCGACCAGAGCGGGAGGAGCACCATCACGAAGAGCACGGCGCGGAGGCGAGGTGACGCGAGCCGCGCCATGAAGTAGGCGAGCGGGAACGCCAGGATCGCGTCCGTGACCGTGACGGCCGCCGCCAGCCCGATCGTCCGCAACGCGATCCGGCGATACACGTGCTCCTCGAACAGCGTGCGGAAGTTGTCGAGGGTCCAGATGTGCACGACCTTGCCGGTGAACGCGTCGACCTGCCAGAGCGCGGAGATGAAGAGCACGGCCAGCGCGCCGATGTAGACGACGACGAACGCCAGCACGGGCAGAGCGAGCAGCCCGAGCGCCTTGGCCCAGGGCCGCCGCCAGAGCGCTGAGGAGACCCGCAGCCGGGCGTCTCTCAGCGGCGGCTGTGCCGCCTCAGTCATCGCCTCGCGCCTGTCTCGACCAATTCGGCCCTTGAGAATTGGCGGAGGCGAGCTTGGCTCGCCGTGAGCCACATCGCGGGAAGCGCGTGTGCCCTTAAGAAGGGGGCCAGTGGGGGAAACCTGGTTTCCCCCACTTCTATCCGGTTATCTCGGTCCAGGCGCTCTGCCAGGCGTTGTAGTCCATGCAGTCGCTCTTGCCGTTGCCGCAGTCGGCGATCGGCGTCTTCCAGAACCGGATCGACTTGTAGTACGGCGCCGGCGCGTCCAGGTGGTATTTGGCGCACGAGCGCGCCTGGATCTTGTTCATGTATGGGCAGGCCTTCGGATTCGCCGGCGTCTCGCCGAACTTCAGCGCCTGCTGGGCCTGCACCTGGGGCGTGGTCACGTACTTCATCCACAGGTAGGCGCAGTTCGGGTGCTTCGCCTTCGCGGCGAGCATCCACGTGTCCGCCCACCCGGTGGTGCCCTCCTTCGGCGCCACCTGCTTGACGGGCAGGTTCTGCTGCTGCAGCGCGATCGTGTCGTTCGGCCAGATCGCGCCGACCGCGACGTCGCCGTTCGCGAAGGCGGACCGTCCGTCGGTGTCGTAGACCCAGTAGAGCTTCACGAGCTTCCGCTGCTGCTTCAGCAGGTTCACCGTCGCGTCGAACTGGTCCTTCGTGAGCTCGTAGGGATCGGTGATCCCGAGGCTCGGCTGCGTCTTCGACAGGTAGAGCGCGGCATCGGCGATCTGGATCGGGTTGTTCGGGATCGTGATCTGACCCTTGTACTTCGAGTCGTAGATCGTCGCCCAGCTCGTCGGTGCCGGCGTCACCTTCTTCGTGTTGTAGAGGAGGATGTTCTGCCCCCACTGAACCGAGACGCCGTAGTGGACGCCGCCGAGGGTGTTGTGCTGCGGGGACTTGAGCTCCGGTATCAGGTCGTTCCAGCTCGGAATCAGCTTGACGTTGACCGGCTTGACGTCACCGCCCTTGATCAGCCGCAGACTGGCATCACCCGAAGCGGAGACGAGGTCCCACTGGCCTCCGCCGCCTCCGCCGCCCTGACGCATGAGAGCGACCATCTGGTTGGACGAGCCCGCGTCCTTGCGGTGGATGATGCAGCCCGTCTGCTGCTCGAACTTCTTCGCAAAGCTCGGGTCCGTGTAGAGCGGCCACTCGATCACGTTGAGCGAGCCCTCGCCCTTGCCGATCGACTGCGGCAGGCCTGACGCCGTCGTCGTCCCGCCGTTGTCGCTGCTGGAGCTGCTGCTACCGCCACAGCCGGCGGCCAGGAACGACGTCACCGCGGCCAGTCCCATGACCGCCGCGAACACCGCAGAACGCCTGCGCTTCCTCATCCCTCTGTCTCCTCCCTGTGGGGTTCGATCGTGAACGTGTGCTCTGGCCGCCACTCGAGCCGGACGCGGCGGCCGCGCTCGTCGAGCGCCTCCTGCGAGGAGGTCTCGAGGTTCTGCCGGACAACCGTCAGCTCGCCTCCCCGATCGAGCTCGACGATGTAGCGGGTAACCATCCCCGCGTAGACGACGTCCCGGATGCGGCCGGTCTCGTACTCGACGCCGTCCCTCGAGGTCGCATCCTCGACCGCCATGTGGATCTTCTCGGGCCGGATCGTGAACCGTCGGCCGTCCCGGTCGACGAGGTTCGAGACCCCGACGAACCCGGCGACGAACTCCGTCTCTGGATGCTCGTAGAGATCCGCCGGCGACGCGACCTGCTCGATCCGGCCGTGGTTGAAGACCGCGATCCGGTCGCTCATCGTCAGCGCCTCCTCCTGGTCGTGCGTCACGTAGACGAACGTGAAGCCGAGCTCCTTCTGCATCGACTTCAGCTCGATCTGCATCTCCTGGCGCAGCTTCAGGTCGAGCGCTCCGAGCGGCTCGTCGAGCAGGAGGACGCGCGGCGAGTTCGCGATCGAGCGGGCGAGGGCTACGCGCTGCCGCTGGCCGCCCGACAACTGCGCCGGCCGGCGCCGCTCGTATCCCTCGAGGCGAACCATCCGCAGCGCCTCGCGCACGCGACGCTCGCGTTCGGCTCTGCGAACGCCTTTCACCTTGAGCCCGTACGCGACGTTCTCCCCCACGCTCATGTGCGGGAAGAGCGCGTAGTCCTGGAAGACCGTGTTGACGTCACGCTGATACGGCGGCGTGCCCGTCACGTCTGCGCCGCCGAGCTCCACGCGGCCCGCATCCGGAAGCTCGAAGCCGGCGATCAGGCGAAGCGTGGTTGTCTTGCCTGAGCCGGAGGGACCGAGGAGCGTAAAGAACTCACCTCGCGCGATATCGAGGTCGACTCCGGCGACTGCCACGATCTCGCCGTACGACTTCCGCAGCTGGATCAGGCGAACGTCCGGCGGGGCGCCGGCCTGCGGCGGACTTGCCTCAGCCGCCGCTCTCGTCCGAGTCGACAAGTGCCTCCTCCAGGATCTCCAGCCCGCGGTCGAGATCCTCCTCCTCGACGACGAGGGGGACGAGGATCCGGATCACGTTGCCCTCGAGCCCACAGGCGAGCAGGATCAGGCCGAGCTCGTGCGCTCGCGCGGTGACGCGCCTCGCACGCTCGCCGTCGGGCCGCTTCGATTCGGCGTCCTGGATGAGCTCGAGCGCGAGCATCGGGCCCAGGCCGCGCACCTCACCCACGCCTTGGACGCGGCGCGCGATCGCGTGGAGGCTGGCGCGGATGCGCGCGCCGAGCTCCCGGGCCTGGGCGAGGAAGGCCTCGTCGCCGACGCGATCGAGCACGGCCGCCGCGGCTGCGCAGGCGAGCGGATTGCCGCCGAAGGTTCCGCCGAGACCGCCCGGGGCGACCGCATCCATCAGCTCGTCGCGCCCGGTCACGGCCGCGAGCGGCAGGCCGCCGCCGAGCGACTTGCCGGACACGAGCAGGTCCGGCTCGACGCCGTAGTGCTCGATCGCCCACACCGTCCCGGTCCGGCCGACGCCGCTCTGCACCTCGTCGTCCACGTAGAGGATCCCGTGGCGCTCGCAGAGCTCCTTCAGGCGGCGCGGGAAGTCCTCGGGCATGACGATGAACCCGCCCTCGCCCTGCACGGGTTCGAGGACGACGCAGGCGACGGTCGCGGGATCGACGTCCTGGCGGAAGAGCAGTTCCAGCGCGTCGATCGCCTCCTGGGTGCCGACGCTGCGGTACGGATACGGGCCGAGCGAGCGGTAGACCTCGGGCGCGAACGGCCCGAAACCGCGCTTGTAGACGAGCTTGCTCGTCATCGTCATCGTGAGCAGCGTGCGGCCGTGGAACGCGTGATCGAAGACGATCACGCCCGACCGCCCGGTCGCCGCGCGGGCGATCTTGACCGCGTTCTCGACCGCCTCGGCGCCCGAGTTGACGAGGATGCTCTTTTGCGTTGCGCCGGAGCAAGGCGAGAGGTCGGCGAGCCGCCGGCAGACCTCGAGATAGGGCTCGTAGATACCGACCATGAAGCACTGGTGCAGGTATTGGTCGAGCTGCGCCCGGATCGCGTCGACCGCGGCGTCGAACCCGTGGCCCAGGTTGTGGCAGCCGATGCCGCCGGCGAAGTCGATGTACGTACGGCCGTCGACGTCCTCGATTCGCGCGCCGTCGGCGCGGGCGACGACGATCGGAAGCGTGGCGATCCCGCGCGTGACGTAGCGATCGCGCTCGGCGAGCAGCTGATCCCTCCGCGTCTCCTCCCGCAGCGACATCCCGGGAGCGTGATTATGCGCGTTTCGCGTTGCGAGGGTCAAACCGCCTACAGCCCACGCAATGCGCAGCGTGCCTACGCGCAGTGCTCCATTGCGGGCCCCATGAAGACCCCTGCGACCGGCTGGCCGCTGAGCACGTAGACGCGAACGAGATAGTTGCTCGTGTAGCTCGGCGCCGTGGTCGACGCCGCAACCTGGTGCACGGGCACGTCGTAGTAGACGAGGCCGCCGCCCAGGTTCGCCGTCGGAGCGGCGAACGCCTTGTTCGCGTACAGCCACACGCTGTAGGCGTTCCCGAAGCTCCCGGTCATGTCCAGGTGCATCGAGAAGTGGATCAGGACCTGGCCGCCGCCCTCCCGTTCGGACACGACGGCGAAGCCGGGCCCGCTGCCCGTGACGAACTCGCCGTTGCACGGGCTGAAGCCGCCCGCCCCGCCGCTGAACTCCACCTCCGCAGTCCCGGCCTTCGCCGCCCCCGCGACGACTGCGCAGACGAGGGAGAGCGCGAGCACGGCCACCAGAATTCGACGCATGGCTCCTCCTTCGAGTAGTCGATTCGCCGGTGATCGTCGGCGAGGGGTCTTAAAGCCGTCTTAAGGCCGCGGTAGGCTGGCTCGGTGGCCGTAACCGTTGGCGCCGCGACGCTGGCTCTTACGCTCGCGGTCGGCTCCAGCGCCGCGACGGCGCCGGCCGAGCGGACGCCGCTCACGGTCATCGGCGACTCCGTGGCGGCGTCGCTGCAGTACCCGAGCGCCGAGCGCTACCTGCGCCGCGCCTTCCGACTCGACCTCGATGTGAAGGTTTGTCGCCGCCTGGTCGCTCCGAGTTGTCCGTACAACGGCGTGCAGGCGCCGTCAACGCTGGACGCGATCCTCGCCCGGCGCGGGACGATCGCGCCGACCGTCGTCGTCGACGTCGGGTACAACGACGCCGCGTCCACCTATCCGGGCGACCTCGACCGCATCATGCGAACGCTCGTCACGGAGGGCGCTTCGAGGGTCGTCTGGATGACGCTCCGCCGCTACGGGAGCGCGCGCCGGGCCAGGATCAACAAAGCGATCCGGTCGGCCCGGGCGCGATGGTGCAGCTCCGGGTCGCCGACTGGAGCAGGTGGAGCCGCGGTCATTCCTCGTGGTTCGCCGCCGACGGCATCCACCTCGACCGCCTCGGCGCGATGGGTCTCGCGCACCTGATCCGCCACGCCGTCGTCCCCACGTCGTAGTGCGGGCGTCGCGGCCCCGGCGGCCGGGACGGCGACGCCCGCTTCGTGAGCCTTAGCGAGGCGGGAACTCGCGGTGGCTCACGTAACCGCGAAGAAGCCGAACATCTGTGATTCGTGGGGCTTGCAGTAGAACTTCCACCTGCCCTTCGTCAGCTTCACGGTCACCGTCTTCGTGCCCATGAAGCCAATTGACGTCAGGGACTTCTCGAACTTGCCGCCCTTCTCTTTCTCGACCACGAAGTTGTGGATCGACGCCTTGTCCGAGATCACGAACTTGTACGTGCCGGCCTTCAGCGTCTTCACCTTCTTGCCGTTCTGCTTCAGCGAGATCGTGTAACCCGGGCCGACGGTGCCTTTGAGCTTTTTCGCCGCCGACGACTGGCCGAACGCCACCGTCGACAGCAGGAGCGCGCCTACGGCGGCGGCCCCGACGAGTACGAGCGCTGGTCGAAACATGTGACTCCCTCTCTTCCGGGTTCGGGGTTGCCATCCACTACGAGTGCGGGCGCCGCCTGGATTGCCCGCGTCGGAGCAGCTGTTCCTGAGGATGCTAGACCTCGCTAGGGCTTCCTATCACCAAAAAACGGCGTCCATGCGCGTGGCGCCGACGGGAGAATTCTTTTGGCAGAGTGTCGAATCTGGGGCGGGCCGTTCGTAGAAGAGGTGAGAGGCGGCCGGAGGAGGCCGCCGGGAGACAAAGGGAGGCGTGGGATGACGCGGTACCTGATCTCGTTCGATGACGGTTGGATGACCTTCCCCGAGGAGGACCTGCCCGCCGTGGCCAAGGCCGCGCTCGCTGTGGCCCAGGAGGCCCAAGACGCCGGCGTGTGGGTTTACGGCGCCGGACTGGAAAGCCAGAGGGCGAGCATCGTGGCCACCGACGGGATGGTCACCGACGGCCCGTACCCGGAGACCAAGGAGGTCATCGGCGGGTTCGCGGTCATCGATGTGCCCTCACGCGAGGAGGCGCTGAAGTGGGCTGCCAAGATCGCCGTCGCCTGCCGCTGTGCGCAAGAGGTGCGGGAGATCTTGCCCGAGCCGCCAGGGCTAAAGCAAGATGTGCCGCAGGCGCGGTCGGCGCATCAACCTGAACCCGCGTAGCACGTTTGTGTGCGCACTGTCCATCGGGGCGGGGCCACTACCTCGCCCCCTGTTCCAGCTGATCACGGTGACTCCGTGAATGACGCCTGAATCAGGCTTGGTTGTCTAGGCTCGGGCGCGACTCCGGGAGGCAGGATGAGGCTTCTTCTCACTTCCGCTGGCATCAAGAACACGAGCATCCGCAAGGCGCTGGTCGACCTGCTGGGCAAACCGATTGCCGAGTCCAGCGCCCTCTGCATTCCCACCGCGATCTACGGGGGGGTGTACGGACCCCGCATGGCCGGCGCGGGGGCATATCGGTTCATCACCGGACGATCCGCCGAACCGATGTGCGAGCTCGGCTGGAAGTCCTTGGGAGTGCTGGAGCTGACCGCGCTGCCGAGCATCGATGAAGAACGCTGGGTTCCCTTGGTCCGGGAGACCGACGTCCTGCTGGCCGCAGGCGGCGATGCCTTGTACCTGTGCCACTGGATGCGGCAGTCGGGGCTGGCGGACATCTTGCCGTCGCTGCACGAGGCGGTCTGGGTGGGACTGAGCGCCGGCAGCATGGTGATGACCCCCAGGATCGGGGAGGACTTTGTCGGCTGGAAGCCGCCCACCGGATACGACAGAACGCTGGGAGTCGTTGACTTTTCGATCTTTCCGCACGTGGATCACGAGGACCTGCCGGACAACTGCATGGCCAACGCAGAAAAATGGGCCGCCCGGATACCAGGACCGGCGTATGCGATCGACGATCAGACCGCCATCAAGGTCACCGACGGCAACGTCGAAGTCGTCTCCGAGGGGCACTGGAAGCTCTTCACCCCCTAACAGGAGCTCGGCGTTTTGCGCCCCGGCCGGGCGTGTAGCTCAGGCGCTCGTGCGGACGTCGGACGGATCGCGCGGCTCGGGAGCCGCGCCGGCCGAGTCCGGCGGCGTCGTCATCCGGCGACCTCGGGGCCGCCAGCCGTGGGCGAGAAAAACGCGCAGCGCCTCACCGCGCGGGATCGCCTGTCCGTCGTACCGGACGACCTGGCCGTCGGGCCCGACCAGGATCACGTACATCGACGTCGCCGCAGGAGGTTCACGCCTTCACGGTAGGCCGATCGGTGGCCCGGCGCACCACCCCAAGGGTGAGGTTGCGACTGTTCGGAGGACGGGGTTTGCCGCGCCTCAGCTCACGGGCATCTCCTCGATCCTCGTCAGCACAATGACACCTCTTCGATGGCGGGCCGATCCTTACAGAATCGGAACGCCGTTCTGGGTGATCTCACAGGCCATTCCCAGCCACGAGAGCTTTGCTGTGGACCTGACGGTGCGGGCGTGGGCGGCCCCTCCTCCGCGCCCGCACCGGCGCATAAGAAAGCGCTGCCGAGGCTCGGGCGAGCGGGCCGGGCTCATCGCCCGGCCCGCTCCAACCTCCGCGTTACTTCCGCGCGTAGTAGATGAACTGCGAGAACAGGCCAGGCGTGTCGGACGGATCGCGCATATCCGTCCAGACCATGTTGGCGTGCCCGTCAGACCCGTATGCGATGTTGATGTAGTCGCCGTGGAACAGGGTGCAGTGCTCGCAACCCGGGACCCCGGCCTGGAAGAACTGTGACTGTGTCGGGTGCGAGGGCGCCGTGCTCACGATCGTCTTCGCCCCCGGGAACTCCTTCAGCGCGACGTCGTACAGCGTCGGGTCGGCGACCCGGCGGTCGTTGTAGAGGACGCCGATCGTCCCGTTCGTCGGGTTGATGTCCACCCACGGGAACCACTGGTCGGTCGGGCTCGAGTCGACCTGCATCGGGCCGGACCAGCTCGCGCCGCCGTTCGTGGACGTCATCAGGAAGACGTCGCTGTTGGTCACGGGGTTGGCCGAGTCGTGCGTCCCGCTCCGGTTGTCCGAGAAGACGAGCGCGAGCCTGCCGTTCTCGGGCGCGCGTGGGCTCGCGACGAGCGCACCCACCGACCACACGCGCATCTGGTAGCCGGTCAGCGTCTGTCGGTCGTCGGCGTTCAGCGGGTAGTCACGCGATCCGTCCTCGAGCCCGACGACGAAGCTCGGGCTCGACCACGTGGCGCCGCCGTCCGTGGACTTCACCAGCAGGTACTGGTCGTCGAACACCTCGCCCGACTCCCAGAGCGCCCGGTTCTGCTCGTTCTCGAAGCCGACGTAGACGGTTCCGTCAGGCCCGACCGTCGGGGCCGAGCCCTGGTCCTCGTCGCATCGGCCGGCGGGGCCGCTGACCTGGAACGTGCAGATCGCCGGGTTCGCGCCCGAGATCTCGTGCGCCTTCGTCCAGTGCTTGCCGCCGTCGTCGGAGTGCGACTCGAAGATCGGCGACGACTGGAACGAGCCGCTCGCCGAGATGAATTTCGTCCACGTCAGGTACGTCCGGCCGTAGAACGGTGACGTCGGGTTGTTGTCGGTAACGATCCACTCCTTGTCGTTGAACAGCTGCGTGTTCGAGAGGTCGCAGCCGAATCCGGAGTCGACGACCACCGCCGGAGCCCACGTGACGCCCCCGTCGGACGAGGTCGAGACGGTCACGTCGCCGCGGCACGCCTCGCCGGTCGGGTTCTGGAACGAGTAGTTGAGCGACGTGTGGATCGCGACGCCGTGCTTGCGGTCGATCGCGGTCACCGGGTCGCTCCCCGTTTGCTGCGGGTTGTTCTTCGACATGTTCCCGGTCGTCCACGTCGCGCCCGCGTTGAACGTGGTGTAGAACTGGTCGCAGCAGCTCCCGTAGTCGTTCGAGCTCGCGATCATGTGGCCCGGCGCCACCGGGTCGACCTCGATGTCGGGCTCGTTGTTCGGGAACGGGTCGTCGCAGTCGAGGTTGGTGTTCGCGCCGCCGCTCGTCGCAGTGCACTCGACGAGCCCGTGGGGCCCGTGCTGCTTGTCGAAGCCGGCGACCGCAGTGATCTTGCCCGCCATACCGGCGTCCGGCTTCGGCTCGTCCTGGGCAGCGACTCCGCCGACGAGCACGGCCGCGAACCCGACCGCCGCGACGGCGAGCACGCAGTATCTGAGCATTCGCATCCACTTCCCCTTTCCGCGGGCGAGGCCGCATGTCTCGGACGAATGCGACGTCCGACGCTATATCAGCGCGGTTGTCGTGTCCATGGATCGCCGCCTGGAGCCACGGCGTTCGACCAGCCGACGAGCGCCACGTTCTGGAAAGGAGCCGACTTCTTGTGGCGATCCACACGCCGTGATCAGGAACCCCACCGTGAGGAGGACGGCGACCGTGCGGCGCAACGCGGCAGATTCTTGCGACGGCGCTAGAACGCAGCGAGGGCGTGGTGATGCGCGCCGGATGCGCCGAGCACGCTGCCGAGCACGAAGAGCCCACCGAGCATGATCAGCCCGACGCCGATCGCGCGGGTCACGGCGGCGCCGTGACGCCCGGTCTTCTCGTAGACCATGATCGCGGTCAGCGCCGCCATCCACCAGAGCACGGCTGTCCCGACCGCGAACATGACGAGCATCAGGGCCCAGCAGCAGCCGAGACAGAAGATGCCGTGACCGACGCCGATGCGGAAGCCCGCGGCAGCGCCCCGCCGGTAGCGCGACAGCAGGTACGGGCCGGGATGCCGGCACTTCGAGAGGCAGCGATCCTTGAGCCCCGAGAACTGGAACGCCCCCGCGAGCCCAAGGGCCGCGCCGGCGATCAGCAGCGGACGCTCGTGAAGCCACGGCACGCCGGCGATCGCGCGATGGAGGGCACCGGCGCCGAAGAACGCGAGGATCCCGAACGCGCTCCACAGCACGGCGTAACCGGCTAGGAACGCGGCGAGCACCATCCCCGGTCGCGGCTGCCCGCGCGACGTGACCGCGAACAGCCGGATCAACGGCAGGCTGGACGGCAGCATCATGGCCGCGATCATTGCCTGCCAGGCCAGCAGAAAGAGCACGATCGCCGCCGCCTTGGGTGCGCCCTCGCCGTGCGCGCCGTGGTGAAGCACGCCGTTCCCGGTCAGCTCCGCCGCGACCGCTAGGGCCCAGCCGGCGGCGATGGCTGCAACCACCGCCGCCGGTGCCCCGAGCCGGAATCGCAGTCGGCTCTCCGCCGCCGCGACCGTCGTCACGCCGCGTACTCCATCGTCCACTCGGCCTGGATGGCGTTGCGCCCCTCGAACTCCCAGGACATGCCGTACTGGGACAGGTCGACGCGGTTCCTCCCCGCCTTGGAGACCCAGGCCGCCGACCCGGGGACGGTGGAGAAGATCGAGTTCTGCAAAGTCGTCACCTCACCGGCCGGCGAACGGTACGGCTCCATCTCCGCCTCGACCATTCCCGGGATCTCGATCGTGCCGGCGCCGCCCGCAACCTCGTGGCGGATCGTCACCGGCTCGACCCCCTTGACGGTGCCGATCAGCTGGTAGACGTCGGCTAGCGGCCCGCCCAGCTTCCCTGTGAAGGCCGCCAGCAACGCGTTCGTCTGCTCCTCCGTGGCCTTGTCGTCCGTCAGGACGACGACTTCCCAGTTGCCGGCGAGGATGTTCCCCGGGATGTGGGCGATGAGCACGAGGCTGAGCCCCGAGACGTCGACGCCGGTGACCTCACCCTTGTCGAAGTGGTAGCCGATGATCGCGTGGCACTCGCCGCCGTCGGGATCCTCGCCGATCCAGCACGGGCACGCCACGCCGCAGGAACACGCCTCGAGCAGCGTCCCCTGAAGCGAATAGACCGTTTTCGACGCCGACGGCGCCTCCTGCACTTCGGCCATGCCTCCTCCTCTCGTCTTTGACCTGGAGGCGTGAAGGCACGGGGAACAGTTGTGACGCCGCGGGGTGTTACAGCGACCAGCGCGGCGGCGCTTCGCCCGGCGGCGCGTACGAACAGAACCGGCCGGTCTTCACGGAGGCATCGAGGTGCGCTCCCAGCTCGGGATCGTGCCGTTCGATCCCCCGGATCGCCGACCTGGTCGCCTTCGTGACGCTGACCCGCGCCCGCTCGGCGGGGGACGGGAGACCGCGATCGCGTCCGCCGAGTCCCGTCGCGTGCGCAAGCTCGTTCGTCAACGCGTCGATCTCGGCCTCGATGCACGCCACCCGCTCGATGTCCCTCCAGCCCCTCGCCTGCTCGAGGTCGGCGCCGAGATCCTGGAGCCGGGTGCGGTACTCGTTTCGCGCCCGGGCGTCGAGCAGCGGCTGATCCGTGTCGCGGCCCACGCCCGCCGCCTCGCCAGCGCCCGCGAGCTCTAGGACGTGGATCTCCTCGCCCGGAGAGCCGAGCAGCCGTGCGAGGTAGCCGAGCCCCTTGACGTCACGCAGCCGGAAGACCTCGCCCGAGTACCGGATCGTCCACAGGTCGCCCTCCCGGCGGAACACCGCCTCGACCGCAGCCGCGGGCGGTTGTCGCTCGGGCTGAGCGAGCCCTAGTTCCTCGGAAAGCACAGCCGCCTCGTCCTGCATGGCCCGGATTCGCAGCGCGTCGGCTGCCTTCCCGTGCGCGCGAAGCATCTCGGCATAGGCCAGCAAAGTTCGCGCCCGGAGCGAGCGCGCACCGAGCACCGCGCAGCGCTCGAGCCCCGCCTCGAAATGCGCTTCCGCAGCGTCCCAGCGCTCCAGCATCGTCGCGAGCATTCCGAGGCGTAGCGCGACCGGGCCGAGCGACTGCAGCGTGTACGAGACGGCGTTGCGATCCTCGAACGGCAAGAGGAGCTCGTAGAGCTGCTCGCCTCGCCGGCTGTCGCCGACGAGCACGCACGCCTGCGAGAGCGAGCAGAGGTGGAGAATCCATAGACCGTCGCGCGGCAGGTCGGCGAAGTCACGGCGCGCGTGCCGCTCGATCTCGGCGCGCGCCGCGCCAACGTCCCCGGTCTCCGAGGCGGCGAGCGCGTCGCGCCAGCGCGGTACCCAGGGAAAGCCGTCGGCATGGCCGCCGATCGCCGCGGCGAGCTCGTCGAACCGTCCCTCGGTCCACGAAATGGCTACGGATTGCGCGAAGCGCAGGACGTAGTCGGCGTACCCGCTGTGCTCGAGCCCCCTGACGCTCCGGGCCTCGTGCGCCCGCCGCTTCGCGTCTTCGAATCGCCCGTCCAGCGTCGCCCGGACCGCCTGGATGCAGAGGGCGTGCCAGCGGTAGAACGGCTGGTGCATCCGCTCCGAGAGGTTGGCCATCGCCTCGATCTCCGCATCGACCCCGGGGCCGTCGCAGAGCTCGAGAAAGGCATGAAGGCGGTTGTTGTGTGCGAGAAACGCGGTCTCGAGGTTTCCCGTCAGCGCCGCGACGTCGAGCATCTGTTCGGAGTTCGCGAGCCGGTCACGCACCATCTCGGGCGCGCAGAGCGCCCAGTGACGCGCGTGCAGGGCGGTCGCAAGCGCCTCGGCATCGCCGAGCCGCCGTGCCATCTCGATCGCCTCTCGGCTCAGTGCCACGCGCCGCTCGACCTCCTGCGACGAGTAGAGCTCGACGGCGAGGCGGGCGAGGACTCGAGCTCGCAGCGGGCTATCCGTCGCCGGCAGCGCCGCCTGGGCCTCCTCCAGGAGGCCGATGCCGGTCGCGCCGGCGGCGAAGCGCGCGAACAGGAGGAAGCCGCCGAGCCCGGTCACGTAGCTGAGCGCCGCCCGGGCGAGGAGCTCTGCTGCGCCGAGGCTACGGGCGAGGTGAGCGGCTTCCTCGAAGTTCGCGCTTGCCGCCCTCGTGTCGCCGGCGCGCCACTGCGCGTCACCGAGGCGAAGCAGGAGCTCGCCCCGGCGCTCGGCAGGGAGGTTGTCTGCGCGATGCAGCTGCAACGCCCGTTCGAAGTCGGCGGCGGCTTCCTCGTACGCGAGCAGGGCGGACGCCCGTTCCCCTGCTCGGACGAGGTAGTTGACCGCCTCGTCGACGTCCCCGAGCGGCGCCGCCAGCGCCAGGTGGTGCGCAATCTCGGACAGCCTCGCGTCGGGATCGCCGCGGCCGAGCTCCTCGAGCGTGCGGCCGATCTGCAGGTGCAGCTCGAGTCGCCGGCTGGCGGCGAGATCCTCGTACAGCGTCTCGCGGACGAGCTCGTGCGCGAACGAGAACCGGGCGCCTGCCGAGTGCGCGAGGACGACGCCGGCGTCGGCCGCCTCTGCGAGCACGTCCAGGAGACGCTCGGTGCTGAGACGAGAGGTTCGCTCGAGGATCCCGAGCTCGAACTCACGCCCGATGACGGTGGCGACGTGCAAGACCGCGATCGCCTCCCGCGAAAGGCCTGCAACACGCCTCCGGATGAGAACGCGCACCTCCTCCGGCACGCGGAGAATCGGATCGCGCGCCGCCTCCGCGGTCTCGTCGAGCGACCCGTCCACGGCGAACGTCCGGACGAGCTCGCCGAGAAAGAACGGATTCCCACCCGTAATCGTGTGCAGCCGTTCCGCGACCGCGCGCGATGCCTCGCGACCGCTGACGCTCTCCACGTAGGCCTCGACCTCGTCGGCGCTGAGCCCTCGAAGCGACAGCCGCCGCCCGACGCGCGACAGCCCCGCGAACTGCTCGGCAAGCTCGTGGACCCGGCTGTCTCCCGAGCGGTACGAGCCGACAACCAGCATGCGGGTCTGCGAGATCGCCTCGCCGAGGAAGCGGAGGAGCACGAGCGACGGTGCGTCCGCCGCGTGCAGGTCGTCGAGCACGACGAGCACCGGACGCTGTCGCGCCGACTCGACCAGGTAGCGCGTCGCGGCGTCGAAGAGCCAGAAGCGCACGCTCTCGGGATCGCCCGGCGTCTGGCCCGTCTCGCTCGGCGGCTCGGCGAGACGCTCGAAATCGCCGCCGGCGTCACGGACGACCTGGATCCACGGCCAGTACGCGGGCGCGCCGCCCTCCTCCCAGCACCGCCCGACGAGCACTTGCCAGCCACGTTCGCCTGCCAGCGCACCGAAGACCTGCATGAGCCTGGTCTTGCCGATCCCGGCCTCGCCCGTCAGGAGCAGCAACGACCCGTTGCAGGCGGCCGCGTCCTCGAGGGCCGCGACGAGCTCCTCGAGCTCCCGTGCTCGGCCGACGAAGGGCCGAGCGGAAACGCCTGTCGTCGGTGCCGCCTCTACGTCCACCCCGGCACAGTCTTCATCGGGACCGCGACGGTGTCTACTTCCGCCGCGATTTGACACAAACGGGCCGATCCCCGAAGCTCCGCGCGTCATGCCGCGCCGGCTCGTGCTCCCACTGCTGGCTGCTGCCGCGCTCGGCGCCGCGGGCTGCGGCGGCGGGAAGAGCACATCGGCCGAGACGCTGGGGGCGGACTGCAGCAAGAGCCAGGAGCAGCTGTCGCCGAACGTCTGTGCGGATCCATCCGATCCCAAGGCGCGCGCGGTCGCCGACCTGGTCCAGCGGCTCCGGACGCGCTTCAAGCTCAACGCTTCGATCTTCGGCGTCTGGAAGGGGAGTGACCAGCTCGTCACCGGCGCCGACGGCGAGGCCATGCCGGGCGTGCCGGCCACGCGTGACCTCCATTTCCGGATCTGCAACACGACCGAGACGATGACCACCACCTTGCTGCTGAAGAAGATCGACGACGGCAGTCTTCATCTCGGCGATCCGGTCTCGAAGTGGTTCCCTTCGCTGCCGAGAGCCGACCGGATCACGCTCCGCCAGCTCGCGCACAGCAGCTCGGGGATCGCCGACTACGTCAGCTACGAGCCGTGGGTGAAGGCGTACCACGCGAATCCGTTCCGGCAGTGGCGGCCCGAAACGCTCATCGCCATCGGAACGAACCAGAAGCCACTGTTCCCGCCGGGAACGAATTGGGCCTTCTCCGATACGAACTTCATGTTGCTCGGGCAGATCCTCACGAAGGCGGGCGGCAAGCCGCTCGGCACGCAACTCCGCGAGGAGATCCTCGACCCACTTGGCCTCGACGACACCGCAATGCAGTACACGGCAGAGGTCCCGCCGCCGGTGCTGCACGGATACGACCCCGAGCGCGGCGACTACCAGGACTCGACCAACTGGAGCCCGAGGTGGGCCACCTACACCGGGAACATGACCTCGGACCTCGCCGACCTCGGGAAGTGGGTGCCCGCGCTCGGGACCGGTGACCTGCTGTCGGAGGAGTCGCACCAACTCCAGGTCGGCCTTGTGAACGCTCGCGGCCCAGGGCCGTTCACCGCAAAGAGGTACTACGGCATGGGCGTCGGCGTCGCCAGCAAATGGATCCTCGCCAACCCGCACTGCGCCGGCTACAACGGCGTCATCGCCTATTACCCGCCGGAGAAGCTCTCGGTCGTGATCTACAGCACGCCCGCGATGGGCAACTCCGATGGGCCCAACTACAGCCAGGAGATCTTCGTCCGCATCACGAGATTGCTCACCCCGGACTCCGTTCCGGAGCTGCAGCAACGGATTGACTAGCCCCGCTAGGCCCATTCGAGCGAGGGCATTCCGGCACGACCGTCGATGCAGCTCTCCGCCATCAGCGCCACGCCGAGGTCACCGGTCCACAGCGAGTATCGACCCATTCCGTACTGCGCGCGGTGGCGCTCGACTTGGAGGAGCGCGTGCACGGCGAAGCGGCGGGCGCGGTCGAGCCAGCGCGCGTCGCCGGTGCGCTCGAACAGCGCGAGGAAGGCGACGCCGTTTCCGGCAGTGCCGTGGCAGAGGCCCGGCCCCTTCGCCAGCGGGCCGGCCGCCCACACCAGCTCGCCTCCGGCTTCGAGCAGCTCCGTAAAGCTGGCGTCGTCGACGGCCGCGGCCGACAGCGACATGACCATTCCCGGTGCACCGTGGCACCACTGGACCCTGATGCCGGCCCGGTGCGCGAGCTCGCCCCCCGCCTCGGGCGCCCAGTTAGCCAGGCCGTCCTCGCGGCGGGCAAGAGCCGCCGCCGTCGCGACGATCCGCTCGTCGAGCTCCAACGCGCGCGATGAGTGGTGCAGGTCCCGGCCCGCGAGTAGGGCGAGCGCGTTCCCCGCGAATCCGTGCCCCGCCCCGACCAAGACGCGCTCTTTCCCGTAGAGCTGCTGCGTCCAGAGGTAGATGCCCGTCGCCGTCGACTCCCAACGCCTCCAAAGCTCGTCGGCGCTCGAGCGCCAGAGCTCAGCCCAGCGTTCCTCGCCGGTGGCGCGGTGCATCGCGAGCGCCGCCAGCATCGTCCCCGGCGAGCCCCACAGCATCTCGTTCGACTCGTTCTCCCGATTAGCGGCGATCGCGCGGGCGAGCTCGGCGGCCGTTTCCTCTGCGGGCTCGAGCAGGTAGGAGACGAGCAGGATCCCGGCCTCGCCCATGAGGTAGCTGGGGACGACGCCGGGCCAGTCGGGCCGTTCTAGGTAGCGCGCGTGGCGGTCGCGGATCAGGTCGGGCCGCTCGCGCCCGAGGCGGTGAAGCGCCCAGACGACGCCGGCGGCGCCGAAGTAGACGCCGGCACCGGCCCAATACTCCGGGTCGTCGTCGAGCGGGTGTACGGGCCAGAGCCCGTCGTTGCTGACGGCGGATTCGGCGTCGTCCGCGATCGCCTCGATTCGCGTACGAACCCACGCCTCGTCCCATCCCTTGTCCCTCAGCGGCTCGTGGTTGTCGGGCGTGTAGAGGATTGCTCGATCTTCGCTCATACGCTGTCTTATCGCCGGTGTAGGGTCGCCGGGAGAGGGAGGCTCGAAAGCTCGAGGGAGGGAGGAGCACGATGCTGAGGAAGCTCAGTGCACGCCGGCCGAGCCCTGCGCTGATTGTCGCGATGATCGCCCTGATCGTCGCGCTGGGCGGGACGGGCTACGCGGCCGTCAAGGTGCCCGCCGGGTCGGTCGGCAGCAAGCAGCTGAAGAGGAACGCCGTCACCGGCGCGAAGGTGAAGAACAGGTCGCTCACGGGCGCCGATATCAAGCTGAGCTCGCTGGGCATTGTCCCCCGTGCCGCCAACGCGAGTCACGCGGTATCGGCGGACACCGCGGCCAACGCCTCGAACGCAGCGAAGGCGGCGAACGCCACGGCGGCGGATACGGCCGGGAACGGGTTCAAGGCGTACGCGAAGGTGAATCCTGACGGGACGGTCGATCCGGCGCTCTCCGCCAACATCACGAACGCGAACATCACCAAGCAGTCGACTTCCGCGTACTGCTTCCACGGCCTGTCGTTCAGCTTCCACGGGGCGGCTGTCACCCTGGTCTACTTCGGAGGAGCGGCCGCTGACGAGGTGGCACTGTTCACGTCAGGCGATGCCGGGGAATGCGGAGGGGTGCAGAACACGCAGGCGGAGGTCGCGACGACGAAAATGGAGGCTTACACGCCGTTGCCCTTCTACATCGTGTTCTACTAGCGCCGGCCGCGCAGATTTACGCTCTTCACCGGAGGAGGGACCATGGCGGCTGACGTGGCGACCGAAGCGGCGCTAGACCCAAAGCACTGGAGGCTTCGTGGCGAATGTCCGCGGAGCCGTCCTTCGGCCGGGTGACCCGGGCTACGGCGACGCTCGGGCGATCTGGAACGGTCTGGTCGACCGGCGCCCCGCCCTGATCGTGCAGTGTTCGGGCACTGCACCTGCTCCTCTCGTGCGAGAGCTCGGCGAGCCGTTTGATCGACCTGAGCGGGCCATGGCCCTGGGTCGGGCTGCAGAGCGGCTTCGACGCCATGTTCCCGAAGGGCGAGCACCGCTACTGGAAGTCTCGCGCGGTTGCCGATCTGTCGGAGGCCGTGATCGACGAGATCGTCGACTTCGCGGAGCGCCGCCCCACGCCGCTCACGGACATCGTCGTCTGGCACTACGGCGGGGCGATGAGTCGGGTGGGCGAGAACGAGACCGCATACGCCGGGCGTGACACACCGTTCCTCGTCACCGGCGAGGCCAGCTGGAGCGACGCGGCGCAGAACGACGAGGCGCTCGCCTGGGGCCGAGAGTTCTGGAAGGCGATGGGCAAGCACTCGACGGGCGGCCTGTACCTGAACTTCGCCGGCCCGGGAGAAGAGAAGGAGGCGCTCGTTCGAGCGGGCTACGGAGACAACTGCCGGCGGCTGTCGAAGCTCAAGGCGAAGTACGACCCGACGAACCTTTTCCGCATGAACCACAACATCACGCCGTCTGCCTAAGGGCCGGCGAACTCTCGCTCGACCTCGTCGACCAGCTCGACGTGCAGCTCCAACATCCCGCGCAAGAAGCCGATGACGAGTAGCAGGTACTTCGCTCGATGGGGCAGCTCGCGGGCTGTCCGCTCGGACTCGTCCAGCCGCTTCTGAAGGTCGGCGATGTCATCGCGCAGCGTTTCGAGGCTCCTCCGCGTCACCTTTTCGCCGACGAGGTCGCAGATGAGAAGCCGGAGCAGCGGCTCGCTCTTGAGCGGTGTCATGATGACCGGCGTTTCGGCGTACGCGGCGAGCGCCTGCCGTCCCTTGTCGGTGAGCGTGTACACCGTCCGCTGACGCGTCTTCCCGGGCTCCTTGTGCGCGTCGAGGTACCCGAGGCGGGCCAGCCGCTTCGGCTCGACGTAGTACTGGCTCTCGCCGGCCCAGTCGAGTAGGCGGCCGCGTCGCGCCATCTGCAGCAGGTCGTGCGGACCCGCGCCACCATCGCCCACGAGGCCGAGGATCTCGTACGAGAAGAGCCCGAGTTCGCTGTTGACCAAGCTACGGTTCATAGTCTATAACTACGGAACGTAGTTTAGCTTGAAGGAGCGGACATGACCACATCCGCAGCACCCGGGAGCGCGTCCCGGTGGGGTCCACTCTGGGGAGCGCGTCCGGCTGATTGGGCGCTGAGCGAGGATCGGCAGCTCCCGACATACGAGGCCGCGCTGGCGCGATCCGGGCTCGAACCGGGATGGCGTGTCCTCGACATCGGTTGCGGCGTCGGCTCGTTCTTGCGCCTCGTCGCGGAGCGAGGCGGCCAGCCGCACGGGCTCGATGCATCCGAGTCGCTGATCGCCTTTGCCCGAGATCGCCTTCCGGACGCGGATCTCCGCGTTGGCGAGATGGAGCGGCTGCCATGGCGCGAGGACAGCTTCGACCTCGTCACCGGCTTCAACGCCTTCTTCTTCGCGAACGACATGGTCAACGCGCTGCGCGAGGCGGGTCGCGTCGCCCGGTCCGGCACGGCGGTCGTCATCCAGGTCTGGGGAGCGCACGAGCGGTGCGACCTCGAGGCGATGAAACAGATCGCGCGACCGTTTCTGCCGCCCCGGCCCCCGGATGCACCGCCCGACCCAGACCTCTCGCAGCCCGGCGCCCTCGAAGCGCTCGCCGTCGAGGCCGGCCTTACGCCGGAGAGCGAGTTCGACGCAACCTGGACATTCGAATATCCCGACGCCGAGACGCTTGGCCGTGCCGTCGTCGCGGTCGCCGGCCTCGCAGTCCTCGCGGGCCCAGGACGCGAAGGGGCTCTGGAGGCGGCGATCGTCGAGGGCCTTGCTCCGTACCGAGGCGCCGACGGTGCCTACCGCCTCTCGAACGAGTAC
>Ga0075433_10000118_pt1 | contig 39775 bp, 33 predicted proteins | sample RhiMethybrSRZTD2_FD_75299 | JGI IMG/M metagenome (GOLD analysis project Ga0075433, IMG submission 75299) | Populus rhizosphere microbial communities from Tennessee, USA - Rhizosphere MetaG P. TD hybrid SRZTD2 | ecosystem: Host-associated > Plants > Roots > Rhizosphere > Soil | place: USA... | reverse complement strand
CGACAACAGCATCCGCGTTGGGACGCAGAGCGGCGCGTTTGCCACCGGGATCAGCTACACCGGCGATTGCTCGCCGACGCAGGTGACCACGTATCACAACGGCTCGAAGAACAACCGGTTTACGCACAACACGTACTACGTGCCGAACGTTGGCGCATGGTACTGGCTCTGGAACGGCATGAAGCAGTGGATCCCGTGGCAAGGCGTGCCCCAGGATGTCGATGGAACAGTCTCGCAGTAGTCGCTCACCAGCTGGCCCGGCGCGTTTGCAGCCCCCCATGCGAAACGCGCCGCTCAGCGTTTGACCTTTGTCCGCTAGAACCGCCCGAAGCGAGGTAGGAATTGCAATGAAGCTTCGTTCTCTTCTCTTGTTGGTCTTCGTCGTCGGCCTTTTCGCAGTCGCGTTGCCGACCGAGTCGTCAGCACAGACGACTAGTTGGACGTTCTGCGCAAGCGAAGGGGGGACCTGCTCATTCTCCGGCACGCAACAGGTGCGGTACGGCGGCAACGGCTTGTATGCCACCAGGACGGTGACTGGGGGCACGGCGTGTACTAACGCCGTATTCGGCGATCCTGCGCCGGGTATCCCGAAACAATGCGACACGGTTGCGACGTCGACGTCGACCGGCACGTGGACCGTTTGCGCAAACGAAGGTGGAACCTGCGCGTTCAGTGGCACGCAACAGGTGCGGTATGGCGCCAATGGCTTGTATGCCTACATGACGTTGACCGGAGGCACGGCGTGTACCAACGGCGTATTCGGCGATCCGGCGCCGGGTATCGCGAAACAATGCGCGACGTCGACGTCAACGCCGTCGCCCACGAGTTGGACCGTCTGCGCCAATGAAGGTGGAACGTGCGCGTTCAGTGGTACGCAACAGGTGCAATACGGCGGCAATGGTTTGTATGCCTACAGGACGTTGACCGGAGGCACGGCGTGTACCAACGCCGTATTCGGCGATCCTGCGCCGGGCATCGCGAAAAAATGCTCGATCGGTGGTGGGACAACCGTGGCGCCGCCCCCGCCGCCGCCGGCCCCGACGACATCGTCATACGGGCCGCAGGCGACGATCACGTGTCCCGTCGGCGCGATCGACATCTGGCCCGGTCAGCCCATTCAGACCAACGTCAATCAGTTTCCGGGCGCGACGACGTTTTGTCTGCACGCGGGGATCCACTATCTGACCAGCTCGATCACGCCCAAGACGGGGAATACGTTCGTCGGCGAGTACGGCGCCATCCTCGACGGCTCGAATTGGTCGAGCAGCGATTCCACGCAGGCGGCGTTCCGCGCGCACAACCAGGACATCGACTACGTGACGATCCGGAATCTCGTCATCCGCAGGATGCCCCAGAAAGGCATTCATGCCTACTACTGGTTGACGCCCGACCACTGGACGATCGAATACAACGAGATCGCCAATAACAAAACCGGCATCCTGTTCCCGGACCACTCCATGATCCGGAACAACTACATCCATCACAACTATGACGATCCGGCAGCGACCGACCCCGGACGACGCGGCGGCGGCTATGTCGGGTATTACGCCGGCAACACGACGTTCGAGAGCAACGAGATTGCTTATAACGGCAAAGAACAGAAGATCATGGAGTCGACGAACGTCACGTTCCGCAACAACTTCGTCCATCACAACCAGGCCGATGGCATCTGGTACGACGGCGGCAACCCGGGCGCGCTCATCGAAGGCAACCGGGTCGAGGATAACGTTCGCAATGGGATCTTCTACGAGGCCAGTAACGGCGGCCTTATCCGTAACAATACGGTCCGCCGCAGCGGCGACACCGCCGTGTTCATCTCGACATCACAGAGCAACGAGATCTACGGCAACACGGTCGAAGACAATTTCCGGGCGATCACCTACTTCATCAACTGCGGGGGGATGGTTGGCCGCGACATCGACCTGCAGAACAACTGGGTGCATGACAACACCATCCGTGTCGGCACGCAGAGCGGCGCGTTTGCCACCGGGATCAGCTACACCGGCGACTGCTCCGCAACGCAGGTGACCACGTATCACAACGGCTCGAAGAACAACCGGTTCACGCACAACACGTACTACGTGCCGAGCGCCAGCGGCTGGTGGTGGCTCTGGAACGGCATGAAGCAGTGGTTCCAGTGGCAGGGCGTACCTCAGGATGGCGACGGATCAGTCCAGTAGTCGCTAACCAGGTGGCCGGCGCGTCCGCACTCCCGAGTGTGGAGGCGCCGGTCCTCACAATCAGTTCGAACCCGATTTCAGATCAGCGCACAGGCTAGTCGTGCTGTCCAGCGGCGAGAGCCAGCTGCCGACAGGTCTCGTCGACGTGATCGGTCGTCATGGTCGGGAACAGCGGCAGTGTGATCGCGCGCGATGCGAAAGCCAGGCACCGATCGATTCCATCGGTCGCAAACCGGTGGAAGGCGCCAAAGCCCGGTATGCATGGATAGTGCAAGCTGGTTTGGATACCAACGGATCTCAAGTGCTGCACCGCGCAATCGCGGGTGTCAGTGTCGGGTGCGACCACCACACTCAGATGACACGCACTCTCCCCCGGATAATCCGCGAAGGGGATGAGCCACCCCTCGAGACGAGACAGGGCCTGGCGATACATCGCAACGAGCTCACGCCGCCGGGCGTTGTTGCCGGGCAACTTGCGCCACTGGCACCGTCCAAGAGCCGCATGCAGCTCGTCGAGGCGATAGTTATAGCCATGCGCGACGACGTCGTAGCCAACGGCATGCCCGGTGTGCCGATCCCACGTGAGGCTCGTCATGCCGTGCGATCGCAGCAGACGCAGGCGCTCCGCGAGATCGTCGCGGTTGGTCACAACGAGGCCGCCTTCCCCCATCGCCATGTTCTTGTTGCTGAAGAAGGAGAAGCAGCCGACGTCGCCGACCGTGCCGGCTTGAGCGCCATGCGGCGGCCGTTGGCTCGGATCGAGGTAACGAGCGCCGATGGCGTGGCACGCGTCTTCGACGAGCGCGAGACGATGGCGCGCGCAGATCTCACTGAGCTGCGCCAACCTTCCGGGATAGCCACCGTAGTGCATGACCACGACAGCCCTGGCCTGGGGTGAGATCAGCCGCTCGACGGCCTCGGGATCGATCGTCGGCTCGTCGAGGCCGACGATGTCCGCAAAGACGGGCGTGGCCCCGACTGCCACTGTGGTGTTCGCGGCAGCGACAAAGTTGATGGCGGGCTGGATGACCTCGTCTCCAGCGCCAATCCCGAGGGCCAGATAGGCCAAGTGGAGCGCCGCAGTCCCGCTCGACACCGCGAAGGCGTGTTTGGCGTCGAGGAACTCTGACATCTCGGATTCGAACGCTTGGACTTCGGGTCCCATCGACAGCCACTTGCCGCGCAGCACTCGTAACACGGCGGCTTCCTCGTCGGGACCATAGTCGAGATCACTTAACGGGATCGGCGTCGTGAGCACATTCAAACCTGTCTTTGTGTTCCTCGAGCATCGCTTGCGCGCGCTCGTAGTCGTCGGGGCGCCCGATATCGAGCCACAGACAGTCGGTCACGTACGCACACACACGCTCGCCGTTTGCCACGAGCCGAAGTACGAGATCAGGAAAATCCAGGTACTCACCAGCCACGATGTAGCGCAACACCGAGGGTTCATACACATACACGCCCATGCTCACATCGTAAAAGTGCTCGGGCTTCTCGAAGTAATCGGTGATTCGGCCGTCGCCCTCGAATTCGAGCACGCCGAAGTCGATCTTGACGTGGCGTCGCTGTGTCGCGATCGTCAGCACGGCCCCGCTCTCGCGGTGAAAACCGACCAGATCGTTGAAATTCAGATCGGTGAGCAAGTCGCCGTTCATGACGAGAAACGTGTCGGTGAGCCCTTCGATACGCGCGAGAGAGCCTGCCGTCCCGCTCGGCTCTGTTTCGAGCACGTAGGTCAGGTTCAACTTGGCGAGTAGCCGCTGCCGCTGCTGGAAGTAGGCCTGTATCAGTTCCGCCAGGTATCCGAGGCTGAGCGTGACATCGTGGATCCCGTGGCGAAGCAGACTCCGGATCAAGAGTTCGACCACCGGTGTGTCCCCGAGAGGCACCAGCGGCTTCGGAAAGCTCGCGGTGAACGGCCGGAGGCGCGTTCCTTTCCCTCCAGCCAGAATTACGGCACGCATGCGGGTGGCTTTGGCGGGATCATCACGTTGGTCTGCGCGACCTCGCTGACGTTGGAAAACGCCGACTCCGTAACGCTGCCGAGCACACCGGATTCGATCAAGCGGGCGACCTCCTCGATGCCGTCGATCACGCGACGCATCGGTCTGAAAGATAGAGTCGATCGAATGCGTTCGAACGACACCTTGTAGTCGCGCGGATCGTCGGCGACCGACACGAACTCGACCCGCGCGCCAGGGACACGCCGAGCAATCATCTCGACCAGGTCCATCTTGCGATAATTCTCGTCCGTGCGCCCTACGTTGAACACCTGACTCCGCACCAGATCCACTGGCGCGTTCAGCACCGTGGCGATCGCAGCTGCCGCATCGCGAACGTGGACGTAGGGTCGCCAGAAGCGCTCCCCATAGACAACCAGCTTGCGATGCGCGAGCATCTCCATCACGAACTGGTTGACCGTCAGATCGAAGCGCATCCGCGGCGACACGCCGAACAACGTGGCAAAACGCAGCACCGTCCCGGCCGTCGTCGACGCACCATGTCCGAGCAACGCGCGCTCGACGGCGACCTTCGTTTCCGCATACAGCGACAACGGCCGCAATTCATGCTCTTCGCTCGCTAACACCGACGTGTCATTCATCCGGCCATAGTTGCTGCACGTCGACGCAAAGACGAACCGACTCACGCCCGCAGTCTGAGCGGACCGAATCAGCTGCAGCGATCCATGTTCGTTGATCGAGCGCGCGGCCTCGGGATCGCGTGCGCAGGCCGGATCCCCGACGATGGCGGCGAGATGAACGACGGCATCGACATCGTCGACGGCGCGTTCAACGATGCGGCTGTCCCGGACATCGCCGAGAACGAAGTCAAACCGCGGATGGCCGAATATCGAGAGCAGCGACCGGCCTCCGTACATCAAGTTATCGAGAACTCGAACGTCGTGCCCTTCTTCGATGAGCGCGAGCGAGAGAACTGATCCGAGGTATCCGGCGCCTCCGGTCACGAGAATTTTCATTCATCCCCTCGAGCGAAAAACCAAGACGCGCAACAGATGTCTGCGACGTGCCGACTGTCGCGAGGAGCAACGCGCTATCTGGGATCGCGGCCGTCATGATCGGCGGACGCTGATAGCGCACCGGTTGAAATCGTCAAGAGTGGTGGGCTATCACTGCGATACCCGCCATCACGTTCATGCTGACGCGGCACGAACTGCCGGCATTTTAGTCCAATGAGGATGCGAGGTCGCAAACTCATCGGATGATTTCCGCTCGTCTACAGGGTTTCCCGGGCCGTTTGTCAGGGAACTCTCGCATTCCGAGCGCCGAACGCGCATACACTGAGCCGGCGACCGGAGCGAACGCACGCATGTAGGAGGAATGACGTGAAGAACACGACGATCGTCACACTGCTCGCTTGTTGCGCATGGAGTGCCGCCACGATCGAGGCGCAGCCAGCCGCTGCCGCCTGTGACCGCGAATGCCTGCGCGGCAAGGTGACGCAGCTGCTGTATGCGCTGGTGAAGCACGACGCGACCGGCCTGCCCGTCGCCAACACGCTGCGCGTGACCGAGGATGCCGTCGAAAAGCCGCTCGAGAAGGTCGGGCTCTTCAGCACCGTGACGCGCTTGCGGGGCTTCCGTCAGGACATCATCGACGAGCGCAACGGCGTGGCGGGTGCCGATGTCGTGGTGGAGGAGACTGGAGCGCCCGTGCTGCTCGTCCTGCGGCTGAAGGTGGTCGTCGACAGAATCACCGAAATCGAGCTGGTGGCGACACGCAGCCGGGCCGAGGGGCTGATCTTCAACATCGATGGCCTGAGCACGCCCAGCGCGGTGATGAACTACGCGCCGCGCCCCGAGCAGCTCGCGACCCGGGACGAGGCGATCAAAGCGGCGATGCACTACCCGGAAGGACTCAACGCCGCGAAGACATTTGCCGCCGTGAACGCACCGTTCGCGCCCGACGCGTATCGCTACGAGAACGGCCAGGTGATGGCCGGACCGGACTGTAAGTTCGCTCCCGGCTGTCAGAACATCTCCACTCAGTCGCTCGCGATCTTCCAGCGCCTCGGTGACGTCCAGACGCGCGTCGTCGCCGTCGATGAGCGCATGGGCATCGTGTGGCTGCGCATGGCCTGGGGCGTGCGCGAGCGCGGCGGCGATCAGCTGACGGTGTGGGAGGCGTTCAAGGTCTTCGACAAACAGATACACGCGGTCGAAGCGTTCATGCGGATCCTGCCGTTCGAGAAGCGTAACGGCGGTTGGCAGTAGGCTGGCGCCGAGTTGGGTGAGCCCGTCGTTGCATCGACCGCTTCTGGTTTGATGCGGCCGTTTGCCACAGCGACGACACAGCATCGTTGAACCGCGCGTTACACGCGGACAGTAGGATGCGCTTCGAATGACCTCGCGAGTGGCACTCGAAGCGATAGGCGTGTCGAAGCGTTACGGCAGCCGCAACGTACTGAATGAGATCGACCTCACAGCTGAGCGCGGCTCTGTCCATGGCCTGCTCGGCCCCAATGGTGCCGGAAAGACAACGCTGCTGCGCATTCTGCTCGGCCTCGTTCACCGCGACGCCGGCTCGATCCGTCTGCTTGGTCGTCCGCTCGAATCGCGCGGCGGGTCCATCGCCGGCGATGTCGCCGGCATCGTCGACGCGCCGGCGTTCTACCCATATCTCACCGGGCGACAGAATCTCGCCGCGCTCGCTGCGCTCGATCGCGATGGCCGATCGTCACGACGGTGCAGCGTGGATGAGGCGCTCGAGCAGGTTGGCCTCGCCGAGCACGCGAACGATCGCGTCGCGGGCTATTCCGCCGGCATGCGGCAGCGTCTCGCTGTGGCCGCCGTGGTCATCCGCGCCCCGCGATTGCTCCTACTCGACGAGCCGACGAGTGCGCTCGACCCTCGAGGCATGCGCGACATCCGCGCACTCGCGCGGCGTCTGGCCGACGATGACACGGCGGTTGTGTTGAGCAGTCACGATATGAGTGAAGTGGAGGAGCTGTGCGCAACGGTCACGGTCATCAACGGCGGGCGAGTCGTCTTCTCCGGCGCAGTGAATGAGCTGCGACAGCGCGCGCCCGCCGCGGTGTACCTGGTTCGCACGAGTGATGACGAGACCGCATGCCTGGTCGCATCGACTCACAGGGGCGTGAAAGTGACGGCGGTCGAGAGGGGCCTTGAAGTGTCGGCCGACGTCGCGGCTCTCGACGCATATGTCATCGCGCTTGGATGTGCTGGCATCGCCGTTCGCGCGCTCGATCGTCGCGTGCGCTCGCTCGAGTCGCTCTTCCTAGAGTTGACGCGGCCGGCCGCCGACGCCGGGACCGCCGCCGCCATTCACGACGCTCACCACAACGAAGCGTCGCCAGTCCTGTCATGAGCATCACGGGTGTGCGTGCCGTCGTTGGCGTGGAATGCATGAAGCTGGCTGCGCAGATTAAGACGCAGCTGGTTCTCGGCCTGTGCATCGTCGGTCCGTTCCTGTTCGCGGCAGCGATTCACATGCAGAGCAGTCTGCCGACGGACACGCTGTTCGGCCGCGCTGTCAAAGAGTCGGGGTTTGCTGTGTCTCTGGTCGTGCTTGGATTTGCGGCGTTGTGGGTGGTGCCAGTGCTGGCAAGCGTCGTCGGAGGCGACCTCTTCGCGTCCGAAGATCGGCACAACACCTGGAAAATGCTGCTGACCAGGTCGCGCAGCCGCGCCGACGTGTTCGTGGGAAAGTTGATCGTCGCGCTCGGCTTCTCCTTCGTCGCCATCGCCCTGCTGGCGGTGAGCAGCATCGCCGCCGGCATCTTCATCATCGGTCCGGGCTCGCTCATCGACTTGTCAGGCATCGTGCGTCCGCCTGACGAGGCGTGGCGCCGCGTGACGCTGGCGTGGATGTCCATCCTGCCGGCCGCGTTCACCTTCACGGCGCTTGCCGTCGTCTTGTCGGTGGTCTCACGCAGCAGCATCGTCGGGATCGGGCTGCCGGTGGTCGCCGGCTTGACGATGCAGCTCGTGGCGATGGTTGACGGCCCGGACCTGATTCGTCGTCTGCTGATCACGTCCGGGTTCGAGGCGTGGCACGGGCTGTTGGCTGCGCCACTCTTCTATCAGCCTCTCCTCAGGGGCACGATCGTCTGCGCGGCGTACTTCGTGATCTGTATCGCGATCGCGTACGACCGCCTGCGCAGGCGAGACGTCGCGGGGTAGCCATGAGCCGATGGTGCTTCAGCATCGTTGCCGCAGGCGTCGCGATGTCGATGGTCGCGTGCGGGTCCACGTCGATCACGGCGAACCGCATCGAGCACGCCATCGCACCCACGTTTGCGAATCTGGTGCGCGTGCAAATGACGTTGCTGGAATTGCCGCCGCTTGCGGCGGCAGACTTCGCGGTGCAGGCAAGTTGCCGCAGGCTGCCCGCAGGGGACACTGCGGGATCGGGCGAATGGACCTGCACCATCACATGGAAAGACTTGAATCGCAGAATCGTTCGCGATACCTACGAGCTCTTCGTCACGTCCGACGGGTGTTATTCCGCCACCGCGTCGGGAGAAGCGATTGGCGGCCCGACCCTGAAAAACGAGGGCGGGCGCGACGTGAGGAATCTGCTCTACGCCTTCGAGGGCTGCTTCGACACGACGTGATGCGTGTGACGCGTCCCTGAGCGCCGCGCGTTGGTGTTGACAGCCGACACCAACGGCGGATAGTGTCGTCATCCGACACTATGGCTCGACATGTCGTTCCCGATCTCCTTCCGGGCACGCTCGACTTGCTCATCCTTCGGACGCTGCAGACCCAGTCGCTCCACGGCTGGGCGATCTCGGAACGCATCCAACAGATCTCTCAGGACGTGCTGCAGATTAACCAGGGCTCGTTGTACCCAGCGCTGCATCGCCTCGAGCACCAGGGCTGGATCCAGGCCGAGTGGGCCGTCTCGGAGCTGGGCCGCCGGGCCAAGTACTACCGGCTGACGCCATCCGGGCGCCGGCAACTGGCGGCGGAAGCCGGCGAGTGGGAGCGCATGTCCACGGCCATCGGCCGCGTGATGAAGCTGGCATGACCCCATGAACCTGCGTGACCTGTTCCTGCGGATTCGCGCGCTGACGGCTCCGCACCGCGTCGAACGCGAGCTGCACGAGGAGCTCACGTTCCATATCGAGCGCGAGACGCAGAAGCACATCGCCGCTGGTCTGAGCCCCGTCCATGCTCGCACGCGCGCGCTCGCGCGCTTCGGCGCGGTGCCGCTTGCCGCCGACCAGTGTCGCGACGCTCGCGGCACTGGTGTCGTCGATGACGTGGCGCGCGACATCCTGTACGCGTTGCGCACGTTTCGCCGCGCGCCGCTCGCCGCCCTGACGATCGTCGCAACGGTCGCACTCGGTCTCGGGCTGATTGCGATGGCATTCACGCTCTTTAGTGCGTTCTTCCTGCGCAGCGATGCGGTGCAGCACGCGTCCGAGCTCGTTGCCGTGGAGCGGCTTGCCCGGAGCGCGGTCGAGGGGTCGACGCCCGCTCGTGCGGATGCGTTGTCGTTCACGCGCGCCGAATATGAGGCGATGCGCCGCGAGACGAGCGTCTTCACCGATGCCGTCGCGATGCTGCGGCCCGTTCGAACGCGCATCGAGGGCCGTCTCGTGACTGGCTCGCTGGTGTCGGGAAACTTCTTCCAGACCTTAGGAGTGCAGGCGGCGCTCGGACGCCCGTTGGTGACAGGGGATGACGAGCGGTTTGCCGGGCGACCTGTGATTGTGCTCAGTCACGTGGGCTGGAAGAAGTTGTTCGCAAGTGATCCGATGGTGATCGGCCGCAGCGTGCGCATCAACGCCGCGCCGTACGAGATCGTTGGCGTGATGCCCGACGGCTTTCGCGGCCTCGGCATCCTCTCGCCTGATTACTGGGCACCACTCGCGCTCGCGGGGCAGTTCCGCGACTCCTATGCGGGGAAACAGGACGAGACCCTTGTCGAGGTCATCGGCAGACTGAAGCCGCGGCTCTCGGTCGAGGCGGCGGACGCGGCTCTGACAACGTGGGCGTCGCGTCGACGGGATCGGACAGCGGTCCCTGCGGAACCCGGCGCTGTGATAGTGAGACCGAGCCAGGGGATTCTGTCGACCGATACGCTCACGGCGCTGCTGTTCTTCTCGCCAATCTTCTTCGCTTTCGGGTTGATCCTGATGATCGGCTGCGCCAATGTCGCCAACCTGCTGCTCGCTCGAGGCGTCGCGCGTCAGAGGGAGATTGGTATCCGCCTCTCGCTCGGCGCGTCACGGCGGCGCATCCTCCGACAGTTGCTGACCGAGAATCTTCTGCTGGCGCTGATAGCGGCTGCTGGCGGGTTCGTCGTCGCTCGATCGGCTTTGGAGGGCGCGCTGTATCTGGCGACGACAACCGTGCCGCCGGAACTACTGGCGGTGGATCTCACGCTGTTTGTGCCGACCGTCACGGACTGGCGCGTGGTCGTGTTTCTGATGGCAGGCGCAACGATCTCGACCGCGTTCTTCGGCCTCGCGCCAGCGCTTTACGCAACGCGCCTCGAACTGGTACGGACGATGCGGGGTGAGGTGACGAGAGATGCGCACCCTCGCCGCATGCGGCAGAGGCTCATCGGCCTCCAAGTCGGGGCATCGGCCCTCCTGCTGATCTGCGCCGCTATCTTTCTGCGAGGTGCCGCGATGGCGTCTACCGTGAAGCCTGGGCTGCGCACGAGCGACACGGTGTGGGTTCCCATCTCCAACGAGTCTCGCCGCGCGGCGCTGCTTCAGGCCGTCATGGCTGAACCATCAGTCGCGGCAGTAGCCGCTTCGTCTCAGCCCTCGAATTTCGTCGTAGAAACCGCGGCGCGCAGAGTCACGGTCGGGATGATGCCCGTGTCCCCGGGATACTTCGATCTACTCGACGTCGATCTCGTGAGCGGGCGTGGCTTCACGCAAGCGGAACGCACCGCGGAGGCGGGCGTCATGATCGTGTCGGAAACAACCTCGCGCCGGCTCTGGCCGGATCGCAACGCGGTAGGGCAGGTGTTGCGCCTCGAACTTCCGCCCTCTGCCGCGCGCGGAGCGTCGCCAAGTGAATCGGCGATTCCGTCGCGTACGTTTACCATCGTAGGCGTCGTGCGCGAGGCGGGAGAAGGGTTCCTGTTGCCCGACATGTTCACGTTCCGGGGCATCTACCTCCCGGCTGGTCCCGAACACGCCGGGACGTCGTTGATACTGCGCGTCCGTGGCGAGCCCGAACAGGCACGGCAGACGCTGGTCGAACGTCTGACCAGCGTTGATCCAGGGGTGGGTTCGATCACTACCATGCGGGCAATGGCCGGGATGCAGACGTCCGTCCTGCGTTTCGCGTTTCAGGTGACCGTCGTCCTTGGAGGGCTGGCACTCATCCTGACGGTGTCGGGCTTGTTCAGCGTGCTGTCGTACGTCGTCGAGCAGCGGACGAGGGAGATTGGCGTGCGCATGGCGCTCGGCGCGACTGTCCGCAGCGTGGCGGGGTTGGTGCTGTCGCAATCGCTCCGCCCGGTCGGTATCGGTCTCGCGGCTGGCGCCAGCCTGGCCGCTGCGGCGGCGATTGCGCTCATGGCGACGCCCGCCGCCTCGGCGATCGGCGACATGGTCCGAGTGTTCGATCCGGTGGCCTACGCGTTGAGCGGTTTGGTTGTTGTCACCGCGTGCGCGCTAGCCGCATGGGTACCGGCGATGCGGGCGTGTCGCCTCGATCCGGTCGCCACACTCCGTCAGGACTAAGCCACCGTGAATGCGTCTGAAGAGACACTTTGTGTGTCTCCGCACGCAGGTGCTCACCGACTGCTGCACATCACAGCGGAAAAACACGAAGCCACTTAGCGATTCTTGCCGGCACGGTTCAGTGCGGTCTGGCCGCATTCTTGAAAACCAGCGCTCGCGGCCGCGGTTAGTGAACCGCGCGTACACGAGGGCTACATGCACAACGTTCAGATCCGTTCCCGAGGAGTGGTCGCGGCGGTGCTGGTGCTGCTCGCGTCGCCGGTGATCGCCCAAGAATCCCAGCCCCCATCAACCCGCGCCAGCATCCTCGACGATGCGCGTCAGGCGCTCACGGGCCAGTCCGCGCTGCCGACCCGATCGAAGGTGGAAAACGGGCTCAGTTGGTACGACAACCAGTACCTGCTGACGAAGATTCTCAGCGGATGGAAGGGTATCCATCTCGCCGGGGGAGATTTTCCCGCGGGCGCAGGCACCAAGTTCGGCATCGGGTACGACCGCGCACTGACCTCACCCGATCCGGATCCGGATCTCCCAAACCGAGTGGACATCAGCGCTCGCGCCGCGTATAGCACCATGGGCTACGCGCGTCTGCGCGGGGGGCTGAACGCGCGCAACCTAGGCGGGGTTCCTCTCGACGTCAGCGGGTTCTCGCAGTATTACGAATTCCCTCAAGAGGATTTCTTCGGCTTCGGCATCGACAGCTTGAAGTCCGAGCGTACCAACTACCTGCTCGACGCAACTGAGAGCGGCGGCTCGATGCGATGGCGGCCGTTCTTCTTGGACCTGTCGGCTGGCGGCTCGTACATCAGCCCGCGCATCGGACATGGCACCGACAAGCGTTTCGTTTCAACCGAAGAACTCTTCAGTCCTGCGACGGTTCCCGGGCTCGGCACACAGACCGACTTCGTGAAGGTCGAAGCCACCGCGGCGATCGACTGGCGCGACAACCCCGCGCATCCTCACGGCGGCGGGCGCTACGGTGTGACTGCCGCCAAGTTCGACGATCGCGATCTGAATCGATTCGACTTTCATCGCATCGAGGTCAGTCTGCAGCAATACGTGCCGCTGACCGATCGCTATCGCATCCTCGCGCTGCGCGCCGAGGGCGTATTCACCGACGGCGATCACGGACAGACGGTGCCCTTCTACTTCCAGCCAACGCTCGGTGGGGCCAACGATCTGCGCGGCTATCGCGAGTTCCGGTTTCGCGACCAGAACAGCCTGCTGCTCGGTGCTGAGTACCGGTGGGAGGCATGGTGGGCGCTCGATGGCGCACTGTTCGTCGACGCCGGAACTGTTGCCGCACGGCGCCGGGATCTGTCGCTCAACGACATGGACGTCACCTACGGCATCGGCTTTCGCTTCCACAGCAACAGCGCCGTCCTCGGTCGACTCGACCTGGCATTCAGCCGCGAAGGCTTCGTGCCGCTTCTGAGGTTTGAACATGTCTTCTAAGGCACTCGTCGTCGGTGTGCTCGTCGCCTTGGCGGCGGCGGTGATTGCACACCCCTCCGCACAGTCGCTGCCGCAGCCGACGCGTGGCGCGTTGCGGTTCTATCCCGACGACCCACTGAGACGCGATGACGACATGCGAACGATCCCCGCGCCAGCGCCGCACGACCTGTCGAAGAGCTACGAGTTCATCGCCAACACGTTTGGCGAGACGGCGCGGTCGTTCGGCCCTGCGCTCAACGTGAATACGCTCGGCGAAGTGCCCGACTCGAGCTGGTTCACCAATCGCATCGGGCAGCACGACATGAGCATCGAAGACGTGCGGCGCGGGCCGAATACTGTGGACGGTCCGGCGGGCGGCCCATGGCAAGTGACCGGTCGCCCCGACGCCGGCATCACCCCCAAGTTCACGATCAAAGATGCCCGCGGCGATACGTACCTGATCAAACTCGACCCGCCGTCGAACCCGGAGCTGCCCTCGTCGGTGGAGCTGATCTCGACGAAGTTGTTCCACGCGATCGGCTACTACGTGCCCGAGGACTTCATCGTCTCGTTCCCGATCGGGCAGCTGAGTGCCGCGCCTGACGCAAGGCTCACGAATGCCGTCGGCGAGAAAGTGCCCATCGAGCAAAGCGACATCGAGCGCTGGCTGCGCCGCGTGCCGAAGCAGACCGACGGATCGATCCGCGCGCTGGCCAGCTTGTATGTGCCCGGCAAGGTGGTCGGACAGTTCACGTACAACGGCCGCCGTCCCGACGACCCGAACGATGTGTTTCCGCACGAGCGGCGTCGAGAGCTCCGAGGGATGCGCGTCTTTGCCGCGTGGCTGAACCACGACGACGCGCGTTCGATCAATAGCATCGATACCTATGTGAACGAGGGCGGACGGCAGTACATCCGTCACTACATGCAGGACTTCGGATCGAATCTGGGAAGCGGCAGCACTTCGGCGCAGCAGCCGCGCGGGGGTTACGAGTATCTGCTCGATCGCGGCAAGGTCGGGAAGGGTGTTGTCGGCTTTGGTTTCTATCGGCGTCCGTGGATGAATGTGAAGTGGCCCAAGGACCCGTCGATCGGCAACATCGAAGCCGACGTGTTCGATCCGGCGAGGTGGAAGACCGAGTACCCGAATCCCTCGTTCAATCAGCTCGATGCCGCCGACGCGTTCTGGGCTGCGAGCATCGTCAGCAAATTTACCGACGAGATGATTCGCCGAATCGTCGACGATGCGCAGCTGTCGAACCGGGCAGCGTCGAACTATCTGGCCGACATCATCATCAAGCGTCGGGACAAGACCGTTCGATGGGCGATCACGAGAACCAATCCCCTTGATCGATTCGAGATCCGCGGCACGACGCCGGAGCTGGCGTTCGACAACGCAGCGGTCCGACTCCAGCTCGCACAAGGCGTTCACTACACCGTGCGCTGGGCGGCCTTCGACAACACGAGCGGCACCATGCAGGCGATTCAATCCGAGGTCGAGACGACGGCGACTCGCGTGGCGATTCCCTCGGGCATCTGGGGGCCGACGGACGAGTTCGGCTTGCGCTACGCCGTGGCGTCGATCTCCACGAGTCATCCCGAGTACCAGCATTGGGCCAGCCCGGTCGTGGTCACGGTTCGCAACCGCGGCGGAGCACTCGAGATCGTCGGCATCGATCGCCCGACAGATATCCCGGCACCTGCCAACCGCGGACGATAGGGAGACGGCGTGGAGGCGAGCCTCACTCGAAAGCGCCTGCCAGAGCGGATCCTGAGCCCGATCGCCGACGTGCGAGAGGGGGAGCTCAGTGGCGTCCTGTTGCAGGCGCTCAACCTGTTTCTGGTCCTCGCCGCGTACTACATGCTCAAGACGGTTCGTGAGTCGCTGATCCTCACGGAAGGCGGCGCCGCCATCAAAGCGTACTCGGCCGCCGGCCAGGCGCTGATGCTGCTGGCGCTCGTGCCGGCGTTCGGCGCGTTTGCCTCACGCGTCAACCGCAGCCAGTTGATTCGGTGGGTGACGGTCTTCTTCGTCTCCAACATCGTGGTGTTCTGGGCCATCAGCCGCTTCGGCATTCATGTCGGCGTGGCCTACTTCCTCTGGGTCGGGATCTTCAACGTGATGGTGATCTCGCAGTTCTGGGCGTTCGCCAACGACGTCTACACCCCCGATCAAGGCAAACGTCTCTTTCCACTCATTGGGCTCGGCAGCAGTCTTGGTGCGTGGCTTGGGTCCGTGTATGCCGGCGATCTCGTTCGCGTCACGGGACCGTATCCGCTCATGCTGGTGGCCGGGGCGGTGCTCCTCGTCTGCGTCGCAGTGACCACTCTCGCCGAACGCCATCAGCGTCACGGACAGCCGGCCGCGCGAGTGGCCGAGGCGGAGCAACCGCTCGACAAGGTTGGCGGGTTCGCGCTGCTTCGCCGTCATCGCTATCTGAAATTGATCGCGGTGATGATCGTGCTCCTCAACCTGGTCAACACATCGGGTGAGTACTTTCTCGGCCGATTCGTTGTCGACGAGTCGATCCGGATACACGGCAGCGACCCGAGCTCGCTGGACGTGCGGCAGCAGTTCGTCGGCGGAGTCTACGGGTCGTTCTTCGCGTCGGTGAATCTCGTGGGCTTCCTGTTGCAGATGTTCGCCGTCTCGCGAATCTTCAAGTACCTCGGCGTCGAACGGGCGCTGTTCATTCATCCGCTGGTGGCGATCGGCGGTTATCTCGTGATGCTGCGCGGGCCGTCGCTCGGCACCATCACGACCTTCAAAGTGCTCGACAACAGCCTCGATTATTCACTGGGCAACACGGCGAAACAGGCGCTCTGGCTGCCGACGACGCGAGAGGCGAAGTACAAGGCCAAGCAGGTCGTCGATTCGTTCTTCATGCGGGCCGGTGATGTGTTCTCTGCCGGACTCGTATTCGTCGGTGAGCGGTTGGCGCTCACCGTATCGGCCTTTGCCGGCGTCAACCTGGGATTGACTCTTGCCTGGCTCGCCGTCGTCGCGGCGCTCAATCCCACCTACCGCACGCAGTTGCGTGCGATGCGCACTCCGGCCCCGGCCACGAAACTCGCCTCGTGATCGACGCCATGATGGACCTGGCTGCGAGGCGCTTCGGTGACGATCCCCCATCGAGTGAGACCGGTGACGGCGAGGCGCCACTGAAGAACAAGGCGTACGAGAAGAAGCTGCGCCGCCTGCAGGCCGAGCTGTGTCACATGCAGGAATGGATCAAGGCCACAGGCGAACGGATCATCGTGGTCTTCGAAGGGCGGGACGCGGCCGGCAAAGGCGGCATCATCAAAGCGATCACCGAACGCGTCAGCCCGCGCGTATTCAGAGTGGCGGCGCTTCCGGCTCCCTCCGATCGCGAGAAGACCCAGATGTACGTGCGCTTACGTGCGCGACTGAACTGCATCGCACACCTGTTAAGCCAGATCCCCTACAGACGTATGCGCCGCTCCCGTGTCGATCTGGTCGGGCGCTCGATGAAGCGCGCCTACGACGACGAGAAGTCGATCACGGATCGTCAATGGATTCCGGAGGCCAAGTGAGAACAGATGGCGACCTCTCGGCTACAGGATCTGGGACGAGACGTCGCGGCCAATGCGACACGATGGTCGGTCACGAGATACGCCGCACGCACCGCCCTGGTGGCGATGACATCGCTGCTCGTCGCCGAGCTCTTCAAGGTGCCTGAGGCGTACTGGGCGCCAATTACGACCATCGTGATCGAGCAGTCCTCGCTGGGAGCCGCGCTTGGCCCTTCGTGGCAGCGCTTTCTGGGCACGATGCTGGGCGCCGCGCTTGGCGCATTGGTTGCGAGTCACGTGTCCGCGCCGACCGTTGCGTTGTTCGGCGCGAGCGTGTTCATCCTCGGTCTGCTGCGGGTGCTGCCGCGGCTCGATCTGAACGGCTATCGCTTCGGCACCGTGACGCTGGCGATCATCCTTCTCGTGCCCAGGGCCGGTGCCGCGTCGACGATCGCCCTGCACCGGTTCATCGAGGTGTCCATCGGGATCGCTGTCGCACTGGCGTTATCGGTGGTTTGGCCCGAGGAAGTTCCAACAAACAGAGCGGAAATACGATGACTGAGCTGAAGCCCTCATTGGACCTGTTGGATGTGATGCGACTCGCTCGTCAGGCGGCATCCGAGCAAGCCGTTCTGCACGAGGTGGTTGGTGTCTCAGTCAGCGCCGGAGGCAGTGACTACGTTGAGGTGCTGATCACCGCGCACGACACTCGCGGCGCCGCGAGCCTGTTCGTCGTCGGTGCCTTCCGAAACGTATCCGAAGCGGTGTTTCGGAGCGATATCACTTCGCGACTTCGGCAGCGGCGCGGCGATCGCTGATCTCGGGTGCGCCTAACAGGACACCTGACCGGAGTGACGCAGCATCACTGTCTGCCATCACACACCTCAGGCCAACGCTCGATCGAGCACGGCGCGCCAAACACCTGCTTATAGCGGCTCGATCGCCGTTCGCGACGTGGCATGCGTCGTGAAGACCGAGCCGTGCGAGCGTGCGGACCCGCCGCACGGCGTGAATCGAGCAGGAGCAGCCTGATGGTGTCGTCAACCGGCTTGTCGAATATCTTCGCCCCTGAGACGACGCCTGCGCAGTGGATCGTTGACTTGTCGGTATTCGTGCTCTCGATCACCGGAATCATCTTCGTGGTCGTTGCTGGGTTGCTCGTCTACGCGCTTTGGAAGTTTCGAGCGACGCGCGAGGACGCGAACCGCGAGCCGGCGCAGGTGTACGGCAGCACTCAGATCGAGCTGGCCTGGACGGTCATTCCGATTCTCATCGTCGTGGTGTTGTTCCTGGCCACCGCTCGCGTGATTCACGCCGTTCAGGACGCCACTAAGCCACCCAACGCGCTCGACGTCACCGTGATCGGCCATCAGTTCTGGTGGGAGTTCCGCTACCCGACGCTCGGCATCGTCACAGCCAACGAACTGCACATCCCTGTGAGCGATCCCGCACATCCGCGGCCGACGTTTCTCAAGCTGCTCTCGGCCGACACCGACCACAGCTTCTGGATTCCCCAGTTGGGCGGCAAGACCGACCTGATTCCCAACCATCCCAACACGATGTGGATGGACCCTCGCCGCGCGGGGGTGTTTCTCGGGCAGTGCGCGCAGTACTGCGGCACGCAGCACGGCAAGATGCTCCTCAGTGTGTCGGTGGATAGCACCGAAGACTTCGACGCGTGGGTGCGCGCGCAGCAACAGCATGGGGGAGAAACGGAGGTCCGGCTCAAGCCGGACACTACGTACGAATCGGTACTTGCCGGCAAACGAGTGTTCGAGACGACCGCATGCATCAACTGTCATGCGATCGGCGGCTCGGTCGCGAACGGGCGCTACGGTCCAGATCTGACGCACTTCATGAGCAGGAAGACGCTCGCGTCGGGCGCGGTCGCGAATACGACTACCAACTTGCGCTTGTGGATTGAGAACCCGGAGGCGATCAAGCCCGGGTCGTTGATGCCGGCGATGAAGCTCAACGACGCGGATCTCGACGCCGTGGTGCGCTACATGGAAACGCTCCGCTAGTCGGGCACTGAGGAGATCTATCGATGTCGTCCGATGTGATGGCGATCCCGAGTCTTCGGCCCGCGCGCCAACCGTGGGTCGAGGCGGCTCACGAGTGGATCACGACCGTCGATCACAAGCGCATCGGGCTTCTCTACATCTTCTACGGGCTGCTGTTTCTCGTCATCGCCGGCGTCGAGGCGCTCGTCATCCGCATCCAGTTGATGTTCCCGCACAACGACTTCGTGTCGCCGCAGGTCTTCAACCGCCTGTTCACGATGCACGGCACGACGATGATCTTCTTCGTCGCGATGCCGGTGCTGTTCGGGTTCGTCAACTATCTCGTGCCGCTGATGATCGGTGCGCGCGACATGGCGTTTCCGCGGCTCAATGCCTTCAGCTTCTGGCTGACCGCGCTCGGTGGTGCGCTGCTGTACTTCAGTTTCATCGGTGGCAGCGGGTTGTATGGCGCCGGTAACGCGCCCGACTTCGGCTGGTGGGCGTATGCACCGCTGGCGCTGAAGGCATTTTCACCAGGCCACAGCTCGGACTACTGGACGATTTCCCTGCTGGTGTCTGGCTTCGGCAGCATCGGCACCGCCGTGAACGTGATCGCCACGGTGTTGTGCATGCGATGCCCCGGAATGCACCTCGGTCGCATGCCGCTCCTCGCATGGCTGGCGCTGACGATGGCGGTATTGCTCATCCTGGCGGTGGCGCCGCTCTCGGCGGCGCAACTGATGCTGATGGTGGACCGCTATCTCGGCGGCCACTTCTTCGATACCCAGGCGGGCGGGTCGGCGACGCTGTGGATGCATTTCTTCTGGATCTTCGGCCACCCTGAAGTCTACGTCCTCGTCATCCCGTGCTTCGCGTTCGTGTCGGAGATCGTGCCGGTCTTTTCTCGCAAGCCGATCTTCGGCTATCCGGTGATGGTCGCGGCCACGGTCTGCATCGCGTTCGTGAGCATGAGCGTGTGGGCGCACCACATGTTCACGATCGGCATGAACTCGTATGCCAACGGCTTCTTCGCGATCACCACGATGGCCGTGGGTGTGCCGACGGGCATCAAGATTTTCAATTGGCTTGGGACGATGTGGGGCGGACGCATCGTGCTCAAGACGCCGATGCTGTTCTGCATCGCGTTTCTCTTTCAGTTCCTCATCGCCGGCCTCACCGGCATCATGATGTCGTCGGCTCCGTTCGACTGGCAGTTGAGCCTCTCGTACTTCGTCGTCGCGCACTTCCACTACGTGATCGTCGGCGGGATCCTGTTCGCGATTTTCGGCGCTTTCCATTACTGGTACCCCAAGGTCACCGGACGGCTGATGAGCGAGACGCTCGGCAAGTGGCACTTCTGGCTGTTCGTCATCGGCTTCCACGTGACCTTCGACCTGATGCACATCCCCGGAATGCTTGGGATGCCCCGCCGCATCTACACCTACGACCCGGGGCGCGGCTGGGACACGCTGAACCTGCTCGTGTCGCTGGGAGCGTTTATTCAGGCGGTCGCGGTTCTGATCTTCGTCTGGAACCTGGTCTTCTCCTATTGGAAGGGCAAGAGGGCCGGCAACGATCCGTGGGATGCGTGGACGCTCGAATGGTCGGTCAGCTCGCCGCCGCCCGCGTACAACTTCGCCACGATTCCAACCGTCGCCAGCCGCCGGCCGCTGTGGGATCTGAAGCATCCGGAAGATCCGGACTGCCGTTACGAGTGAACGGAGTGGACGATGAGCACCCTGGCAAGTCCGATGGTTGAGCCGACGATCGAACCCACCGAGGCGTGGACGCTTCCGTCTCGCGGTACGGTCGGCATGGCCGCTCTCATCGTGGCGGAGTCGGCGATCTTCACGATCTTCGTGGTGGCGTATCTCTACTACATCGGCAAGAGCGTCAGTGGACCGACTCCGCGCGAGGTGCTCGAAGTCCCGATCTTCTTCACCATCTGTCTGCTATCGAGCAGCCTCACGATCCACTTCGCAGGCAAGTCGCTCGAACACAACAAGCGCAGCGCGTTCCTCGGCTGGTGGCTGTTCACGATCGTCCTCGGCGGATTGTTCATGTTCGGCACTGCGCGTGAGTGGTACCGATTGATCTATGAGCATGGGCTGACGATCTCCACCAATCTCTTTGGCACGACCTACTACTCGCTCGTGGGCCTGCACGCGTTCCACGTCACCGTCGGTCTGATCCTGCTCACGCTCGTCCTTGTCTTCGGCCTGGCTGGTCGTGTTCGGCACCGTCATTCCGCGCGCGTCGACGTGCTGTCGCTGTATTGGCATTTCGTCGATGCCGTGTGGGTGGTGGTGTTCACCGTGGTCTACGTGATCGGGCGTTGAGGGAGATGATGAGCGACCAGGTTCATGGGTTCACGGGTTCACCTTCGGTCGAGATGCCGGCGCCGACCGCGTGGCCCCTGGTCCTGGCGGCAGGATTCTCCTTGATGTGCGCCGGCCTTCTGACCGATGTGTCAATCAGCGTACTCGGAACCGTGCTCGCGGCTGCCGGTTGCGTCGGCTGGTTTCGCGAGGTCCTGCCACACGATCGGGAGATCGCGGTGCCGGTGGTTGCCGATGATGTCCGCATCACGACGGAGCGGCGGCTCGTCGAACGCGTACCAATCGCCGACGAGCAGGTACGCGCGTGGCTTCCGGTCCAAACCTACCCAGTCTCCGCCGGCGTCAAAGGCGGATGGGCGGGCAGCGTTGCGATGGCGGTGGTCGCATGCGGCTATGGCCTGGTGAGCGCCGGCAGCATCTGGTATCCCATCAACCTGCTCTCGGCATCTGTCTACGCGCAGGCGGTCGCACTCTCACCCGATCGTCTCTACTCGTTTCACGCCGACAGCTTCGCGATCGCCGTTGGACTTCACGGGCTCGGCTCGACGCTCGTCGGTCTGCTCTACGGCGCGATGCTGCCGATGTTTCCGCGACGGCCGATCGTGCTCGGCGGCGTGATCGCACCGATCTTGTGGTCGGGTCTTTTGTACTCGTTCCTCGGCCTCGTCAATCCGCTGTTGGAGAGCCGCATCGACTGGGTCTGGTTCATGGTCTCGCAGTGCGCCTTCGGCATGGTCGCGGGTCTGGTGGTCGTTCGGCAGACGCGGATGACCACGCGCGAGAACGTGGCGTTCGCGCTGCGTGCGGGCGTCGAGGCGCCGGGACTGATGCCACCGCATCAGAGTGGAGGCAGACGGTCGTGACTCGACATCGATCGCTCTGTGTTATCGCAGCGCTCAGCGTGTTGTGGCTATCGGGCTGCAGTTCCCCGCCAGGGCAGCCACGAAAAGGGTCGGAGACCCTCGCACCGCACGAGGTCGTCGCGTTCGACGCGCTGTACGCGGACAACTGCGCCGGGTGCCATGGTGCGAACGGCCGCGGCGGCGTGGCCATTTCGCTGGCCGATCCGGTCTATCTCGCGATCGCCGATGAAGCGGCGATGCGCAAGGTGATCGTCAACGGTGTCGCCGGGACATCGATGCCTGCCTTCGCGCAGCGCGCCGGCGGCACGCTGACCGACCAGCAGATCGACGTTCTCACACGAGAGATCCGATCGCGATGGAGCCGCCCCGGCATTCTCGGAGCGGCGCATGCGCCGTCCTACGCCCCGACGTCGACCGGCGACGTGGCTCGCGGTGGCGCAGCGTTTCGCACCTACTGCGAGTCGTGTCACGACCGGAACGGTCGCGGCGGACCAAAGGGCAGCGCGATCGCCAACGACTCGTTTCTCGCCCTCGTGAGCGATCAGGGACTGCGAACGATCGTGATCGCAGGACGACCTGAGCTCGGCGCACCAGACTGGCGCAACAACGTGCCGGGAAAGCCGATGTCGGAGCAAGAGGTCACCGACATCGTGGCCTGGCTCGTGTCGCGGCGCGCGCAGACACCGGGACAACCGTACTCGCTGTCCCGTCTAGACACCGATTAGGAGCCTGACGTGTCGAACGAAAGTCAGATCAGCCGTCGCGGGTTGTTCATGAAGATCGGGATTCTGTTCAACGGCGTCGTGGCCACAGCGCTCGCCGTGCCGATCGTGCAGTACGTCGCCTCGTCCATCCTGCGGAGTCGTGCGAACGGCTACCTCTCGTGGGTCACGCTCGGACGCGTCAGCGATTTTCCAGAAGGGGAGACGCGTCTGGCGACGTTCCGTAATCCGTACGTCATGCCCACCGACGGCAAGACCGCAGACACCGCGTGCTGGGTACGCCGCATCGGAGGCGACGAGTTCCAGGTGTTCGCCGTCAACTGCGCGCATCTTGGGTGCCCGGTCCGCTGGTTCCCGCAGTCGGGTCTGTTCATGTGCCCATGCCACGGCGGTGCCTACTATCGCGACGGATCGCGCGCGTCAGGGCCACCTGAGCGCGGGTTATTCGAGTATCCAATCAAGATTCAGAACGGCGAGATCACCATTCACGCTGGCGAACTGCCGACGCCCGGAGCGACGGCGGACAAGCAGAGCGCGTCGCGCGATTCTGGTTGTCGCGGCTGCGGTAAACCGTCATGCGCGTGATCCGGACGATCGGCGAGTGGCTCGACGCTCGCCTGCAGATCGCTGCGCCGATTCGAGAAGTGGTCGAACATCCGGTTCCGAAGAACACTGCCAGTTGGTGGTACGTCTTCGGCAGCGCTGCCCTCGTCGTGTTCGCGCTGCAGCTGGTCACCGGAATTCTCCTTGGCCTCGTCTACGTGCCGTCAGCTGGCGACGCGTGGAGCAGCCTTCAGACGCTGAATCATGACGTGAGTCTCGGATGGTTCATCCGCGCGCTGCACGGATGGGGCTCGAACTTCATGGTCGCGATCGTGCTGATCCACATGATGCAGGTGTTCCTCTTCGGCGCGTACAAGTTCCCGCGCGAGCTCACGTGGATCATCGGTGTGCTTCTCCTGCTGATGACGCTTGGCATGGCGTTCACCGGGCAGGTGCTGCGCTTTGATCAGGATGCGTACTGGGGGCTCGGCATCGGTGCCTCGATCGCCAGCCGCGTACCGGTAGTTGGCGACGCGGTCGTCAAGCTGATGCTCGGCGGACCGATCATCGCCGGCGCCACGCTCTCGCGCTTCTTTGCGCTGCATGTCTTCGTGGTACCAGGACTCCTGATCGGCTTCGTCTGCTTGCACGTGCTGATGGTGCTGAAGCTTGGCATCAACGAGTGGCCGATGCCGGGACGGATCGTGAAGCGTGCGACCTACCTTGGCGAGTACCACGAATTGACGAAGCGGGATGGCGCGCCATTCCTGCCGTACGCGGCGTGGAAGGATGCGTTCTTCGCGGCTGGAGTGCTGCTGGCTGTTAGCGCCTGCGCGGTGTACTACGGTCCGTTCGGCCCGACCGGTCAGCCTGATCCGACGATCATTCAGACGGTCCCGAAGCCGGACTACTTCTTCCTGTGGCTGTACGCGGTGCTCTCGCTGTTGCCGCCATCGATGGAGACACCGGCTCTCCTCATCGGGCCGGTCGTGGTCATCATCGCACTCCTATTGCTTCCGTTTCTGTCAGGAGAAGGCGAGAAAAGCTGGCGGCGTCGGCCGATCGCAGTGATCACCGTCCTCTTGATCGCCGTCGCGCTGTCGACCTTCACTCGTCTCGCTGAAATCGCACCGTGGAGTCCGCACATGAACGCATGGAGCGGCGATCCGATCCCGCAGCAGATGCTGAAGGGCACGACGGCGCTCGAGCGCCAAGGCGCGCTGGTGTTTCAAGCCAAGCAGTGCCGCAACTGTCATGCGCTCGGCGACAGCGGTGGTGAGCGAGGGCCGGCGTTGGACCAGGTCGCCGTGCGATTGACGCTGGACCAGCTCATTCGACAGGTGATCCAGGGCGGCGGCAACATGCCGGCATACGGAAACAATCTGAGTCCCGCCGAGACCACGGCACTGGTGGCGTTTCTGCAGCGACTGCATCCGCCAGGACAGTCGCCCGCCATCGACGCGTCGCGACGCATCGTCACCGACGATGGAGCGGACCGCCGGCCAGCGCGATGACCGCTCATCACACCGCTTCTACGCTCGCCGAGGTTCCGATCGCGCTGACGCTGCTCGCGATTGCGGGCTTTTATGTGCGTGGGCACTTGCAACGGCCCTGGTCGAGAGGCATCCAATCCTGGCGCGCCGTCAGTCTGCTCGCCGGGTTGTTCGCAATCTGGATTGCGTTGAGTTCGCCGCTGTCTGCCCTCGACCACGAATTCCTCACGGTGCACATGGTGCAGCATCTGCTGCTGATGTCGATCGCGGCGCCGTTGATTCTGATGGGCGAACCCGTGCTGGTTCTCTGGGCGGGTTTGCCGCTGCCGTTCGTGAAGGTCGTGCGACGACTCGCGCAGCGACCATCGATGCGGCGGCTTGGATCGATCCTGGTGTCGCCGGTGTGGTGTTGGGTTGCGGCGACCGGCGCGTTGGCGGTGTGGCACGTACCTGCGATGCTCACGCTGACGATGCAATCGGGCGCATGGCACGCGATCGCGAAGGCGTCGTTCGTCGTGACCGGGTTGTTGTTCTGGTGGCCGGTCGTGCAGCCCTGGCCGAGCGCGCCAGTACCGCGATGGTCGATGGTGCTCTATCTGTTTCTCGCGATGCTGCCGTGCGACATCCTTTCAGCCTTTCTCGTGTTCTCCGAGCGCATCGCCTATTCGGTGTATCTGCCGATGCCAGGGCACACGAGCCTGTCGGTGCTCGACGATCAAGCGGTGGCAGGGGCATTGATGTGGACGGTGGTCACGCTCGTGTATCTGACTGCGGGAACGATCCTCGCCACGCGCTTGTTGTCGCCTCGGGCACTGGAAGCGGTCTGACATGGCCACCAAGCCCGTCCTTCCGGCTCCATCCTTCGCGGTCGTCGCACCGCGTCAGAGCGCCAGTGTGTCCTCGTGGTCGGACTACTGGGCACTCACGAAGCCGGAGATCAATCTCCTGATCGCGATCACGACAGCGGTCGCCTTCTGCATGGCGGCGCCGTCGTCGCTCTCGAGTTTCCCGTGGATCTCGCTGCTGAATAGCGTGCTCGGCACCATGCTGGTGGCGAGCGGCGCGGCGACGCTCAATCAGTGCATGGAGCGCCGGTTCGATGCGCAGATGCGTCGAACCGCGCGGCGACCGATCGCGGGCGGGCGCGTCGAGCCGGGTCGTGCGCTCGCCTTCGGCGGGCTGCTGTCGCTGGTGGGCGTCGCCTACCTCGTCGTCACCGCGAATGCGCTGGCGGCGGTGCTCGCGGCGATGACACTGGCGAGCTACTTGTTCATGTACACGCCTCTCAAACGACGGACGTCGTTCTGCACACTGGTCGGCGCCATTCCCGGGGCGATGCCGCCGCTGATCGGCTGGGCTGCGGCGCGAGGAAGCGTGAGCGCGGAGGCGTGGCTGCTGTTCGCGATCGTGTTCCTGTGGCAATTTCCGCACTTCATGGCCATCGCGTGGATGTACCGCGAGGACTACGACCGGGCGGGCTACAAGGTGCTGCCTCACGGTCGTGCGCGCGTCCCGATCGTCATCGTTCAGACAGTGCTGCCGCTCTTCGCGCTCGTGTGCGTGACCCTGCTGCCGGCGCTGAGAGGCACGGCGGGTGTTCTCTACACTGGCGGGCTCGTCTTGCTGGGCCTGGGCTTCCTCACCTGCGGACTGCAATTCGTCTCGAAGCGATCAGGATCGTCGGCACGCCGGCTCCTGTTTGCGTCAATCCTCTATCTTCCGCCGGTGTTTCTGCTCCTGAGCCTCGGCTGACATCGTTCCGCTGTGTGCCCTCACACACTGTTCAACCGATGTCTGTGCGTCGCCAATCAATCCGAATCGATCGTGACGCGGCTCACTGGCAAACGTGTGCGTCTCAACGTGGCCGCGGCTTTGCTACGTCGATCGTCATGGCCCAGCGCACGCCGCTCGTCGTCATCGTCGGTGGAGGATTCGCAGGACTCGCAGCCGCGAAGGCGTTGCGCCATGCGCCGGTTCGAGTCCTCCTGATCGATCGAACTAACCATCACCTGTTTCAGCCGCTGCTGTATCAGGTCGCCATCTGCACCTTGTCGCCGGCACAGATCGCGTCGCCGATTCGCGAGATTCTGCATCGGCAGGGGAACACGACGGTCGTCATGGGAGAGGTTGTTGATGTCGACAAGGAGCGGAAGATCGCCTTCGTCAGCGGCGCCGATCGCGAGCGGGTGCCGATCGAATACGACTACCTGATCCTCGGCACCGGCGCCTCGCACAGCTACTTCGGCCATCAGGAGTTCGAGCCGCACGCGCCCGGCCTGAAGAGCCTCGCCGACGCTGTGGCGATCCGCAACAAGATCTTGCAGGCGTTCGAGCAGGCGGAAGCCGAAGAAGATCCGCTCGCGCATCGCGATCTGCTGACGTTCGTGCTCGTCGGTGGAGGGCCTACTGGCGTCGAGATGGCGGGTGCGCTCGCCGTGCTGGTTCGCAAGAGCCTGCGAAGTCAGTTCCGCCGCATCGATCCGACGTCGGCTCGCATCGTGCTGGTCGACTTGGGCAGCAGAGTTCTGGGTACGTTCGCGGACGATATCTCGGCCGCCGCCAAGCAGCGGCTGGAACGTCTCGGTGTCGAAGTGCGTCTGGGTCACGCTGTGGATCACATCGACGACGACGGCGTCGTCGTGGCTGGCGAACGCATCGTCAGTAAGACGGTGATCTGGACGGCAGGCGTTCAGCCATCGCCCGCGGGGCGATGGCTGAACGTGGAAACCGATCGCGCCGGGCGCGTGAAGATCGAAAACGACCTGACCGTGCCTGGGCACCCTGAGATCTTCGTGCTGGGCGACACGGCGACGCTGAACCAAGACGGGAAGCCGCTCGCCGGCGTCGCGCAGGTGGCCATGCAGCAGGGGCGATATACAGGACGGCTGATTGAGCGCCGGGTCAGAGGTCTGGCTGCGCTGCCTCCGTTTCGCTACTTCGACAAAGGCAACATGGCTGTCGTCGGCATGGGCTACGCTGTGCTGCAAACTGGGGCGCTGCATCTCAAAGGGCTACTCGCGTGGTTCGCGTGGATGGGAATCCACGTGATGTATCTGGCGGCGCCCGCACTGCGTGTGAGTGTGTTGCGTCAATGGGTGTGGACGTTCCTCACGGGACAGCGCGGGTCGCGTCTGATCGTGAGCCATCACGGATGGGCGCGCACACCGAAGCGCGACGCACACCTCGCTGAAGCCGCTGTGCGACGATAGCAGCTGAAATCGCGACGACCCGGGTGGCCCCACCCGTTTGCGAGCCAACGCCGCAGGGCAGATGTTGAACCGGCGCTCTGGTTTGACACCTTTTCCACTCCGCTTGGCCTTCGTGTGTCCTCCCTTTCGCGTGTCACGGTGCTCACAGTCGCGCCTCTCAACTTGTGCCCTGCGACCGATAGGAAGCAAATCAGGTCCGGAGGCGGACCGTGAGCCCAGCGCCGAGGGCCGGATTTCCCCCGGCGTCGAACGGGAGCCGCGGGCAGGGTCGTCCACCGCGACGACACGCAGCGTCACTACAGCAATTCGAAGACGCCTCTCTTGCCGGCCGACGCAGCTGTGGGACTACACGGCACTCGGATGGAGCGCACTCACCTTACTCTCGCGCTCGTTTGCCGCCACGATGTGAGTCGTGTCGTTCCACAAGCGAATCGCGGGGTCCGTCTTGTGCTCGTGACTCAGGCTGCTCAGGCTCGCAGTGCTCAGCATCAACGACCGGCCGATCATAGGCTCCGCCTCAATCCACCGCGCGGCCAGCATTCGCAGGAAGTGACCACTCGAAAACAGCAACACGTCTGCGCCGACTTCGCGCACGCGCTGCACGACACGATCCGCCCGAGCAGCCACATCGTTCGGCGATTCGCCACCCGGAGCGCCGTCGCGAAATAGTTGCCAGCCTGGGCGCTCGGCGAGGATGTCGACCGAGAGACGGCCTTCGTAGTCGCCGTAGTCCCATTCGACCAAGTCGGAATCGAGTTCAGCCACCGAGCCGAACCCGGCCAGGTTGCAGGTCTGCACGGCGCGACGACACGGACTCGTGAACACCTTCGCGAATGTGCGTCCATTCAGCCGCTCACCGAGCCGCCGCGCCATGTCCGCTCCACGCTCCGTGAGAGCGAGATCGGTGTGCGAGGTGTGTTGGCCGGTAATCGTCCAGGCGGTTTCGCCGTGCCTGGCGAGGTAGACGATGGGAAAAGCTTGGCTCATGCCTGTATGGCTCCCAGCGATCTGTTGACACTCTCGAGGCCGTATGCCGCCGCGCCGATCAATGCCGCGCGAGCCGTGATGACGTGAACGGGAACGCGCTTCATCAGATCCTTGAAGCGGCCCTTGTTGGCGAACGTCTCGACGAACCGCGGTTCCTGCAGCGCACTCAGCACGTGCAGCGCGATGCCGCCGGTGATATAGACTCCACCCGTCGCGAAGACTTTCAGGAACAGATTGCCGGCTTCACTGGCAAGAATCGACACCAGCAGGTCGACGGTGGCGCGGCACACGGCACTCGCGTTGTGCGGATCAGTGCCGGCACCAATGATCGCTTTGGTGCGGTCCTTGGCTGATTCAATCGCACGGGCGACGTCCGGCAGCTCCGGTATCCGTTCCTCGTCGCGCAGATATTCGTAGATGTTGGGAACACCGACGCCCGAACAGACACGTTCCACTCCGACGTGGTCGAAGCGCTGCAGCAGGTACTTGAGCAGCTGAATCTGCCGCTGGTCGGTTGGCGCGAAATCCGAGTGACCACCCTCTGAGCTGTGCGCGTCGTACTGCGACCCATTCCACGTCAGAAACGATTCGCCAAGACCTGTCCCCGGTGCGACGACTGCGATAGGACCTGTCGCGACCGGCTCGCCCTCGTTGAGGGTGACGAGGTCGGCCGCCTGCAGCACGGGCACAGACCGCGCGACCGCTTCCAGGTCGTTCATCAGATGCGCCGCCCTCAGCTTCAAGTCCCGCGCAAGCGTGTCTTCATCCATCACCCAAGGCAGATTCGTGGTCTTCACGTGCCCCGCGATCACTGGACCAGCCACCGCGAACGAGGCGACGTCGACGGGAATCTCCACCTTCGCGAGAAACTCGCCGACGATCGCCTGCAGACTGTCGTAGTCGCCGCTCCGCACTTCCGTTTGCGCGAGCGGTGCGCGGGGCCCGGACTCGGCGGAGTAGATCGCGAGATCCGTTTTCGTCCCGCCGATGTCGCCTGCGATCAGCATGTCCAACTCCTCAATCCGGCAAAACGAGCCGGTTTCCCTACGACTGTCGCGACGCCGCCATCGACGGCGCTGCCGCATAATCGGCGACATATCGTTCGCTGTTCGGTTTAGAACCGCTCAGCCCATAGAACACGATATACAGGTAGCAGATCACCGGTACGAAGAACGCGTGCTGAATGCCGATGCGATCGGCGATGAGCCCTTGAAGGACCGGCAGAATCGCACCGCCGACGATGGCCATGTTGAGGATGCCCGATCCACGCTCAGTCAGACTCCCGAGCTCGGCGACGCCAAGACTGAAGATCGTCGGGAACATGATGGAGTTGAACAGACCGACGGCAAGAATGCTCCACATGGCGACCCTGCCGGTCGTCGACATAGATACTCCGACGAGAACTGCCGTGCAGACCGCGCAGATGGCGAGCAGACGGCCGGCTTTGACCCTGCGCAGCAGCCCCGCTCCGAGAAAGCGCCCGACCATCGCCCCGCTCCAATAGAACGACACACGGTATGCCGCAGACTGCGGAGACAGCCCGCCGATGTTCGACTGACCGAGATAGTTCACGAGAAAACTTCCGATCGACACTTCTGCTCCGACGTAGGTGAAGATCCCGAGCGCTCCGAGCGTCAGATTCGGATGTTTCCAGATTGAATCGCCAACCTGTCTTCCCGCGCTGGACACCGCAGTTGCGATCGTCGGCAGCTTCGAGGTCGCGATCATCACCGCCAGGAGCGCCAGCGCGCCAGCGATCGCCACGTACGGCAGCCGCACAGTGGCGGCTTGCTGCACTCGATAGAGATGCAGAGCGTCAGGCGACAGTGACTGCAATTGAGCAACGCCCAGGGGCACCGCACTCAGAATCAAGAGTGCGCCGAGGCTTGGCGCGATCGCGGTGCCGAGCGAATTGAAGGCTTGTGCCAAATCCAAACGGCTCGAGGCTGTGTCCGGTTTGCCGAGCACCACCACATAGGGGTTGGCCGCGACCTGCAGCCCCGTGATGCCAGCGGCAAGCACGACAAGGGCGCCGAGAAACAGCGGGAACGATGCAGACGCCGCAGCGGCAACGAACAGCAGCGTACCCACCGCCATGCTGACCAGACCGGCGACCATGGTCCGTTGATAGCCAATCGCTGTCACGATGCGCGACCACGGAATCGAGAACAGGAAGTAGGCCGAGAAGAAGGCGAACTGCACGAGCATCGCGGCCGCATATCCGAGATCGAAAATCGACTTCAGGTGCGGGACCAGGATGTCGTTCAGCGACGTCAGCAGACCCCACATGAAAAACAACGTGGTGACGATGGCGAGCGGACGGGCGTAGTTCGCCGATATCGCGGGCGTCGCCGTCGTCTTCGTCAGCGGCGACATCGCCGTCGTCTTCGTCAGGGGCGAAATCGTCATCTCGAGCTTGGCCATTGATCAACCTCCAGCCTCACCACCACGTTTCGAGTTGAACGCCGTACGTCAGGCCGTTGCGACGATTCCTGAACGGCGTGCCGCCGACAAAGCCGCGCAATCCCTCCGACCAGTTCGCATAGGTTGCAAATCCTCTGAGAACCGGGCGGCTGAAGAACTGGCGGCCGGCGCCGATTTGCGGCGCGATCGTGAGCTTGCGCAGCCATCCCTCGTACTGACCCGTGTCGCTGCGCGTGCGATCGACGCCGCCCTCGACCGCCAGCGAGAGGAATCGTGTGAAGAACACCTCGGGCCTGGCGCCGAACGAGATCCACTGGTCCCACCCGTTTGTCGGGTTCCCGTCTCGCGTGCGCTGATAGATGGCGATCGGCATGATCGCGAAGGTGTCGTTCGGCTGGAACAACATCTGTCCAGTGATCAGGAAACGCTTGGTGCTGTCGATGAACGCCGTCGGGTCGTCGATCGACGCGCTGAAATTACTCGCGGCACCGGTTCCGTACTGGACGCCAATCGTCTGGAATCCGCCATGCCAGTTCAGGCGCTGGTAGCGAATGCCCGTCGCGTAGCCGTTGCTGGTTGGAATGATCGCCCCCGTCGATGTGGTGCCCCCCTGGCTGTCGGCGTAATCGAACCATCCAGCCCAGACACCGGCCGGTCCCTTCAGGTCGTAGAGACGCACGTCGACGTTGTTCTTGATGTAGTTGCCGTTTTGCGTCGCGACGTCGGGCCGGGCACCGGCGATGTACCCCACGGCCATCTTGCCGAACCCGAAATTGACATCTTCAACACCGCCGCCGTAGCCGCTCATGTCGAGCGGGTAGAAGTCGTTGATCTCGACGTGCTGTCGACGGTAGTAGCGCTCGCCCGCCCAGAACTTCGCGTCCGGCTGACTGCCGAACAGATTGCCGCCGCGGACGAACGCTTCTCTCAGACGGAATTGATCGTTGCCGGGAATGTTGAGGTTCGAGTAGCTGGCGGAGTTGCTGGTGTTGGCCTCGAGCATGACTTCCGTGTGGAACCATGCCTTGTCGGTGCTCCGCTCCGGATTCAGCCAGTTGTTGACGAGGATGAACTCGCCGTATGTCTCGGCTTCGTTTCCGAGCCGGTACTTTGCGCCGGCGCCCGGAGCCTGGAAGGCGACCTGCTGGCCACCGCGACTGTTCAGGCCGTACCCCGAACGGAAATACCCGTGGAATTCGAAAAGGCCGGCACGCTGCTGCAACTCCGCGATGGCCGTTTCCGCTTCCTGCAGAAGGTCGTACGTGGGCCGTGACGGCAGCTTGCCCTGGAACTGCGCGCCAACGGTCTGCGAGTCTCCGAACAACGCTTTCTGGACGGCTTCTCCAGCAGCGGCCTTCGCGGCTGCCTCGGTCGCGTTTTTGGCCTCCACGGCCGCCTGCTTTTGTTGTTCGAGCTGCCGCTCGAGTGCAGTGATCCGCTGTCGGAGGTCCTCGGTCGTCTGTGCGTACTGTTGCTTCAGCTCCTGGAGCAGTAGCTCGAGATCGCTCGCGCCCTGAGCCGACGCGATAGAACACGGAACGAGGATCATCAGCGCCAACCATCCCGCGCGGCTCAGCACCGAGGTGATCCTGAACGATCGTGTGAGGTCCGCCATCGACCGGCGACGCAGGGCAAACGCGAGGCCAGGTGCTTTGCATCGTTACCGGGCCGTCATGCTTGCTTGGCGTCGCAGGTTCACGATCTCGAGTGCGTCGTCGCAGACAGGATGCGCAGGTGAGGTGTGTGTACGCGCACAGCGCAGAATCATGTTCGCCACGAAATCGGTCGCCGGTACTGCGAATCGCATGACTCTGCGCCACGTTGCTCGTTGGCGTTTCTCTTGCCTCACCCGTTCGCGGGACGCGAAGAATCATGGCGAGCAGCACGAAGGCAGTAGAACTGGGGCGGGCGAAGCCGCTGGACGAGTCGAGTGCGCTGCGTCCACCGTACGGACGCGGTCCGGTGCAGCTGACCGGTGCTCCTGATGCGCTCTACGAACGGCACTTGTTGTTCGACAACGTCGTCGATCCGGCGACGGCCGGTCCTCGCCAGCGCTACGAGGCGCTCGCGCATGCGGTCCGCGATCTCCTTTCGCAGCGATGGCTCCGCACCGAGCAGACCTACGAGCGCGAGCATGCGAAGCGCGTGTACTACCTCTCGATGGAATTCCTCATCGGGCGCTCGCTGACCAACAACATCTCCAACCTGCTCCTCAGTCCTCATGTCAGCGACGCGATCAAGCTCTCGACTCGCGACTGGCTGAGTTTGATCGAAGAGGAGCCGGACGCCGGCCTGGGCAACGGTGGCCTGGGTCGCCTGGCGGCCTGCTTTCTCGACTCGATGGCGACGATGCAATTGCCGGCGATGGGCTACGGGCTGCGATACGAGTACGGGATGTTCCGTCAGTCGATCGAGGGCGGCTGGCAACGGGAGCAGCCTGACAACTGGCTTCGCGTCCCCGATCCCTGGGAAGTCGCGCGACCGGACGAGAAGGTCGAGGTCACGCTGAATTGTTCGTTCGAGATCCGCAAGGGAGCGTTGCAACCGATCCTCGATCGTCCGTCGACGTTGATTGGTCTCCCGTTCGATCGCCCTGTGGTGGGCTACGGCGGCAAAACGATCAACACGCTTCGTCTGTGGGCGGCGGCGGCGCCCGAGTTCTTCGATTTCCAGGAGTTCAGTCACGGCGAGTTCGTCAGCGCGGTGGCAGAGACGCTCGCCGCTGAATCGCTCACGCGCGTGCTCTATCCGGACGACTCGACGGCGCGCGGGCAGGCACTGCGCTTCGTGCAGGAGTACTTCCTGGTCGCCTGTTCGCTCGCCGATCTGGTCAGACGATTCCGGCGAACCAACGCCGACTGGGCCGCGCTTCCTGACCACGCCGCCATTCAGCTCAACGACACCCATCCTGCGATGGCCGTCCCCGAGCTGATGCGCATCCTGCTCGACGAGGCGCACCTCGAATGGGATAAGGCATGGGACGTGACGCAACGCACGCTCGCCTACACGAATCACACGCTGCTGCCCGAAGCGCTCGAAAAATGGCCGCTCCAGTGGTTCACGATCCTCCTGCCTCGCCATCTGGAGATCGTGTTCGAAATCAATCGCCGGCTCCTCGATGACGTGCGGAGCCGCTTTCCCGGCGACGAGGGACGAGTCGAGCGCACCAGTCTCGTGGAGGAAGGCGCGGTCAAGCATGTGCGGATGGCCAATCTCGCGATCGTGGGATCGCACAGCACGAACGGCGTGGCGGCCATTCACTCCGCGCTCTTGCGCTCGACCACTGTCAAGGATCTGAGCGAGATGTTTCCCGAGCGCTTCAGCAACAAGACCAACGGCGTGACCCCGCGCCGATGGCTGGCGCTGGCCAACCCGGCTCTGGCGACGACGATCACCGATGCGATTGGCGATGACTGGATCACGGACCTCAGTGAGCTCGCGCGGCTGAAACCGTACGCAGATGACCGTTCATTCCGCGACACATTTCGTGCGGCGAAGCGCGCGGCCAAGTCGTCGTTCGCGAACTGGCTCCGAGTCACGTCCGGGCAGACCGTCGATCCCGACAGCATCTTCGACAGCCAGGTGAAGCGCATTCACGAATACAAGCGGCAGCTCCTCAATGCCCTGCGAATCGTCGTGCTTTACAACCGTCTTCGTGAGAATCCCGCCCTCGAGATGTCGCCGCGAACCTTCCTGTTCGCCGGCAAGGCGGCGCCGGCCTACGAGCTGGCCAAGCTCATGATCAAGCTCTTGAACAATGTCGCGGAGACCGTCGATGCCGATCCCGCGGTGCGCGGCCGGCTCAAGGTGGTGTTCCTGCCTGAGTACAGCGTGTCGCTGGCTGAGCGGCTGATTCCCGCGAGCGATGTGTCCAATCAGATCTCGACGGCCGGCTACGAGGCGAGCGGCACCAGCAACATGAAGTTCATGATGAACGGCGCGTTAACGATCGGTACGCGCGATGGCGCGACAATCGAAATGGCGGAGGAGGCTGGTGAAGAGAACTTCTTCCTGTTCGGCCTCACCGCCGAGCAGGTGAGCGACAGCCGCGGGTGGTACTCGCCGTGGTGGCACTACAACAACGAACCCGAGACGCGCGCGGCGCTGGATCTGATGTTCTCCGATCACTTCAGCCCGCGTGAGCCCGGCGTCTTCGCGCCGCTGCGCGACACGCTGCTGACGCGCGGCGATCATTACATGCACCTTGCCGACCTGACCGCATATCTCGAGGCCGATGGCCGCCTGCGTGCGCTGTACGCCGACCCGGACGCGTGGGTGCAGAGGACGATCGTCAACGTCGCCAGCTCGGGGAAGTTCTCGAGCGATCGCACCATCGCCGAATACGCAGCCGACATTTGGCACGCCGCGCCGTGCCCCGTGTCGTAGTGGAGAGCCACCGTGGACAAGGTCGCTGAGAACACCGTGGCTCACACAACGACGGCACGCGCAGCGATCTCGCCGCTGGCAGGAAAGCCCGCGCCGAAGTCGATCCTTGTCGATCTCACGCGGCTGGAACAGGCGTACTACGAGCGGAAACCCGACACGGATGATCCCAGCCAACTCGTGATCTTCGGCACGAGCGGGCATCGTGGCTCGCCGTTCAACGGCTCGTTCACCGAGTCGCACATCATCGCGATCACGCAGGCGATTTGCGACTATCGACGCGCTCAGGGCATCGACGGTCCGCTCTACATCGGAAAGGATACCCACGCACTTTCGGAGCCAGCGCAGCGCACCGCAGTCGAAGTACTGGCCGCGAACGGCATCGAGACGATCGTCCAGCGCGATGGCGGCGTGACGCCAACGCCGGTGATCTCGTGGGCCATTCTCACCTACAACCGCGGCCGAACGGCTCATCTCGCCGACGGCATCGTGATCACGCCCTCGCACAATCCGCCGGAAGACGGTGGCTTCAAGTACAACACGCCGGACGGCGGACCCGCGGACACCCACGTGACGGAGTGGATTCAGAACCGCGCCAACGCGCTGCTGAAAGCCGGTGTCGTCGGTGGGAAGCGTGTGGCGTTCGCGACCGCCATCAAGGCGGCGACGACGCACGAGCAGGACTTCGTCCTGCCGTATGTCCAGGATCTGCGAAACGTGGTCGACATCGACGCGATCCGCGCCGCGCGTCTCACGCTGGGCGTCGATCCGTTGGGCGGGGCGGCGCGGCCGTACTGGGAGCCGATCAACGCGCTTTACAAGATCGACGTCACCGTGGTCAATCCCGTGATCGATCCGACGTTCTCGTTCATGACCGCGGATCACGACGGCAAGATTCGCATGGACCCGTCGAGCCCGTACGCGATGGCGCGTCTCGTCCAGCTGAAGGATCGCTTCCGCGTCGCCTTCGCCAACGATCCCGATTCGGATCGGCACGGCATCGTGACGCGCTCGACGGGCTTGCTGAATCCCAATCACTACCTCGCAGTCGCGATCCGCTACCTGCTCACGCATCGGCCGCACTGGCCCACGCACGCCGTCGTCGGCAAGACGCTCGTCAGCAGCAGCCTCATCGATCGCGTCGTCGAGAAACTTGGCCGCCGGCTGTACGAGGTGCCCGTGGGCTTCAAGTGGTTCGTTCCGGGTCTCTTCGACGGGTCGTGCTGTTTCGGCGGCGAGGAAAGTGCGGGCGCCAGTTTCCTGAAACTCGACGGCACGGTGTGGACCACCGATAAAGACGGTCCGATCATGGATCTGCTCGCCGCCGAGATCACCGCTCGCACCGGCAAGGATCCCGGTGAGCACTACCAGGATTTGGCAGCGGAGTTCGGCACCTCGTCTCATACACGCATCGACGCACCGGCGACGCCTGCGCAAAAAGCGCGGCTGCGGAAGCTCTCGTCCGACGACGTGAAGGAGCAGACGCTCGCCGGCGAGCGGATCATCGCCAAGCTCACCGCGGCCCCTGGCAATCAGGCACCGATCGGTGGCCTGAAGATCGTGACGCCGAGCGGATGGTTCGCGGCGCGGCCCTCCGGCACGGAAAGCATCTACAAGATTTACGCGGAAAGCTTCAGCGGCGCGGCGCATCTCGATGCGCTCGTGAGTGAGGCAGAAGCGCTGGTCAACCGCGCGATCGGTGGTCGCCCATGAACCTGCCTCCGTTCCCCGCCGACTATCGAGCGTCTGGTGTGCTGCTGCACGTCACATCGTTGCCTTCTCCGTACGGGATCGGCGATGTGGGTCCGACGGCCGTCGCTTGGATCGACCAGTTGCATGAGGCTGGGCAAACCTGGTGGCAGGCGTTGCCGCTCGGACCGACTGGTTACGGTGACTCGCCATACCAATCGCTGTCTTCGTTTGCCGGCAATGAACTGCTGATCAGCCCCGACTGGTTGATCGATGACGGCCTGGTGACCAGGAGCGACTGCGCTGGTCGCTCGTTTCCAGGTACGGCCGTCGACTTCGAGGGCGTCAGAGCATTCAAGTTCGGATTGCTGGACACGGCGTGGAGGAACTTCAAGGCCGGGTGGGGATCGAACGTGCGCTCGGCCTTCGAGCAGTTCGGTGTGGATCACTCGCATTGGTTGGACGACTACGCATTGTTCCGCGCGCTGAAGACCAGACATGCGGGCGCGAGTTACCTGCAATGGCCTGACGAGCTCGTGCGGCGCACGCCCGCCGCGCTCGATCGCGTCCGCCGAGATCTCGCCGGGGAAATCGAGCAGGTTCGGTTCGCTCAGTTTCTGTTGTTCCGCCAGGGCGCGCGCTTGAAGGATCACGCGCGTGCGAAAGGCGTGCGACTGATTGGCGACCTCCCGTTCTTCGTCTCTCCGGATTCGAGCGATGTGTGGGCCAATCCGGAACTGTTCCTGCTCGATCCGCAGCACCGTCCGCGTGTCGTCGCCGGCGTTCCGCCGGATTACTTCAACGCCCAAGGACAACGATGGGGCAATCCGATCTACGACTGGAACGCGCTTCGAGCGCGCGGCTATCGCTGGTGGATCGATCGGACGCGCGCGCTACTCGCTCACGTCGACGCCATTCGCCTCGATCATTTCCGTGGATTCGCTGCTGCGTGGCATGTGCCGGCGTCGGCACCGACCGCGGAAGCCGGCGAGTGGGTGCCTGGTCCTGGCGGCGATCTGTTCGCGGTCGCGGACAAGACGCTGGGCACGCTGCCGTTCCTCGCCGAGGATCTCGGGATCATCACCCCGGATGTGAGCGCGCTGCGTGACGCGTTTCATATTCCTGGGACGCGCGTTCTGCAGTTTGCCTTCGATGGCCATCCCGATAATCCGCATCTGCCTGCTAACTACGTCCACAACACGGTTGTTTACACAGGCACTCACGACAATCCGACGACGCGTGGATGGTATGAGGATCTGCCGGCGGCCGGACGCCGCAACTTGTGGCGTTCCATGCAGCGCGCCGAAGGCACCCGCGCCGAAGCGGCACCGGCGTTGTTGCATCTTGCGTGGTCGTCGGACGCTGCGCTCGCGATCGCGCCGCTGCAGGACGTGCTCAACCTCGGGCGGGACGCGCGGATGAATCAGCCGGGGAGCGCGGATGGTAATTGGCGCTGGCGCGCCGTCCCGGCTTTGCTATCGAGCACCGCGTTCGAATCGCTGCGAGAGCTGACGCGCGCCTCGTCACGATCCGCTGCCGTTGAATCCGCCGATGCGCGATCCCTTGCCTTGTCACCGGAGATGACCGCATGAACGCCACGAAAACGCTTCACGATGAGGGCCAGAGTCTTTGGCTCGACAACATTACTCGCGACCTCCTCCAGAACGGCACTCTCGCGCGCTACATCCGCGAGTTGTCGGTGACGGGGCTCACGTCGAATCCGACGATCTTCGACCACGCAATCAAGAACAGCGCTGCCTACGACGCCGCGATTCAGCAGAAGGTCGAGGCCGGCAAGTCGGGTGAGGCGCTGTTCTTCGAGCTGGCACTCGAGGATCTGACACGGGCGGCCGACCTGTTTCGACCGATCTGGAATCAGACCCACGGTGTCGACGGATGGGTGTCGCTCGAAGTGTCGCCGCTGCTGGCGCACGACACGGCCAGCACGCTCGCGGCGGCCAAAGACCTGCACGCCCGCGCGGACCGGCCGAATCTGCTCATCAAGATTCCGGGAACCACAGAAGGACTGCCGGCAATCGAGGAGTCGATCTTTGCCGGCATTCCCATCAACGTGACGCTGCTCTTTTCCGACCAGCAGTACCTCGCTGCGGCGGAAGCGTTCCTGCGCGGCATCGAGCGTCGCCTCGATGCGGGCCTCGATCCGCAAGTCGGGTCTGTTGCGTCGGTGTTCATCAGCCGATGGGATACGGCCGTCGCGAAGACGGTGCCACCCGCGCTCCGCAATCAGCTCGGCATCGCGATGGCGAAGCGCACGTACA
>Ga0075433_10000117_pt1 | contig 39826 bp, 36 predicted proteins | sample RhiMethybrSRZTD2_FD_75299 | JGI IMG/M metagenome (GOLD analysis project Ga0075433, IMG submission 75299) | Populus rhizosphere microbial communities from Tennessee, USA - Rhizosphere MetaG P. TD hybrid SRZTD2 | ecosystem: Host-associated > Plants > Roots > Rhizosphere > Soil | place: USA... | reverse complement strand
ACCACACGGCGCGGCGCCATCATCGGCAGCGTCCGTACAGAATCGATTAGATCGTCAACGCGCACCTCGCCGCCATACAGGCGCTCGACGTTGAACGGCCGCAGATCTTCCTCAACCATGTCGGCAAACTCGCCGGCCACGGCCGAACGCTCCACCGGATCGGTTCCGACCAGCATGTAGAGAGGGGCCGTGTCGCCCGAGGCAAGCTGCTGTCGGAGAGCCGCAGTGCTCAGGAGAGGCATCAGAACGCTTCGAGAATCGCGGTGACGACGCTCCTCGCGACGTCGGTGGCAAGGCGATCGACCGATCCGCGCTCCTGGTCGAAGAACGCTCCGGTGTCGATCCCCGAGGCGGTCGACACGTTGTTCAGGTCGTACTCTTCACGGAAGGTCAACGCATCGTTCGACCACAGCACCATGTTCGTTCGCGTGTCGGTGAAGGTCGCCTTCATCGTCAGAATGAACTGATATCGCGACCCGAGTTGCTGCTGGTTGAAGGCGACCGGCTGCACCGAGATGCCGATGATTTCGGCCGCGAGCACCGCATCCGATCCCGTCGGCTCATTCACGACTCTGTACTTTCCGCGGCCGATGAACTCGTTGCGAACTTTTTCAGTGAGCACCAGCTCGACCTGCTGGAACGTGCTGCGATTCTCGATCGGCGGGATGCCTACCACCCGGATGTACGTGGGCAGGAACGAGCCCCGTCCAGCGAGCGCGTACCCGCACCCGTTGCTCGCGAGGGCGACGGCGATGAGCAGCCAGACTCTCATGGCGTTCTACTGCACCACGATCGACACAAGTCTGCCCTTCACGACCACGACCTTCTTCACAGTTTTCCCGGCGACATGTGATATCACGGCGGCGTCGGCCAGAGCCATCGCCTCGAGATCCTTCTCTGCGATATCAGGCGGCACCTTGAGATGGGCCCTCACCTTGCCGTTGATCTGCACCGGTATCTCGATCTCGTCGGCCTTGGCTACGATGGGATCGAATTCCGGCCAGGCGGCCGCGGCGAGGCCATTGCTGTAACCCAGCCCTTCCCACAACTCTTCGGCCGTGTGCGGCGCAAACGCCGACAGCATCCGGACGAGCGCTTCGACGGCCTCGCGGACCACGTGAATCGTCTCAGGACGCTCCACTTGCCCCGCATGCTCGACATCCTCGTCGTTGCGACGCGAGGGTCCTCCGGTGACCGTCTGCTCACTGAACGCGTACAACTCGTTCACGAGCTCCATGAGCGCAGACACAGCGGTGTTGAGCTGCTGCCGCTGCTCGATATCTGCAGTGACGCGGCGGATCGTGTCGTGCGTCTTCCGGCGCAGCGACCGCTCGGCCGGGTTGAGCGATGCCTGCTGAGGCGCGGCGACGCCTTCTCCACCGATAGTTTCACACCAGTGGTCCACGATGCGCCAGACGCGGGCCAGGAAGCGGAAGCTGCCCTCGATTCCGGCATCGGTCCACTCGACTTCCTTCTCGGGTGGCGCGACGAAAATGACGTACAGCCGCAGCGCATCCGCGCCGTACTTCTGCATCATCTCGTCCGGGTCAACGACATTGCCCTTGGACTTCGACATCACGGCGCCGTCTTTGAGCACCATCCCCTGCGTCAACAGGTGCGTGAACGGCTCGCTGTGATCGACCATCCCAAGATCGCGGAACACGCGTGCAAAGAACCGCGAGTAGATGAGATGCAGAATCGCGTGCTCGACGCCGCCGACATAGAAGTCCACTGGCAGCCAGTACTTCGCCATCTCCGGATCGAACGCTCGCTTGTCATTACGCGGATCAGCGAAGCGGTAGAAGTACCAGGACGAATCGACGAACGTGTCCATGGTGTCGGTCTCGCGGCGGGCCGGCTTGCCGCATTTCGGACACGTCACGTTGACGAACTCCGGGACCTGCGCCAGGGGCGAGTCGCCGCGGCCGGAGAACTGGGCGAGCTTCGGCAGTTCCACCGGTAGCTGATCGTCGGGCACCGGGACGATGCCGTCGGTCTGGCAGAAGATCATCGGAATGGGCGTCCCCCAATACCGCTGCCTGGAGATGCCCCAGTCCTTGAGCCGGTACTGGACCGTTCCCTCGCCGAGGTTGCGCTGCTTGGCGACGGCCGTCATCTTCGGCAGCGCGTCTTCTGAGCTCAGGCCGGAAAACTCGCCGGAGTTCACGAGGCGCCCGTAGTTCGAGACCGCCTCCGTCAGGACGTCCGACGATGCCGGCTCGCCGTCGGGCGTCACGACGACCCGTATCGGCAGACTGAATTTGCGCGCGAACTCGAAATCGCGCTCGTCGTGCGCCGGCACCGCCATCACCGCGCCCGTGCCGTACTCGCCGAGGACGAAGTTGGCCACCCAGATCGGCACCGGCTCGTTCGTGAACGGATTGATCGCGCGGAAGCCGGTGTCGAAGCCTTCTTTCTCGATCTCGCCGCTCATGCGGGCAGCACGATCCTGCAGCCGGAAAGCCTGCGCCTTCTGCTTGAGCGCAGCCGCATCCGTGGACCTTCCGGCGAGCGTCTGCACAAGCGGGTGCTCCGGCCCGAGCAGCACGAACGTCGCACCGTAGATCGTGTCGATGCGGGTCGTGAAGACCTCGATGACGGTGTGCGGGTCACCTTCGAGCGGAAACTTGACGCGCGCGCCTTCCGACCGCCCGATCCAGTTCTGCTGCATCGTCAGAACCTTCTCGGGCCACTGGGTCAGGATGTGCGTGGCCTCGAGGAGCTCATCGGCATACGCGGTGATCCGAAAGAACCACTGCTCGAGATCGCGGGTCTCCACCGGAGTGCCACATCGCCAGCAGCCGCCGTCAACGACCTGCTCGTTAGCGAGCACCGTGTTATCCACCGGGCACCAGTTCACTGACGACTTACGGCGATACGCGAGGCCCTTCTCGAACATGCGGATGAAGAGCCACTGGTTCCATTTGTAGTACTCGGCGTCGCAGGTGGCGAGCTCACGTTCCCAGGCATAGCTGACGCCGAGCCGCTGGAGTTGCCCTTTCATGTGCGCGATGTTGTCGCGCGTCGAGACCTCGGGGTGGATGCCGTTCTTGATCGCCGCGTTCTCCGCCGGCAGACCGAACGCATCCCAGCCGAACGGGTGCAGGACGTTGTAGCCGCGCATCCGCTTCACGCGCGCCAGAGCGTCGCCGATGCTGTAGTTGCGCACGTGACCCATGTGGGCGTGGCCGGAGGGGTACGCGAACATCTCGAGGCAGTAGAACTTCGGCCGCGACGGATCCTCGGCAACCTCGAACGCGCGCGAGGCGGCCCATCGTTTCTGCCACTTTTTGTCGAGCTCCTGCGGATGAAAGTCGGCCATAAGAGTTGGGCCGGCTAAAGCCGGCCCCTACGTCGTGACGTCATGTGGGGGCCGCCTCGGGCGGCCCGTATCGCGACCACGTAGGGGCCGCCTTCAGGCGGCCCGCATCTGATTATAACTGCCAGTGTTTTGACAGATGGGGCGTCACGGCGTCGATCGTGGCATCGGCGCGAGGCGTCGGTCCGGTCGGCACCTCGAACGACGCGTCGCCCTCGAGCGCACGGATGGTCGCGCGCAGCGACTCGGCGAGCCCGGCAAGATCGTATCCGCCTTCGGTGATCGCGACGATGCGGCCCTGGCAACAGTCCTCGGCGATCTTGACGAGGGCCGCAGTGAGACGGCCAAAGTAGGGGCCGGTCACACGCATGCCAGCCAACGGGTCGTTCATGTGCGCGTCGAAGCCAGCGGAGATCAGGATCAGTTCCGGCCGAAAGCGAGCGAGGATCGGCAGCGCGACTTTGGCATACGCGCGCTCGTAGTCGGCGTCGGTCGCTCCCGCCGCCATCGGCAGGTTGACGGTAAACCCCGTGCCGGCGTCGCTGCCGATGTCGCCGGCGGCCCCGGTTCCGGGGTAATACGGATACTGATGCGAGGATATGAACAACACGCTCGGGTCGGCGTAAAAGCTCCACTGGGTGCCGTTGCCGTGATGGACGTCGTAGTCGACGATCGCCACGCGCCCGAGACCGCGGGCGCGCGCATGCGCGGCCGCGATCGCGATGTTGTTGAAGAAGCAGAACCCCATGGCGCGATTGCGCTCGGCATGATGTCCGGGGGGACGCACCAGCGCCAGCGCGCGTGCGCCCGGCCGCGCGTCGAGCACGAGATCCACTGCGCTGACCGCAGCTCCGGCGCCAATACACGCGACCTCGTAGGTACTCGGCGACGTGAACGTATCGGCATCGAGCGCCACCGCCCGTCCGGCCGTTTCCTTGATCAGCGAGACGTGCTCTTTGTCATGAATCCGCGTGAGCTCGGCGTCGGTGACGAGGCGAGGCTCGACCACGCGCCCTCCGCGCAAGCGGAACTCGGAGGCGACCACTTGCATCACCTCGAAGCGTTCAACCCGTTCAGGATGTCCCGGCGGCGTTAGATGATCGGCAAAGCGTGGTGAAGTCAGCAGCGTGACGGACACGGAAGCAGATTGTATGACCATCCTTCTCTACGTGTTGGGCTTTGCACTGGTAATTATCGGGCTGGTCGGCATCATTCTGCCGGCGCTGCCTGGGCACATCCTGATTCTCGGCGGGCTCGTGCTGGCGGCGTGGGCCGATCACTTCACACGTGTCGGTGTGTGGACGCTGATCGTGATCGGCGTCATCGCCGCGGCCAGCTACCTGGTCGACTTCGCAGGCGCCGCACTCGGCGCGAAGCACCTTGGTGCCAGCTCGCGCGCGATGGTGGGCGCGGGACTCGGCACGATCGCTGGTCTGTTCCTCGGCTTGCCTGGCATCATCCTCGGCCCGTTCGTCGGTGCTGTCATCGGCGAACTGACGGTGGATCGCGATCTCCGTCGAGCCGGAAAGGCGGGAGTTGCCGCGTGGATCGGCTTCGCGATCGGGACCGCAGTCAAAGTCGCGATGGCGTTCCTGATGATCGGGATATTTTTGGGAGCGTTGTTCTTGTAAGCGGGCCATGCCGGGTCTGAAGACCCGGCCTACACTGTGCTCTAATGAGCGCGTCATGAAGAACATCGCATGCATCGTCGCGGCTCTGATCGTCGTGCTCACGACGTGCGCCGCGATGCAGGACTCGACGATCGTCACCAACCCGCCGGAGACGTTTACGATGCGGGTTGTGTCGTCGGGACTCGAAGGGCCGTGGGAAGTTGCGTGGGGACCGGATCAAACACTGTGGGTCACCGAGCGCACCGGTCGTCGGGTCGTCCGAATCAACCCGAGCAACGGCGCACGATCGGTCCTCGTCACCATCCCCGAGGTGAACACGACGTTCACGCAGGACGGTCTGCTCGGACTCGCGTTCCACAGCGACTTCGTGAAGGATCCCAGCAATCGTCTGGTCTACGTCGCCTTCACCTACGACGATGCACCGGGCACCGCATTGGCGCGTCGTCTTGCGGTGCGGCGTTACAGATACAACGAGGGCGCATCGTCGCTCGTCGATCCGGTCGACATTCTCACCGGCTTGCCAACGCACACCGATCATGCGGGCGGACGCCTGGCCTTCGGGCCCGATCGCAAGCTCTATCTCACGATCGGCGATGGCGGCAGCAACTTCGGCCCCAATCTCTGCAACGCGAATCACGCGCAGGACCTCCCCACCGCGGCGCAGGTGAAGGCCAAAGACTGGTCGAACTATCAAGGCAAGATTCTGCGTCTGGAGCTCGATGGATCGATCCCAAGCGACAATCCCGTAATCGACGGCGTGCGCAGCCACGTGTTCACGTGGGGGCACCGCAATCCGCTCGGCCTCGTGTTCGGACCGAACGGACGGTTGTATGAGTCGGAGCATGGTCCGAGCTCGGACGATGAGGTCAATCTCATCGAGGGCGGTCGCAACTACGGGTGGCCGAACGTCGCCGGTTATCGCGATGACAAGGCGTACGTATATGCGAACTTCTCGAAGTCGAGCCCGCAGCCGTGCGCCTCGTTGGGACGCGGCGCCGGCAACGGACCGATTCCCGCGTCGGTGCCGCAGCAGAAGGAAACGGCCTGGAACGATTCGAGCTTCATGCCGCCGCTCCGCACGTTCTTCACCGTCGAGAACGATTACGACCTCAGCAGGATTGGAAGCGCGACGATCGCGCCGGCGGGGATCGACTACTACGCGAGCAATGCCATCCCCAACTGGAACAACTCGCTGCTGGTGCTCAGCCTGATTCGCGGTGCAGTGTATCGCCTGTCGCTGGCACCCGATGGCAAGTCAGTGCAGGGGCCGCCGGTCGAAATGTTCAAGGCCGCGAGCCGCTATCGCGACATCGCGCTGAATCCTGACGGTCGCACGCTGTATCTCGCGACCGATCCGTCGGGGCCCAGCCGCAATCTGCCTCAGGGCACGCAGACGCTGGCGAATCCGGGCGCGATCCTCGAATTCAAGTACACGGGGAACTAGCCGACGGAGCGGCGGGTCTTCAAACCCGCCGCCTATTTCTTCGCAGCGTACGTCTTTGAGAATCCGTTTCTTGTGTTCGTCACCGTGAACGAGCCGTCTTCGCGCGCGGAAACCTTGATCCAGTACGCCTGACCGTTATGCGCGGGCGCCGGGGCCGCGCCGGGACCAGGTGCCGGTGCGGTGATCGCAGCCACCGGCATTGCCGTCAACGCTTCATCGGTGTTGTTGGCGATGAAGAGTCCCGGAACCGTGTATTCCTGACCGCTCAATTGCGAGAAGTGCATCTGCCACAGGTCTTCGAGTCCCGGCGACGAGTGCAGCACCTTCATCGAGTCGGGCTGCCCGCCCTTGCGCGTGCCGTTGTTCATGATCGCCACGCGGGGAGACAGCGCGTGCACGAGTACCTCGGAGTTGGAAATGTTCAGGCCATGGTGCGAGACGATGTAGAGGTCGACCGTACCAAGCCGATTGGTCGGGCACATCAACTCCCCTTCCTTGTTCCAGGTCAGGTCGCCCATGTGCACCGTTCTGAACTTGCCGAACGTGAAATGCGTGCCCACTGACTGCGCGTTCTCCGAGGGATCCGGGTCCTTCTGTTTATACGCGGCACAATAGGGATTCTTGCCTCCGCCCGGCAGCGGATTCGCGATGAACTGGCCCGCCGCGGCGACAATGCGCGCGTCGACCCCCTTCAGCTCGATCCGATCGCCCGGCTTGGCGGCCGTATGCTTCGAGCTCGCATAGAGCTTCGGATACACGTCCTTCAGGAATGCGTCAGTGGCAGCCGCCGGCTGCACGTTCGGACCGTGATCGATGAACTCCTTGATCGGAATCCGTCCAGCGACGTTCTCCATGCCGCCGTAATGATCGCCGTGGAAATGGGTCGTGATCAGGTGATCGATCTGACTGAGGCCGGCGTCCTTGGCGGCCGCGAGAATGCGATCGCCATCGCGCTGGGCAGCGGCGCCGCCGTTGCCGGTGTCGATCAGCAGCGATTGACCGGAGGGCGCGACGAACAGCGTCGCATTCCCGCCTTCGACGTCGATTACGTAGATATCGAGCGTCGTGCGTGTCTGCGCGGAGACGAAAACGACGCAGAAAGAGACGAGCAACAACGTCAGTAGTCGGCGCATGGAGCAGTCCTCCAGAGCAGCATGCCCCGCCCTCCCCGGGCAGAACGGAGCCTGCGTAGGCTATCACTGTCGCCGTAACGGCGAGGTCGCGATCCGCTAAGATTCGGACGTCATGCGACTCGAGGCCGGCACCCGCCTGGGACCCTACGCGATCGAGTCGCCAGTCGGCGCCGGCGGCATGGGCGAGGTGTATCGCGCACGCGACACGCGACTGGACCGCACCGTCGCGATCAAGGTGCTGGCACCGAGCCTGGCGGCCGACGTCCAATTCCGCACGCGGTTCACCAACGAAGCCCGCTCGATTTCGATTCTCGATCACCCGAACATCTGTGCGCTCTTCGACGTGGGCGAGCAGGACGGCACCGCCTTCCTCGTGATGCAGTATCTCGAGGGGGAGACGCTGGCCACGCGTCTACTGCGTGGCGCCATGAGCCTCGCCGACGCGCTGCGGACCGGCCGCGAGATCGCCGACGCACTCGCGCAGGCGCATCGTGCCGGAATCGTCCATCGCGATCTCAAGCCGGGTAACGTCATGTTGACGAAGTCCGGCGCCAAGCTGCTGGACTTCGGCCTCGCTCGAGGAGTACGTCCGGAGGCAGTTCAGGCGGTCGCATCGATTGCCGCCACAGTCGCCCCTGATCTCACCGCTCAGGGCACGATCCTCGGCACGTTCCAGTACATGGCGCCCGAGCAGCTCGAAGGAAAGGACGCGGACGCGCGAACCGACATCTTCGCCTTCGGCGCCGTGCTCTACGAGATGCTCACCGGCCGTCGGGCATTCGAGGGTAAGAGCCAGGCCAGCCTGATTGCGGCCATCCTGGAGCACGAACCCCCAGCGCTGACCACTCGGCTGCCGGTCGCCACTCCAACCCTCGATCGAATCGTCAAGACGTGCCTGGCGAAAAACCCCGACGCGCGCTGGCAGAGCGCGGCCGATCTGTCGCGCGAGCTCGCCTGGCTGATCGAATCGGACGGCATCGATGTCGTTCGACGGGCTGCACTCGCGCCGCCTCGCGCGACGCGTACATGGATCGCGGTCGGGCTCGCGGCCGGGATCATCATCGGGTTGGGCATCTCACTGCTCTTCTCGATGTTCCGATCGCCGCCCCCGACGGTTTCACTCTCGCGAACGCTCGTCGACATCGCGCCGGCAGACGTCCTGCGCTCGCGCACGGACGACACCACGACGTCAGGGGGACATCTGAGCCGGAGAGCGATCGCGCTATCGCCCGACGGTCGGACGATGGTGTTCAGCGCGGTGAAGGGCGACCATCAACAGCTGTATGCGCGCGCGCTCGACCAGATCGAAGCGAGACCGCTGGCGGGAACTGACAACGCTGACAGTCCGTTCTTCGCGCCCGACGGCGAGTGGGTTGGATTCTGGTCGAGCGGCGCACTCAGGAAAGTCGCTCTGGCAGGAGGAAGCGCCACGACGATCGTCGAGAGCGCTCCGATCTTCGGCGCGAGCTGGGGTACGAACGATCTGATCCTGTTTGCGCAGGAGCACGGTGGCATTCGTCAAGTCCCTGCGACGGGAGGAACGCCATCGCAAGTCACCAAGACCGATGAGAAGGCGGGCGAAGTCGGTCATCGCCTGCCGCATTGGCTGCCGGGAAACCGAGCCTTCCTGTTCACGGTGATACACACGGCGTTGCCAACGTGGGATGACACACACGTTGTCTCGCATACCATCGACAGCGGCACGCGCACGGTTGTGCTGCAGGGAGCCGCCGACGCTGAATATGTCGCCAGCGGACATCTCGTGTACGTCCGGCGCGGGATGCTGAATGCCGTCCCGTTCAATCCTGAACGGATGCAGGTCACTGGTGGCGCTGTCACGCTCGTCTCAGACCTCATGCAGTCTGGGAACATGCCCAACCAGCAGATCGACACGGGAGAAGGCCAGTTCACGGTCTCTGCGTCGGGCTCACTCGCCTATGTTCGCGGCGGGTTGTACACGTTTCCCGATCGCCTGCTCGTGTGGGTCGATCGCAGCGGAAGAATAGAACCGCTGGCGGCGCCGCCGCGAGCCTATCTCTATCCGCGTCTCTCACCCGATGGCGCAACCGTGCTCGTGTCGACTCAGGGCGATCGGAATGTGTGGCTGTACAACATCGCCCGAGGGACCACGACGCGTGCAACCTTTGAAGGACGCAACATGGCCGCCATCTGGACCAGAGATGGTGCGCGCATCACCTACGGTTCTTCAGTAGGTGGAGAGGAGAACCTCTACTCGCAACTCGCTGATGGCAGCCGTGCGGCCGAGCGTCTCACCAACAATACGCTGCAGCAGCGCGCGGCCGCGTGGTCGCCCGACGGCCGGACGTTGGCGTTCGTCGAAGGCGACACTGATAACCCGTCCCTGCGAAACATCATGGTGTTCACGCCCGGCACCGATCGCCAAAGCAGGCCGCTCGTTGCCACGCGATTCGACGAGAACTACCCCGATTTCTCTCCCGACGGCAAATGGATCGCGTTTGCGTCGAACGAGTCGGGACGCTTCGAAGTGTACGTCGCGCCGTATCCCGGTCCCGGTCCAAAGGTGTTGCTCTCCGCCGAGGGTGGCCATTCACCGGCCTGGTCGAAGAATGGCCGCGAGCTCTTCTATCTCCAACCGCTCGGCCCAGGCGGGTCGGCACCCTACAAGATGATGTCGGTGCCGCTCACGAGCGGCGCGACCACCGCGGTAGGCAGGCCGCAGGCTCTGTTCGAAACGCCGTTGGGACTGCAGGCCAACGTTCGCGGATACGACCTCTCCGCAGACGGCACCCGCTTCTTGATGGTGCAGCCGCAACCGCGACCGCCAATCAGACCAACGCAAGTGATGCTCGTTCAGAACTGGTTCGACGAGCTTCGGCGCCGAGTGCCCACGAATTGATCTGAAAAGTTTCAGCTCGTCTCGGTGAACCAGACGCCCCCTCGGACCGTCAAAAGGCCAGGCATGGGCCGCCTGAAGGCTGCCCCTACGTACGATCAAGGGAGGTTGTGTGTCTTCTTTCGCCAGCGATCTGCGATATGCGGGCCGTACTCTGCGCAAGAGCCCGGGCTTCACGGCCGTCGCCATCCTGACTCTGGGCATCGGCATCGGCGCCAACACCGGCATCTTCAGCTTCGTCGACGGCCTTCTGTTGAAGCCGCTTCCCTACGAAAAGGGCGACCGCATTGTCCGGGTCCTGGAGAAGCCGCCGCGCGGCGAGCGCAACGGCATCTCGACGCTCAACTTCCTCGACTGGCAGAAGGACAACACGGTCTTCGACTTCCACTCCGCCCAGGCGGGCGGAGGGGTGACGATGACTGGAGGCACCGAGCCCGTGCAGCTGCGAGGGGCACGAGTGTCCCCAGACTATTTCAAGATTTTCAACATCAAGCCGGCGCTCGGTCGACTCTTCCTTCCCGGTGAAGACCAGCTCGGGAAGCACCAGGTGGCGGTGATCAGCCACGTCACGTGGGTCACGCAGTTCGGCTCCGACTCCAACATCGTCAATCGCACGGTCCTCCTCGACAACGTCCCCTACACCATCGTCGGCGTGCTGCCTGAAGGCGGCGCGTTCGATCGGGCCGCGGCCCAGATCTGGCGGCCGCTGGCATTCGAGCCGTCGAACATGACGCGCAACTTTCATTGGCTCACGTCATTCGCGCGTCTGAAAGACGGCGTCACGCTCGAACAGGCGCGCGCGTCGATGGACGTCATCGGCAAACGCATCGAGCGCGACTTCCCCGACTCGAACAAAGGCTGGGGCGTCGTGGTCGAATCGTACGCCGACACGCTCATCGGCCGCGACAACACCACCGTGGCGATTCTGCTGATGTCGGCCACCGGTCTCGTCTTGCTGATCGGCTGTGCCAACCTCGCCAATCTGGCACTCGCTCGCGGCGTGTCGCGCGAGCGCGAAGTGGTGGTGCGCGCCTCGCTCGGCGCCGGCCGATGGCCGCTGGTGCGTCAGTTCCTCACCGAGAACGTGGTGCTGTCGCTCACCGGCGGTATCCTCGGCATCGGCATCGGCTACGCGTTGATGCGTGGAATCACGCTGATGCTTCCGCCCTTCCCCTTCCCGCGTGAAGTCGAGGTGACGATGGACGGACGCGTGCTGGTCTTCGCGATCGTCGTATCGATCGTCACGGGCCTGCTCTTCGGCATGGCACCCGCGCTTCAAGCCACTCGACCCGATCTCGCCTCGTCCATGAAGGAAGACAACCGTGGATCGAGCGGAACGGTCGGACGCAGGCGGCTGCGCGACAGCTTGATCGTGGCGGAAGTCGCGCTGGCGTTCGTGCTGCTGGTGATGTCAGGGCTGATGATGCGCAGCTTCTTCGGTCTGATGAACGTCGATGCCGGATTCGACTCGACCAACCTGCTCACCATCGGTCTTCCCACGACAACCGAACGCTTTCCCGATCCGCAGCAGATGAATCGATATCTGGCCGAAGTTCGCACCGCTGTCGAAGCCGTGCCCGGCGTGCGCGACACCGCGTACAGTTGCGCGCCGCCGATGCAAGGCACGTGTTACGGGATGCCGATGCAGCCGACGAACAGGCCGACCGTCGATGTGGCCAAGCGGGAGGGCGGCTTCTACAAGGTCGTCAGCCCGTCGTACTTCTCGACCCTCGGCATCAAGATCATCAAGGGACGCGCCCTCTCGGAGCGCGACACCTTCACGTCGCCGAAGGTGCTGGTGCTCAACGAGCGGCTCGCGAAGAAGTTCTTCAACAACGAGGACCCGATCGGTCAGCGCATCCTGATTCAGGAAATCATTCCCGGCAAGACAGGGCTTGGTCCCGACCTCTCGTGGGAAGTTGTCGGTGTGATCGGCGACGAGAAGATCGGCGGACCGCAGGACGTCGAGTCCGCAGGCGTCTACGTGTCGAACGAGCAGTCGCCCGTTTACGGGATGACTCTCAGCGTCCGCGGCAGCGTGAACCCGCTCTCGCTGCAGAAAGACATCAGCAGAGCGATCTGGAGCGTGAACAAGGACCAGGCGCTGAGCAACATTCGCACGGTGGATCAGATCAGGGATCAGCAGATGGGCGGCCGCCGCATTGCGTCGATCTTGTTCGGCGTGTTCGCGACCATCGCGCTGCTGCTGGCCGGCATCGGCATCTACGGTGTGATTTCCTACTCGGTGGCGCAGCGCACGCGCGAGATGGGCATTCGCGCCGCGCTCGGGGCGTCCAGGCAGATGCTGCTCCGCCTCGTGCTCGATCGCGGCGCCGTGCTCACCGGCATCGGGCTGACCATCGGCGTCGTGGGAGCGCTGGCGCTGACGAGGGTCATGGCCAGCCTGTTGTTCGGCGTGGGCACGCGCGATCCGATTACGTTCGTCACGGTCGGCGTGATCCTTGCCGCCGTCGCCATGCTCGCCTCGTACGTGCCGGCGCGGCGCGCCACCAAGGTCGATCCGGTCGTCGCACTTCGCTACGAGTGAGCGCTCAGCGATGTCGATTCTACAGAGCGTGTAGTGTAGGCCGGGTCTTGTTCTTGAGACCCGGCGTCTCCGTCGTGGCACATCCATTGCGATGTCCCACATCATGCAGCGGCTAGCTGGACAGGTGAGGCAGGCAACAGACTCCGCACCCACTCCAGGTCCCAACGTCGACCCGCAATCGCGGACTCTGTGGCGCCGGAACACGTCGCTCCACGTACTCGCCGCCTGCGCCATCGTCGTGATGATGCAGTTCACGGCGCCGCTCCTGCTGCCGATCGTCCTCAGCCTGATGCTGTTCTACATGCTCGATCCCGTCGTCGATCGGCTGCAGCGGTGGCGCGTGCCACGACTGCTCGGAACGATCGCCGTCATGCTCGCGCTCCTCGGAGCGCTGACGATCGGCGCAGCGGCGTTATGGCCACAAGTGGACGCCGTGCTCGTCAAGGTGCCGGCGGCGACGGCACAGGTACGCAAGATGTTTCGCGACCATCGACGCGGCGCAGCCGACAGCACGCTCGATCGCATTCAAGAGGCCGCACGCGCCGTCGACTCCGCTGCCGCCGAAGCCGGCAAGCCGGCGGTCGCGAGTCCAGGCGTCCTGCGCGTCGAGGTCGAGCAGCCGTGGCGTCTCTCCGATCTGCTGTGGACCGGCGGGCTCGGCGCGATCGGGATCGTCGGACAGGGTGTGACGGTGCTATTCCTGACGATGTTCCTCCTCTACGAGGACGATTCGTTCAAGCGCAAACTCGTCCGACAGATGGAAACCAACAACAGCAAGCGCGTCACCGTGCATATCCTCAACGACATCGCCGTGCAGATCGAGCGGTTCATCTGGGTGCAGGTGCTGACGTCGGTAGCGGTTGCCGTTGCTACGTGGCTGGCGCTGTGGTGGCTCGGCATCGAAGAGCCGCTGGTATGGGGCGTCTTCGCCGGTGTGATGAACATCGTCCCCTACTTCGGCCCGCTCATCGTGACCGCGGGCTTGGCGATCATCGGCTACCTACAATTCGGGACGATTGAGCAGACGGCACTGGTGGCCGGCGTCGCGCTGGCGATTACGACGATCGAGGGCGTCTTCCTCACGCCGCACCTCTTGAGCCGCGCGGCGTCACTCAATCACGTTGCGATCTTCGTCGCGATCGCATTCTGGAGCTGGGCGTGGGGCGTCCCGGGCATGCTGCTCGCCGTGCCGATGCTGATGGCCATGAAAGCCGTGTGCGATCACGTCGACGGCTTGAAGAACATCAGCGACTTCATCGGCGTCCACGAGCGATGAGCGCGTGCGCGCGCGCTTCGAGTGCGGCCAGCCGTTGCTCGACCTCGACGCGCGTCTGTTCGAGCAACTCGGGCGAGGCGCCCGCTGGCACTTCCATCGGCTGTCCCACCACCAACGAGACCGTGGTGAACGGCTTCGGGATCTGCGTGCGGTCCCAGCTCTTGAGGCTCCAGTGCGACGACGCCTCGAGATGGAATGGCAGCAGCGGGTTGCCGGTTGCACTCGCCAGCCACACGGCACCCGCCTGGGCCACTCGTGCAGGACCTCGCGGACCATCGAGCGTGAATCCCGCCGGTTTCCCTGCTTTCATGTCCCTCACGAGCTGGTGCATCGCCTTCAATGCCCCTCGCGACGTCGAGCCGCGGGCGGTGCCGTAGCCGAATCGCTCGATGATGCGCGCAATCCATTCGCCGTCGAAGTTGTCGCTGGTGATGACGACGATGCCGTGGCGGCGGAAATAGAAGGTGGCGGGCAGGATGCGCCCGTGCCAGAAGCCCATCACCGGCTGACGGCCCGAGGCGCGAATCGCGTGGAAGTGCTCGAGGCCCTCGGTGCGCCACCGCAACGTGTGGCCAAGCGCGTTGATGATCGGATACCCGAGGCCGGCGATAAGCGACAACTGCGCTCGCTTCATTCGCGAGTCGCGCCAATCGCTCACAGACTACATCCCATTGTATTGAGGACCACCGCCGCCCTCGGGAGGCACCCACGTGATTACCTGATACGGATCCTCGATGTCGCACGTCTTGCAATGCACGCAGTTCGAGGCGTTGATCTGCAGGCGCGGCGGCTTGCCTGACTCGCGAATGATCTCGTACACGTTGGCCGGACAGAAGAGCGTGCACGGATGGCCGTACTCGGGGCCGCATCTCGTGCTGCACACGTCAGTGTTGACCAGCAGATGCGACGGCTGATCTTCGTCGTGCGCCGTCCCCGAATAGTGCACGTTGGTGAGCTTGTCGAACGTGAGCGTGCGATCGATCGTGGTCGCATTGCTGGCGCGGCCTACCGGCACGTCGAGACCGTAGTACCAGGCCAACGTCTTCATCTTGGCGTGGCCGGCGCGTCCGCGCAGATCCTCCACCCATCGCCCACCGGTCAGAATCGAGAAGCCCGCAAACGCCAAGCCTGCAAACAGGCCGTAGCCGAACGCCTGATGGACATTCCGCACCGGATACAGTTCGGCTCGAACCGGGCTCGCGTCGATCTTGTCCTGATAGCGCTTGAGACTCGCCTCCGATGTATCGCCGGCGCGGATGGCTTCGAACGCCGATTCGGCGGCCAGCATCCCGGTGCGCATGGCGAGATGGATGCCTTTCAGCCGCATCGAGTTCATGAAGCTGCCCGCATCGCCCGCGATGAGGCCGCCGTCGACGTACGGACGAGGAATCGTGTTCCACCCGCCTTCTGGAAGCGCTTTGGCGCCGTAGCGCACCAGCGTGCCGCCGTCGAGCAGCTTCGCAACCATCGGATGCTGCTTCACACGGTTGAACGCCATGTGCGGATCGAACAGCGGATCGGCGTAGTCGAGGCCGGTGACGAATCCAATCGACAGCTGTCGCTCCGGCAGCGCATAGATGAACGCGCCGCCGAACTCCTCATGACGCAGCGGATAGCCCATCGTGTGCATCACGGTGCCCGGCGCGATGCGATCGGGGGGAATCTCCCAGAGCTCCTTGAGACCGACGGCGAACTGCTCGGGCTCGCGCCCCTTGGACAAATCGAGGCGCTGAATCAACTCTTTGGTCAGATTGCCGCGCACGCCATCGCAGAAGATGGTGACCTTGGCGCGAATGTCGACGCCCGGTTCGTAATTCGGCTTGTGCTCGCCGTGCTTGCTGATGCCGCGATCACCGGTACGCACGCCGACCACGCGCGGCCCGTCCATGAGCACGTCCTGACCAGCAAAGCCGGTGAAGAAATCGATGCCCTCGGCTTCAACCTGCGACGCCAGCCAGCGCACGAAGGCGTTCAACGAGATGATGTAGTTGCCGTGATTGCGAAGCGGCGGGGGAACGATCGGCAGGCGGATGCGCGATCGCTCCGAGAGCATGTAGACGAAGTCGCGTTGCACGGGCACCGCCAGCGGCGCGCCCTTTGCCGCGTAGTCGGGAATCAGATCGCGAAGGGTCGACGGATCGAGCACCGCGCCCGACAGGATGTGCGCGCCCGCCTCGCGCGCCTTCTCGAGCACGGCGATCGAAAGCGGTTCACCGCCCTGCGCCTTCTGCAGCTGCGAGAGACGGAGCGCGGCCGACAGACCGGCGGGGCCGCCGCCGACGATCAGGACGTCGACTTCGAGGGTCTCGCGTTCCATGGTTGGTCAGGAAACGGAGGGTACGGGGGAAACAGAGAAGAGATCAACACGGGGGGAACGGTGGTAACACCGTTTTCCCCGTGTTAATCCCTACTCCGTTTTCTCCGTCTCCCCCGTTACTTTTTCTCAAGCTCTGCGATCAACGCCGGCACGATCTCGAACAGATCGCCCACGATCCCGTAGTCCGCGACTTCGAAGATCGGCGCGTCGCGATCTTTGTTGATGGCGACGATCGTGCGAGATCCCTTCATGCCGACCAGGTGCTGAATCGCGCCGGAGATGCCCAGTGCCACGTAGAGCTTCGGCGCCACGGTCTGGCCCGAGCTGCCGACCTGGCGCTCCATTGGCAGCCATCCGTTGTCGCAGATCGGGCGCGATGCCGCCATCTCGGCGCCCATCGCCGCCGCCAGCTTCTGCACCAGCGGTAGATGCTCCTGCGACTTGATGCCGCGGCCAACCGCGACGATCCGCTCGGCCTGGCCGAGATCGACGGCCTGCTTGGCTTCTTGAAACGGCGGCTCGGGCTTCTGGCGAATGGCGCCGGCATCGATGGTCACGTCGATCGTCCTCACCGGTGCGCCGCCGCCCGTCCGCACCGCATCGGCACGAAACGCGCCGATCTGAAACGTGACGATGCACGGTCCGGTCGCCTTCGGACGCACCGTGGCCACGAGCTTGCCCTGAAACATCGGGCGGCTGAAGGTGGCACTCGCGCCGCTGCCGTTGATGCCGATCACATCGGTGAGGAGCGTGGTCGTGAGACGCGCGGCCAGCATCGGCGCGAAATCGCGCGCCTGATAGGTGTGGGCGAGCACAACGAATGCCGGCGTGGTCGCGGCGACAATCGACTGCGCCGCCATCGTGAACGCATCAGGCGTGTAGGTGCCGAGCGCGTCATGCTCGGCCACGAGCACTTCAGCGACATCGGTGCGCGCGAGTTCCTGGGCAACGCCGCCGACCGATTCGCCGAGCACCGCCACCTTGATCGGCATTCCGCCGGCCAGAGCCTGCGCGGCCGCGATCGCTTCCGACGAGGCGCGATTGAGCGTGCCATGACGCTGCTCGGCGAGGACGAGAATCACAGCACCCTCGCTTCTTCGCGCAGGCGCTTCACGAGATCCTGTGCCGCTTGTGCCGGCGATCCGTCGATGAGACGGGTCTGCTTCGATCTGGTCGGCAGCGCGAGCGAAACGATCTCCTGCCCTGCCTGCAGCCCGGGCGCCATCGCCACCTTCCTGATCTCCTTCTTCTTGGCGGCCATGATCCCTTTGAGCGTCGCGTAACGCAGCTGATTGATGCCGCTCTGGATGGTCAACAGCGCGGGCAGCGGCATCGCGATCCACTGGAACCAGCCGCCTTCGAGCTCGCGTTTGACGCGCAGATCACGTCCATTGATCTGCACCTCCATGACGATCGTCGAGTGCGGGATGCCGAGCCGCTCGGCGAGGATGACGCCCGTTTGCGCGTGTCCTTGATCGTCGGATTGCAGTCCGGTGAGCACCAGATCGAATTTCTCGTCCGCCATCGCCGCCCCGAGCGCCTCGGCGGTGACCGCCGCGTCCGCCGACCCCAGGGCATCGTCCTCGACGTGCACTGCGCGATCGGCTCCGCGCGCGAGCGCCTCGCGCAGCACCTGCTGGATGCGCGTCGGTCCTGCGGCGCAGACGACGACTTCGCCGCTGTGCTTCTCGCGCAGCCGCAGCGCCTCCTCGAGCGCGTAGGCATCGGGCTCGTTCATCTCGAACGCCGCGTCCTGCTCGCGAATCCAGGTTTTGGCGTCGTTCAGACGAGGCTGCCACTCGCGGGTGGGGACTTGCTTGATGCAAACGGCGATCTTCATAGAGTTGTGGCGTTCGTCACTCGAAACACGACGACACACTGAGGCACCGAGGCTCAGAGGTCACCATAGTCTTGATCAAATCACTCTGTGCCTCGGTGCCTCTGTGCGTCGTGATCGTCGTTCAGTCCTCGAACTGCTTGAAGAGCAGCGCCGCGTTGGTTCCGCCGAAGCCGAACGAATTCGACAACGCGTAGCGGATCGGCATCGGCCGGCTCTTGCACGGCACGTAGTCGAGATCGCACTCCGGGTCGGGGTGCTCGAGATTGATCGTGGGGGGTGCGATCTGGTCGCGCACGGCGAGCACCGAGATGCCGGCTTCGAGCCCACCGGCGCCGCCGAGCAGATGACCGGTCATCGACTTGGTCGACGAGATCGCCACCGTGCGCGCGTGATCGCCGAAACAGGTTTTGATGGCGAGCGTCTCGAGCTTATCGTTGTATGGCGTCGATGTCCCGTGGGCGTTGATGTAGTCGATCTGTTCCGGAGCGATTCCGGCCTTGCGAATCGCCATCCGCATGACGCGAACGCCGCCATCGCCGTCCTCTGACGGCGCGGTGATGTGATAGGCGTCGCCCGACAGACCGTAGCCCACGAGCTCGGCGTAGATCTTTGCGCCGCGCCGCTTCGCGTGCTCGAGCTCCTCGAGAATCAGCACACCGGCACCCTCGCCGATGATGAACCCGTCGCGATCCTTGTCGAAGGGACGGCAGGCTTTGCCTGGTTCGTCGTTGCGCGTGGACAGCGCGCGCAGCGCCGCAAATCCGCCCAGGCTCATGGGCGTGATCGCCGCTTCAGATCCGCCGGCGATCATCGCTTCGGCATCGCCGCGACGGATGATCTCGAACGACTCGCCGATCGCGTGCGCCGAGGCCGAACAGGCCGTGCAGGTGGCGACGTTGGGCCCCTTGGCGCCGAAACGGATCGACACCTGGCCCGAGGCCAGGTTGATGATCGCCGACGGGATGAAGAAGGGCGAGATCTTGCGCGGACCGCCCTCGAGCAGCGCGCTGTGCTCGCGCTCGATGGTCTGGAAACCGCCGATGCCCGACCCGATGTACACGCCGACGTCGGGCGCGTTCTCCTGCGTGATGCGCAGCCCCGAATCGTCCATCGCGAACTGCGACGCGGCGACTGCGTACTGAATGAAGACGTCCATCTTCTTGACGTCTTTCTTCTCGATGAACTGCAGCGGGTCGAACCCCTGCACTTCCGCTGCAATCTGCGCCGCGTATCCGGTCACGTCGAATCGAGTGACTCGCGTGACACCCGACGTCCCGGCCAGCAGCGCCTTCCAGGTGGCGGCGGTGCCGATCCCCAGCGCCGACACCAGACCGATGCCGGTAATGACGACCCGTCTGCTCAAACGGCGTGGCTCCTATTTCTTGCCCTTGCCGTGGGCTTCGATGTAGTCGATCGCTTCCTTGACGCGCGTGATCTTCTCGGCGTCCTCGTCCGGAATCTCGATTCCGAACTCCTCCTCGAAGGCCATCACGAGCTCCACCGTGTCGAGCGAGTCGGCGCCGAGGTCGTCGACAAACGACGCATCTGGCGTCACTTCCTCTTCGTCGACACCCAGCTGCTCCACGATGATGCTCTTCACCTTATCTGCGACCGCCATCTAGTCCTCCCAATCAATGCGCAATGCCCAATGCTCAACATCCAATTGAGCATTGTGCCTTGATTACATGTACATGCCGCCATTCACGGCGAGTACTTGCCCCGTAATATACGACGCCTCATCCGAGGCGAGAAAGCACACCGCCGCGGCGATGTCGGACGGCGTCCCGAGCCGCTTGAGCGGAATCATCGCCTCCCAGTCGCCCTGGGTCTTGCCCGCCACCGCGCGGGTCATGTCGGTGTCGACCATGCCCGGCGCGACGACGTTGACGGTGATGTTCCGCGACGCCACCTCGCGCGCCAGCGCCATGGTGAACCCGATCAGCCCCGCCTTCGACGCGGCGTAGTTGGCCTGTCCGGCGTTGCCCATCTGCCCCACCACCGAGCTGATGCTGACGATGCGTCCGCTCCGCTGCTTGATCATCGGCTTGAGCACCGCCTGCGCGCACGCAAACGCCGACGTGAGGTTGGTGGCGATCACCTCGTCCCATTCCTGCCGCTTCAAGCGCAGCGTCAACTGATCCCGCGTGATGCCCGCATTGTTCACGAGCACGTCCACACGTCCGTGGCGCTCGAGCACGCCGGCCACCATCGCGTCGATGGAGGCCGTGTCGGTGACGTCGAGCGACACCATCTCGGCGCGTCCACCCGCGCCGACAATCGCATCGACCGTGGCCTGCGCGTGGTCGCCGCGCGCACCGGCGACGACGTGCGCGCCCCGCGAGGCCAGCATCTCCGCGATGCCGCGTCCGATCCCACGGGAGGCGCCGGTCACGATCGCTAGTTTTCCGCCGAAGTCGAGCATGCTGTCACGATCGCGCCGAGATCGTCGGGCGATCCGAACTGCACCACGCGAGCCTCTTTATTGATCTTCCGGACCAGACCGCTGAGCACCGTGCCCGGGCCCACCTCAACATACGTGGTGACGCCTTCAGACGCAAGGCGTTCGACAACATCCGACCATCGAACGGGGGCAGAGACTTGCCGTACGAGCGCGTCGATGGCCGCCCACGCCTCGCGCTTCGGCTGTGCATCGACGTTGGCCACAATCGGGACGCGGGGATTGCTGGTTGTCAGATCCCGCAGTTCCGGCTCGAGCCGCGCTTCGGCGGGCAGCATCAACGCACAATGAAACGGGGCGCTCACTGACAACGGAATCGCCCGCTTGGCGCCAAGCGCCTTGGCCCGCTCGGACGCGCGCTGTACGGCGGCGGTATGACCGGCGATCGAAATCTGCCCCGGCGCATTGATGTTTGCCGGGCTCACGATTTCGCCTTGCGCCGCCTCGTCGCACGCCTGTTGCACGAGCGCGAGATCGGCGCCGAGAATGGCCGCCATCGCGCCCACGCCCACCGGCACCGCCTCCTGCATATAGCGGCCCCGTCGTCGGACGAGCCGCACCGCATCGGCGAACGCGATCGTGCCCGCCGCGACGTTAGCGGAGTACTCGCCCAGACTGTGACCGGCCACGAACCCGGGTCGAATCCCCTGCGCTTCGAGCACGCGGCAGGCCGCGATACTCATCGCGAGAATCGCCGGCTGCGTGGTCTCAGTCAGCATCAGCTGATCTTCCGGACCTTCGAAGCAGAGCGCGCTCAGCGATCGCCCTGAGGATGCGCCTTCGGCAAACGCGGCATCGGCTTCGTCGAAGGTACGTCGAGCCTCGGGATAAGCCGCCGCGAGCGCTTGGCCCATGCCAACCTGTTGCGCCCCTTGCCCTGGGAAGACGAACGCGATCATGCCGGCTTCCTGGTCACAGCCATGGCCCCGATCTCCTGCGTCACACGCGCCGTGAAGCTCGCCGCCGCCAAGCGCGCCGCCAGGCCGATGGCGTTCTCGATCGCCTTGGCCGACGAGCGGCCGTGACCCACGATCGTGAGACCCGCGACGCCCAACAGGGTGGCGCCGCCGTACTCCGAATAGTCCACTCTCGATCGAAAGCGCCGGAACGCGCCGCGCGAAAGCAGGTATCCAAGGCGGCTCGACCACCCCGATCGGAGCTCGTCGCCCAACAGCGTCTCCACGGTTTCGACGAGTCCCTCGCTGGTCTTGAGCACGACGTTACCCGTGAATCCATCGCACACGATGACATCTGCCGCACCGCTGTAGATCTCGCGGCCTTCGACGTTGCCGATGAAGTTCAGGGTCGCGCCCGTGAGCAGCCGATGTGCCTCTCGCGTCAAATCATTGCCCTTGCTGGCTTCCTCACCGATCGACAGCAGCCCGACGCGCGGCCGCTCGATCCCCCACGCCACGCGCGCATACACGCTGCCCATCACCGCGAACTGCAGAAGGTGATGCGGCCGGCATTCGGCATTGGCGCCCGCGTCGAGCAGCACCGCCGGACGCCTGCGGGTCGGAATCGCGGCCGCCAGTGCTGGGCGATCGACGCCGTCGATCATCCCGAGCGCCGCGTGAGTAGCCATCACCGTGGCGCCCGTGTGTCCCGCGCTCACGAGCGCCTCGGCCTCGTGTCGCGCCAGCAGTTCCGCTGCGACGCGAATCGAGGCGTGCGGCTTGCGACGGAGCGCAGCGACAGGCGACTCGGTCATGGCGATGACCTCGTCTGCGTGCACGATCTCGATCGGAAGCGACGACCGGTCGGAATGGCGTGCCAGCGCTCGGTTCAGATCGTCGGCCGCCCCAACGAGCAGGATGCTCGCCTCGCCATGGCGCGACGCTGCCACGGCGCCATCGACGACCACCGGAGGCGCGTGGTCACCGCCCATGGCGTCGACCGCGATCCGGATCACGAGGCGTGCCTTCGCCGATCACGACACACCGAGGCACAGAGGCACAGAGGCTTGAGATCGTGAATCTCGGTGCCTCGGTGCCTCTCTGTGTCGTGGAAGGGTTCGAGCATCCCCGCTGGCTACTCTTCGTCCACCGGCCGGACCTGGCGGGTCTTGTAGTAGCCGCAGTGCGGACAGATGCGATGCGGCGCCTTCGGCTCGTGGCACTGCGGGCAGAGGCCGGTCGTCGTCGCGCGCAGCGCGTCGTGCGTCCGCCGCTTGGCCGTGCGCGTCTTGGAGTGTCTGCGTTTTGGATTTGGCATGTGTCTACTTCAATCTCTTCAGCGGCGCGAGGCGCGGGTCTTCCCAATGCGACACACACGCGCACGATCCCGTATTCCTGTTCGTCCCGCACTGCGGGCACAGCCCCGCGCAATCTTCGCGGCAGAGCGGCTTCATCGGCAACGTGAGATAGAACTGCTCACGCAGCAGCTCGTCGAGATCGATCTGGTCGTCGCGATAGACGCCGGCGTCGAGATCGTCCTCGCTGACTTCGCGATCAACGTTGCCTGGGCCGGCGCTCTCCGCTTCGGCCGGCAGATACCGCAGATCGAATGCGCCGTCGATCGGCAGCGTGAACGGTTCGAGACAGCGACCGCAGTCGAGTTCGAGCCGCGTGTTCACCGTACCGGCGATGCGAAACCGTTCCTTGTCCTTATGGATCTGGAGATCAACCAGGACCGGCTCGACGATCCGATACGCCTCGCCGTCGTGCCCCACCTCGTCGGGTTGGAACTTCCGGGCGAAATGGTTGGTCCCCTGGTGAAACCGGGTCAGGTCTAGCTGCATCGCGGTCCGCCTGTCGCGAAAATCGCGCGAAAGGCGACCTCACATTATAGCCTAGAGCTGACTCCAGGCCATTGGCCCGACCCACGGTTTGGGAATGAACAGCCGCTCGTAGAGCGCCACCGCGAAGCGATCGGTCATGCCCGCAAGGAAGTCTTTGACGGCGACGTCGATCCCTTCGGTGTCGATGATGCGCGTGTCGAGGAGTTCCGCGGGACGCTCGCGTACCCGCTCCCAAAGTCCCCCGAGGATATCGTGCGTCTTCTTGAACTCCGCCGTCGCGGTGTCGTTCTCGTAGACCGCACTGAACAGAAACGCTCGCATCGCCAGCGTGGCCGACAGCACGCTGGGGCTCATACGGATTTCGGAGAGGCCGTCGCTCTGCGTCTCGGTGACGACATCCTTGACCATCGTGGCTATCCGCGCCGACGAGGAGTTGCCAAGCACCGCCACCGCATCGCGCGGCAGCTCCTCGGGCTTGAGCACGTTGGCGCGCACCGCATCGTCGATGTCGTGATTCACATAGGCGATCAGGTCTGCCACCCGCATCACCTGGCCTTCGAGGGTCGCTGCGCGTTTGGCGGGTTCGATGTTCACCGGCGATCCATCCTTGCCCTTCGAATGGCGTCCGATGCCGTCCCGCACTTCCCACGTGAGATTGAGACCGTTGCCGTCGTTCTCCAGCACGTCGACCACCCGCAGACTCTGCTCGTAATGACGGAAGCCGCCCGGCATGAGCGTGTCGAGCACGCGCTCGCCGGCGTGGCCGAACGGCGTGTGGCCGAGATCGTGACCAAGCGCGATCGATTCGGTGAGCTCCTCATGCAGCCGAAGCACCTTGGCGATCGTGCGGGCGATCTGCGACACCTCGAGGCTGTGTGTCAGGCGCGTGCGGTAGTGATCGCCGGCCGGCGCAAAGAACACCTGGGTCTTGTGCTTCAGCCGTCGGAACGCCTTGCTATGAATGATGCGATCGCGATCGTGCTGAAAGGCCGGCCGCACTTCGTCTTCGCTTTCCGTGCGCAGGCGGCCGCGAGAGTCGGCGCTCTTGGCTGCTTCGGGCGCGAGCGTCTCCCGCTCGCGCTGCTCGAGCGCCTCACGAATGCTGGGCAACGATGTCCTCCAAAAAGCTGGTGCCGTGGGCCAGCGGGCCGACGCCGAAGTTCGCGGCCAAGGTTTGCCCGAGATCGGCGAAGGTCTGACGCGTCCCCAGAGATGTGTCTCCTCGGACGTGTCGGCCGTAGAGCAATAGAGGCACGTACTCGCGAGAATGATCCGTACTGGGCGTCGTTGGGTCGTTGCCGTGATCGGCGGTGACGATGAACAGGTCCGACTCGCGCAAGTGGGCAAGGATGGACGGCAGTCGTTCGTCGAACTTCTCGAGATTCGTCGCGTACCCGGGCACGTCGTTTCGATGCCCGTACATGGTGTCGAAGTCCACCAAGTTGGCGAAGATCAGCCCTTTCTCCTGACTCCACATGGTTTCGGCGATGCGGGCCATGCCCTCCTCGTCGCTGGCGGTGGGGATGGCACGACCGATACCGCGGCCGGCGAACAGATCCTTGACCTTACCGATAGCAACGACGGGTATCTGCCCGCGTGTCAAGTGATCCAGCAGCGTATCGCCCGTCGGATCGAGCGCGTAGTCGTGCCGGTTGGCGGTGCGCGTGAACGCGCCTTCCCTTCCGACGAACGGCCGTGCGATGACGCGGCCAACGCCCATCCCCTTGCCAACCAGATCGAAGGCGATTTCGCACATCCGATACAGCTCGGGCACCGGGATCACGTCTTCGTGGGCGGCGATTTGAAACACGCTGTCCGCCGACGTGTAAACGATCGGACGGCCCGTTCGCACATGCTCGGCACCTAGCTTCGTGATGATCTCGGTGCCTGACGCGACCACGTTTCCGAGGATCGGCCGGCCGATGCTCGACTCGAACGCGGTGATGACCTGCGGCGGAAAGCCGTGAGGAAACGTCGGAAACGGGCGATCGAGCACGATGCCCATCATCTCCCAATGACCGGTCACCGAGTCTTTGCCCGCCGATGCCTCGGCCATGCGTCCGTACGCGCCCACCGGCGCACGCTCGGCGCTGCCATGCAGGTCGACCACGCGTTCGAGGCCGAAGCTGCGCAGACACGGCACTCTCAGCGGGATCTGCTTGTCGATGTTGCCCAGCGTGTTGCTGCCCTCGTCGCCGTAGACCGCAGCGTCCGGCAGTTCACCGCAGCCGACGCTGTCGAGCACAATCAGGATGACGCGGGAGAAGGGAGTCAGATTACGAATGGTGCGATGCGAAGTAGTTCGCAACCGCGCGCGTGGTCTCGATCGTGGCGATCGCATGCTTGAACACGAGCTGATCTCCACCCTCCACTTCGACCACGACGGCAAACTTGTCGAAGTTCTTGATGCGGGCGTCGAACTGCCGCCCGTCCATCAGGTGGATCGTCACGGCCAGGCGATCGCGCCGCGCGTGATTCAAGAAGGCATCCTGAATGTTGGGTTGAGCCGAGGACGAGGTGCGTGGTTCAGATACCTGGGCCATCAGGGAGCGTCTCCTCGCGTGCGCACACCGCGCGAGGCGAGTACGCTCTCGACGCGATGAAGGGTCTCCGGCCGCTCGCCGGGTCCATCGAACCAGATAAGGTTAGGCTCTTTGCGAAACCAGATCAACTGCCGGCGCGAGTAGCGACGATTCTCGGTGACGATCAGCGCGCGCGTCGCTGCCTCGTCCCTCACACCGCGCAGCATCTCCATTACCTGTCGATAGACCAGACCGCCGAACGGACGCGCGTCGGCGGGCACGCCGCGGGCCAGCAGTCCCTGCACTTCGTCGACGATGCCGCGAGCGAACTGCTGCTCGACACGGTGCGCCACGCGTTCCGCGGTCAGCGCCGCGGGAATCGACAGCGCCAGCGGGACCACGTCGCAATCGGCGACCGGCGATCGGGTGTCGGCAAAATGTTCGGTGAGCGGCCGCCCCGTGGTGAGATAGACCTCCAACGCGCGCACCAGCCGCTTCCGATCGCGGGGCGCGATGCGCTCGGCTGAATCGGGATCGACCCGGCGCAGCATCCGATGCAGACGCTCCGGCCCTCGGCGGGAGGCGACTCTATCCAGCCGCGCGCGAAGCGCGCTGTCGGCTCCAGGTCCAGGAAACAATCCGCGCGTCAGCGCGCGATAGTAGAAGCCGGTGCCGCCGACCAGAATCGGCAGCGCCTCGCGCGCGTGGATGTCGCGAATGACGCGGCTCGCATCGTGCGCATACTGCGCTGCCGTGTAGACCTCGGTCGGATCGGCAATGTCGATCAGATGGTGCGGAACGCCCCGTTGCTCGTCGGCCGGAACCTTGTCGGTTCCGATGTCGAACCCGCGATACACCGCGGTCGAGTCGCAGTTGATGATTTCGCCGCCGTATCGTTCGGCGAGTGAGAGGGCCAACGCGCTCTTGCCGGTCGCAGTCGGACCGAGCACGGCGAGGATCTGCGGGCGCCCGTTCAATGCACGCGAATGATGACGTACAGCGCGAGCGCCGCCAGCACGATGATCAACCCGAGCTGCTGCGTTCGCGTGGGCATCTCAGCTTCGTGTCCTTCGCGTTCTTCGTGGCATCTCAGCTTCGTGTTCTTCGTGGCTAGCGCAGCGGCGGCTGTTCGTTGTAGTAGAAGGTCACCGTGAAGAACGCCACCGGGTCGGGATACGCCGTCGGCAGCGGCTCGGTGGGATTGGAGCCGACGATGGCATTGTTCGCCGCTCGCGTGAACGCATCGATGTCCGAGGGCGACGCGATGACAACGTCGGTGATGCTGCCGTCCTTGTGAATGTTGAACTGCAGAATGACGCGGCCGTGGAATGTCATGGCCGCATAGGGCACGAACCAGTTGCGCCGAACCTGGGCGACGAAGCGACGGAGCCAGGGACCGAAGTCGACCCCCTTGCTGTCGAACTGGATGCTCGTGCCCGGATCGTTCGCGCCCCCCTGCTCGTTGTGGAAGGTCTCGTTCTGGACGTAGCGCTGCAGGTTGCGCAGCGCATCACCCAGCGCGCCGGGCGCCGGACGTGATGGCTCAGGCGCGCGGCGAAGGCCTTGGTCGCTCTGCGGCAGCGCCTTCGCCACCTGCTCTTGAGGGTCAGGCTGCGGTGGCGTCGGGTCGGGCTTTGTTTGGGTGTCCGCGCCCCGCGCGCGCTCGGATTGTGCCTGTTCCGTGCGCTCGGGTGAGTTTCCGCGCGCGAACGGGAGTGGGTTGTCCGGCTTGAGCGCGCGTTCAGGCGCCTGCGCACGGCGATCGAGATCGGACAGCGGCACGTCCTTCTTCGGCGGCGCCGGCATGTCAATGCGCGGCGACACGAACACGAACCGGCGCTCGTTGCGCTCGCGTTGCTGTTCCCGAAGCAGTTCCTGCCGGCGGGCCTCGAGCTCCTCCTGACTGGGCACGAACAGATTCAGTCGCGGCACGAACTGAAGGAGGAGGACGATCAGCAGGTGGAGCACGACCGAGACAACGAGAATGTTGCCGACCGACAGCCCTCGGCCGACGACCTGCTCGTCCTGGTAGCGCTCCTCGAAGTCGAAATGGATCAACGGCCTAGGACTAAATTATAAGTGCCTTCCCTGACCTCAACCGCCCTAACTCTTACACTTTGCGGGCTGTGTAGAGATAGACGATGCCGCCTGTGAGCGGGACGGTCTGAATATCGGCAAAACCGGATTGCCGCAGTAATGTCACAAACTCGGCCGGAGGTGTGAATGTCCCCACCGATGCGGGCAGGTAGGTGTACGCGCCGGTGTGACCCGAGATGAGCTTGCCGACGAGCGGAAGCACGCGCTTGAAGTACCAGAGGTAGAGCGCGCTGATCCCCGGAATGCGCGGCACGCCGAATTCGAGAATGGCGAGTCGTCCGGTCGGTCGAAGCACACGAGCCATCTCGCGGCACGCCACCTCCGGTCGTTGCACGTTGCGAATGCCGAACGCCACCGTCGCGGCGTCTGCACACGCATCCGGCGCTGGAATCGCCGTGGCATCGCCCCTGACCAGCACGATGCGACGATCCTGGTGCGAGGCGCGCACCTTGTCGAGCCCGAGCCGCAGCATCGCCCCGGCGAAATCGACGCCAAGCACACGGGCGGCCTGGCGCGCCTCGAGCGCCATGTCCGCAGTGCCGGTGCAGATATCGATCAGCGTCTCGCGCCCGGTGAGATCGAGCGAAGCGATCGCGCGTTTGCGCCAGCGTCGATCGATGCCCGCGCTGAGGAGATGATTGAGCAGATCGTAGCGAGGGGCAATCGCATCGAACATGCTCGCGATGCGATCGGGAGACTTGTCGGGGGAGATACTAGCCACGGGCGAGCAAGGCCTCAGGGCCCAGGCCACACGGCCCAGGGCTGGGCAAGGCGGGAGGAATCAGACACGCTGTGGCCTCGGGACTGACGTCTCGAAACTGGCCCAGCCCTGAGGCCTGAGGCCTGAGCCCTGAGGCCTGCAGCTTCGCGGTCATCCGAGATACAGTGCGAGCGCAGTGACCGCGAAGTAGATGATCCCCACCCACCCGTTGAGATCGAACGCCTTCTTCACCTGCGAGAGATCGTCGGCGCTCACGAGCGATTGTTCGTAGAACAACAGCACCGCAACGGCGGCGACGCCGGCGAGGTACATCGTCGGCAGCCGCGCGACCTGCCACAACGCGGCCATGATGAGAACCGCTCCGATGTGCATCACGCGCGATAGCACGATCGCGGTCGGGACGCCGAACCGAGTGGGAATCGATCGCAGCCCGTGGCCGCGATCGAAATCGACGTCCTGACACGCGTACAGAATGTCGAACCCGCCAACCCATAATCCGATGCCGAGGCCAAGCAGCCATGGCTCGACGCCCCCGCGGCCACCGGCGGCAATCCACCCGCCTACGGGCGCGACCGCCATCGCAAGACCGAGGAATAACTGCGTGTACGCCGTGACCCGCTTCGCCAGTGAATACCAGAACACGATCGCAAGCGCGAGCGGCGACAGCAGGAAGCAGAGTGTGCTCAATCTCGACGCGCCGAACAGAAACACCACCGAGGACGTGACGACGAACAGAATCGCTTCGCGGCGGGTCATCGCGCCGCGCGGCAGCTCGCGCATCGCGGTTCGCGGATTGAGCGCGTCGTGATGGGCATCGACGACGCGGTTGAAGCCCATCGCCGCACTCCGCGCGCTCACCATGCAGACGACGATCCAACCGATCTGGGACCAGGAGAACGGATGATCGCGCCAGGCCAGCAGCGCGCCAGTGAGTGCAAACGGCAGCGCGAACACCGAGTGGCTGAAGCGAACAAACGACAAGTAGGTCGCGATTCTTCCCATTCGCTCCCAGTCAATGCCCAACTCCCAACTCCCAACTCCCAAGACACTTCAGTTGGGATTTGGAATTTGGGAGTTGGGAATTGTCACGTCGAGCCACGTGATCGCATCAGGCTCGACTCCCCCAACAAGGTATTCTTCCACATCGTCGACATTCGACGGCACGCGCACTGCGATGAGTGCGGCGCGTTTTCCCGCTTCGATGCTGCCGAACTCCCTGTCGAAGCCCAGTGCGCGAGCGCCGATTAATGTTGCGCTCTCGAGCAGGCGGTGCGCCGGCACCTGCGGCGCGATGCGGCGCGCTTCGGCGAGCTCGCTGAACATGTTGAGATCGGCGACGCTCGTCAGGCTGTCGGTTCCAAACGCGACATCGACGCCCGAGTCGTAGAAGGTGTGCAACGGCGGCGAGCCGACGCCGACGTAGGCATTGCTGCGTGGGCACGAAACGAGCGTGGCACCGATTGCCTCGAGGCGCCCGAGATCGTGGACATCGAACTGCACGCCGTGGACCACCAGCGTGCGCGCATCGAGAAAGCCGAGATCGTCGAGATACGCCACCGGCGACACACCCGGCGGTCGCCACGCATCGGTCCACACGCCCAGCCGCTCGAGCATCGCGCGCGCGGGACCAGTGCCGTCGCGAAGCAGTTCGATCTCCTGTTTCGATTCACCAAGGTGCACGGTGGTGATCGGATGCGGGCTGGCATCGACCTCGTGGCGAATGGCGGTGAACAAGGCTGGCGCCACCGAGTACGGCGCGTGCGGAGCCACCCCGACGCGCACCGCATCGTCAGCCCTCACGCCAGCCAGAACGGCCATCGCCTGGGCCATCTTGCCCGGCACATCGGTCAGGTTGAAACCGAGCTGCTCGTAGAACACGTGCGCCGGCATCTGCGCCTCCCTGAGCAGATCGACGGTCACCAGCGTGTTGCTCACATCGCCAACGAGTCCGGTGCCCGAGGCCCGAGCCTCCGCAATCGCCTCCCGCGCGCCCTGACGAATCCTCGGCGCGTTCGGATCGGGCGCCTCGGTACGGCGCACCGCCATCAGCGTCGAAACCCATTCGTTGAAGTTGTCGCATGGCGGCACCAGGCCGCGCAGAAACGAGAGCTCGAGATGCGTGTGCGCGTTGACCAGGGCCGGGAGGACGGCAACAGGCCCCAGCGCGGTGGCGTCACGTGGGACCTCCGCGCTGACAGCATGAATCCGCCCGCGATCGATGCTGATGCAGCCATCGCGGATGGGCGAGCCAGTGATCGGAACGATCCATTGCGCACTGACAGTGAGCATTCGGGCCGCCGCGTTCGCGTGCGAGGGTTACTGCGCCAACCGAAGCGTCTTGCCACCGCGGCTTCGCGCGGCGTAGTTGCGAAGCTCCTCGGGCACGGATGCGTCGCCGTCAGCGCGCGCAGTCGCGAGCGACAGCATGCGCGGCACATCGCGCTCGCGGAAGATCGGCTCGCCCAGGATCTCGTAATGCATGTTGCGGCGCTTCGGCGTGAAGCCGGCGTCCTCGATGTTGACGACGATCTCGAGCTCGTCCATGCAGTAGCTGGCACCGGCCGCGCGCACGACGTTCTCCTCGATCATCACGCTGCCCATGTCGTTGGCGCCGAACGCCAGACTGAGCTGCCCCACCTTGCCGCCTTGCGTCACCCATGACGCCTGCAGGTTGTCGAAGTTGTCGAGCACGATCCGCGACAGCGCCAGCGTGCGGAGGTAGTCGACGCCTGTCGCCTCGAAGCCGCCGTGCTCGGTGTGCTCCGGCTGATAGCTCCATGTGATGAATGCGGTGAAGCCGCCGGTCTCGTCCTGCAGATCGCGCAGGCGCATCATGTGCTCGATGCGCTCTTCATCCGTTTCCACCGTGCCGTACATCATCGTGGCCGTCGTGCGCAGCCCGGCATGGTGCGCCTGGCGCATCACATCGAGCCACTCGTCGGAGGTCGCCTTGCTGTAGCAGTTGAGCAAACGCCGGACACGATCGACGAGGATTTCCGCGCCACCGCCCGGAATACTGTCGAGCCCTGACGCGACCAGTCGCTCGATGACCGTCGGTACAGGCACGCGATTCAGCTTCGAGATGTGCAGCACCTCGGGCGGAGAGAGCGCATGCAGCTTGAACTCGGGATACTTCGCCTTCACCGCACGGAACAGATCCTCGTACCACTGAATCGGCAGGTCGGGATTGTGTCCGCCCTGCAGGAGCAGCTGGTTGCCGCCGACGGCGATCGTCTCATCGATCTTGTTGAAGATCTCCTCGAAGCCGAGCACGTAGCCTTCGCTCGAGCCGACGGGGCGGTAGAACGCGCAGAAGTTGCACCGCGCCACGCAGATGTTCGTGTAGTTGACGTTGCGATCGATGATGTAGGTGACGATGCGCTCGGGATGCTTGCGGGCGCGAATCGTATCGGCGAGATGGCCGAGCAGGTGCGTCGGGGCATCTCGATACAGCTCGAGCGCTTCAGACGCATCGACGCGCCCGCCGTCCAGCACTTTCTTCGCGATCGTGTTCACCATCAATAGAACTCGAGTCGCCGGCGAGCCAGACCCAGTCCCAGATCCGCCGCGTAATCCAGGAACAACTGCAACCCTTTGGCTTCCTCCGGCCCGATGCCGTATTTCACATTATCCCTTAGGTACGCCAGCGCCTTCGAGGTGCGACGCTCGTCGCCCCGGCCGTACTCCGCAGCAATCGCCTCTGAGGCGCGAACACCCTCGGCCTGTGCCTCCTGCAGCGCGCGCACATCGTCTGGATCGGCAGCGCCGGCACGGCCGGTCCAGGCCGCATAAATAAACGGCAGGTCGGTCATCCTGCCCCACTCTTCGCCGAGATCGATCTTCTGGAGACCGAGCGCCTCGTGATCGGCGTCGAACGCCGGATCGCCGATGAGCAGCGCCGCATCAGCACTGCGCGTCATCACTGCTAAAGCCGGTCCGTGCGGCACGAAGTCGGGATCGATGCGAAAGTGATGACGGCACAACACGCGAATCAGGGCGACCGAGGTCCGCGAGCTCGTATCGAGCGCGATACTCGTGATCTCGGAGATCGGCCGGCGCGAGTACAACGCCACCGATGCGACCGGTCCTCGCGACCCGACGCCGATTCCGGGAACCATGCGGTAGTCGGGCGCACTCAGGTACTCGACCGACGGCACGAGACCGAGATCGACTTCTCCCGCATAGAGCAAAGCGGCACACACCGACGGCACGTCGTAGCGCACCTGCCAGCGTTGCGGCTCGCGGTCGAGCGCCCACGTCAGCGGTCGAGCATTCAAGTATCCAACCGCACCGATGCGCAGAGGCTTGATCAACCCAAACTCAAAACGCAAAACTCAAAAGGCAGGACCGTAGACTTAGCGCCGTCGGCATCATTCAGGACGCAAACCGTCCGTCGCGCTCGACGGGCGAATAGCCAGCCGCCTCGATGTTTCGGCGCACGTCTTCGAGCGGCGCCCGCCGGCGACCTTCCGGTGCGTCGTCCGACGGGGAGATCCCGTCGATGTCGTCGGCACCGAACGTGAGCGCCACTTGCGCGAGCTTCGGCCCATAGCGCGGCCAATCGACTTGAACCGTCGGCACGTCAGGTGCCGCGAGCCGCGCGATCGCCACGGTCTTCACATCCTCATATCCGGTGGTTGGACGAAACGTGGCCAACGTCATCGGCAGCGGGTTGATCGCCTGAATGCATCCCCGACTCTGCTGCACCTGCTGCGCACGAACGAACAGGGCTGTTCTATCAAGGGCGGCAATCTTGTCGATGGTCAGGCGCAGGCGATCGAATCCAGCAGAGGCGAGATGGTCGATCGCAGTCTCGAGGTCCTGCATCCGATCGAGCGGCAGCTCGGCAAACGCGTCGAGGCCGGCCGAATGCAGCGACATCAATACCTCTCGCAACGGCTTCTGTGCGTCACCGGCGAATCGTTCCGCGTCGGTCCACGACAACGCCGAGATCGTGCGTTCACCCGCGGTCTTCTTGGCGCGGGCCAGCACGTCGAGCGCCTGAGACAGGTGTTCAGGCGACCCGGTGATCCTGATCTCTTTCGCCTGCGCCGGCACGACATGGATGACCGTATCCAGCGGATATGTCGCCACACGCACGAACGTCGTGCGCGCCGCATGGCGCCGCCGTCGTGCGGTATCCGCCAACATGCCCAGCGGCAGAATGTCGGGCGTGGTCGCCAACTCTTGAATCTCGTCGGCAGACAACCGTTCGCCGGCCTCGATCCGCTCCATGTAACGGTCGAATGCGGTTGACGTGTTCATCTCCACTACCCCGCGCTTTCCATCGCCTCGGCCACTCTCGTCGCCAGCGCCAGTGCATCTCGTCCAGCACGGCCCGTGACTCCGGGTGCTCGCCGCGTTCGCACGGCGTCGATGAAATCACTCAGCTCACGCCTCAGCGGCTCCTCGTTCACAATCTCGAGCTTCCCTCCCTGAATGATGGGACGCAGATCGCCAGTCTTGTCCCCCGCCTTGCCTGTGGCCAGGCGATAGACCTCGACCTCCTGGGCCGCGTAATCGACCGACACATACGAGTCGTGCTGGAAGAATCGTACCTTCCGCACGCGGTCGCGGCTGATCCGGCTTGCGGTCACGTTGGCGACGCAGCCCGATGCGAAGCGCAGCCGCGCGTTGGCGATGTCGGTGCGCGGCGTCAGCACGTTCACGCCGACGGCCTCCACCGAGACCACGTCGGAACGAACCGAGGCCAGCAGCAGATCCAGATCGTGAATCATCAGATCGAATACGACGTCGATGTCCAGGCTTCGCTCGGGGAACGTGCCAAGCCGATGGATCTCGACGAACCGGGGATCGGTGACGAGCGGCAGCGCGGCCACGACCGCAGGATTGAATCGCTCGGTGTGACCGGCGGCCAGGGTTACGCCGCAGCGGTCGGCCGCCTCCACCAATCGATCGGCGTCGTCCACCGACGCCGCGATCGGCTTCTCGACGAGCACCGACACGCCCGCCTCGATGAAGGGCATGGCAATCGCCAGATGCGAGATGGTGGGAACGGCCACCGACACGGCGTCCACCTGTCCGAGCACATCGGACGCGGCCATGAACGCGCGCGTACCGAATTTCGCGGCTACCTCGTCGGCGCGCCCCGGTTTGATATCCACGACGCCGACGAGATCGACGCCCTCCATCGAGGCAAGCAGCCGGGCATGATGCTGGCCCAGGTGGCCGACGCCGATCACGGCGATGCGCAGCATCGACGTCATTGCGGACGGGAGATGGAACGCCCGACGATGGCGATACCGGCTTCGTTGGCGGAGGCTAACACCGCGTCGCCGTCGAGCACCAGGGTCTTGCCGGCATCGATCGACAACGCGCTCGCGCCAGCCACTCGCATCGCTTGAATCGTGGCGAACCCGATGACCGGCACATCGAACCGCATGTCCTGTTTCGGTTTGGCCACCTTGATGATCCGCACGCCCGGTCCGGCCAGGTGACCGGCGCGTCCGATGACCTCGTCGGTGCCTTCCATCGCCTCCACGGCCACAACCGCCTGATGCTTCACGGCGATCGTCTGCCCGATATCGAGCCCGGCGATCACATCCGCCATCGGACAACCGAAATCGAAGTCTCGCTGCTCATCGTCGGTTGGCGCGCGTCGAGTGAGGACGCCTGGCTTGGCCAGGAGCGGTGTGAGCAGCGCCGTCGAATCGGACAGCTCGATGCCGTGGTCCTTCATGACCTTCGCCACCGCGCCAATCAGGCCGTCGGTGCTCTTCGTGGTCAGGCTCATGAGCACGCCGAGGAACAACCGGTCGGGCACGACGCCGGCAAAGATCTTCGTATGCTTCACCTGACCTGCCATCACCGCCGTGGTCGCGCCGGCGTCCTTGAGCAGGTTGATGCACTTTCCAAGGTGGCCGAGCGAGATCCAATGAATCGCCGAGCCGTGGCGCTTGGCCGCGTCGTTCAGCTCGGGAAACGTCTCCTCGTTGATGGCGATGATAGTGACGTCGTGGCCCTGCGTTCGCGCGGCCTCGAGGACGAGAAACGGAAAGCGGCCGTTGCCGGCTATGATTCCGAGTTTCACAGCGCTTCTATGGCGGTCTTCGTGCCCTTCGTGATCATCGTGGCTATTCGTCGGCGACGAGCTCTTCGGCGCGGCGTGTGGGACGCCGCAGGATGACACCTCGCTGCGAGTGGCGAATGAAGTCGACCAGATAGCGAATCTCGTTGGCGGAGAGCGAGTCGTCTTGCTCGATCGTCGCCAGCGCGCGCGTCGTATTGAGCTTCGACTGCAGCAGGTAGCGGAATGCGTGGCGCAACTGCCCGATGGTCGCCGGCGTGAAGCCGCGGCGCGACAAGCCAATCGTGTTGACGCCGAAGATGCGCGCCGGCCGACTGCCGATCGTGCGTCCGAACGGCAGCGCGTCCTTGGTGACCACCGAATAGCCACCGATGAAGGCGTGCTGCCCCACTCGGCAAAACTGATGAACTGCCGATCCGGCGCTGATGTTGGCGAAGTCCTCGACCTGAACGTGGCCGCCCAGCGTCGCGTGCGGCCCGAAGATCGTATGGCTGCCGACGTGGCAGTCGTGCGCCACGTGCACGTAGGCCATGAACAGGTTGTCGTCGCCGATCGACGTCTGTCCGCCGCCGCCAAATGTGCCGCGATTGATCGTCACGAATTCTCTGAAGATGTTCTTGCGGCCGACCGTGAGCTTGGTGCGCTCGCCGCGATACTTCAGATCCTGCGGCGCCAGTCCCATCGAGGCCATCGGATAGATCTGCGTATCGTCGCCGATCTCGGTCCAGCCATCGATAACGACCGAGGCGCCAATCTGACAGCGCTTTCCGATGGCCACATCGGGTCCAATCACGGCGTTCGGGCCGATAATCGAACCCTCGCCGACGACGGCGGACGGGTGCACGTGCGCGGACGGATCGACGAACGCGGGACCAGCCTCGACGCCAAGCAGCAGCTGCGCCTCGGCGACCACTTGATCGTCGACGGTCGCCTGCGCATCCACGATGGCAATCGGCGGACGCACGCGCCCGATTGTCACCTCGAGCCGGAGGCGATCGCCCGGCACGACATTGCGTCGAAACTTGGCGCGGTTCACGCCACGCAGCCACACGCGCGCCGTCCCCGGGGTCGATTCGCGCTCGAGGATCAGCGCGGCGGCCACCTGCGTCAGCGCTTCGATCATGAGCACCGCGGGCATCAGCGGCGAACCGGGAAAATGACCTTGAAAGAACTCCTCATTGGACGTGACGTTCTTGATGCCAACCATCCGCCGGCCCATCTCGTGCTCGGCGACCGCGTCGATGAAAAAAGACGGATAGCGGTAGTAAATGCGATCGAGGAGTGCGGGGAGATCGACTGACACAGACCTGTTCCGGGCTCAGCGTTCCAGGCACCGGGACTCGCGCGAGCCCGGCGCCCGGAATCGGGAGTCCGCTACTTCGACGGCGCGGCCGCCGGCGCCGCGGGTTTGCTGCCGTTCAGCGCCGCAATCACTTCCGTCGTCAGGTCCATGCCGGGATCGGCCCAGATGAGACCGCTCTGCGCGGCGTTGAACACGAAGTGCACCTGCTTTTCCTTGGCGACCTTGTCGACGATGGGCAGCACCTTGCGCGTGAAGTCTTCTTCGACCTGCTGCGCGAGCTTCTGCAGTTCTTCCTGCGCGTCCTCGCTAGCCCGCTGCAGATCCCGCTGAGTGCGATCGATGTCGCTCGCCAACTGCGTGCGTGCAGCCTCGCTCAGCACGCTGCCGCCCTGATCGAGCTTCTGCTGCATCGCCTGCAGGTTCTTGTTCTTGTCCTGCAGCTCGCGCTGCTTGGTATCCTGCGCACTCTTCAGCTTATCCGCCAGCACCTTGCCTTCAGCGGATTGCTGGGCGATGGCCTGCATGTTGACATAGCCGTACTTGAGGCCGTCCTGGAACCGCGCTGGCGGTGGCGCCGGGGCGGCCGGGGCAGCCGGCGCGGGAGGTTTCTGCGTCGCCGGCGCGGCCGGCGCTGGCGGCTTCTGCGTGCCCGGTACTTGGGCGAACGCACCGGGGGCCAGCATCAGGCTGAACGCCGCGGCGATGGCAAACACTCTCATTCCGATAAGTCCTTTCTCACGGGACAGACGTCTGATGATTTTACTCGACCATCTCACGCCAAGTAAGATGGTTATTGCTGCGTTGCCCGTGCCTGGAGAACTGCTCGACTGATGCCGCTCTCAACATCGTACTCCGCCATTCTTCGCTCGATCATCGTCGCCGGCGCCACACTGGCCGCCACAGCCTGCGGCAGCAGTGACATCCTCAACCCGACGCCAGGAACCCCTCCGGTCAGCGTGACCGAGACGTATCCCGGAACGATTACCGTCAATGGCGCCTTCACACAGCCGTTCGCTGTCAGCACCATCGGCACTGTCACGGCGAAACTCACTTCCCTCGCACCGGTTGACACGGTGACGATCGGGCTGAGTCTCGGAACCTGGAACGGCGCAACGTGCACGCTGATCGTCACCAACGACGCCGCCGCGCTCAACACCACCGTCACCGGCACGGCCCAGACCATCGGCCAGTTCTGCGCCCGCGTCTACGACGTCGGCAAACTCACCGCGGCGACCGACTTCACGATCGACATTACGCACTTCTAGTCCTTGGTCCTTGGTTCTTAGTACTTAGTCCGTACTTGGTCCATGGTCCGTCCTTGGTCCTTGGTCCTTGGTCCGCTGCGGACCGAGCACCAAGGACAAAGACGTGGGACGGACCAAGAACGAAGCACCAAGAACCAAGGACCGAGCAGTCCTCAGAAAGTCGTGCCCACCGCAAAGCGGAACGTCGTCTCCTTCGCTGGTCTGTAGTTGTTGTCCAGCACGCCCTCGCGCTGGGGGTTGAACGAATAGATCAAGCGGAACGGCACGTTCAGCACCGGCATGAAGAACCGCAGTTCGACGCCGGTCGACGTCTTGAAGGCGCTTGTCTGACCAATCACTTTGGTCGTCGCTGTCGGCGCATTCGGATCGATCAGCGAGGAGACCGCGAACGGATCGATCAATGCGGGTACGAAGCCAGGTACCAGCTGCGTGAGATCTTCCTTCCACGCGAAGTTCTGACCGATGTCGCGCACCTGACCGGCGTCGTAGAACAACACGATGCGGACCTGATTCACGATCGTGATCAAGTACTCGGCGTTGAACAACAGGCTCTTGTTGCCGCCGAGCACGACCACTGATCCGGGTACCGTCGGGCCGATCGAGCGGATGTCGAAGCCGCGCACGCTGTACTCGCCGCCGAGGAACAGGCGCTCGAAGATCGGCAATGACGTCGTGTTGCCAAGCGGCGCGATGTACTGCGTCTGCGCACGGAAGCCGAACGACGTTCGAGCGAGGTGCCGATGGAAGTACACGTATTCCAGCGACGGCTTGTAGAACTGCGTGTTGCCGCCCAGCACGGCGAGATCGATCGACGCCGTCAGACGCTTGCCCTGGTTCGGGAAGATCGGGCTGTCAACGGTATTGTGGACGAAGCTGGGCGTGACCTTGCTGATGGTCCGCTTGCCGCCCTGACCGATCAGCAGCGAGTCGTAGATGAACGGGTTGCGGCGGAGCACTTCAAGCTGCGTGGGCGTGAGCTGTGACAGATCGTTCACCGACGACAGCACCGAGCAGCCGCCGACGCGCAGCAAGCACGAGGTGTCGATCAACGCCTCGCTCAGGTCGGCAATCTTGATCGTCTCGTATGAGTAGTTGAAGAACATGCGGCTGAAATCGGCCACCGGGACTCCGAACACGGTATTGCCGCCGGTCGACTTCTGTGTGTAGTAGCCGATGTACTGCAACGAGCGTTTGTAGATGTCGAACCCGCCGGTGATGTTGCGATCGAAGAGGAACGGCTCGGTGAAGGCCAGCTGATAGTTCTGCGCGCGATCGCCGGCCTGCATCGA
>Ga0075433_10000116_pt1 | contig 39869 bp, 34 predicted proteins | sample RhiMethybrSRZTD2_FD_75299 | JGI IMG/M metagenome (GOLD analysis project Ga0075433, IMG submission 75299) | Populus rhizosphere microbial communities from Tennessee, USA - Rhizosphere MetaG P. TD hybrid SRZTD2 | ecosystem: Host-associated > Plants > Roots > Rhizosphere > Soil | place: USA... | reverse complement strand
GCCGCGCGTCGCTCAGCATCCGCCGAAGAAGTTCAGGCAAATCGTGGACTGAACGAAAATTCGCCGTTCTGCCGGAGGCCACATGCTCCACCCGGCCGGCGAGCTTGCCATTTGCGGGATCGGCGTCCGCCCGAAACTGAACCACGAAAGCGCTAGCGTGCTTCAGTTCGTTCATCGCAGGCTGAGAATAGCGGCAGCCGTGAGCAAAGTCATAAAGCATAGGTCATGTTGCGGTGATGTTTCTGTAGTCGATACCCGACACACCATGACCTGGAGCGTCTGGGTGAGAAGTAAGTGCGGTTCTCGCGAGCTGCTAACGAATGAGAGCAAGCAAGCACAAAAAGCCCCGAATCGGGGATCGGGGCCGGGCATGACTGCCCAAATTATGGGATGTAATGACTACTGGATGCGGCGCAAGGGGCCAACGAGGTTTCCGAAGTTGCGTGTACTCAAAGCCTGGATACCGGCGTTGTGATCTCCATTGAACGGCGTCACTGTAGCCGGGCAACCCGCTGCAGCCGCTGCATCAGGCGACCCGAACCACAGTCCGACGTGGTAGGTGTGCACTGGTCCGGTCGCAGGGTTCGAGCTTGCGTCGGGAATGGGCTGACGGTGCACGACAGGAGCAGGACCGCTTCCCGGCGCCACAATGAACGTTTCAATGCTGAAGCGGCCAATGAAATCGGCTACCCCTCTGCCGTTTTCATCCGTCGTGAGGTCGCCCTGGTACCAGGACAGACCGAACGGAGCGTTGGGCAACTGGATTACAAAAGCGTCGAACTCCGTTTTCGGCGGTAGGCCCGCTGCTTCCACGTGCATGACCTCAACATTGCCCAGCGAGTTGATGGTTACCCGGCCCCTGGCGTCTGGAAGGCAATTTCCAGCTGCTGCCCCGGCAGAACGGACCAACGTAAAGGTTGTGTTCTGGGCAGCTGCTGGGATGCTCGCCAGACTCAGCACGAAACCGGCTAGTAGCGAAAGGCTAACTCTCTTCATGTGATGTTCTCCATTGCTCAGATTTTTGTTTGCTGTGCGGTAAGCGTCGTTGTCGGGCGCTTTCTAAACACGCGCCGAGAATAGCGGTATCCTTGCCAGCGTGTCATAAGGTAGTCGTAATGTTCGGGTGATGTTTTGGTAACAGAATTTGGGGTCAACACTGATCTGGATCGGAAGCTCTTCGTGTTGCAAACTCTTCCGTTGAAGCCGAGAATAACCGCGAGCGGCGGGCATCCCTTTTGGCCATGCAGACCGCAAAAGACTTCACATTCGGACGATTTCGCCTCGATGGCACCAACGAGTGTCTGTGGCACGAGGAACGTGCGATTCCTCTACGGCCGAAGGCATTCGCCGTGTTGAAGTTGCTGGTGGATCGGCCGGGCCAGTTAGTCACCAAGCAGCAGGTCTTAGACACAGTCTGGCCAGGCACATTTGTCGGTGATGCGGTGTTGAAGGATTGCATCCGCCAGTTGCGCGAGGCTCTGGAAGATAATGCCGCAGCGCCTACGTACATCGAAACGGCGCATCGTCGAGGCTATCGCTTTATCGGAAAACCCTCCGAAGCCGCTTCAGCGCTGAGCATCGAAGAGTCCAAGCATAGTGCGACAAGGGCGATGCCCTCGCAACAGACCGTTCTTCCTTCCCTCAGGTCTCCAGCGGGCGTGCTGGGCCGCGAGACCGAACTGGCGAAGATGCGCGATTGGTTGGAACGAACCCTTGCCAGAGAGCGTCAACTTGTTTTCATCACCGGTGAAGCGGGCATTGGGAAAACCACGCTGGTGCAAGCCTTATTGGAAAACGCCGACCGGATTTCCGGAATGCGTATCGTGCGCGGACAATGCCTGGAACACTACGGCGCTCGCGAAGCCTACATGCCGGTTCTGGATGGATTCTCGCGGCTCGGACGAACACGCGGCGGAGCGCGGATGGTCGAATGTTTCCGCCAGAATGCGCCCACCTGGCTGGCGCAGATGCCGTCCCTCATTCCGCCCGCGGGAAGGGAGTCGCTGCAGGCGCAGGTCCTGGGCGCAACTCGTGAGCGCATGTTGCGCGAGATGGCGGATGCGTTGGAGGCGCTCACGGCCGAGCATCCTCTGATCCTGGTGCTGGAAGACTTGCACTGGAGCGACTTTTCTACTATTGATCTGATCTCGTATGTGGCCCGGCGTCGAGATCCCGCGCGGCTCATGGTTGTTGGCACCTATCGCCCGGTAGACCTGATCCTGGGTGAACACCCACTCAGGAGCGTCAAGCGCGAATTGCAGGCTCATGCCCTTTGCCACGAGTTGCCGCTCGAATACCTCACGGAAAAAGCAGTCTGGGAATACCTGGCCGCCAGATTTCCACGCCACCAGTCTTACGGCAGGCTGGCACGGATAATCCACCGGCGTACCGAGGGCAATCCGCTGTTTATGGTGAACGTCGTGGAGTACCTGGTGAATGAGAAGGTGATCATCCAGGAAGAGGGAATGTGGAAGCTGCCGGCCGACTTGGCCCAAATGGAATTGGTAGTTCCCGAGAACCTTAAGCAGTTGATCGAGAAGCAAATCGAGCGGCTCAGCCCCGATGAGCGGGCCGTCCTCGAAGGGGCAAGCGTGGTCGGCATGGAGTGTTCATCTGTCGCAATAGCGGCTGGACTGGACAAGTCAACGGAGTGGGTCGAAAAACATTGCGAGGAGCTGGCGCGTCGCCATCAGTTCTTGTCATCTGCATGGCTGGTCGAACTGCCTGATGGCACGATTACCCCACGCCACAGGTTCAACCATGTTCTCTATCTGGAAGTGCCGTATAACCTTGTTCCTCCTTTGCAGCGCTCACAGATACACCATCGCATCGGTGAGCGTGGTGTGGCGATCTATGCAGATCGGGCTAGTGAGATCGCCGCCGAACTGGCCATGCACTTCGAACAGAGTCGCGACTGGCCGCGAGCCCTCATCTATCTCACCCAAGCCGCAGAAAATGCCGCTCAACGCTCTGCCCACCACGAAGCAGCCGCTCTCGCCAGCCGGGGTTTGGAAGTCCTCAAGTGGCTTCCCCATACGCCTGAACGCGGCAAGCAAGAGGTTAAACTCCGCATGACGCTTGGCGTCTCGCTGATGGCCATCAAAGGATTCGCTGCTTCGGAAGTCGAGGAGGTCTACGCGCGCGCGCGCGAGCTCTTCTGGCTGCAAGGCCCTTCCCCGGAATTATTCCACATGCTGTGGTCGTTGAACTTGTATTACCAGTTCAGCGGCGAGGTGCAATCATCGTTGGAAATTTCAGATCAGCTCTTGCAGTTGGCTCAGGGTCTCAAAGAGGGCCCACTGATTATGGAAGGGCACCGCGCCATGGGAGCGGCGCTTGTCGTCCTCGGGCGGTGTACGGAAGCGGTCGAGCACCTTGACCAGGGCACGGCACTGTACGCCACGCATCATAACCACCGCTACAGCGTTTTTATCGGCCTCGATTGCAAGGTAATCTGTGAGTGTTTTGCGGCTAGAGCACTCTGGGCCCTCGGCTATCCCGACCTGGCAGCAGAGAGAACGACCGCGGCTTTGGAATTGGCGCGACAGCTTCGCCTTCCCCAGACTTTAGTGGTAGCCGGCCACTTCGCGGCACAGCTCCACCAACTCAGAGGCGAGGTTTCGCTGGTTTACGAGCGCGCGAAAGAAGCAGTGGAATTGGCAGACGAATATGGACTGGAGCTTTGGCTCGCCTACGGCCTGATCGAGCTGGGCTGGGCAGAGGCAGAACTCGGAAATGTGCAACAGGGAATTGAGCGAATGCAGAGGGGCGTGACCGCATACGAAGCGACTGGGGCAAAGCTCTGGTCTTCGTACTTTCTGGGATTGCTGGCCGATCAACTCGCCAAAGCAGGACGTGTAGAAGAAGGCCTCACAACCATCCTTAAGGCTTTAACGCATGCTGAGCACAGCGGTGAGAGATACTCGCTGGCCGAATTGCATCGGGTCAAGGGCGAGTTAATCATGAAAACTGGTGACCCGGCATTCGTGAGCAAGTCCGGTGGTCTTAAGGCTCATGAAATGTCGACGGCGCTGCCTCAGGCCCAGGCTTGCTTCGAGCAGGCGCTGGCCGTTGCGAAACAACAGCAGACGAAATCCTGGCAATTGAGAGCCAATATGAGTATGCACCGTCTCGAGCCGCTTCGAAGGAAGCTCACCCACACGCAACTTTCCGACACCTATTTCTCCTTTACAGAAGGCCACGACACAGCAGATCTGAGACAAGCTCGAGCGATCCTAGAACAGGCTTCGTAGGTCTGCCGAGAAGTTATCGCACACTCCCTTTTCCCTTGACCTCACTCCTCGATTTGCCATAGCGGGTGCCCCACGTTTCGCGCTTTTCGAAACGTGGGAAAAAGCGCACGACCACGACTCTCTTCCAATCCGCGGATTTGAATTTTTCACCGCCGATCCCTCTCCACTCCTGGCGGCGCATGCCCAAAGTGTGGAATTTTTAAACCTCCACGAGCCAATTCCCTTCTCTAGCTTTCCCTAAGCACACAGACACGTTATAGTCTGACTCCGGTCCAGACGGAGAGACGGTTATGGCTATCGAGACCAGAGTAGAGAGCAAGGTACGCACGTTTGGAGAGAACATTGAGAGTGATCTCGCGTCGCGCTTCCTCCGCGTGGTGGAGACCGCGGCAATTGCCTCCGCCCGCACCATGGGACAAGGCGAACGCAAACTCTCCGACCAGGTAGCCACCGAAGCCATGCGCCGCACCATGGACAGCATTCCCATGCACGGCACGATCGTGATCGGCGAAGGCGAACGCGATGAGGCGCCGATGCTCTACATCGGCGAACGCGTGGGCGCCGAATTTCCCGATGGGACTGAAGTTCCGGAGGTCGACATTGCCGTCGATCCCCTGGAGGGCACGAACCTGTGCGCGACGGGAGCGCCGGGCGCGATCACGGTTCTGGCCGCTTCGGAGCGGGGCGGCTTGCTACACGCGCCCGACTGTTACATGGAGAAGATCGTGGTCGGACCGTCGTGCAAGAACGCGGTGGAGCTGGATGCGCCAGTCGCGGACAATCTCAAGAACATTGCGCGGCGTCTGGAGCGCGATGTCGAGGACCTGGTCGTGATCGTGCTCGACCGTCCGCGGCACGAGAAGCTGATTGCCGATATTCGCGCAGCGGGTGCGCGGATCAGGCTGATCGGCGACGGTGATCTGTCCGCCGGGATTGCGGCATCAGTTATTGGAACGGGCGTGCATGCGGTGATGGGATCGGGCGGCGCGCCCGAAGGGGTGATCACGGCTGCAGCGATTCGCTGCTTAAACGGGTACATGCTCGGCCGGCTGGTGATCAACAAGCCGGAGCTGGAACAGCGCATCGCGAAAATGGGGATCAAGGATAAGAACAAGATCTACACGGCAGAAGATCTGGCGCCCGGGAAGCAGCTCATTTTCGCGGCCACCGGAGTAACAGATGGGGCGCTGATGCGCGGCGTGCGGTTCTTTGGGGAAGGTACGCGCACATCCTCGTCGATCATGACGCTACGGACGTCGAAGGTGCGGTTTATTGACAGCATTCATTTGGAGAAGGGGCCGGATGTGAAGGTAAAGTTCGCGTAGCCGAAACCAAGCTTAGGCATGAATTTGCCGGTGAATCGTCACAATCAGTTGAACGCCCGCCGCGCGCTCCCGAAACCCTCGAAGTCCTGAGCCGTCGAGTTCATCTAGTAGAATGAACGCCGACATCAGCCAACTTCTCCGCTCTCATCTGAGATAAGGAAAGCTCTTGAGAATCAGCATCTTCGGACTGGGTTATGTCGGGACGGTGTCAGCTGCCTGCCTGGCCCAGGATGGACATTCTCTGATCGGGGTTGATCCGGTTGCGGAGAAAGTCGACCTGGTAAATCGTGGGCTTTCGACGATCATCGAGGCCGAGATTGCTGAGATCACGGCGTCGGCGAGGAAAGCGGGCCGACTGCGAGCCACCGATGATCCCAACGAAGCGATTGCGCAAACGGAGTTATCCTTTGTTTGCGTTGGAACGCCCAGCCAGCCAAACGGCAATCTTGATCTCAAGTACATAAAGCGTATTTGTGAGCAGATTGGCGAGGCGCTGCAGCACAAAACCGAGCGGCACACGGTTGTCATTCGTAGCACTGTTTTGCCGGGTACCATGCGGAAGGTGGTGGTACCCATCCTCGAGGAATTCTCCGGCAAGAAAGCGGGTTCTGATTTCGGTGTCTGCCACAATCCGGAGTTCTTGCGTGAAGGCTCTGCTGTCAAGGACTTTAAATTTCCTGCGGTGACAGTAATCGGGGAGTTGGACCCAGAGAGCGGAGCCACCTTGGCGACGCTCTATGAGAAACTCGACGCTCCACTGATCAGAACTGATCTGGAAACCGCGGAGATGGTCAAATATGTCGGTAATAGCTGGCACGCACTGAAGATCGGATTTGCTAATGAGATCGGCAATCTGTGCAAGGCCTTTGGAATTGACGCACGTGAGGTCATGAGCATTTTTTGCCAGGACAAAAAACTCAATATCTCCAGCGCATACCTCATGCCGGGCTTCGCGTTTGGCGGTTCCTGCCTGCCAAAGGATTTGAGAGCACTTACGTACCAGGCGAAAATGCATGATCTGCAGCTGCCCATTCTGACTTCTATTCTGCCGAGCAACGAAATTCAGGTTGCGCGAGGCATGCAGCTCATCATGGAGAACGGACATAAGAAGATCGGGGTCCTGGGATTCAGTTTTAAGGCGGGGACTGACGATCTGCGGGAAAGCCCAGTGATTGAGGTGATAGAACGCCTCATCGGCAAAGGTTATGACCTCCGCATCTACGACAAGAACGTGAATCTTGCCAGCCTTGTCGGGGCTAACCGAAATTTCATCCTCAACCGGATCCCACATATTTCGAGGCTGATGCTCGACAGCATCGATGCAGTCCTGGAGCACGCCGAGACGATAGTGATCGGGAACCACGATCCGGACTTCCGCAATGTCCCAAGCCGCCTGCGCGATGGTCAACGCTTAGTGGATTTCGTGCGGATTACCGATCGAAAGAGCGACGGCAACAATTACACCGGAATATGCTGGTGAGAGCTGCATGGTTTGTCTTTCTTGGGCGGCTAGTAAAATGAACGCCGAGATTTCATCGCAAGTATTCGCGGGAAGGAAGAAAGCATGAACAGGTTGCTGATGGTTGCCGTCGCACTGGTGTGGATGGCCGGCTGCACAGCGGAGCAGCCGAAGCCTGCGACAACGGAGAAGCCCCAGCCCAAAGCGCCGGAGTTGCTCACTGGGCGTGCCGGGTTCCAAAAACTCTATATCGCTGCCCGAGGCTGGGCGCGTGACGCGCAGCCGTATCGTATTGAATCCGTAAACACAGCCGACTCGAAAGGGAAAGATGGCAAGTCCGCGGTCTGGCGGGCGGCGTTTGCATCTCCATTGCAACGAGGAGTAAAACCCTATGTCTGGTCGGGCGAAGAGGCCTCCGACGCCCCTTCGCGCGGTATCTCTCCTGGTACTGAGGACAACTACAGCGCGAGCAATTCTTCCACGCAGATTTTTGATCCCGCTTTTCTGAAGGTGGATTCCGATAAGGCGCTTGAAGTGTCTCAAGAACACGGGGGAGACAAGATTCTGGCTAAGAATCCAGACACTCCGATTCTTTACGTGTGCGATTGGAGCCGGGCTACTAATGAGCTCATCTGGCACGTGGTCTATGGGGAGAGCCGAGAAAATTCCAAGTTGCGGGTTGCGGTGAATGCGTCCAACGGCGATTTCATCCGCGTCGAAAAATGATCAGTGTTTCAACTGGGCTTTTTGAGAAGGCTGATTCTTGTTTTCTCCCTGTTTTAGCTTCTCCAGGGCCGCCTTTGCTTCTTCAGCAAGCGGTCCGTGCGGCGTAATCTTCAAGTATTCTTCGTAGTGCGTGCGCGCTTCGTCGGGCTTGTCCATCTTTTCCAGGCATTGTGCCATGTGAAAATTAGCCAGCGCATCATTCGGTTTGTAGACCAAAGCTTCCCGATAGCGGTCAAGCGCGGCGCGATAATTCTTCCTCTTGAAATAGAAGTCGCCGACTTCGATGTCCTTCATCGCCTTGTGCGGATCCCAGGGATGAAACTCCTGAATGTCAGCCGATGCGTCGTCGCCTTCGGCATCGGCTAACGATGCGGCGCTGTTGGGATGATTCTTAGCGTCGTCTTTCGGTGGGCTCAGATCGATACGGCTATCGCGGCTTGAACTCTCTCCGGCTTCCTTGTCGCGATCTGAGCGAGGCGGCGCCTGGTTGCTCTGTGGCGGCGAGTCTTGGCCTATGGCGGCTGTCATGAAACATGCGCACAACAAGATCAATGAAAGCAGCCGCCACATAGCACTATTTTAACGCGTAAAACGCCTTCCCTCGTCAACTCTGAAATGTTTCCAGGCAGCGGCCCCGCAGGGGCTATGCCATAATGCGTGGCACATTGCAGGTCCCGCCAAATGCTTCGCAGGCCACAACAAATTCCCGAGGCTATTCGAGGAAAAATAGCAAAGGCGCGCGTGGCTCGCTTGGCAACGATAGATATTAGCGGTCAACCGCACATTGTTCCCATCTGTTTCGCCTATGATGGCAGAGTTTTTTATTCAGCAATCGATCGCAAACCGAAGCGGGTGGCAGCGGAAAAACTGGCACGAGTGCGACACATTCGGAGAGATTCACAAGTCGCTCTGCTAATTGACGAATATCGTGAAGACTGGAAACGCCTCTGGTATGTGCTGGTGCGGGGCAGAGCGAAGCTGTTCTCCAAGCGAACCCGGGAGCGTAGCCGAGCAATCTGTTTGCTAAAGGCGAAATACGCGCAGTATGCGGGTGGAATGCTCTCCGCTGACGCGCCGATCATCAAGATCACGCCAGAGAGGATCACAGTGTGGGGCGAGGCTCAGTAGTCTCTTAGAAAAGGTTGCGCTGCTACTATCGTTCAGTTCTTAACCGCAAAGGCCGCAAAGATTTCGCAAAGCTCGCAAAGAAAAAATTCAGAGCTTCAGATTTCAATCGGGCGATTTGCCATCCAAACTCATGCTGTCGCGCGGACCTCCGGTGGCTCAACCAGTTTGCGCATCTGCTCCATTTGGGCAAGCCAATCGTTCAGCGAACGCGCCTGAAAAGTCGGATCGAAGATCAATTCATGGGCACCGATGCGAACGCAGCCGGCGATATCGTCTTTGATCTGATCGAGGGTTCCGGTGAAAATGGCGCGCTCTTTGGGAAGCGGCTTGTCGCTGACCTCCAGGTTGGCCCGCACAACCAGCCTGAGCGAAGATGGATCACGGCCGGCCTGCTTGGCCATGTGCTTTATGCCATCGAACATCTGCGCCATGCCATCGATTGGAATCATGACCGGATTCCATCCGTCGGCCAGCCTCGCCAAACGATTCAGCGCGGCGGGAGCAAAAGCTGCCATATAAATGGGCGGATGAGGTTTTTGCACCGGCTTCCGGTTGATCAGAGATTTCGGGATTGTGTAGAACTTGCCGCGAAACTCGACTGGGTTGGTGGTCCAGATGGCTTTGAGCACTTGGAGGAACTCATCGGCCATGGCACCGCGCTTTTTCATGTCTGCGCCGGTAGCGTCCATTTCGTCCTTCGACCAACCCAAGCCCAGACCTATGCGCAGCCGGCCGTCTGAAAGAATGTCAATCGTGGTCAAGCGACGCGCCAGGGTCACCGGGTTGTAGTAGGGGATGTCGAGCACGCTCGGACCCAGAGCAATGCTCTTGGTGTGGGCAGCAACGAAGGTCAACGTATCGAGGGGGTCGAGAACGTACTGGTACTGCTCCGGCAATGATCCGTCCGGGGTCACCGGGTAGGGAGTCTGGGGCTTAACCGGCCAGAGCAGGCGTTCAATCGTCCAAAGACTGTCATAGCCAAGAGCCTCGGCGCGCTGAGCAATCTTGATGATTGCCTCAGGACCACCGACGGGTCCGATATTGGGGAGAGCGAAACCGAGCTTCATGTCAGAATCATCCTTTGTGAGGTTTGTGCTTCGCCTGGCGGCTGGCCGTGCAGCCTTGTTCAAGGCTGAAGTCAACGGAATACCAGTAGGTCAGTTTACACCTTGAAGTTTGTTCTGGGTGGCAGGAGTCCGGTGTACACCTATTTGAAATTGAAGTGAAGCCTCCCTGCAAAGAGGCGCGGGTTTCCGAAGTGTGTGCCGGAAAATGGATTGCCGAAGTTGTAGACGAAAGCTGCGTTTGCAATATTTTCGAGATCAAATTGCGCCTTGACCCCAACGTGCTTCCGCTCGAGCACATCCATACCCATCGAAATGCCGGCTATGAATCGCGGAGCAACGCGTCCGCGGGCGAAATTTAGCAGATGCGCCCCGGGCATCTGCTTTAGCGAGTCCAACTGGTCGGGATCGAACTCAATTGGCACACCACTTTCATATCTCGCGAGAAAGTTGTCCAAAGTGGGCGCCGCGGAAACATGTAGGTGATGCCGAGATCGCCGACGTTTCTCTGATCGTGATCCGGTACAAAGTGCGTTCCGGAACCGATATCGATGACCTCATCCGTCAGAAACAATCCTCCATTTATTGGTCCAGTCTCTTGTATGCGGCTGTTGCTGTAGCTGAGATACGCTGACCATCCGTGGTGGGACGGATAGAAACGGCTGCGTGCTGGTAAACGCGATGGCCGCATCGCTGAAGCCCTGTTCTTCGGCGATCGCGGGGTTGGTTACGGCAAACGTGAAGAGTTCATGCGGTGTGATGCGCGAATACCACGTGCCAGCTTTGAAAATGTGCCCATGATAGGAATGGGTCAGATTCCCGGTAAGGCCATGTCGCACATGGTGGCGATCCTGCGAGACGAAAAGCGGAACATCAAAGGAACTTCCAAACAATTTTGCCGCATAGGACTGCCGATAGTACGCCAAGCTTGACTGCGTTACTCCGGACCACAACCGATTCCAGCTTATTGATTCTTCATTGGCGCGAAACTCTTCGCGTTGCCGTTGTCCTGCAGTTTCCTGCAATGCGGTGTTCGGTACGTGAAAATCGAGACCCAGTCCGGAGACATGCAGAATAAGGAGGTCTCGGGCGCTGGGTTTGAAGTCGAGTCGTCCATTTAGCTTTCCCGCTCCTCCCCGATTGTTGAAGTTCCCGGGATCGAGAGGATCCAAAAACCGGTGCGAGCGAGAAAACGTCTCGGCGGCGAAGATTCCGAGTTTGTTCGTAATGCTTCCGCCGATGGTTGAGGAAATCTCCGCCGCGCCGAAACTTCCGGCACCGGCAGTGACGCTTCCCATCCATGCAGACTCCAGGCCGGTTTTTCCTTCAATCTGAATAACGGCGCCAGAGCGGCCGCCAAACTCAGCAGGAATCCCGCCGGTCATGACGTTCAACGAACGAATCGCATTCAGATCAGGGGCAGTGCCGGTGAGCGCATCGACGCGGTCCATGATGGGAATTCCATCGACAACGTAAAGCACACCATCGTCCACCCCGCGCACATGAAGGAGGCCATCATTCTCGGTTACCATGCCCGGCGTAGTCGCGACTATTTGCTGCAGTTGACGGCTTCCGCCACTCCGGGGAGTTGCTCGATTTGAACCTCGGCAAGGTCTGTCTCGGTGCTCGCGGACTCGCCTTCCACCAGGCCGCTCCTAGCCTGTACCCGCATGGTTTCCTGCGAGCCGGCTAATGTAAGCGCGACCTTAACCACCACCGGTAGATTGGAACGGACCGTCAGTTCCGGTGTTGCCGGACGAAAACCTGGCGCTTCGATGGTTAGTGTGTATCGGTCGAAGGGGACGTTGTTGAATACATATGTGCCACTTCCATCGGTAATTCCAACTTCAGATGAATGGTTGATCGAGTTGCTGAGCACCACTCGCGCGTCCCGGACGAGCGCGCCGGATGGGTCGGTGACCGTAACCTGAACCGAGGAAATTTGAATCTGTCCCGAAGCGGACAAGAATGGAAACAGTAGGGTCACGAGCAAAAGGGTTGAGAAAGAACGAGGGATAAGCGCCTTGTGCTCCTGGCCGACACCTATTTCCAGAATCGTAGATGCGATTCTCAGGCCAGATCTTCCCCACGAATCGGCAGCCGGCGAATTCGCTTTCCGGTTGCAGCGAATACCGCGTTGCCTACTGCAGGAGCAACCGGGGGAACTCCGGGCTCGCCGCAGCCGGTGGGCGACTCGGTGCTGGGCACGATATGTACTTCGATGTGGGGCATCTCGTTCATGCGAAGCATGTCGTAATTGTTGAAGTTACTTTGCTGCACGCGGCCGCGATCAATAGTGATCTCGTCTTTGAGCGCAGCCGTCAGTCCATACACAATGCCGCCTTGCATCTGGGCTTCAACCGTCGCCGGATTGACTACGCGTCCGCAGTCGACCGCGCAAACCACGCGATGCACCCTCAGCGAGCCATCCTTGCGGTCCACGGAAATTTCAGCGACTTGCCCGACATACGTATCAAAAGCCTTCGCCACCGCTATGCCGCGAAATCTGCCCGCGGGCGGCGGAGCTCCCCAACCAGCTTTGGCCGCGACCAGGTCCAGCACCCCAAGGTGGCGGGGCGACTTCTGCAGCAACTGGCGGCGGAATTCGAAAGGATCCTTTCCCGCCGCAGCGGCGAGTTCATCTACGAAGGATTCCGTGAAGAAAGCGTTCTGCGAACTTCCTACCGAACGCCAGAATCCCACCGGAACACCGGGTTCAGTTAACTGATAGTCAACGAGAATGTTGGGAATTGAGTAGGGAATGTCGGCGGCGCCTTCAACGCTTGAATTATCGAGGCCCTTGGTCTTGAGAGATTCGGGTCCGAAGAAGCGAGAAAAAATCGACGGGCAAGCGATGCGGTTCGTCCACGCGACGGGCATTCCATCCTCCCCGAGTCCCGCCGTGAAACGGCAGTACGAAGCGGGACGATAGAAATCGTGGTGCATGTCATCTTCGCGTGACCAGGTGACCTGAACGGGCGCGCCCACTGCCTTTGAAGTTTCGAGTGCTTCAAGGACGAAATCCTGTTCGGCGCGGCGGCCGAAACCTGTGCCGAGGTAAGTTGTATGGACATGGATCTGCTCGGGCTTGAGGCCCGAGATTTTGGCGGCGCTCATCTCGGTGGTGGTTTGGAACTGGGTGGGCACCCACACATCTACGCCGTCAGGACGAACGTGAGCGGTGCAATTCATGGGCTCCATGGTGGCATGCGCGAGATATGGAACTTCGTAAACTGCCTCGACCTTCTTTGCCGCGCTCGAAAGGGCTGACGCCACATCGCCTTCTTTTCTAGCTTCTACACCGGGTTGTTCAGCGCGGTCGGCGAATAGTTTGCTGATCGCGGCGCTGTTGAGGTTTGCATTAGCGCCTTCGTCCCATTTGATGTCGAGCGCGCGGCGGCCTTCCATGGCGTTCCAGGTATTGTCGGCGACGACCGCGATTCCACTGGGGATTTGCACGACCTGCTTTACGCCGGGAAGAGTTTTGGCTTTGGCGGCATCGAAGGTTGCCACCTTGCCGCCGAATACCGTACAGCGGGCGACGACTGCGTGAAGCAATCCGGGTACACGGACGTCGATTCCGAACTGTGCCCTGCCGTTGGTCTTGATGGGAGTGTCAAGACGCTTGGTGGGCTTGCCGACCAGCTTGCAGTTGTGCGGATCCTTGAGCGGCACGTCTTTGGGAGGAGGAATCTTCGCCGCTGCTGCAGCCAGGCTGCCGTAGTTCGCGCGAGCGTTGGTTTTTGTGTTGATGACAGCACCGCTCTCAGCTCGGCAGGTGGATTTATCCACTCCCCAGTTCTGTGCAGCGGCTTCGATGAGCATCTCGCGCGCCGAGGCTCCAGCTTGCGACAAGGGTTTCCAGGAGGCGCGGATACTCATGCTGCCGCCGGTCCCCTGCAGGCCGAAAATCGGGTTGAAATAGGCTTTGTCAGCGGGGGCGAACTCGGTACGAATCTTCTTCCAGTCGCACTCCAGTTCTTCGGCGAGCAGCATGGAGAGGGAGGTCACGACGCCTTGACCCATTTCCGATTTGTCGATGACCAGCGTTATGGTGTCATCCGGTGCGATGCGGATCCAGGCATTGGGGGCAAATGCGCTGGCAGCTACCGGGGCCAACTCGGCTGATGCCCTTTGGGGCAGACAAAAACCTACAACTAATCCAGTGGCCCCAGCGGCGCCACACTTTAGAAAGTCGCGGCGATGCACTTTGGCGATGGAGAGCTTCATTCTGCACCTCCGAATCAACGCCCGACGGGCGCGAGGCTGGCGGTAACACTGGACGGGAGGGCAGCCGCGCGCTGGCCTGCGGCGCGATGGATTGCCTCCCGAATTCGTTGATAGGTTCCGCAGCGGCAGATGTTGCCGGCCATGGCTTCGTCGATGTCGGCGTCGCTGGGATTAGGTTTCTTGGACAACAGAGCGGCCGCTTGCATAATCTGACCGGATTGGCAGTAGCCGCACTGTGGCACGTCGACTTCGATCCAGGCTTGCTGAACGGGATGGTTGTTCCCGGTCGAAAGCCCCTCGATCGTGGTGATCTTCTTGCCCGCTACACTGGAGACTTGAGTGACGCACGAGCGGGTGGCCTCTCCGTTGATGTGCACAGTGCATGCTCCGCAAAGGGCCATACCGCAGCCAAACTTGGTGCCCGTTAGGCCCAGAGTATCTCGCAAAACCCAGAGCAACGGCATTTGCGGACTGACGTCCACACTTTGTGGTTTACCATTTACGGTGAAGCTGATGGCCATAAGCACCTCCGATGAGTCCCGGCAAGCGGCAGCTCGGGGACTGGAACGAGAGTCGATTTGATGCGAAGCAAACGAATTCTACCACTCCGCCACTGAATCATTTCATGCTTATGTTGGCATGGCATTCAACTTTGCCGGCCGCATCTTGCACGTCCTTTGGCGTCGCCGAACGTCACATAAGTCGGTTAGAGTTGGGACAGGAAAGCCAGCAGATCATTGGATTCCTGCGGCTATTCCTGCCTTGCACCAACCGCGGCGCTCCGCGTGACGGAAGAATGAGCGCAGAGCCTGAGCCGCAGTGGAAACCGATTCGCGATTCCAGCCGTTGTTCGCTTTGAATGCAAGGAACTCATCAACATCATCCAAAGTGGCCGACGACAAGAGCCGATGCCGATTCGCGAACCATTCAGGAACTTCGATGTCTTCCATCGATGGGATCGTATGGAGATCGGCGAGAGCCCTTGCTCGCTCGCCATGTACGCCACGAAATCGTCGAGTTCATTCGCAAAGCGTGTGCGTGGCGGAGACGGCATCTTCACTTTCCGTGAAAGCGCAGCCACCTGTTCGCAACGAAGATGAAGTAACTGGCCGACTTCGCATAGCTCCGCGTTCTGGGATTCGAGCGCTGTTCCGCGGCCCACGCTTCGGCAGCCAGCCTTATTTCTTCCAAGCTGACGTCGCGGAGTTCTTCTATCCGCAGGAATCGGATGACGGCAATCAGCTCTGGGGCCATGTTGTGAAGTGCCTTGTGGCTCGTTCCTTGCTGCCGGCAGTGCGCTAAGAACTGTTCCCGCTCTTTGAGAAGAGGCGCTTGTTGGTGACGTGACACCACCCATTTCAGTTGGAAAATGCTTTCTATCATTCACTGGGTCTCCTTGAACCCGGCCCATTGTCGGGGATTTCCAGTAGCAGCGAATCGCCGAGGCTTGCTGAGCGATGGCATCAATGAAAGAATGCTCCGTTGTGCGGACTGTAGTGCCAAGGAGAGGAATCGTGGGAGCGGCCCAAAGCGGGGCGATCTACCAGTTCAAAGTGGCTTTAATCGGCATCACTCCGCCGATCTGGCGCCGTGTTCAGGTCACTGGGGACTATACCCTGGCCCAATTCCATCGCGTCTTGCAAGTGGTCATGGGCTGGGAGAACTACCATCTCTACATGTTTCGAATTGGCAGTAAGAGGTACGGACCGCCCGATCCCGACGGTGTTGATGATTTGGGATTGGTCGACGCAAAGCGGCTACGCCTTGCCGCGGTGGTGCCGAGCGTAGGTACCACCTTCACATATGTGTACGACTACGGCGACGATTGGGAGCATGAACTGCTGCCGGAAGCAACCCTTATGCCCGAACCAGCCGTGACGTATCCGCGCTGCCTCGCCGGCGAACGGCGGTGCCCACCAGAAGATGTCGGAGGAATCGGGGGTTACGCCGACTACCTGGAAGCAATGTTTGATCCAAACCATGCGGAACATGAAAAGAGGATGATGTGGCGCGGACCATTCGATGCTGAAGAGTTTTCGGTAGAGAAGGTTAACCAGGAACTCGCCAAGAAGTTTCGCTCCAGGCCCAAAGCGGCACCGCGCTCGATCACCTCAACGCCGAAGCTGTCGGCGAGCGCTAATCGTCTGAGCAAGACGTTTATCAGGCCGATCAGACCGCAAGGGCAGCGCATCCCGATCACGGCAGATGCCACTGTTCCTCTGGAGTTGAACCAGCGCGAACGTGACTTGATCGTTGCCCACACCTTCGCCGATGAATCGATAACCAACCGGCTGCGAGTCTTCCCGCAATCGGAGCAACGCCCCGTGTTTCACTTCACTCTCGACGAACTCGATGAACTTGTAGGCGATGTGGCGGCCGAAGCCAACCACGCCAAGAATAAGGTTCTGCAAGAACAGTTAGACCAACTGTGCGACCGCATCGAAGCCGTCTTGAGCAGGTACACCGAGGCCGACGCCTGAGCCGGCGACCTTGCCCGAATGGAAGAAGTATTGGAGTCCCGCCCAAGAGGATGGATCGATAGTTTAACCAGCCTTCGAATCGAGCACTACGTGCCCAAGCTGCGCAAGAACCGCATCCGCGAAGAACGAATCCACAATGAAGTTATCGTCGATGCGTATGGGCCAGAAGAACAGGCTCTCGGCTGGTACTACTACCTAGAGAACAAAATCCAGTTTCCTTTCTCGGCTCGGTGCATGGCCGCCGAAGTAGTCTCTCCGCTCCGCAAGGGGGAAACGGTCGAGGTCCGCAGCCTGGCACCGGATTCCTGTGCCCACGACATGCTGGTGCTGATTCGCTGGCATGGCCGCAATGTCGCGGTGCCACTCTCCCAACTAACTGCCACGGAGGCGGACGAATCCACTGTCGAGGCGATCAATGACTGGCACTACTGGCTGGCGCAAGGCTACTGCTTCTGACTTAGGGCAGCTCCTTGAGAGTTACGCATGAGGCCAGCCCTCGAAGAATCCTATGACGAAACGTGAGCCGAAATCGCAACCCACCTGGACAGATGTCAAAGCCAAGCTGGCCGCCTTTGACCGGACCGCGCTCTTGGACTTGCTGCACCATCTATACGCCGCACACAAAGACAACCAGGCGTTCCTACACGCTCGCTTTGGCCTGGGCGAGGACGTGTTGGAGCCCTACAAGAAAACCATCGATCGCTGGCTCTGGCCTGACCCGTTTCGCAACCAGGACACGTCCGTCTCCAAAGCGAAGCAGGCCATCTCCCATTACAAAAAGGCTGTGGGCGACCCCGCGGGACTCACCGAACTGCTGGTTTTCTACTGCGAGCAAGCGGCCGGATACTGTCAGGATATCGGTTATCAAGAGGAAGGATTTTTCGACGCCCTGGTGCGCATGTTCGACCAAGCCCTCAAGTCGGCCAACACGCTACCCGCTAGCGGCCGCGACAGCCTGATCGCCCGACTTGACCGTGTGCGCCAAATCAGTCACGCCTTTGGCTACGGCGTCGGCGATGATATGGACTACCTCCTGGCCAAATACGTCAAGCATCCGTCTGAGGACCCGTGACTTCGGTGCACGGGGCCACCTGGGGGGCCACCTGGCTCATTGCACAGACTTGTCGAAGCCTTACACGGTGTCCGCACTCCCCAAATACCAACGGCTCCAATTATGTGACCTGCTTCTTACAAAAAGCACCGCCATTCGCGCTATTCTGCCCTCATCTGCCCCTGCGTCACATAAACCAAGTTTCCGCCGACCATGATTCTGAACCTGGCCCGTTCAAGACCAACCCCTAGCGGGATCGAAAAATGAAAGATTCATCATTGGGCCTGCTACCGCTGTTGTTGGCAATCAGCGGTGGCGAAAGCTCTTCGCTGTGTTGACGAATGCAGCGACGCGTTGCCGATACCCCAGCAGTAAGGTCCCTCCGTAGGCGAGAATTCCTGCGGTGATCTCAAGAGCCAAGCGCAAAGGCAGTGGCTCGCGTGCCGGAATTAAGTATTTCAACAACAACACCGCTGCAGTCATGATGATGGTTGCATCCAACGCCGGGCGAAGGGCTCGGATGTATTCCCTCGTCTTCATTCCGATCGTCAGGAAGGTTTTACGGTAGAGCGGCACGGCGATGATTGGGTATGCGACTACCCAGCCCCATGCAATGCCTGCAATTCCCCACCGGCTCCCCACATAGAAGCTTGCCGGCAGAATGACGAGTGCAGCGAGATCGTTCCACATTACAAAGCGAGGATTCCCAATCGCGGTCAAGAGCTTCGGCAGCAGCGCGACGATCGACCGGAAGGCGGCGTAGACTGAAAGCACCTCAAGTGATGGAATAACACCGATCCACCTGCGACCAAGAGCCAGCGGAATAAGTTCACGTGCCACCAGTCCCAATCCGACCGTCGCGGGGAAGGTTGCGAGCGCCAGACCTTCGGTGAGGTTACGCAAATAGCGACGCAGGGCCGCAGGATCCTCCTGGAGCTGCGCCAAATAGCTCGGGATGACGGTGGTTACCAGGCTGGTCACTTTTTCCAGTGGTACATTGGCCAAAGTCCAGGCCATGCCGTACAAGCCCAGTGCTGTTTGCCCGAGCACCCGGCCGGCGGTGAGATTGTCCAATCGCTGATAACAATTCAAAGCGATCAGTGAAACGATGACGTGTCCTCCGAACCGTAAGGGTTCGCGAATCGAAGCGATGTGCGGGATAGCATACTTTTGGGGCCGGCTTCGTAGAATGAACGCGGAACGAAAACACGTCGCTAGAAGATTCCCGAGTACCAGGGCCCAGTATTTCCATCCCAACCACGCAAATAGAAGGGTGAACACAGCAGCTACTACGGCACTGGCCCCATTGAGCAGCGACAGTGTTCGGAAGCGCATGTCCCTGGTGAGCAAGCCGGCGGAAACAGTTTGCATTCCATTGGGAATTAAGGCGATGCAAGTCACCATTAAGACTGGGGCCACGCCCGGCGTCTTGAAAAACACCGCAAAAGGTTTTGCCAAGGCGGCCGCTAGCGCGAACCCGGTGATGCCTAGAAGTAAACCAACGGTGTTGAGCTGCGCCAGCTGCTCGTCGGTAAGATCGCGGAGCGTAATAATGGCTCGACCAATGCCGAAAGTCGCCATGTATTGCAGAAATGGCAACAAAACCAACGCCATGTTGACGATGCCAAAATCGGCGGGCGTCAGCAGTCTTATGACTATTAAGAATGACAGCCAGGAGAAAATCTGGCTAACCCAATCCCCCGTCGCATTCCATGCCACGCTGCTCAGCAGCGAACGATCCATCGTCCGGTCGCGCGAGAGATCATTAGGTCCTGCAACCTTTTCCAGATCGGGACTGCTGGTTTTGGACAAGATGCCGTCTTTTGCGTTCAATCTATCCTTTCCAAACCTCCAGAAAGCTTGCCCGTTGTAATGCCAGAAAAGAAGCGATACGCGAGGCGGGCTTCTTCAACGTCCTGGGCCAGAAATACCGGGGTTGCCTGCAGGCAGCATAACTCGGAAGTACGGATCCAGAATACTCTGAAGGTAACTAAATCGGCGCATTGCGGTATTTCTCATGTGGGAGAGACATCGTTGGCAGCGGGTGGAGTCGGGTGGGTGCGATGTCTGAGGTGTGCGAGTCGCCAAGATTCCACAATCTTGCCCAGGCTCCGGTAGGTGCGTAGCTTGTGGTGAAAGCGTGCCTTGGGGTTGGAACACAAAATCCAGTTCAAAAAATTCACTACGATTTCCCGATACAGCCAGCGAGGAATCCCCAGATAGAACACGCCTTCGGCTGGCAGGCCCTCAGCGCGTGTTAGGGACCGGCCGTCATTGTAAAACCACGAAAGAAAATAGTTCTTCGTGATGCGCGAGGGGTCCACAGGGTGGTAGATAATGGCGTTCGCGCAATAGACGATCTTTTCTCCGCCACGCAAAAGTCTGAATCCAAATTCTGTGTCTTCACAAGTTATACGCTGATCGCTGGATACACCTAAATCAGGGCGGAAAGTGCCATACTTTTGAAATAGATTGCGGCGGAACCCTGAGTTGGCTCCCATCGGTGGACGATCCAGTTGCCTTGTCTCGTCGCCGAATTCAAAGTGAACAACAACCTGCTGCTCTTCCATCTCAAGCCAGCTGGGCTTTTGGTGATGCCAAACCGGAATGATCCTCCCTGCGACGGCCGCACAATTGAAATCTCGGAACGCCTTAAGCATGTTGCAGAGCCAGTCGGGATGGAGTAGTACGTCGTCATCCGTAAAGGCCAGAAGATCTCCCTGGGCGGCGGCAATTCCGGCATTCAAAGCATGGGATCTTCCCTGAGCCTTCGCAAAGACGTATCTAACGGTGAACCGCGAGGCTTTCGCGAATTCGTTGATGACCTCGCGTGTGTGATCCTTCGAATTGTTGTCAACCAGGAGGAGTTCCCAATTTAAAGCGGGCGGGACTACCAGGCTCGAAAAGGTTTCCAGGGTCTTGCGCAAACTTTCAGCTCTGTTGTATGTACAGAGGATCACGCTCAGATCCATCTAAGGTTGGCTCCGAACGCGTTTCAAGAGTCAGATCCAGTCACGATTGGCGTTTGACGGTGCCTACAGTATTACGACAGAAGACCTTCGTTTCGTTCTTACTGCGAAGCCCTGGAAGATGCCCTCGATTCTCGAAGTTCGCAATATGCTTCATGGATCACAAGCTTCTCTACCGCAGCTTGACAATAAGGACGTCCGCACGGCGATTCAGAAGCGTGCAGTTCATGGTCCCATTTGTGCATCCGAAAGCCCCGCCATTATTCGTTGTCCAAGCATAAAAGCGTCCATCTTGCGACAAGGCGCCGATCGACCACGCGGCGCTAAAGTTGTTCGAGGGATAAGAATAAGTATGCGCAAAGCGCCACGCTTTATTGGAGCCATCAGAGGAAAAACAAACAATTTCGTTCTGATAAGGCCAGGAAATCCGTGGGCTGGGCGCCACGGTGGATGTACACAGAGGGGTGTCGTCGGCGCATCCACCGTACATGGCAGGGTGGGAATCGAACGGGGCGGTACAGGAGGGCGCACCTGTTGTGTTACAGGTGCTCCTCGGGACGGTCCATAACTCGCTGTAGAGAGATGGATCCTCATAGTGCCGAGCCACATAGTACGCGCCAACCTTGCCGGGACTGTTAACCCAACGTCCGCAGCCTGCGGCCCAGTGTCCAGTCGATTGGGGGACCAAATGATTCAGCATCCTGGTACCCATTTGCCAGGCATACGCTGGTCCCGGGGAGGGAGTACTCGATAGTAGAACCTCTCGAGTAACCACCATCCAGAGACCACCCTTTAGAACGACATTATGTACCGTGAAACGATCTGAAGATGAGACTGTTCCAATCACTTTGCCGCTCGGCCAAGATGTTACGATCCCAGTGGATGTGTTCAAGTGAGAACAGGTTTTTAAGCTGGAATTATAAGCTACCACGTGGACCCCTGTGCCTTGGGTTCCCGTGGTGGAGTATGCCGCGCCGAAGGTCGTGTCCGTCGTATCCACGCCCGCTGTCGATTGCCAGATCACTTGGGCAGGAATCCCACAATTTCTAAAGTCGTAAATCAATTTGCCGGTGGGCGGTATCGTTCTGTTTGTGTAGTCGAGCAGCCGCACCTTTCCGTTGTAGAACTCATAAAAATGATTTGGATTGACGTGAGAGAAGACTCCGGGGCCGCTGACGAATATGGGGTATCGACCATATAAGGGCCCAAGCTGCCTGAAGTTTACGGGATCAAATTTAACTGGAAAGTACCGGCCGTAGGTGTCACTCACTAAAAGAATTGTCGAGTCTGAATTCCAGACGGCTTTATCGCCTGAGCCGCCAAGCCCTGTGTTGTAGCTACGATTTGGAAAATTTGGCTGCAGGGTGGCATCGGTAAAGCGCAGAACCGAATTAGTGAAATTTGGATCCTTGGCAACCGTGTTGATACCTTGCAATCCTCCGAAATTGGGCGGTGGACTGGGATAAGGAACAACCTGTGTGTCCGTTCTGGAACAATAATTCGGCGGGCCGCAGGTCGTCGTCGAAGTTGTGGTCGATGTTGTAGCGGTGGTGCTGCTTTGCACCGTCGCTGCCGAAATTGAGCTCGAGTTCAACGCCGTTTGTGGAATTTTGGAGTCTGAGGATGTGACGGTGATCGTCAGGGGTGTCTGGGCGAAATTCCCACATCTGTCCCAGGCTTGCACAGTTGGGTTGTAGATGCCTGGATCAAGTTTCACCCAGGTATCAAGACTGTTGCCACGGATTACATATGCAAGATGCTGTTGGCTGCTGGAAACCGCCATCATAGTGATGCCTTCAGAGCAAACGGTTGCGGCTGTAGCCTTGAAATGAATAGGCCCACTCAAGCTGCTCCCTTCCCTCGGCGTGCTGACGTCGACAGCAATTTGTGATTCGTCGCTTTCGCCAATGTTGCTACGCAGCGAGTCTATGCGCGTTTGCAACATGTGGTCCCAATCGCCGCTCATAACATCGCTGGGAGTGATTTTGCCCTCGGGGACGCCAACAAAGATCAGTAGTAACGGCACAAACATAGACACGTGGAGCTTCCTCATTCAACCCTCCTGCCGGATTGTCCAGAAGTGGTTCGAGACTTAGTGTGCCTTCAGCTATCGCGCTGAGCGGGGAGCACTTATTCCGGTCCATTGCGAACCGGCATCAGGTGCGCAGTGTAGGCATGAACGTACTTAGCTGCAAGTGCTGGTAGTCCGAAAACCTTTGAGTGTTCTGTTGAAATCCATGCCAGCGCACGACAGAGCGATCTGATATTCGCCAGACTGCTATGTCCACGTTTAGCGGAGTTGGATCTTCATCGCCAGGTGGCGTGCCCAACGTCAAAATTGACCGCAGCGGCCAAAATGGAGTAGTTACAGTGCTCGGTCTCGACCACAAAGCTTTTGGACGATTGGGACCAATGAAGTCAATGACACCTGCCTGCAATGAAGGTCGCATTGGGCGTGCGATTATGGGGTTTGCTTCTGGAGCTACGGACACCAGAGCAGCTTCGAGATGCGTGACGTGGCAATTCCTCAATCAGCCGCGGATAGCATGCACACCATGGCTACCACATCCAATGTTGATGTCAGCACTGCCCTCGGACCTCAACGGAATGACGATGAGCATTCGTCACATGCCAATGCCGGACGCGGTGTTACAAACATCTATCTCGTGGCATGGCAACCGAACGCCGGCGGTTCAACGGTACAGAGCTCCTGGGAAGATGAAATTGTAGGAGTCAATTGGGGCGGGTCACAGAGAACGATTCGCTTCAATAAAACCTGGACCAGCGGATTCGGTTTGGCGGCGACAGCTCGATGTCCAATCTCACGCCAAGGCCACTACGCACTATGCGCCTCCGATTACCAGGTCTATAACTTAGACAAGGGTTTTGGCGACGGCAATAATCAGGATACCTGCGATCACAGGCACACGCCCGGCGTACGCGGCAAAAATGGTTGCCGCATTGACATATCGTGTGTGATGGAGCAAGCACTCCCAAACCGGAGGGACCGAACGGACATCCACAACCGTGCCCGACTCATGTTTTATAGTCGAGAACAGTTAGCACAGGGGCCACCACACTTAGATCCTTCGACCCGAAAAAGGGCGATCCTCAAGATGACGGTCGCCAACCCCGGATTGCTGATTCGCTGGAGAGCTTCCTCACCCTGCCCGATGTAAAATCGCCAAGGTCGCCGCTTACCGCAGTAGGAGGTCTAATGAGGTCAACTCTTCGCTCGCTATCGTTCCTTTTTCTTCCGCTTCTGACGATCCCGCTCTGGGCCGATGAAGGTCATCATCATGCCTTGACAGACGCCGAAATCGGATCCATCAACTTTCCAAACTCGTGCTCTGCAGAAGTAAAGACGGGCTTCAATCGCGCGGTCGCGTTGTTGCATTCGTTTCAATATGAGCAGTCACGCCAAATCTTTGAGACGGTGGCAAAGAAGGATACGCACTGCGCGATGGCCGAGTGGGGCGTCGCAATGTCGCACTATCATGGCCTATGGAAAAACGGCGACCTGGATGCTGGACGAGCGGCGCTTGACAAGGCCCGGAAGGTCGCAACCTCTGCAACAACCACAACAACCCGCGAGAAGGCCTTCATTGAAGCTCTTGCCGAAATTTACAAGCAGGACGGCAGCGATGCGGTTACGCATGATTTGGCATACCAACGCCAGCTGTCAAGACTTCACTCCGAAAATCCTGGCGACAGCGAAGCCGCTATCTTTTATGCCTTGTCCCTGGGCGTCAGTGCTCCGAAAACCGACAAAACCTTCGCGAACCAGCGGCAGTGCGGCGAAATTCTGGAACCCATTTTTCGACAGCAACCGCATCATCCCGGAGTGGCGCACTACCTGATTCATTGCTACGACAATCCGGTGCTGGCGAAACAGGGACTCACCGCCGCCCGTGCTTATGCCAAGATCGCCCCCGGTTCAGCGCATGCACAGCACATGCCTTCGCATATTTTCACCCGCGTGGGCTCGTGGGACGAATCGATCGAATCAAATCAGCGCTCCAAGTCGTCAGCAACGCAGGCCGAGACTACGTCAACCAACGGCGAGGCTCGGGATCAGCGCCTGCATGCCATGGATTATCTGGAGTACGCGTACTTGCAATCCGGGCTTGATAGTCAAGCCAAGAAGGTCTTGGAGGAACTGCATTCGCTTGCTCCGGTGAGCGGACTTACGCTGACGGGGAACTATGGCGCATCTGCGATTCCAGCCAGATACGCCGTCGAGCGCAGAGATTGGAAACAGGCGGCGCAACTCAACCCTGATCCCGCTGTGGTGCCGTGGGCACAGGCGCTCACATGGTCGGCCATCGGCGAGGGAGCTGCGAGGTCGGGAAATGTCGAACGGGCGAAGCAGGCGGAACAGTCGCTCGCTTCGCTTCGCGAACAAGCCAATGCGCTGAAAAACACGTACTGGTCAAATCAGATCGATGTCCAGCGCCGCGAAGTCGCTGCATGGATCGCTCACGCAGATGGCAATCACGCAGAGGCGCTTTCCAAAATCAAGGCGGCTGTAGAGCTGGAGGAAACCATGGACAAGGACGCCGTCACTCCAGGTGCAATCACTCCTGCGCGCGAGATGCTGGCAGAGTTGCTCGCCTTGCAGAATCAGTCGGCGCAGGCGCTTGCCGAGTACGAAGCGGTCCTGCAATTGGCCCCAAACCGGTTCAACGCGCTGTATGGTGCTGGTACAGCGGCAGAGTCTGCCGGCAATGCGAGCAAAGCCGCTGAGTACTACCGCGCATTGATGTCAGTGGCAAAGGGCGAGGAGCGTCCCGAACTTGTGACTGCCAGAAAGAAGCTTACGTTGGCGAGAAAATAGACTTCCGGATCTATGCTCTTCGCAACAATGCCCGCCCGCCGCGTTGCGTGATACTAGCCGGGATCAATTCCGCTGTCATTCTTTCCGCCGTCAGGTGAGCGCGGATTTGCTGGATGGCTCGATTCAAGTTAGCTTTGGGATCAAGAAAAATCAGCACCGAAGGTCCCGCTCCGCTCAGCGCCACACCCAGAATTCCTGAATTTGTCATTTTTTGCAGTACCGGGAGTAAGGGGCACGCGTACGCTCGATAAGGTTGGTGCAGGTGGTCTTCGAGTGCTAACGTCAACAGGCCCGGCCGCCCCTGAACAAACGCTGAAAGAAGAAGCATCGCGTTTTGCACGTTGCTGACCGCATCAGCCCGGGAATACTGCGCCGGAAGAACACGCCTGGCCTGTTCGGTAGGAAGTTCCTCATCCGGGACGGCCAGCAGTAGCGGCCACTTCCCCTTCGGCACAATGCTGGCGATGCTGGCCTCACTATCATTCGACATCCGCGCGACCGCCAATCCCCCCGTCCAGCAGGCGGCGGCGTTGTCCGCATGATGCTCCCTCCGGGAAGCCTCGCCGACAATTCGCGCATCGTTCCAATGCAAACGTCCGAAGTGGTCTGCAAGCGCCGTGCCTGCAAGGCGGGCAGCGGCGGAAGAACCACATCCTTTGCCAATCGGGATCTCGTTTTCGATTCGTAGCGCGAGCGGCAGGATGGGCTTGTTTTGTGAGCGCAGCACCTCACGGTAGGTCGTCAGAATCAGGTGGTTTTCGACTCGGCTGCAGGCTTCCGAATCTCGTCCGCTCGCCTCGACCGAGAAATCTCGGTCAGTGTGGGCGTGAATCTTCAGGAATAGATCGAAGGCGAGTGCGGCAGCATCGAATGCCGGACCAAGATTTGCGGAGGTGGCGGGAAGACTTAGTCTCAGCTGCTTCGGTCGTGACGGTTTTTGGCGAGCACGGCTTTTCACAAGTTTTGAGCTGTTCTTCAACTGCTACGCTGGCGCGTGATTCTCGGCTTCCAGAATGCGGATCACCGAATCTGCGCTCCCATCCACAGCAATCGGCGGGCGCTGCTGGCGCCGCAGAACCGCCGGCGTTCCCTGGCGCTCCAGCAGATCGCCCCGATGAAATTTCAGAGTGAAATCGGGATCCTTCAACAGGTGTCCAGTGAGAATCAATACTACATGGTCTTCGGGTTTCACGAAGCCTTGTTTAACCAGCTTCTTGAGTCCGGCGAGGGTAACGGCGGATGCGGGCTCGCAGCCTACGCCGTCCGCTCCGATCTCCGCCTTGGCCAGCGCAATTTCGTCTTCGCTCACCTGCTCGACCGCGCCGCCAGTAGCCTGTAGCACCCGCGCGGCCTTTTTCCACGAAGCCGGGCTTCCAATCCGAATGGCGGTTGCCAGCGTATCTGCTTCAACCGAAACCAGGCTGCGACCGCCAGTCTCCCGCATGGTGCGTACCATCGGGTTGGCACCTTCAGCCTGGATGACCGAGAGTCTCGGGAGCCTCGAAATCAGACCCAGCTCTTTCATTTCGAGCAGCGCTTTGCCGAGAGCTGATGAATTTCCCATATTGCCGCCGGGGACGATGATGTGATCGGGAGGCTCCCAATTCAAACCCTCCAGCAATTCGATGGCAGCAGTCTTCTGGCCTTCCAACCGATACGGGTTGACCGAGTTCAAAAGATACACTGGCTTACGCTGCACGATTTCATGCAACACCCGCATGCAGCCATCAAAGCCGGTCTTCAGCTGACATGTAACCGCGCCATAATCGAGACTCTGCGAGAGCTTGCCCCAGGACACGTGCCCTTCGGGAATCAGCACCAGGCTGCGCATTCCGCCACGAGAGGCATAGGCTGCCATCGATGCAGAAGTGTTTCCCGTAGAGGCACAGGCAACCCATTGGAATCCTTGTTCACGGGCAACTGACGCAGCCACAGTCATGCCCGTGTCTTTAAACGATCCCGTAGGATTCATGCCCTGATGTTTGGCGAAAAGTTGCTGCAGGCCAGCGGCGCGGGCACAGCGCGGTAGCTCATATAGAGGTGTATTCCCCTCCTTCAGCGTGATTGCGTTAGTCCAGTCGCGCAGCGCCGGCAAGAGTTCGCGAAAGCGCCAGACGCCGCTCTCGTCACTTGGTAAACGTGATGTGCGGCGCTGCAGCCAAAGTGACTTGAGGGCTGCTGGATCAAGGCTCTCGCATCCGGGAGAGACAATCTCCAGCAGATCACCGCAGTGCGCGCAGCGAAAGGCGCGGTCGCCGTCTTCGCGCACAGCACCGCATTCAATGCAACGCAATTGAGAGATATTTTCCTTGATCTTGGAGACGGACGCCCCGCGCTCAGTCATTCAGTTTATAAGGATAAGGCACTCGTGCCCTACTTGCTGCCCCGAAGGTATTGGTCCGTCTTGTTGATCCAGTCCGCGCGAGGGGGGCTGAAGACGTCCAGATCGACGGTATCTTCGAGCGCCTCAGCCTTGTGCGGCATGTGAGGAGGTATCGTGAGCACCTCACCGGCGTTCACTACGATTACCTTGCCGTCGATCCAGAATTTCAGCGCGCCTTCGAGAATGTAGGTCAGCTGCTCGTTGTAGTGACTATGCAGGGGAATGATACATCCTTTTTTCAGCAGCACCCGCGCGAGCATTATGTCCTCACCGACCACAAATTGGCGTTGCAGCAAGGGATTCAGGTCTTCCAGCAGCACGGAGTTCCAGGGAATGTACCTCAGCTCCATTTTCGACAGCTTTTTTTTACGCGCTGTTAGGCGCTTTTTCGCGGGCTTCCTGGCTCGGCCTTGCACTCTCGGCATCTCAGTGCCCCTTTCCTTCGTAGATACTCACCGCATTATCGTGCAGGTAACCGCGCGCCATCTGCAGAGCCTGCGCCTCGCTCACTTCGCCTTCGGAAATCATCTCTGCCAGCGCGGCTGCTAAACCTGTGCGCGCAGACTGCACTCCCAGCCAGTAACTTTCCTCCGCGCCGAGAGTTTCGTTGTAGGGGAATGAGTCGGTGCCGAAGGTGATCTTATCTGGAAAGGTTTCCAGCCATTGCTTGATGGAATGTTTGAACTCAGAGGGGTACATGAGAATTTCCATCAGCGAGGAATCCATGTACACATTCTTCGCCGCCGCCAGCCAGATTGCCTCCCGCTCGTAGGGATATCCGCCGTGGATCATCACAAAAACAGTGTTCGCGTAGCGTGGGTCACGAAGAATGTTTTCGAGATTGAAGATGTTGCCTTCGGAAAGATTGAAGTAGTCTCCAATCCCCACGGCCGAGTGAATGTGTACCGGAAGATGTAGCCTGCCGCTCTCGCGCACTAGGTAGCGGAAGATGTAGTCCTGAAAACTCCGGTATTCCTGCTCGCTGGGAATGCCGCCGTTTACGAAACGCAAGTAAACGTCCTCCGCCTGGTCGCGCGTGGGATCGGCAAACTTTGCCGGACGGAAGTACGCGACCTCGAACTTCATCGCGATTCCGCCCTTCTTCTGGTTGTCCTCGAGTGTCCTCGTCACGAAGGAGAGATATGCAGCAAACTCAGCCGGCAGCTTCTCGACATTCTCCTGCTTCATCCAGCGTCGCAACATTTTCTCCTGCAGCGGAATGTAAACCTGTTCATCAGGATTACGCGCAGTCTCGCGTTTATCGTCGAACGGCCACATGAACGCGTCGGCAAAGAAGACCCACGGAAATCGTTTTGGATCGAGATAGTCCGCCATCATCGCCCGATTGGCAACCCCGCGCTCGATATTCAACTTGTCGAGGATGTCCGAGAAATAGGCGTTGCCGCGGGATTTCTTGAGCTCAGCCTTTTTCTGCACGAGCCACTTCGCGTGCTCGGCAGAGAGGTCGTTGTATGGATAACCGAACAGTGCTTTGGCCGCAGCCACGAGCTCGGGGTTCGTATCGCGCTCGCGCAAGGCGGCGCTGCCGGGCGGCGCAGCCATGGCGTCGACGTCTGGATCGTCGAAAAACCCCGGATGGGCGTGATGATCGAACAACGGAATCTTTTCTATTTGCGGCAGGAGACGTTGATAGATTTGCTGCACGTCTGCCCCGGGCAGGGGGCGCGCTTGTGCGATCACCGGTATCGAACTTCCCCACAGGAACCATACAAGGACCAGTCCTCCCAACCTAATCTTCAATTCCGTCTCCTAAGTTAGTTAGCACAATTTCTCTGTGCCCGGTGTGGTTAAAGAGTCCAAGCACAGAGAGGAGGCAATTACCTGCTCACCGCAGCGTGCTGCCACGCGGTGGCAACGCGCTGAATCCGCTGCACCGCTTCCTTCAACGTCGCCATCGACGATGCAAAAGAGAACCTGACGAAAGTCGCTCCCCCTGCCCCAAACGCCGCCCCTGGAATCGCCGCGACGCCTGCCTCTTCCAGCATGATGCGGCAGAGTTCTTCCGCGCTCAATCCAGTGTCCTCTATATTGACCCACGCATAGAATGCGCCCTCGGGCGGCAAACAGCGGAATCCTGAAACCCGGTTCAGGTCAGAAATAAACTGCTCGCGCCGTTTTGCAAACTCGCCAACCATTCGGTCGGTTGCTCCCTCGCGATCGTGTAGCGCTTCGATCGCGCCATATTGAGAGAACTCGGCCACGCTCGTGTACGTGTTCATCACGAGCAACTCCAGCGCCTCAACAATATGCGGAGGAGCAACCGCGTATCCCAGCCGCCACCCGGTCATGGCGAAGCTCTTGGAGAAGCCGTCGATCAGCACGGTGCGCTCCTCCATTCCGGGATAGCTCAGCATCGAATGATGGATTCCGCCATAGATGATGCGGGCATAAATCTCATCCGAGAGCACCAGCAGGTCATGCTTCACTGCGAGTTCCGCAATCCGGCGCTGCACTTCGTCGGTATAAACCGTGCCCGTAGGATTTCCGGGCGAGTTGGTGATGAGAATCTTTGTACGCGAGGTAATCTTGGCCGCAATCTCGTCGGGATCAGGTTGAAGTTGATTTCGCTCGGAAAGCGTAAAGGGGACCGCAACGCCGCCCAGACCCAATGTGATCGATGCATAACCCGGAAATCCGGGATCTGGATATAGAACTTCATCTCCTGCATCGATCAGCGCCATCATCGCCATGAACAGCGCGATCTTGCACCCGGGCGCAATTACAACACTCGCGGGCGAAATACCAATGTTGCGCGTTTCACGAAGATAAACCGCCAGTGCCTCGCGCAGGCCCGGCACACCGGCGATAGCGCAGTATCGGTCCTTGCCTTGGTCAATCGCATGCTTGAGCGCCTCATTCACCCGCGCGGAAGGATGAAAATCCGGCTCTCCCAGTTCAAGATGAATGATGGAACGCCCCTGGCGTTCCAGTTCCTTCGCGCGCCCGTACACGGAGAGCGCGCCTTCGCCAGTCATTACCGACATGCGCGAAGCGAGAGGTCGCATTCAGCCCTGCCTGGGAGGCGGCGTGATCGGGATGCGCAGTCCATCCACGAATCGCGGGAAGAATTCGAAGACCGAAGCCGCAGCAAACAGCTCGACGATCTGCTGATCGTTGAACGCTGATTTCAGCCTGGCGAAGAATTCGTCATCAATTTCGGCTCCCGAGCGATGCAGCCGGTCGGCGCAGCGCAAACCAAGCTTCTCCTGATCGTTGAACGGTCCAGTCTCGAAGTCAGCTTTGATCGCCGCGATCTGCTCAGCGCTTGCGCCCTTCTGTTTAGCGGAAAGCGAATGTCCCGCCACCGCGTACTCCGAGCCGCAAAGAACCGACATACGCGTGGCAATCAATTCTTTGTATGAGCCCGGCAATGCGCCATCGCTCAGAAGAGCCTTCAGGAGTCCGGCAAATCCCAGCGCGAGCGAAGGCACATTTGCCACGGTCCTGAACATGTTAGGCACAACGCCTCGCTGTTTCAGCAATGCGTCATACAACTGTTGCAGCTCGGGCGGTACTTGCTCCCGCTCAAGCAGCGAAATGCGAGTTGCGGTTGCGGTGGCCACGTCAGAACGCCCAGCGCAGCGAGAATTGGATCAGTCGCGGCGTCCCCACGGTGGAGAAGATCTTGCCGAACGGGTTACCTGAGCTTGGGTCGGCCAGATAGATCTCGATGTCCGTCAGCGACGGATTGCTGAAGTTCGCATGATTCCAGATGTTGAAGAAGTCGGCGGTAAACCGCAGCGACTGTTTCTCCGTAAGGCGAAAATTCTTCAGCAAAGAGAAATCCCAATTTTGCTGGAAAGGACCCCGATAAATATTCCGTCGTAGATTGCCGAAGTCGGTAGTGCAAAAATTGGAGTTTGGGAGAATTGTCGGATCCGACTGATTTGGGTTGCACTGCGCTGGTCCGTAAAGCAGCGGCGCGCTCGTGAAATTTGCTGGATTCAAGTATCCATCAATTCGTTTGTGAATGTCGCCGTTTGTAGTGCCGGCCGAGATCGATCCACCGGGCGCAAGAGTGGCTCCCAAAGTCGCCGGAGTAAAGCCGGGCCCAAGGAAAGCCGTGCCTGCTCCCGAATCCATGACTGAGAACGGCGCCCCCGACTGGAAGATTGAGATTCCGCTGACCGCCCAGTTCCCCAACAATGCGCCCTTGGCTCCTTTAGCATTCCGATAGAAGGGCAATTCGTAGCTGTAGCTCAATACGAAACGGTGAGTGCGATCGAAATCAGAAAGGCCACGGGAGGAATCGATCGTAGACTCGTCATTGAAGGCCGTGTTAAACGCGGTATTGCCGCTCGACGTCGCATCAGTTGAACGCGAGAAAGTGTACGCAGCCTGGAAATAGCCGGCTCCCCACCGCCGCGAGAGCGTAGTCTGCAGGGAATGGTAGTGCGAGTAGGCATCGTCAGCGAAGATCTGCATGCCGTTGTACCCGTTGATGCCCGCCGCGCGCGATCTGGCCGGTGCATTGGCAAAAGTGTTCGTAGTAATCGTAAATTGCTGCCCCCCAGCCCCTGTTAGGACCAGCGGATTGGTTGGACTGACGCGCTCTGGCTGAAGGTTGCTACGTGTCTCCCGCAGATGAACTGCGTGCGTGCCGATGTACCCAATCTCAAGCACCCAGTCTTTTCCAAGTTCTCTTTGCAGCGTCAAGTTCCATTGCTGAGTGTTAGGTGCAACGAATTTTCGCGGAACGACCAGCCCAAAAATGAAATTGGACTGAATGCCCGGACCATTGCAGGCATAATTTCCGGCCTGGGTAGTGTCACCTCCCGGGAAATCCTGAAGAACAGCCAAACACGGAATGAAAGCAGGATCAATTACTCCTGCCTGCGGCAAGGCGTTGATGTTGGGGTTGGGACAACCCGGCAGTGGACTCGCGGAAAAGAATGTCGCAAGACAGCCAGGCGCACCCGGACCGAATGCAACCGGCAGGAACGGCGCCTGGAAGCTCAGTTGGTCGGCCGTGCCCACATCCTCGCGCACGTAATATATCCCGTAGCCCCCACGCAACGATGTGGTGTGATGGCCGAAGGGATCCCACGCAAAGCCTACCCGTGGCCCCCATCCCGTCGTGTAGTCGTTCTTGTAAGTACTGTTGCTTCCAGTTGGATTCAAGCCTGGGACATTCAGGCCTTTCACACAGCCGCCATAAATAAATGGATACTGCCCGGCGTTCGCGAGGTCCGGATCCAGGTTGCCGATGTGGCAAAGATTGTCATGGAAGGCGCCCAGGACTTCTGTCCGCAGGCCAAGGTTAAGCGTCAAATCGGGGCGGACCTTCCAGTCATCCTGCGCGAAAACTGCGAAATCGTTCGTGCGGTATTGGTGATTGAAAACGCCGCCGCCGCCGAAGCTAAAGTCCACCGCTCCCGTCAGGAATTTTTGAAAATCGGTGGGTCCTCCCGGCGTATCGACGAAAAAGAGCTGTCCGTTAAATACCTGAGGAAAGAGCTTGTCCAGATTGACTCGCGTGTACTCGCCTCCAAACCGGATGACGTGCGGGCCTTTCACCCAACTCATGGTATCTACGAAATTGAAGTTGTTCTGCGTTTGGAACTGATCTGCCGGTGGAGTAGGACCGATTTGAAAACCAGAGCTACCGAACAGAGAGAACTTGTAGATCGATTTTGTGACTTCATTAGTGGGGCGGTCAATGCCCACATCAGCCGCGGTTACGGGCGGTACATTAACAAGGCTGTTGTTAATGCGTACGTAGCCGAAACGAAAATCGTTCACGACCGCGGGAGAGAGCAGGTGAGTTTCGGTGAGAGTCAAAAATCGCGCCTGCACCGGCAAGTCGTAGGGGAAGTTTAGGTCCGTGGAGCTGATGCTGCTGGCCAGGGTTCCGCCCAGTGAAGCCTGCAGCCCGCCGGCGCCAAACGGCAGCAGAGATTCTGCGTCAGAAAAGAAGAAGCGCGCGCCCAGCTTATCGTTGCCGCCATGGAACTCGCGGTCCCAGTTTGCGGTGAATTGATCGTCGGTATAACGCCCCGGTTTGCTGATCAGGAACGGCGCTTTCGTATACGCGGCCTTCCCAGGGGTCAGATCCGGGATGCCGACTGAGGGGATCAGAAATCCTCCTGGGCTGGCGCCGAATTGGTCCCCCTTGAAATTCAATAACGCCAGGACTACCGGATCGATCTGGTTGGGCGCGATCGGAAAATCCGCGGTGCTGAATGCGGCCGCGAGCGATGCGGCAGAGCGATCCGTCGGTATCGAAGGGATGCCAGGATTGCTGATCGCGGTTCCCGGAGAGAGGCCGCTCCGTTGGCGCGTGCCCTGATAATTCAGGAAGAAGAACCCCAGCTTGGCGTCGGGGCCGATTGGGCCGCCTAAACTGCCGCCGAAAATGTTCTGCTTGACCGTGGGCCGAGGCTGCCCGGCGCGGTTCAGGAAGTACTCATTGGCGTTCAGTTTGTCGTTGCGAAAGAACTCATACGCGTCGCCATGAAAAGTCTTCGTTCCGGATTTCAGGATTGCGTTGACGTTCCCACCGCCGTTGCGGCCCTGGCTGGCATCGTAGAGCGAAGTTTGTACCTTGAATTCACCAACCACATCGGGATTGGGAAGCGGCACGTTCGTGGACTGGGCTACGTTGTAATCCGTCGCACTGATGCCTTCGATCAAATAGTTGTTGTTGTCCTCTCGCTGTCCATTCACAATGATGCGCACATTACCGCGCCCCAACTGAGCGGAGGCGTTAAGTTCACTTTGCGCCCCGGTGGAGAGCGTTAGCAGTTGCTGAAAATTCTGCGTCGCCAGCGGCAGGCTGCGAATTGTACTTGCCTCGATCGCCTGTCCCGTGGTTGCGGTGCTCGTATCGACCGCCTGGATGATTGCCTGCACTTCAATCTTTTGTTGCACCGCAGTTGGACGCAGCTTGGCTTCCATGCGCGTGATTTCCGTAATGCGCACTACAACGCCTGTAATACTTGCTTCCTGGAAACCCGAGCTGCTCACTGTCACTGTGTACATTCCCACAGGAAGCAAGGTTGCCGTAAACGAGCCATTGGCATCCGTCTTCAGCGTGCGCGCCACCGCCCCCGTATCCTGATTGATGATGCGCACGTCCGCGCCTACAATCACCGCGCCGCTCGGATCCTGTACGGTACCGGTGATCGCGCCGGTGGCGCCGCCCTGGGCCAGAACTGTGCACGCTAAGGTCAATATCAGCAGACTCAGAAGTGCAATCTTAGTCGCCAGCTTTAAAGAACTCGCCATAACTCCTCCCCCACGGATGGTCCTCTCCCGACAAATATTGCAGATATAAAAACCAGAATGATTAGAGATAGCCGCCAGATTACTGGAAAGTGAGCAAGCTTGGCAATACTCAACCGTGGTTGAACCGGACACCTCTCGAAGGTGAAACATTTGTTACAAACCCTTGTAGATGCCTCCATCCACGAGCAAGGTCTGTCCTGTTATGTACGACGCTCTCTCCGATGCCAGCCACACGATGGCATCCGCAACTTCTCGGGGTTCACCCACGCGCTTCAGCGGAGAATCGGCGGCCCAGCCGGCAAAAATTTCTTCTTCTTTCTGTCCTGAATTCTGGGCGCGAGTCTTTGCCAGCTGTTTCAGCCGGTCTGTCGCGGTGAACCCGGGTCCCACGTTATTCACCAGAATTCCATCTTTGCCAAACTCATTGGCAAGGCTCTTAACCAATCCTACGACAGAGGTCCGCACCGCATTCGAGAGCACGAGGTCGGTGACTGGCTGCTTGGTCGTAATCGAGGTGATGGTGATGATCCTTCCCCACTGCTTGCGCTGCATGTGAGGAATGACCTCCCGAGCAAAGTACACGGCGCTCATAAAGTTGGCATCCACGGCCTTGCGCCAGTCGTCCAAGGTCGCCGCGATGAAACCCTTGGCTGGCGGCCCTCCGGCGTTGGTCACGCAGATATCGGCGCTGCCGAATTTGTTTAGCACAGCTTCGACAAATCCGTGAACCGCACCGGGATCGGTTACGTCAACAGCCTGGTCTAACACTTCGACGTTGTGTTGTTTCGTGATTGCTTCCGCCGCCGCTTTGAGCGACACGGGATTTCGTGCGCAGATCGCCACCCGGCATCCCTCGGCAGCAAAAGCCTCTGCAGTCGCCCGCCCTATTCCCTGACTGGCACCGGCAACGATGGCCACTCGATTTCTCAGACCCATCTCCATAAGAGACGGGAATTATAATGCCAGGCGGTGGTTACTTCTTCGGTCTTAGCTTTAGCTGACAGCTGAAAGCTGCGCGCTTTCATGAGGGACCATGCCCGCATCAAAATACGTTTGGTTCGATGATGGTTTGAAACCTGCGACCGAATGCGGCATTCCGGTGGTGAATGCCGGATTGCACTACGGCTTTAGCGTCTTTGAAGGCATCCGCTGCTATGCCACCGATCGCGGCCCCGCAGTGTTCCGGCTCGGAGAACATGCGCAACGCCTGCTGGACTCGGCACACATCGTGGGCTTCCGGCATTCCTGGACCCGCGAATATCTAGTCGATGCCATTCATCGAACGGTCGCCGCCAACAGGTTCGCCTCCTGCTACATCCGTCCCGTGATCTATCTGGACGGCGCCATGAATCTGGTTGTGGATAGTGGTACGCCGCGCCTGCTAATTGCCGTCTGGGAGTGGACGGGATTTCTCGGACCAGAAGCTAAGCAACGTGGCGTTCGTGCCAATGTGTCCTCTTTCACCCGCCTGCACCCCAACATCATGATGACCAAGGCCAAGGTCGGCGGAAACTACGTCAGTTCGATTCTGGCTCGCACCGAATCGCAGCGCGCCGGCTTCGATGAGGCCATCATGCTCGATCCGCAAGGCTACGTGGCGGAGTGCACCGGCGAGAACATTTTTATCGTACGTGCTGGGATCATTTACACGCCCCCGCGAGGGTCGATTCTTGAGGGCATTACGCGCGACAGCCTGATAACGCTGGCGCGCGATCTCGGCTACGAACTGGTTGAGGAACCGATTTCCCGCGATCAACTCTACATCGCAGACGAAGTCTTTGTCTGTGGCACTGCCGCCGAGGTCGTGGCGCTGCGTGAAATTGACTTCCGCACTATCGGCACCGGCGCGGGCGGCCCGGTAACCCTCGCCCTACAGGACACCTTCGATCAGCTCATCACCGGAAAACATCCCCGTTCCGCCGAATGGTTTTCGTATGTGCGGGCCTTCGATGCAGAAGTTGCGAAGGTGTAATTGCGAGGTCCGATGAGTGTCCCGTCCGAGATCCGCTCGCCGGGGTCTGGTTCACTCTTCCCGCCGAAAATGCCAATTCAGCGACACGCCTGCATACGCCGGATTCCGCACTCCAACGATGCGCTCCATGCCTGCCAACTCATCCCCAACCCGCAGAGACTCGATGGTTTGCCCCGTGTATCCGCTCGCAAGCTGAAAGTAAAGGCCCGCATCGAATCGCCCACTCATGAACGGGCGCGTGATCGAACCGCGCAACTCTCGCACCGGCACTGCCGTAAAGCCCTCACCCAGCGGCTTGCGGCCGACATATTCCAGCCCTCCGGCGGCCCGCATGTGCCAGGGCAGGCGGGTGACGGTTCCCGAGATATCCCAGATCAGACGTGGAGCCTCGGGTACATCTTGACGACTAAGCAATTCCGTAGCCATGGCACGCGCAAAGCTCGCTTGCAGCGTTCCGAATGCGAAGCGACGCTGCACTGAAGCCGTCAGCGAGCGTACCAGCGATGGCCCAACGTTTTCCTGCAACCCGGTATCGGCATCGAGTTTCGCCAACTGGCTCGAACTGCTCACGCGCACAAGAGTCAGGCGAAAATCCGTTGCTTTGAAATTCTCGGTGGCCACCAACTGATATGCGTGCGAAGTGGCGATCGGAGTGCTGCGCCCTGAGTCCTGCCGCGTGCGGGGATCATTCGTGTGAAATCCCTGGCCAACGCTGAAAGCGAGAGTCGGCATGTGTTTCGCGGGCACCCGAAAACTGATCGTCGCGCGTGGCGAGGTCACCCCCGAGTGTGCCTGATACGAATTTGAGGGAACGAGTCGATCCAGATTGTCGAAGCTGATGTTGTCGCGACGAAGCCCAATGGTGTACGAAAAATATCGCGAGAGAGATCCATTCAAGGATACGTATGCCGCGGCATCTACGATCGTGAAGTCATTACGCGTTACAGGTTGGAACGTGCCTGCATTGCTCAGGTGACTCAGTTCGGAATCGCGCGGAGCGTCGCGACGGAGATCGAATCCGGTTGCAAGCGAAATGCTGTGAGTCAAGTGCTGCTGGTACGCAGTATTGCCGCCTTGCACTGTCCGGAATTCTGATTGGCGAATCAGGCCATCGCCAAAATCAGAAACCAGGCTCAAAGCATACGTTCGGAAGTATCCAGAAAACTGAAGCCGACGATCTTCTGCTAATTGCCAGGTGTCGCTAACAACTAACAACTCGGTATGGGTACGACCGGATTGCCGGGGATCGATCGTGTCTTGCGGCAGCCGCAGATCGATTGGAACCAGGCCGGGAATGCGCGAAGTGCCGTAGTAACCTGCACCGAATAGGGTCAACTGGTGGCGACCAAAAGCGAACGAGCGTTCTCCGTTGATTTTGTATTGGCGGCGGTGTTCGGGCAGATTTAGGTAGCCGTCGCCGCCGGCCATCTCGAGGCCAAGCCACGCGCCCCTTTGCCGGTCCGCCGGGCTCCAGCCGCTTACAACATCAAAGTTCCGTGAATCGCCGCTCAGTTGCAGGAACGGCTGCAGGCGCGGCCTCAGCTCATATGTCACTGCAAGATTTTCAGCGTTGTTGCCGTGCCGGGTATCGAATACGCCCGCATCGGTGTCCGCACCAGCGACCGAAGCTGCGATCAGCAGATTGGGATCAGCGTACCCGTTCCCATGCGCATTCGCAGGCAGATTGTTGGGCACCATAGAATCGCCGATGCGAACGTATTGCGCGATCGGCTCACCATGGTCGCCGGCGACTCCGGGAGCGAAGTACTGTGGCGCTTTGATTCCGCCTGAAGCTGTCTCGGCCGGAAGCCCCGGCAGCGAAACCGGCGTGCCCGGGCGGCCTGGGTTTGGAGACGGCAATTCGTCGGCAGAATAAAAATGAGAAGAAATAGCGGGGCCAGCCTCGTCAACACTGGCCACGACCGTGGCGGTGGATATTGGAGCGAGTTGAATAGTCAGTTTCGTGTCGGCGGATACCGTGACAGGCAGCGTGATTGGCCCGCGGGCGTCCGCCGTGACGACCAGCTTGTAGTCGCCTGCGGCGAGTTGCAGACGAAAGTTGCCATTCTTATCCGAGATTGTTGCCGTCGAACCGGCGGCAACGGTCGCGCCGGAAACTCCGGGGCAGGAGGCGTGAGCGGATTGCGAGAGACTCCTGTCACTTGGCGCGACACCGCAAGCATCTTCGATCCTGCCGCTGAGGATCGCAGTGCTTGTTGCAATGCTGTGCGATGAGAAGATCAGCAGGAACAATGCCAGCCCAGCTGCGAGGCGCCACCGTGCCCTGCGCAGCGGAATTCCGCCGACGGCTGTAGTACCTGGCTTCCTCGGAGCTGACCTTGGACTGATTCCGTCCATTTGCCCGTCCCCAAAATCCAACTCACCCGAGATTTGCTTACTTGTTGATTGCTGTCTGGCCGAGCACAGCCAGCGATGCTCTCGCCTGCTCCGATCCTGCTGCATTGAGCGAAGCTGATTCGTTCAGGTAACGCTCAGCGGCAGCTTTGTCGCCCAGCTTGAGCGTGATCTCTGCAGCGTGCCGGAAAAGCTTGGCATCACGGATCCCGACACCAAGCCCTGTTTCGATCTGTTTGCGTGCCGCCGCGTCGTCGCCGTTCAGGTGCAGCGCCCAGGCGTAAGCGTCGAGCGTATACACGTCGTGCCGCCGAGAATATTCCTGCCGCGCAATATCGAGAGCCTTTGCCGGCTGATGAGCGTGATCCGCGTAGTAGAAGATCAGCTCA